>Ga0206804_10016_pt1 | contig 53011 bp, 55 predicted proteins | sample Alteio_BWOrgCont_62_FD_152888 | JGI IMG/M metagenome (GOLD analysis project Ga0206804, IMG submission 152888) | Enriched cells from forest soil in Barre Woods Harvard Forest LTER site, Petersham, Massachusetts, United States -... | ecosystem: Environmental > Terrestrial > Soil > Temperate forest >... | reverse complement strand
GATGACGGGAAGACCAGATTTAACATCGAGGAAAACTCGCACGTCATGTTTGCCCAATCAGACGATTACTTTCGGAGGATGATTCCGACGAGTGAGGCGGAAGTGCTGAAAGGGCATTTTTTCGAGTCACTAACGTCGGTACAGGCATTTGCGGTACTACTCCAAGCGAGAGGGAACTGCTTGCAAAAGATTGGCCGGGCCGCGGAGGCAGACGAGGCTTACGCCGCTGCGCACCGCTTCGCTCCGGCTGTTCCTCTCTATTCGGAGTATCTTTTCTCCAGTATTGACAGTGAGTTAAAGCAGCTTAATTATTCGTGGAAGCTGGTCGAGGATTCGAATGTCGAGCGTTTGAATCTTACACCCCGTCCAGCTCAGAAAGAGACCAAGCCATGAAGTCGATTTACACTCTGGCAGTCATCGCCCTTCTGGGCATCTTGAGTATTTCCGATGCTCGTGCCGTCTATGATCCCTACGTTGGTCGCTGGTTGAGCCGCGATCCCATCGAGGAACAAGGTGGTTTGAATCTTTACGATTATTGTCTCAATGATCCGATTGATTTTAATGATCCTCTGGGCCTGTCTGCCTGCACGGACGATTGCATGGCAAAAGCCCAGAAAGCCTTGCGCGATAACCTTGCGGAGGCTGCTGCGATTGGTGCGGGTTTGGGGGGTGTTGGCCAAACGGCGAATAAAAGTGATACGAAGCCCCGTGGAGGTGTAGCGGGTGGCGGGCGAAGTGGCAGTTATACCAGTTATTCCCGCACATTAAGTGGCGGTAAGTCGCTGGGTCGTACTCCCATTCCGATTGTGATGGCGGGCGGCGCCGCTGTCGGCGTGGCGACTCTGGAAGCCATCGTTTACTACTATTATCATGATTGTATGTCGAAGTGTAAGGACGCCAGTTGTACTGCTAATTCTTCGGCACCTTCGTCTTCGCCTACGACGCCCGCTTCCCCCGCTCCAACCCCTCCTGTCCCCTAAACGTATGGTGGATCGACCCGCACGGGTGAAGGTGGTCGAGAATTTGAAGCGTGCCCTTGCGGGCACTATTACGAATTGGGAATTCGATGATTCCTGGCCGAAGTCAGAGGATCGTGTTATCCGCGCCTTGGAGGAGCAACTTTGGGGCTTTTATGATGACAATAAGAAGCTGACTCTAAATATCAGGGAGCAGAAGCCTGATGCGGTCCCGCTATTTGAGCGGTGTCTCGCTTTCCTAGGCTCGGATCGGGAGTATGAATGGCCAGACTACAATTTTCGCAAGACAGGCATGTCGTATTTTCGCTCGTTGTTTGATCGTGCGGGTGAGGCAAAGCGCTGGGACGAGTTCGAGGCTTCTGGCGATATTAAGGCGTGGCCTTTCCTCCACTCGTCAGATGTTCCTACGGTGTCCGTATAGATGGCTTCCTTTCTGCAAGCTCACCTTGGACTTGCGTGAAGTAAGATCAGGAGCTATCCCTACCTTGTGAGATATTATACACCCGTACAACATCGCTTGGCTAGGCGGCTTCCCTTTGTGTCCGCCCGAATCGAGGCGGGTTTTCCGTCGCCTGCTGACGATCATCTGGAGGGCGAACTGGACTTGAACGACCTGCTCATTCAGAACGGCCCAGCAACCTTCTTCGTGCGAGCACGAGGCGAAAGCATGAACGGAGAGCGTGCCACCATCCAGAACGGTGATCTTTTGGTTGTGGATAAGTCGAGAACGCCCAAAACGGGTGACGTAGTGATTGCCTGTCTCGATGGTGCCTTCACGGTGAAGCGATTACGGCACACTGAACACGGAGTTTGGCTTTTGCCTGAGAACAAGAGCTTCCCCGAGATTCGAATCGAGGATGGGCAGGAATTTTGCATCTGGGGCGTCGTGACGGCACGTATCTCTCAATTTCATTAGGAATGAGCGTCATGTTTGCACTGGTGGATGCCAACTCGTTCTACTGCTCGTGTGAGCGGGTTTTCAATCCGTCCCTGCGGGACAAGCCAGTTGTCGTGCTATCAAATAACGACGGCTGCATCATTGCCCTCACCCCGGAAGCGAAGGCATTGGGCATCAAGATGGGCACGCCCTATTTCCAGAATCGGGACGTGCTGGAAAAAAATCGCGTGCGTGTCTTTTCCTCGAATTACGCCCTCTACGGCGATATGTCGCGGCGGGTGATGCAGGTTATTGGCCGGTTCGCACCCGCGTTTGAAATTTACTCCATCGACGAGTGCTTTTTGCAGGTGGACGGCATATCCGACCTTTCCAGTTTTGGGCGTGCCGTGCGAAAGGCCGTGCTACAGGAAACCGGTATCCCGTGCGGAGTTGGCATCGGGCAGACGAAGACACTGGCCAAGATCGCCAACCGGGCAGCGAAGAAAGCAGGTGGGTTGGTCGTGGTGAGCGATCCCGAGTCCGTCTTGCGGGAGTTGCCATTGGATGGGATCTGGGGCATTGCGGGCCGCTTGGGAAAGCGTTTGGAGGCGCTGGGCCTCAAGACGGCGCTCGACCTTGCCCGCGCGGATCGACGCATCATACGGGTGAAATTTGGTGTGGTGGTGGAGCGAATCGTTTTGGAGTTAAACGGCGTTTCCTGCCTCGCCTTGGAAGAGGTGATGCCGGACAAAAAAAACATCTGCTGCTCCCGGTCGTTTGGGCATCCCATCGAATCAATTGACGAGCTGGCGGAAGCTGTTGCGTGTTTTGCCAGCCGAGGGGCTGAAAAATTACGGCGTCAAAAACTCGCTGCTTCTTCCGTGCATACCTTCATCCTGACAAACGTGCATCGCCCGGATCGTCCGCAGTATTCCGCCTCGGCCTGCCGGGAGTTGCTCACGCCAACTAGCTTTACCCCCACTCTGGTCCAGGAAGCCGATAAGGTGCTCCGCAAGATTTACCGACCGGGATACCAGTTTGTGAAAGCCGGGATTTTCCTAACGGGGTTGACTTCGGAAGACCATAACGTGCAATTGCATCTATTTCGCTCCCTACCGCGTGAAAAGCAGCGGTCATTGATGAAAGCAGTGGACCGGCTGAATGGCCGGTACGGTCGGAATGTGGTTCGCGCTGGCACGATGGGCGTGGGCGCACGGTGGGATATGCAACAAAACCGGAAGAGCCCTTCGTTCACTACCAGCTTTAGGGACATCCCTTTGGCATCGATTCAATAAAGGGGTAATGACGTGCCACCGCTTTGAATTAAACCGAAACAGGCTTAATCTGGAACCAACATGTGTGGCCGCTACGTCCAAACCAAGAGAGCGCGGGACCATGCCCAATTGCTGGTTATGCGTGAGGAAATGGAGGCTCCCCGCCCGGAAACATGGAACCTTGCCCCGAGTACACGTTCCCTCGTCGTTCTTGCTAAGGCGGAAATTCTAACTACCGACTGGCTTTCATGGGGCTTTCAAAGGTCAACTGACCCTACTGTCAGGCCGAATAATGCCCGTGTCGAGACGGCGCGGTCTAAACCGTTTTTTCGGGATGCCTGGAATACACGGCGCTGCATCGTACCCGCGGACGGGTGGTATGAGTGGAGGAGTGCAGATGGTGCAAAGCAGCCATACTATTTTCATCTGAGGAAAGAGGAACCTCTGTTCTTCGCTGGCATCTGGGAGGGACGTACATTCGCCCTTCTCACGACTTCAGCGGACGGGGAGTTGTCCCTCATTCATGATCGTAGGCCTGTGGCCTTTGGGCAGGACAACGCGCGGGAATGGATCATGGAAATACCGCAATCGGGAGATAGCGTCTCCCGCAAGATTGTCCCTGCTGCTGAGATTGCCTTCCATCCCGTGAGCACCCGCGTAAACAAACCGATCAATGATGGCCCGGAATTGATTCAACCAATTGCCGTTAGCGATGGACCTCGTCAGGATGTTTTGCTTTAAGCATAGCTCCTTCCGACCAGGTGATCTTAATCGCTCGATTCCCTACCACATTTTCGACTCAACGGCATTCTCCAAGGTCGTTCTTGTCCCTGCGGGGAGATCAGGAAAGAACCCCATTCCCGTATCCTGCTCTATCTTGGAAATGCTGGTGAGGTACTGAAGGAGTGCCTGCTGCTGATGCACCCACGGCAAATCTTGGGGCATTTCAAACGCCAGGGCATGAGGTGAGCCGTCCTGATCCACCCGGAGCACGATCTTGTAGCACCCATTCGGGATGAGCACCTTGCCATCTTTCAATGTACCGAGATTCGAGCCAAAAATAGGTCCACAAATCACCCAGACCTGACCAAACCGCTCGGCGTAGTCGTTGCTGATGATCTTCTCCAGCGTTTCCCACAAGCCACGGTTAAGGGCTGGTGTCTGAGGAATAACATTGGTCAGAAGGAAGGTTTGAATCTGGGCTTCACGTCCGTAGCAGATAGACACGCCCCAGTTGGGAGCCATGTGGCCACGGTCATACCCTGTCGCCGTCCAGTAATGGGTGTTCACCTGGTACTCAGGCTCGATGCGTTCGTCTGGTGAGAATTGCTCGGGACGACCGGCAGAAGAGGGATTGGCTACGGCGAAGAAACGAGTTTCTACCCAACGTGGGTCTTGAATCCCTTCATCGTAACCGGAGATGTAGCCCAGATTAAGGAGAACTTGGTAAGGCCCAACAACCTTGTGAGCGACAGGATAGCCGTACTTGGTGAGAGTGTCAGTTGTCGAAGGTGGTGTTGGCGCGGGCTCAGAGGACGGTGTTTGGTACGTCTCTTGAGATTGGCGCTCGGGTTGATGGTAACGATGTTCACTAAAGCGTTCCTCGTGCAGGAATCGGCCGATCATCAGCAAAACAATGATGATGAAGAGAACAGCAAGTGGGAGACGACGACGCATAGTCTGCTAAAGGTTATCCAACGACTCCCAAATCGCCTCAAGGTCAGAATCATAAAGCGCACGCATCCGCAGAATTCTATCCCGGTCGAAACACTCGGAGATACTCTTCTTCGCTTTCTGCACCTCTCCCAGCCTGCATTGGCAACAAGCTAAATCGTACCAGTAGGCTGCTTTTTGTTGAAGCGATTCCGGCCCGGCGAGAAGCAAGTCCATCGCTTTCTGGTGATCGTTCAACTCCATGAGAGCCGTCGTCGTTTTCAGGAAGAAGCCATCAATGATTGGCCATTGGCGACAAGCTCCGGTGCCCAAGGCAACTGCGTCATCCCAGCGTTCAAGTGCGAGCAAAATGTCGAGGCGAAGCAAGACCACGAGAGGATGGGCTTTGTCTTCTGGGGGCAAATCATCAAGTACGGTCCACGCATCGCTGTGCATCCCGAGTTCGTAGAAACCATGAGCGGCCTCCATTTTTTCACGAACCTCTGCATTCCATTCTGGGCCATTAGCCATGGCGAGGAAAGATGAATGGCAAAATGAACGGTGTTATGGTCAGCACCAGGGCCGCGAGGATGCAGAATGCTACGAGTACCTTTAGCCCTCTCCCTTGTTCAAAATCTTTGCACGCGCCAACCCACTTGACAGGAAGTCCTCGTTTAACCCAAAAATCGTGATCCTTCTCGGTAAACCGTGCCCATTGAGTAGGCCGAGTAAGCATGTACCAGAGCCAAAGGATAAAGCTCAAAAGGAACACGACACCGACCAGGATGGAAAAAAGGGAGAGCATGGGAAAAGGCTAGCCAAGGAATTCTGACACTGTTTTTGAATCATCCAAGTAATCCCGGCCTGCTCGCTCCAAGGTGTTTTTGACCGATTGAATGGTGACAGGTCCGCGCGGAGAAACCCTCAGAGGCCATTTCAAAGATTTCATCACTTTTCTGATATAGCGAATCCTCATCACCTCGTACCGACTTCGGGGTCCTGCTACATCCTCATCATCGGTCGCGCCGGAACGCAGGAGATACCAGATGTCCGAAAATTTCGGACGCTTAGTCCGTTGATTTTTAAGACAAAGATCCCGCGCTAAATCGACGCGAATATCTGAGGGCGTGGGCGGCTTCTGATCGATTTCAAAAAGATGGAGATAGGCTAATCCGATCAATTTTTTGTTCTGGGTGGCCACCCGCGCTGCCTGCCCAGTTCTCTCATAACGAATCCCGTGGATCAAAGCGACGCAACGGGTGATTTGCTCAAGGGGTTTCACTTCCCCTCGAAGAATCGCACCGTGGATGCGCTGGATTAATTTTTCATCTTTTCGCATGGCGAATACGAGCACCTCGCGCATGACTTCGGATAGCGCACCCTGGGCAAACTCGCCGTAGATTTGGCCGTACCAATTTTGGAGGTGCTTCGGATTTTCGTTCGATGCCCAGGGACGAAGGACTTTTTTGATCTGTTGGTCAGGCGTCCGTTTGGACCGCCCCGCTCCGAAATTGATCAGCTCCCGGAAAAATTCGATGGGCAAAGTCTGAAACTGCAAAGCGGCTGCATCGGGCTTCGAGTGCTGGGCCTTCCAATACGCGCCCATAGACATCATGAGTTGTTCCCGCAGGGAACGACCTGATTGCTGCGCTTCTTTTTCGAGTCGATTTAGTGCGAGATCGAAACCTTTTCGGCTGATCGGCTTTTTTCCGGCAAATCGACTCATGGTAGCGATGCGGTGGGATAGCACTCCAGTCAGCACACAACGGCTGACAGGCTAGCTCGGTTTAACGGGCGGTGCTTCCGGCGGCTTGGTGTTTCCCGCATCACGCGCGGCTCTCCATTTCGCCCACCGGATTTCTGCTGCCGCTTTTGCGATTTTTTTACGCGATTCCGTGCCCTTATTCGCGCGGCCACCTTTGGCTCCGTTCTTGGACATGTATTCTCTGATCTTGGGGTCCATAGCGCAAAAGAATACCAAAGGAGTTCATGTCAAAGCGATGACGGTTTTACCCCGCCATCGGGTGAATTAACGGGCGGAAGATTCGTTCGGTACCGCAATAAATTGCCCGGCCTGTTCCAGTGACCGGGAATTGCGGTAGGCTTGCCAACATCCGAGGGAAGGTGTCCAACGAAAGCCGTTAGCCTTAAGCCGGGTTCGGATGGCCGAATCGGGTTTGCCGGGGAAGAATAACCGCACTCGGTTATCGCTCGGGCAGTCCTCCAAGCGAACACCATTGTTTCCGTCCTGGGTCGTTTCGGGAGCGGCCTTGTCCCGCTCCAGCAGGGCGAGGCGGGCACGCATCCGGCGCAAGTTGGCTCCGTTGTTCTGAAAGGCGTAATCGGGAAAGCCAACGCGACCCATATAATCAGGGGCGAGAAGCTGGGCGGCTTTGGCCTCGGTGAACATGGTATGAGCGGCCATGATCGCGGCTATTTGCGCTGCCGGTCCCTGCTTCGCGTTTTTACGAATGACGGCATTAACTGCCTTCATGATCGCTTGCTGCCTTTCCTGAACCTCGATCTTTTTCCGCAGACGGGTCAGCGCGTCGTCGTCGCCCGCCATGATGGGCCGCCATTCGGGATGGAGGGCTTTCTTGATGGCCTCCAGGGCGCGTTTGCGAAACTCGCAAAGCTCGTTAAGCCGCTTATGGCAAATGGCGTTGCGCTTTTCGTTGCGCCGAACGGGGAAGTTGCTCGGCCCGGTAATCATGGACGAAAGGCATCGGCCTTTGCTGTGGAGATATGCTAGCGAGCGGGATTTGTAGCCGTCGCGGTAACGGGCAAACTCAGTTTCGAGGATCGCCCGCTTTTCATCGGTCGGCGCATGTTTCATGAGCATCTCGAAGTCTGTCGCCAAAGTGGACGCATACTCGTTACGTTCGGTTTCCCCTCGCTGCTCAGGAACAAAGGAAGTCCCCAAATTAGCGCGGTAAGCAATGTCGCGGGGAATGTCGTCGAAAAAGTATTGAGGATTCATGGTGTTTTCTGGGTGAAATCTGGTTAGGGCGCGGCAGGGGTCGAACCTGCCCGCTTTCGCATTGGGTTTTAGGCCGCTCCGTTCTTCGCCCGCTCCTTGGCCTTGGCCTGTTTCTCCTTCCAGAACTGCTTCCGCTCATCCTTCACCGTCTTTTCCAGTGCGGGCAAATCGACGCGCAAGACATCGCTCGTTTCGGTGAGCAGCTTGGATGCTCCGTGGAAGCAGTTGTAATAGGCCGACCACAAGGCGAGTTCCAGCGCGAGGGCGGCATGATCGGCAGGCTTCACCCCGGCCATAAACGCGCCGAAAGCGGTGTGGGCTTCCTTCGGGTCAAGACCGCGCCCGCGCAAAATGGCCTTCTTCGTCTCGAATCCGGCATCCTGCGCCAGCCAAGAGAGAGCCAACTGCAACGCTTTTTCGGTGCAATTCTTGTGTTTGGTGAGCTTATCGAGCACGACGGTCACGGCTCGTTCCTGCACGGTGCGGCGAATGAGGGAGGCTTCGCGGGCCGCTCGATCCGCATCTTGCATGGTGTTCCCAATGGGCCGCTCTTCCGTCTTCAATCCCATATCGCGCACGACTTCGAGTGCAGCTTTCGCGTCAACGAGCCGATGCACCTTGCCGTCACCAGTGCGGGCAAAGACCAGAGCCGGAGCCTTCCGCCCTAAAACCTGCTCCCATGTCCGGCGTTTGGGGTCATGGACGCAGCACTGAGTCAGCGCGATATAACCGGAACTGGCCTCCACATGGCCATTGTCATACGGAAGCGCCTTCTTGCTCGCCTTCTCGTCAAGCACTGTGGCGCCGCCGGCCTCAGCCTCGACCTTCACCCGCTGCCATACCGCCTCCTTTTTGGCGGCGAAGCATTTCGGATCGGTGCAAACGTCGTTGCGGTTCTTGACGCTCAAGTCAGGGAACAAGTCCTTGATGTTTCCGGCCCGCTTTGGGCAGTTGACGCAACTCGGGACGCCTTCGACCAAGTCGGCTTGCTGCAAGTCAAACGGTGCGCTGGCAAGCTGCAACATGAAGTTTTGAATGATGAACTGCTTTGCCTCGCGGAACGTCAACGGGACGTTTTCCTGTTTTTGGGTTTGGTGGTTGTAAACCGAGCGTCCGGCCAGAATCTGGCGGGTCGCTTCCTTGCGGGCATCGGGATGGGTGATGCGGGCGATGAGGAGGGCAACGGCTCGATCCAGTTTGCCGCTATTCATGGCGTCCTGGGCTTCCTTGGGCAGTTCAAGGAGTTTGAGGCAATTGTAGACGTGGGCGCGGCTCTTCGAGACACGCGATGCCAATTCCTCGGCCTTCATGCCGCAATCCAGCAACCGCCGATATTGGCGGGCCTCCTCGATGTCGGTCAGGTCTTTACGCTGCAAGTTTTCGATGGCCTGCAATTCGAGGGACTCGCGGTCGCTCAGTTCGCGGATGACGACTTGCACTTTCTCCAAGCCAACGGTGCGGGCGGAACGCCAACGCCGTTCCCCGGCCACGAGAATGTGACTGGCGCGACCTGCGGCCTTCCGCAACCTTTCGTCCGTTACGCAAGCGACGGGACGGACAACGAGCGGTTGAATGACTCCGTGAGTACGGACGGATTCTGTCATTTCGGCTAACTGCTCGTCGGTGATGGTGCGATTAGTGCCGGATGGGGCGATGTCTTTGACAAGCAGGATAGCTTGCTTGCCGGTGGGGATTTCATTGGTGAGGTTTTTCATGGGTTTTTGGTGGGTTGATCGAGGCATGAGGGCATAGCTCCGCCCCGAATGGGTTGTAACTAGCGTTTGGGTTTGGACTTGGCGGCACGAGCAGCACTCGTCACCGCGCACTTGAAGGCGTAATCAATGGGCAGAGAAAAGACCTGACGGCGGCGGTATTCCCGGAACGCAATCACGTCACCCGGCAAAAGGGAAACGATGATCGGGCGGCGGTCGCCAACGTACAAAACCGCGTACCTGCCGGTTGTGCTGCGGTGCAAAGGTCTGGTCAATGTGGTCATAACGGGCAAGAGAGGAGCGGGTTGCCCCGCCCCTCTCCGGTGTCTTAGTTCCGCTCGGCGGCGCTCAGAAGGCCGCAATGACCGTCAAGGATTCCCTGTAAGGCCTGCGTGCGGGTGGGAAGCTTCCAGAGGCTCCCCTTCACCGCTTCGGTGCAGGCGTTGAACAGACGCCAGATGTTTTGCCCCTCGGCAAACTCGGGATGGCGCGGCGTGCGCCATTCCGTGAGCACGTCGGGCAGTTGGGTCTGGGTGATGGCCTTCCCGTCCAGCAACTTGATGATGAGGTCATGGGCCTTTTCGTGGCCTAGCTCGGTGTTGCGGTAGGTGTCAAAACGCTTGCACTGATCGGTGCGGAAGTCGGCCAGACGGCCGATAGCGCGGCCAACCACTTCCGGCAAATCGCGTTCGATGTAGCGGGTGTGGCGGCGGGCAATCTTGACTTCGGCGGAGAAGGCAAGGTTGTCGCAAACGAAGACCTGCGACCCGAGGCAGAGGGCGGCGGGGAAACGCTGGTCATGGGAATTGCGGAGGCCGACAACGAAAGCGTAATCGCTTTCGACCGCATTTAAGTCGGCCACTTGGAAGAGGCCGAAATAGCGGGCGGCATCCTCGGTCAAGGCGTGGGCCTGCTGCACGATCGAGAAACCGGCGCGGTTAAGTCCAGCCTCGGCTTCCTTCACCAAAGAATCGTGCGAGATGGGGCACCAGGTCGCGGTTCGGTTGGGGGTGAGGGCAAGGGCCAGTTGTTCGCGGTCGATGCGGCGGGCTCCCGCATGGAGGCAAAGGTCAACGGGACGAGTGGTGATCCGAGGGCGTGGGGCCACGCGCTCGGCCTGTATTTCAGCGGTATTGTTCATGCTTTTAGTATGCATAGCCGCTATGCATAAGACAAGCATTTTCTTCATTTATTTTTGGGTTTATTCATTGAATATCAGCTTGTTACGAACGCCACGCACGCCGACGCAAAAGCCCGGAATACCGCGCGAAATCCGTCTAAACGCTTGGACGGCGGGAGCGGGAGCGTAGCGGACGCCGGGGTCAGAGTGACCTGCCTCTACCTCCTCCTCCCGGATGAGAGCGCGAGAGAAGGCAGATGCCTTCTTTCGCTTTTTAAACGGTCCCCGCAGCGCCAGCGAGCACCCCCCCGAATTTCCGTGGGGGTGCGAGCAAGCTGCCTTGCATTACCGCAGCCCAAGCCGGTGGTGTGACAGGTTCTCCTGGCACGCCACCGGCCCCGGATCAGGCTTCTGCCGGGAGGTCATCTAAACGGGAAGCTCGACCCATTCGGGCATCAACTGGAAGAACGCATCCCGGTTGGTGATGGAAAGATCAAGGCCCGAATCGAGTCGATAGCTATAGAGGCCCTCCAGAAAGTCGTCCCAAGCCCGGCAATCGAGCAATTCGTCGCAAGAGATAAATTCCTGCCACGGTCCTTCATGGTCCTCATGCGAGGCGACAATGAAGGCGTGGATCTGTTTCGTCTCGGGATGGGAGAGGAAGACAAGATTGACCTGGTGAAATCCGCCATCGGGTAGCGGAAACAAACGTTCGTGGTGAAGCCGAGCGGCCCAGACCAGCGGATAGGCACAAGTGTTTTCACCGGATTCGACATCCGGTGCGGTCACGATGAATTGAGATTCGGGCTCAACCCGATAGAGAAGATTGCGGAGGCTCAGGTTCATACGATTATTTTAGCTAGCTGGTGAAGAGATGCAATGCATGAGCAATGAGAGTATCCTCGAAGAATTCTTACTTGGCCGGCGATCGCATCTCATCGGCCTGTTTAACCTCATTTTTCCTCATCTCACGTTCGTAAAGTATTTCGGCATTTCTAAGACGCATGGTCAGAGTTTGAATCTCAGCGTTCGCGGCTACTAGCTGTTTTCGGAGAATCTCTATTTCGGTCATAGGTTAAAAAAAGTAGGGTGATCGCAAATTACCACCCAGAGCCCCCACACCGTTTCCACCCCCACCCCAGGGGATATTAGAAACCTTTGCCGGTGCCGTATTTTCCAAACTCCCCTGCAAGCTGCCACGTCGCCTCGGCTTAAAGGGGGAAGGCGCACCTCCCCCCTATTCCGTAGAACTGCTTAGACCGACACTTTGGGAGCGGACTGGGTCGCCTCCTCTTGGCGAATGGGCTGAACCCTGGTTTTGGTGCTAATGGCAAAAGCCCGGCCCAAACGTGCAATCTCTTGCTCCTGCTTCTCGGGAGGTTGAGTGGCACGGATTTCCCGGACAGCCTCCATTAAAGCCGGATTAGATACGGCGAGCTGATGAAAGCCACGATCAAGGTTCTGTTTGGCTTCGACGGCTTTGACATCCTCATAGAGTAGTTTACGAATAAGACGCTCCTTGCTTAGGTTGTTAAGATATTCGACGTATTTGGGGTTGGCGTTGGCGTAATCGGTGATTTTCTGGTCAATGGCCGGATTGATGGCATTCCGGTCGGTGACGGGTTGTTCCTGTACCTTGTTCTGATTCTGGCCTGGGGGAATATCGGCCGAATCCTCCGTTTTTTTCTTGAGTAGAGCCATGGTTAGATTTTCTCGGGGTGGGTTGAGTGAAATAGTTATTAATCGTTGGAACGCTCCCTGGGGAGCGGCTGCGACCGACCTGATCCGTTGTCGGAAAAGAGGGATTCGTCGCAGTTTTGTACCCATTCCAGAAACTCAATGACAATGTTGCCGGTGGTTTCCTTGAACAGGGTGAAGCTCATCAAGTCTTCGGGATTGACGGGCTTCTTAGGTGTTATTTCACTGATTAGTTTGGCAGCGTCGTCGAACCGATCCTTGAGTTCCTTGGGAACGCGAATGGACAACGTCACCGCCTCGACTTTGGGGAGGGTATCTACGGCCATAGTTTTATTTGGGGTTAGTCTTCGTTTTGGTTTTCTTGCTGGATTCCAGATCGGGCGCGGATCGTTCCGCCAGGACCGCGCCAGCGTCGTCGCCATCGGGTGCCTGCGACTTGGAAAGGGGAAAGACGGTAATTTGATCCGCTTTGAGAGTAAAAGACTTGTGCTGCTCGCTATAGGTCAACTTGCCATGGACAATGAACCGCCTTCCCTTGGCTAAGGCAACCGTTCGGGCGTACTCGACACAATTGGATTGAAGCAGAACAGAGATGGGGAGCTTGGAAGTTCTTTTTTCGCTTAAGTAAACGTTTTGAATGCCGAGTAAGGTAGCGTACTCAATGTCCCCGTTCTGGCGAAACGTGACTTCCGAGGCGGCATTGAGTTCGAGACTGATCGCGTTAATCATGGCATTTTGTCTTGTAAGTTCACTGATTACTAAAATGCAGGAATCTTGGCAAGTCCTTGTTTATACTTTTTTTACGATTTGGAGGCCGGAACGCCGGACGTGGCCTTGGCTTGTTCCAACCTGGCCTCCAGCTCCTTTTGAGCTTTTTCCAACTGAGCGACGCGGGCCGTAAGATCGGCGTTTTCCTGATCGGTCATCTGCTTGGTTTTGAGGAGGGCCTGCAACTCGGCAATTTTCGCGGCCATCGCGTCATTTTGTTCTGCCGTAACCTTAAGAAGCTGGTTCTCCTGTTGGATTTTCTGGACCAACTCTGGCGTCATCGGCTCGGCCTGGCGGTTCGGATCGTTTATGGCCACAATTGGCCCCATGTTGATCGCGGTGGGCACATTGGGGTGAAGGTTCCATGACTCCGGTTCCACCACCCGCTCGATGTTATGGGCATCCTCCCGGATATTGGGGTTGGTCGGGTCCTGGGTCGGACCAACGGAAAGCGTCTGCACCACCGACGAATTGCGGACATTCTCCTGATTGGTCGGGTCGAGCACGGTATCGGCAACGACCGGGGCGGCGGACGGTACCTCCGTGACTTTCTGGGAAGCGCAAGCGCTTAGACAGGCGGCAACAAGAAGGAGCAATAGCGAGGGGGATTTCATGGACGTTTTTGGTTGGAGGACGTGTCAGGGTGGAAAAGAGAATCCCCCCTTTGGGCGGTTTCACGGTCAATCGGCTGCGTGACGTAGAGATAAAATTGCTTTCCAGCCGGAACGCGGACAAAAAAGCCGTCGCGCTTGACCGTATCGAGAATGGATTGCGCATATTCGTTGACGACGGCCGAAGTGCCCTGGAGGGCGGCGTTGCGGGGCGTGTTCTGATAGGTTTCCTGGCCGGTGAACTGGTCGGTGCCGGTGCTTTCCAGTCCATTGATTCCAGCCGCGAGAAACGTAGCGGCGAAGATTTTCAATTCGGCGAACTTATCGCTTTTGATGATCGTGCCGCGTAATCCGGCGCTTCCGTCGGTCAGTCCCCAGGATTGGCCATCGGGCGCAACATCCTGGTCGAGCGCAAGGCCGGTGAGAGTCATTTCCTCTTCGTCGGGGGTATCGAGGACAATAACCCATCGGTTATTGGAGCCGATGCGCTCCCGCACCCGGTCGGTTTGGGCGGTCCCATGGACTTCACTGCCTGCCGGGATGATGAGATCCCCGTAGCTGTTGTAAACATCCTCGGTGACAAGACCGATGATGGGGGTGTCCATGACGGAAGAATCAACCGTGATGACCAGTTTGCATTTGACGAGACGCCCGTAGGGGGCCGAAAGCGTGCTGATCGAGACGGCGGGTACGACGGTTTTACCGATGCCAATGGGAATGGGGGGCGGTACCTGCGGCTGATTAACCGTGGGGCGCGGGGCGGATGGCGTTTGGACAGGGGCCGGTTTGAAACGGGGAACGTCGCTGGCCAAATCTTCAATGCCCTGTTTTCCTTTTTGAAACGTGGCATTCACGGTATTGGCCTTGGACTGGGAAGCTTTGGAACCGAAAAAGAGCCAAACGAAACCGAGAAAGACGAGGATGAGAAAAAGGGCGATAAAGAACCGGCCTTCCGGTTTCTTCAAAAAATCGAGCAGGATGCGGGCGTTCATTGCGGGAGATTTTTTGGATCGTTCGCCATGCCGGAGGGAGCGGCAAGACTGCCGGGGCCATCATCAAGGAGCGAAGTGGACGCGGGACGAAGTTGCACCTCATTGTTCTTGTTAATCCGGCTGACGAGTACGTTCCAAGGATTATCGGCCCGAAGATTATTGCGGTTGCCTTTGTCGTCGCCGGTGATTTCAAAATAGGCGTTGGTGGAGGTCGGTTGAATAATCGGGTTGCCGCTAAAATCGACTTGGGGTTTGCCGTTTGGATCGCGAACAATGCGACCAGCGGGAATTAGGCCGGAGGCTTCGGACAGCGATTGGGTAAAGACCCGGTCTCCCACGCGGACCGCAAAATTATTGGAAAGGTAATAAATGTCGTCGCCGGTGTCGTTGATGAGTGTCAACGAGAAGACGAGAGTATCTTCGCTTTCAAACCGATAGACCTTGTTGATCTGGACGCGAAAGCCTTTGTAGTACATCACTCTTAGCGGCGTCGCCACCTCGATCTGAGACATAATGTCGGGCTCATTTTGGGCCAGGAGGGGAAGCGCTTTCGCTTTATCGAGCAGGCCAATGAGAACGGAGGTTGGAATGGTGGTTTGGGAGTGTCCGTTTACGGAATGAACCGTATCGTGAACGAAATTGACCGCGTAATCGGGCTTGTCGGCAGGCACGAGGTCAAGGACGTAAGTTTTGCCTTTGTAAATGACATTGAGATTGGTTTCGCCTTTCCCGGTGGAAATGAGTGAAAAGAAATTACTGCCCGCCGAGTAGTCGATCAGGAAACGGGCCTCGGGATGCGGCACCGCAGAAACGTTGCTGCCCTGGAGGGCGGTAAGTGCGGCGGGAAACGAAATGGTGGTGACGCCCTTGTTCGGTTGCGGAACGCGAATCACGAAGACATTTTCGTCATCAAGAACATAGGTCTTGATGGTGTTTTGCCCGATTGAGGGGGGCGTGCTGATCGAGACGGGCGTATTATCCCCGAGCGGTTGGGCGGCGCTGATCGAGACGGGAACGCAGAGAAGGATAAGGACAAGAGCTTTCATGGATGAGCAGGGGCGGAAGGGAAGGCTTGGTCGAGGGGAACGACCACATTGTTAATCTTGAGTTGCCATGACTCGACTGCGAGGGGTAGACGCCCGTTTCTGGTCATGTCGGGATTGCGTTTAAAGACAAGCAGGAGCGTGAAATCGTCCGGGTCGGGCAGATAGCGCTCCCCGTTCACTTCGCCCTGCTGGATGAGCTGGCCCAGCACGATCACCGTCCCGCCAGTTTCGGTTTGATCGACAATGCGGTAATCGGAAATGGAAGGTTTCTGGAAAAGCTTTTTGTCGGCAAAGTCCTGGGCGTCGATTTTGGAATAGTTGTCCACACGTTTATACGCCTTGGGCCGGAAGATTTGTGGCAAGAGGTCGGGGAAATCGAACCCGTTTGGGTTTCGATTAAAGAGGGCGGTGGCAGCCAGTTCCGCGTGGTATCGGTAAAGATTGACGGAGGTATCGTAACCGAGCAGCGGAGAACGATGAAATGTGCCGCTCTCGTCAATGGTCGTGACATACTCATTTTGGTGGAAGAGGGCATACCAGACTGGGCCTTGAGCCATGTTCAGGACCACGGCCATGAGAAAGAGATAGAACCAGACTTTGGCTCCATAACTGCGGTCGGCAAACCAGCCTGCCGGGTCGATCAATTTGCGCTGGGCGCGAACAGGAATGGTCTGAATTCGTTCAACGGCGTCCATAATTTTACGTCATGACCGGCTTGGAAATTGTCGATTGGGAGAGAAGCTGGCGGGCGGCGGCGGTTCCGCTCATGTCGCCGGATTGGGCGCGGGCCTGGCTGTAGGTGGGCGGCGTCAAAATGCTGCCGCCCGCGGTGGCGGTCCAACCTGAGCCAACGGCACTTGATCCCCCTCCCCCGGCCCCTCCTGCAAAAGCAGACGCGGGCCGTGGCGCGATTCCGCCGGCCGAATCTGCGGGCCTGCTCGAAGGGGACGAGGCGGTCGCAGGAGCGGTGGACGGCGGGGATGGTGGGGACGAGGATGAATCGGAAGCGGGTGTGTTGGGTGTCCCCAAACCTCCTCCGCTACTGCCTCCGAGAGCCGTTGCGATTTGATCGAGCTTGGAAACAATCGCGCCATGCTGAGCTGCCTGCTGGGTGGCGCTGGCCGTGGCGGCTTTGCTCGCGGCGGCTCCCGCGAGCGCGCTGCTTCCCGCGCTGGCGGCGGTTTGGCCAAGGCCAAACATGGTTCCCAAAGCCTGGGTTCCGAATTGCCCGGCAGAGGTCACGGCCCTTTGGGTCACGATCGGAGCGGCTATGATCGCAACGATGGTGTACCCCGCCGCGATGAGCGTCTTGATCGCCTCCGGCCCGGAATTGAGGAGCGGGATATTCTGCGTAAAGGCAAAGCCACCTTGAGCATTGAGAAGGTTGATGGTGCCGGTGAGAACGACGGCTATCCCGACCGGCCAAAGATGAATGGCAATCAGGCTGGTAATGTAGCTGGTGCCCATGCCCGAAAAACGCCTCGTTCCGATCAGGGCAATGAAGATGGGAAGGAAGGCGTATCCCATGCGGCCCAAACCCTCCATGAAGAGGTAAATGAGCCAAAGGATGGGAAGAACGATAAGACCCGAGAGAAAGCAGATGGCTCCGACAATCGCCATGGTGACGGAATTACTGGCCAGAAAAAGCCAGGAAAGCGGGCTGGATGTCGTACCCCCTCCCGACATGGTGGCAATGAACGCATTGAAGGTCTGGGTAAAAGGGTCTTGCAGAATACTATCGGCCACGCCGTAGGAAACGGTTTGAATCTGCGTCATCGCAAAGCCGTCGATGCTGATCAGACCAGCCAAGACGACGGTTCTAAAAAGAGGGGGAAGAACGCCGTCGATGCCGTTGGCCTGAATACTGAAAATGAGACCGGCGACCAGGATGACAAAAGCCGTCATCGTCGCCATCTGGTGGATGTTGGCAATGATCGCGTTGAAACCGGGAAACCAGTTGTCGTAACTGAAAAATTGTTGAAGATTCATGGCGACTTTTTGGGGTTCATGTAATCGGTGTCATGCTGGTCATGGCCGGTTTGTTTCATGGCATTGAGGGCATCGGTGTAACCCTGCTGCTGAACGGCTGCGTCGTGACGCGCTTTGACGGCGATGGCCACGGTCGCGCCAATACCGATCACGAGAATGAAAACGATGCTATTGAGAATCTGTTTGTTCATGGGTTCATGTAGGTGGTTGTGTGTTGATCGGTACCGGTCTGCTTCATGCCTTGGAGGGCATTGGTCATATCCTGGCTGACGGCCTCGGTACTGGCGTTGGCCTGCTCCTGCTGGTGGGAGGTATTTACGGCGGCCTGACTCAAAACCTGCTGGTTGGCCTGACTGATTTGCGCTTGAAGGTTTTGTGCCTGTGCCTGATCGCCCTGTAATTTCGCCTGCAATTTCTGCACGGTCGATTGGTCGGGGGCGGTCTGCATCTGTTGCTCGGTGGCGGCAATATCGGCCTGCACCTGGCTAAGCTGCTGCTGGATGGAAGTCGTGGACGTGACCGCGTTGGTATAAGTCGCGTCGAGGGCTTGATACGGTACATACTGCGAGGTATCGCGCTGAACGGAGGTGCCAGAGGCCGTGATGTTGGCAATCGTGGGAAATAAATTCAGCGGATTGCTGCCCACGCTTTGGGCGGCACTCTGGGCACTGTTGATTTGTTGAACCAACTGCTGAAGGTTTTGGGTGAGTGGGTTCCTTTGGAGCTGGCTAGTGAGCTGGGTGATGTTGATCGTTCCTGCAATCGCCTGGGGATTGCCGATGTACTGCTGAACGTTGGTGAGCGTCGTTAATTGCTGCTGGGCCGTTGTGAGCTGGCTCTCCAGTTTGGCAATCGAAGTGGTCCACTGGTTCAAGATTTGAACCTGTTGGGAGTCGAGGATGCCGTATAAGCCAGCATCCGAAACGGGATATTGAGCCTTCGCCTGCGTACCAACCGCAACGAAAAAGGCAACGAATAGGAATAGGTATTTCATAGTTTGTTCTCGATTTGATGGTTGTTATTTCTGTTGCTGAACGGGGAGATAAACGGTTTGCGCCTCATAATTGACGCCGTTCTGTTGACCGGCAGGTATGTCAATCGGATAGACAACGGTTTTCGTCTGATCCGTGACCGTGGTCGCAGCGAGCGAGGCTTTCATCCGCTCGTGCGACCAGTAAAGCTCCTTGGTGGCATCGCTTTGACCTTTGGCATAAAATTCCGCCTGCTTTTTTGCGTCGCCGCTGGCGATCATCTGCTGTGCCACGTCACTGACGAGCACTCCGCCCGCACCGGCTCCGGCGGCGATGAGCGGATTTTTGGTCACCTCGTAGGCGATGCCTCCGGCCCCAACGCCACCCAACGCATCGAATGCGGGTCGCTCGGGATCAACTCCGGCGCAGCCGGTCAGGATCAAGGGTAAAAGGAGGAGACTAAGTTCGTTTGCTTTCATGGAGGATGCCTTCGATTGGGTTTGGATGTTTCGCCAGTTGTTTCATGCGCTTGTCGTAAATTTCGCCATTGCTCGAACTCACATAGACCATCTCGGGTGAGACGTAGTTTTTAACATTGCCGCAGAGGGGCGGATGGGCGCTGGGCACGTAATAGCAAACGGTGGAATGTTTATCGTGGGCCGGAAGATACTCGGGGAGCGGAAAATCCATCACCGCCCGTTGGGAGGTTTCGGGAAGCTGGCTGTCCTTCGCGATATTGGCCACGTCCTTGACGTCCATCTGGCGCATGATGAAAAAGTTTTTGCTGTTGTTCATCACGGGTGCGCGAATGGGTGAACGCTCGAAAAGGGCGTACTGCTGCACGATGGCAAAGACCCAGACGCCGAATTTGCGCAAGCCTGTGTAGGACTCCTCCACAATTTGTGGGCCGCCCTTCGCGCCAAGGGTGCGTGCCGCTTCCTCGAAGATGAGTCGTTTACGTTCGTGGCGTGGCCGGGTAATTAAATTCTGGCGAACAAAGCCATTGATGAGTAGGTAAGCGGCGGCCTTCAAGTTCACCGCGTCGGGCGGGATATTACCTAACTCGAAGTGGGCCATTTTCTCGGTTAAGACGACATTGGAGACACCATCAAAAAGTCGGTAGTTTCCCTGAACGGTCCATGGCACAAGCATATCGGCCATCTGGTGGACCTTGTCCTTATCGTGACTGGCCAGACGGCCATGACGCATGAGCGAAGGAAGCGCGCTGAGTTGCGGATAGTCGTAAGGTTCAAAGAGTGAATAGGCGACTTCCATGGTCGTCCGTTCGCCATCGTTGCTTTTAGAAAACCGGGTCAACTGTTCCTCGGTAATTTTGCCAATGAACTCCTGGTACTGATCCTCTTGGGTATGGCGAAGATCCCGCAAATCGGCGTAAGCCTCCAAAAGGCCACTGGCTTCCTCCATCCGTTCGCGACGATAGAGATCGACGGCGCAAGCGAGCTTCAACGCCTCCAGAGCCTTGCTCGGATTATCCTGCGCCCAGCTTTCGTAAGTGTCGCGGTAGAGCTGGTGAATGTAATGAGTCAGGAGGGCTTCTCGATGCTGCTGCACGTCTTCGTCGCGGCTTTCGCCAATCATGCGAGCAGTGAGTGCAACCAGAATCGCCGCATGACCGGGATTGAGTGGTGCGCCCTGGGTATCGAACAGGTTCACTGTTAGGTTACTGTCAGGCTTGATGTTGATCGTCTTGCACCATTGGAGTTCGCCGCGACGGTCCTTGTAGGAAAAGGTCTTGGCGTAGACGCCGTGAGAATTGCCCTCCTCAATGATAACGGTGTAGCCGTAATAGGGCTCGGTTTGCGAAAGGAGGTCTTCCATGAAAACCGACTTACCCGCGCCGCTCATGCCGAGCAGGACGCCATGCTGAGGCGTCCCTTCGCGGAAGGTGCATACGCCGACAAGATTGCCGTTGGTGCCGTCATAAAGGGCCTCGGCGGTATCCAGAAATCCGGTAAAGCTCGATGAAAACGGAATCAAATCGGCGAGGTAGTTATTCTCGCTGTAGAGACTGTAATTGGTGTAGGTGCCCGCCCAGCCCGGCCATGTTTGGTACCAAAGTTTTTTTGTCGTGGCGGCCAATGCTGGCTCGTAGGTCTGCGCTCCGTTCATCGAATTGACCGCGTTCTTGATCGCATTGAGCTTTTGGTCGAGTTCCTCGTAGCTCTTGGCCCAGACGTTAATCGTCATCAGCGACTCGAAAGGGAACGTGTAGCCCTGGGATAGGCGCTCGATCTTCCGCTCCATTTTACGGGCGCTGGTCAAAAGTTCATGACGTGCCGAATCGGCATAGTCGCCCGTATTGCGTTTGAGTTGCTTTTCGGACTTGTTGATCTCGGCGCGGATTGGAAGGGGTCGCGCATTGAGCGTGACCGCGTAATCGAGCATGGGCAGGCCGGTCAGGTGATGGATCAGGCCGATGGCGGGCGGGTTGCTATTCGAGGTCCGGTGGGGCCAGCGTTTGATGGCAAGGAGGGCGTGATAATAGCCGTCCGCGTAGAATCCATGAGGACGCGAGCCGTCACTGACATTATCGGAGGGATAGGAAAGCTCCTGAATCGAGGCTTCCGGGTCCCAGAGTTGCTCGTAGGTTTTCGTTTGGTCTCCCACTGCCTCCCACCGATCCGGGAGGCTCGGATTCAAAAACTGGTGGTAATAAATGAAGTGCTCGAAGTCGCCCAGCGGTTTGATGCGCGTATCGGAGCCAAACGCTGTCTGAATGACGTGACCGTACTCCCGATAACTATTTTTCAAGCGGAGCCATTCTTTGTGATATTTCGTCCGTAAATTTTCCCGGCTGATAAAAATCGGCTCTGTGGTTTTGATCTCAGTGGTCAAAAAGATATGGAGTCGCTCGCGACGCAGCTCCCGGCGACGCATCCGGTCCATGTAGCGGTAGAACCGCTCATTGCGACAGGTCTTGCTCCAGACATTCTCGGCTTTATCCGTTTCCTGCTGGTAGCGCAGGAGGGCTTCGGAGTAATCGCTATCGACCTTCCAGCGGAATTGAATCTGCTTCAAATCGGAGGTTGCCGAAAGCAACTGCATGAGCGCGTTGTGTGCATCGACCCGCGCCGCATTGCTGGCATGGCGCAGGTCGGGAGTGAAAATTTCAAAGCCCTGGGTGACTTGGCAGCCGCGATTGAGGCCGCCATAAACGATCAAGTCCTCACAGTAGTAACCGTTGGGCATCTGTGAGTGCATGGTTTCCTTAATCGGGGCGGACCACGGGCTGATGGGAAGGTTGATGCTGCGGGTTATACCCCCATGAGGTGCCCATGGTGAGTTGCTCGAACCAATCGAGATCGTAACCAGCGGGACGGCCCTGCTTGAGTCCAAAGACCCAGGCGTAGACCAGTCCGGCAGGTAAGCCGACAACGATAAATGCAGGAAACCATCCCCAGGCGAAGATCGTGAAAAGAAGGGTGAAGGCCGTAATGGCCACAAACAGCGTCACTACGGCAACGACGAAGAGATCGCCATCGAGACCATACGTCCTGCCTTTAGACTCGTCAGACGAATTGGTCTCTGTACTGGTCAAATCGGACGACATGACCTCAAAACCCCTGTGGAGTGACGACGGAAGTGCCGAGGCCAAACGCGGAGTAAAGGGCGACCATGATGGCGACGGCCCCGGCAATCAAGATGCCGGCCACGATACCCATCTTCCCCTCGGCCTCCCCGTTGCGAACTTGCCGGACTCCTCCTATGATTTGAATGACACCGAAAATGAAGGCAATGGCCATGATGATGCCGAGGGCGATACCGAGGCCCTGCTGGAGCTGTCCGGTACCCGTGGCGGCCTGGGCAAAGATTGGGATCGTGAGTTTAGTCATAATGATGTTTCCTTAAGGGTTGAATGGTTGTGATTGCGCTCTTATCGTCTGAACAATCAAACTTTCCTTTGTTGGAATGTTTGATAAGTTCACTGATTACAAATCTGCTTCCTACAAGATTTTAAACAACCGTCAAACTTATTTTATTTTCTCATGACCGCCCGCCCACAAATTCCCTTCGTCTTGTTCAAGGAGGACAAGGATCGCCTGCTCTCTCTCCAAGAGGACTTAAAAGTCCGCACCCGTCTCGAAGTAACCCTCGGGGGAATTTTGCGACTGGTCATTCGCCTTTGCCCCCTCGATCAAACACTCAATTTGAAGGTGCTGGAAATCCTGGAAGATGACCGGCGGCGCAAGGATGCGGGGGCAGGCCACAAGAAACGCGTTACGCGCATGTCCTGCATGGTCACTCCGCAGGAAGAGGAGAAACTTGAGACAATCATGAAACTGATCAGCCCGATTTTGCGCCCCAAAATTAAAAAGTCGGCGTTGGGACGTTTAGTCTTGAGAAGTACGCCTAGTTCACTGATTATGCTTCACACCACCCGTGAAGTCTTTTTCGATGATTTGCGCCGACGCGACACAGAAGATCCCCGAAAGCTCCAGCGAAAGACTCGCTAGTCTTCCCGCCATTCTAAGTCGGAACATCATCGGCCAGGATCACGTCCTCGGTCGGGTCGAGGCGGTGTTGAGGCGGGGAGAATTGGGACTCACCAACCCCCGCCGTCCCAAAGGTTCGTTCCTCTTCCTTGGTCCAACGGGAGTCGGGAAAACCGAACTGACGCTGACCTTCAGCCATCACTTCTTTGGGGAAAACCGTGTCGCCCGGTTCGACATGTCGGAATATCAAGAACAGAAGTCGGTCGGCCTGCTCCTAGGAGAACATCGCGACGAAGAAGGGCTCCTGGGAAAAAGAATCAAGCATACCGGAGCCAAAGTGATCCTCTTCGATGAGGTGGAAAAGGCGCACCCCCTGGTGCTCGATCTCTTCCTGCAAATCCTGGATGCGGGAAGGATCACGGTGGCAACGGGAGAAACCCTCGATCTGACCGAGTTTTACATCGTGGCCACGTCCAACATTGGAGCTAGCAACCTCATGGAAATGTCCGAGACGGTCCCCTTCCGCACCTTGGAAAGGGTGGTTTTCGAGCAAGTGGACCAACAACTACGGCCGGAACTGGTTGGGCGTTTCACCGAAAAGCTGGTCTTTCGGCGTCTCACCTACGACGTGCAGCGCCGGATTTGTTTAAAAGTTATCCGAGATGAACAGGAACGGCTATCGGGCAAAGGCTACAACGTCACTGAATCAAACGAGGCGGTGGAATTTCTCCTGCGGTCAGGCATTCACAAAAAGCTGGGAGCCCGCCCCATGCGCGATTGCGTCGAGCGCAACATTCAGAATGCGATCGCGCAAGACTTGATGAATGGAGGAAAGGGCAGCGGGGTGCTAAAATTATGTCCTTCCAGTCACTCCCTCATGCTGGAACAAGCCATGACCGAGAAGACATTGTAACATTACGGCGCCTTGTTGGTTTAGCCTTTGGTTATTTTCTTAGGCAGGAGGGGCTTCGACATGGGTGGAACAAGGCGCTTCGCCCTGGCGAGCTTCGCCTTTCCGAAAATCTCCTCCCATGAACAATCGAGCTTGTCCATGATCTGGCCCAACTTGCCTATGGTCAGGCTTTGCTGGAGATTTTCAATCCTATGGAGGGTGCCGTGAGTAAGTCCGATTTTGCGGGCAAAAGCCCGCACCGTTTGGTCGCCCCTTGTCTTGCGCAAGTATTCGGACAGGAGCCGGTCGTACAGGTGCATCCCTCGAAGGCTGGAGGAAACCGTGTCACGGATGCGTGACAGTTTGGCTTGCGCCCATTGCTTATCCCTTTATTCTTCAGCCGTTATGACGACAGCTAACCCATGTCCTAAAAGGGTGCTGGTCCTCGACGACGACGCGGCCATGGCTCAAACGGCCGCCCTGATTTTGAATCGCCTCGGTTACGAGGCTCAGAGCGAAACGAATCCCGCCAAATCCATCCGCCGCATTCTCGACAGCGAATTTGATCTTCTTCTAACCGATTATCGGATGCCGGGTCTAAACGGCTTCCAAGTGGCGCATCTTTTACGAACAATGGGGTCGATGATCCCCATTATTCTCCACACTGGAGGCGGCGGTACTTTTGATTCCGACGATTTGCGACTTGTGGGAATTCTTGGGGTCATCAAAAAGCCGCTCTCCATGAATGAATTCAACCTGGCTTTTACCCGGATACTGCACTCGCATCAAAATTGACACTGGCCTTTGGTTATAGGCGTGTGTACATGACTCCACCTCCCCAACATATGGGGTGCTGGGATAAGAGCGTCTGATGTAAGTGGTCATGGCTTATCAAGAGTTGACGAAGGATCAGAGAAATCTAGCGGAACCTGAGAAAAGCCTTTGACGTGTTCTATAACCTGTAGAATTTCATATTCGGATTTTATGCCTGTGCCAGTTTTATATTGTGTTTGTTTAACGCGAACCTTGAGCGTGTCGGCTCCTGAAAGGGCAATATCTCCTTTGATTATCTTTTTTAAAAACTCTTGATCCGAGATATTTGCATTCCATGAAGCACCATCGCTGCCTTCTTTAAACTTCCATTTCCTTGCCTCGTCTCCACTAAGCCAAGCATGTTCTACATTTACATACACTTCTCTAGTGGATTCCTGAATTTCTTCCTCTAGGGTGTCTGGATTAAAGTAGGGAACATCTGCTTTTGTAATTTCAGATGTATTGTTTCGCTCATCTATAAATACGACTTTATCAACTCCTTCTTTTTCGGTTGGCTTGGCAATTTGATAAAATGCTTTTTTGACAACGGGAGACTGAAAAATATTAAACTCGGTCTTTTCTACAATCATGGTCCGATTGTCGATGTTAGTAATTTGAATCGTAGTCGGCGATTTTTCTTCAACCGCTTTTGGATTTCGTCCTTTCAGAAATTTGCTTACAGCCATAACGCCCCCAACGCCAGACAACCCAAGCATAGTTAGGAGATTGACTACTGCGGTTACATCGGCTCCCGTTAAAAGTTCTTTTGCTTGAGCCCAAACTGATTGGATGACCTGAATGTCTACTTGAAAACATCCCGGCTCTTGAGCCTTTACCCGAAGCTTGACCTCTGACCTGTCTTGGTTGGCAATTCGATTTGCCTCAAGAATCAAGTCGTTTATTGCGAGCAATGCGGGAGCTAGGTCGTTTATGTCTATCGTGTGGTCTTCCAGAGCGGAACCGTCATACTTCATCGTGAACGAAGCGACTTCAGGCATGAAAAGACGATACCAATTCACGCCATAAAGTAACGCGAAAGCTTGGGCATTCAAATGGCCCTCATTCTTGCGTCCAGTTTACAATCCCGGATATTTGGTTATTGGAATAATCCAGAGCTAGTAAGTGGCCTCATAAGCTAGTTCGTTCCGCCTGAGAGATGCTACTAAACCTGATACCGCGAAGCCAAGCCTTCCAATGTCATGTTCCCCGTGATGGCGTCATGCGGGATCAGCAGGTAATTCCACTGCTTCCCGGCATGTTGCTGGGCGTGGTCGGTTGCATGCTTGCACCATTCAATGGCGGCGGTCTTTTTGGCGATAACTTCTGGATTCTGCAACTGATCGGCCCGTTTTGGTTCGCAGAGAAAAAGCTGCTTGTTTGTTTCAACCACAAAATCCGGTTCGTAGGCAGCGTCCTTGCTGTAATAAATCTGGAATTGACCGCGCGAGGGTTTGAACCATTTCAGGACTTCGCCGTCATCCTCCAGAATCACGGCAAAACGCCGTTCCGTATCCACGTCGAATTTCTGGCTTTCGTAGAGGCATTTCACGAAACCACCGAACAAATATCGTTTTATGTTCGATGGATCGGAGAGCGTCGCGCGGAAAAGTTTGATCTCATCTTTGGAACTGGCGGTATAGGCATTTTCCTTCAACGCGGAAAATCCCTTACTCACCGTCGCCTTGTAGCCGGTCGCCTTTTCCCAACGGTGTTCGGGCAACTGCATTTGTGAGTGAATGAGCGCCGCGAGTTGTTGCTGATGGTATTGCAACACGTTGGCCGTGTCTTCTTCGGAAAGGTAACTGCGCAAGTGATTCACCAACTGCCCGGCGAGGTCGTAGAGCAAATCAGAATGGTCGTCGTAAGAAATGTCATCGAAGTCGATCAGGGCACGCACGATATAATCCTCGACTCGCAATTCCTGCGTCTGGCCGGTGACATTTTGCAAGAACTCTTGCTTTGCCGTTCGCAAATGCTGAATCAGCAATTCACGGCTTACGGGCTGGAGATGTACCGATGAGCAATCCAGCGTGAAAGAATTAAAACCACTGGTTACGTCCCCTGTGGGCACGATCACGATGCGAGGTATATCAATGGTCTGGTCAATGACCAGCTTGGTGGCCTTGGCTACAATGGCAGCGATGTCCGGCTTGGTGACAATCCCGGTCATTTCCGTCTGCGTGGGTGGGATGTACGCGGCGGTAACTTCCTTGGTAATTTCCGCCTGCATATCGGTCTTTTGCAAATATTTCACCTGTGGCAGGTTCTCGTGCTGCTGCATGACTTTAACCGCAATTTCCGCAATGTTTCGTTCCTGCTCGGTTTTGAATAAAGGTTCAACGGCTCTGCCCGGTGTCGCGCCGGGCGGTACAGTTGTGGCTGCTCCGCTCAACCTTGCCATGATCGTGGGCTGGGAAATGACAGTCTTGGTCGGCTGTAAGTCCGTTACTGGATCAAGAATGACCTGGGTGAGCCGTACCGCTGAATCTGGTTTATTGGCCTCGTCCACGATCTCCTGAAAACGGTCGTGCGCCACGATGTTCAAACGATCCACCGCCGTAACCCCGGTGCGTACACCATAAGGCAAGCGCAAGCCGCGCCCAATGGACTGCTCGATCAGGATGCGGGCATTGGCGGCGCGGAGCGGAACAATGGTATAAAGATTGTTCACGTCCCAACCTTCTTTGAGCATGTTGACGTGTATGACGATTTCAGTCGGCTCATTCGCGTCCTCCACTTTGAGCAATTTTTCGATCATCAATTCCTCGTCTTTGCCGGTCTGACTGGAATCGACCTGGATGACACGGCCTTTGTACCGACCCGCAAAAAACTTTTCGGACTCAATTAAATCAAGCAATTCCTTTGCGTGGGTTGTGTCTCGGGCAATGACCAGCACGAACGGCTTTACCAGTCTGCATTCGTTCTGCCGGGCGTAGGTTTCAAGTTCAACCTTGGTGGCCTCATGAAGACGGATGCCATCCTGCAATTTCAATTCTTCCAACTGCGCCGGGTTGAACTGGCTCGGATCGAAATTCTTCTGCGTTACGACAGCGGGTTCTTTTACAAAACCATCCGCCATCGCTCGTGCCAAGGGATAATCATAGACCACATTCTTGAAGGGGACCGCGCCTTGGTTGTTTTCCACGAATGGAGTGGCCGTCAATTCCAAACCAAGCATGGGTTTCAATTCATTGATGGCGCGGATGCCCGCAGAGGCTCGATAACGATGGGACTCATCCATGAGCATCACCAAGTCAGGCAAAGCAGCGAGATAATCGAAATAACTTTGGCCGATGTATTCCGATAGACGCTTGATTCGGGGCATGTTGCCCCCGCGTACTTCGGAATTGATTTTCGAGATGTTGAAAATGTTAATCCGAACGCGATATATATCCCCGAATAAACTGCGCTTGTCGTAGGTGTCGCCGGTGATAATCTCCGGGCCTTCCGTGGCGAATTCCGCGATGCCCTTAAAGACATATTTGGGGGTATTTGGTGAAAAATCAGCAATCAGCTTGTTGTAAATTGTCAGATTAGGTGCGAGGACAAAAAAGTTATTAACGCCGCGCGCCAGATGCAGATAGGCGATGAAAGCGCCCATAAGCCGGGTCTTGCCCACACCCGTAGCCAGCGCGAAACAAACGGAGGGAAACTCGCGCTCAAAAGCTGTAACCTTGGGATATTCGGATGTGATGGCGGCTAACGCGGCGGCTACATCCGGCGTTTTGCTCGGCGGGACAATCTCCGTGATTCTGTCCAGGATTTCGAGTGATTCACGCTGCGGGGGGCGCAAGCTCAACCGGCCAGAGATGGTGTTGACGTTTTTATTCATCGCCTGCCTTTGATTTGCCAAACAATTCCTGTTGTCCCTTGGGTGGTGGGGCTTGGGGCAGATTTTCGATTTTCAAACTGTAATCGTCATGGCCCCATTCGCACATGGCGAGCACGGCCTTCGGAATTTTTTTGATTTCGAGATTGGGGTAGTGTTCAGCCTTGCCGCGAAAGGAGGCGCAGCAAATAAGCAGGGAGCGTCCTGATCCGACCTCGTCATTCAACTGCGTCAACTGTTCACGGGTCAAATGCTGAGTCGTCACATAAATGAAACTCTTTTCCGCGGAATGACCGTGCTTCCAATAAAGTGAGTCGCTCGGTGCATAGATGTAACCTTCCAATTTGCAGACTGCCTCGGACAGCATGTCGGGATTGAATTCCCTGTTGATGACAAGATTGCCCCATTTATCCGTTTTCAAAAGGGACGGCGCGAGGTGGTAATAACGGAAGCCGCCGCCGCCCTTCCAGCCCGCCACTTCGGTGATGCCGCCGGGGTCTGTTCCATCCACCACTTTTTGCAGACGCGGGATAATGTGCGTTTGGCAATGCTCACCAAGTTCAACCATAATCCAACGCCGCCCCATTTTTTGCGCAACTGCGCCGGTTGTACCTGAACCAGCGAACGAGTCCAGAACCCAATCGCCCGATTTGGTTGTGAGTTCCAGAATACGTTTAAGTAATTTTTCCGGTTTGGGAGTGATGAACATTTCGGCGTCCTCCTCGCCCGATAACACAGATCGTATCTCGGTCTTTGCTTCGGCATTAGTTCCACATTCGCTATGTGACCACAGGGTGGAGGGGACAACACCCTGTTTTGCTTCGGATAGAAATTTCTTAATTCGAGGAATGCTGTTGCCGTCACGACCCCACCAAACGCGCTTATCGGCGTTTAGCTCGTGAAAGGTTGTTTCGGACACTCTCCAGTAGGTGCCTTTTGGTGGCGTGAACTTTCTGCCAGAAGGGGAACGAATCTCGTACAATCCTTGACCGTAAAAATTACGCGCTTGAATAGCGTTGGTCGTCCATGGTCCGCGAGGATCGTTATCAGGGTTCGAGTATGTGTCATCCAACTCCTGAGTTCGAGGAAGAAGATTGCGCTCCCACAGGATTGCGTTTTTGGCATATACGAGGATGTAATCGTGCATATCAGAAAAATGTCGCGCCGAGTTCTTCACTGTGAAAACTTTTTGCCAAATAATTGTCGCAATGAAATTCTGCCGTCCGAATATCTCATCCATCATCATTTTGAAATAGTGACATTCGTTGTCATCAAGCGAAACCCAAACGCTTCCATTCTCAGCAAGCAAGCTACGCAATATCTGCATCCGATCTCGCATCAAGGATAGCCAAAGCGAATGCTCGACTCCGTCATCATAATGCTCAAAAGCACTTCCAGTGTTGTACGGGGGATCAATATAGACGCACTTTATTTTGCCTGTGAATTCCTGTTCAAGCGCCTTGAGCGCGAGCAAATTGTCGCCAAAGATGAGTTTGTTGTCGAATATGTCGTGGTCAGTCACACGATGATTCGCGTGAAACGATTTCGCCGGGTCTTCTAGCAAAATGCGCGGCTCTAGCTTGGGCCGGTTTTCCTTCCCGATCCACGTCAGTTCTAGCTTTTGTTTTCTTGCGTTGGACATTTAGAATACTCTCAGAACGGAATGTCCTCATCTGCGGGCGTCGGACTCGCTGACTGATTGTCTGGGGTCTCGGCGGGTTCACTCTCGGGCGCGGCAATCTTCCCCTGCCAGCCTTCCACAAGCTTTTTCCAATCAGTCGATCGTTCGACAGCATCACCGCTTCCGTCTTTTCCAGTCCATACCGCCCAGAAATCGGGGTCGTCGGATTGCGGTTGCTGCAACTTTGGCACCTCGCGGATATGCGTTAGAATCGGCAGTTCGGAAGCCCATCCCAGGAGAAAGGCGTGGCGCGTTGGTAAAACTGGCAATTCTCGCAGAATTCCCCGCAAGTGGTCGGGCAGGAGCTTGCTTACGGCTTCCTGATCCTTGTCGTTACTTATCCGATGAAGCAGAAAACTGTTACACTGCGACAGGACAGTAGGGGACAGTTCGGACGGTCGCTGAGAAGAAAGCACCAATCCTAAACCGAACTTGCGTCCTTCTCGCGCTATCCTCTCAAATACTCGGCAGCATGTGGCGGCTGAGGACGGTTGTTCGTCATCGTCCTTATATCGCCGAATGAAGACGTGTGCTTCCTCCATCACGAGAACAGTAGGAAGTGTTTTCCCATCGGGGCGCTGAAGCCGATAACGCTGGAGCGCCTCAAAAATCATTCGCGCTATAACAGCGGTAACAACGTGAATTATTTCGGAAGGAATTAGTGAGAGGTCAACGACACTAACGGGATCGTCTGAATTCGATGAACCGATATAGCCCTCCAACCATGTATCAAGGGTGCAATCTTTTGAGTCTCCGACGATTTTCCGCATTTGCGAATCTGCCAGCATGGTTCGGATGCGGATAATAAGGGTATCAACAAATTGAGAAACATTCTCCTGTTCGGCTAGAACTTCCAAATGGTCGGCGAAATCTGCTCCATCGAACGGAAGCGGCGTATTCTCCCCTGGTCCTTCGTGATAAACAATGCCGCCAACTTTGGCTATGGCCGCATTAAACGGTGTTGTAATGGCGGTGAGATGATTCTCTGTAAAGGCGCGATAGTATTCAATGGTTCTACCGTCCTTAACGAAGGAATTAAACGTGGCGGTCAGTGCTTCTTCAATCTTCTTGATGATCTCCCCCACTTCTTGAGCACAGTCGGGTACTTCATCCTTTCTAACAGTGAGGTCGTCCTTTATCGCCCTCAATCTGAAGCCGAATTTTGTTTCGTCAGTTTTGATTGCGTTTGAACGAATGTCTTTACGGATGCTGATGAGTTGCGATGAGAGGTAACGTCGGAGACGTTGTTTTTGGGCATCTTCGCCTGTATCTTCATTGAGGGGGTCAACGCCAGCGCGAATTTCGCGAAGCGCCCTCCGCAACAGCGGCCTTTGAGACCGTCCACTAGCCTGCATGAAGGAGCACCATTCTTCACTGTTCCAAAACCAAAGCGGAACCTTTAACTGTTGATCCTGACCATCTCCTTTGAAGACCTTCGCGTTCTTGAATGCCTTCGTATATTCTCCGTTGGGATCGAGAATAATAAAGCGAGCGTTCGGCTGTTGACCTGCGGCATTTTTTGCTTCTTCCAAACTCCATTGAACTAGCCCCGCGACGGTGCATGATTTGCCGCTGCCGGTGTTTCCCAAAACGGCAAGATGTCTGCCGAACAAACGATCCGGGTCAATTTTAACCTCGGCGTTTCCTGCCAATGGCGCATGTCCAATGAGCACGCGCCGGTTTTCTCCCGACTCCACTATGTTGTGCAGTTGCTCGTCAGTCGGAAGCAACACGGGATCGCCAATGGTTGGAAAGGAGTAAACTCCTCGTTTCAGCGAAAACGGAAATTGTGCTCCGCTTTTTGTTGAACTTGTGGCCGCTTGAGTGAGTGTTCCAACTGGATTAAGAGACAATTTCCGCTGGGGAAACGGCAAATCCACCAAACCAAAATCTTGAAGACCTTTCCTCTTCGGAAAGGGAGAGCGTTCAACGGCAAGCCATTCAACTTGGCCAACGACAAAGCCGTCCTCTCCCGGAATAAGGAGGTAATTGTTGATGCGCGGGAAGGAACTAGGACTGCCTGCATTGAGGGCTGTGCTATCCGGTGCGTCGAGGTCGAGCGAAACTTTAATTTCGTCCGGGGAAACAAATTCTACTGTGCCAATGCGTCGGCCTTGCACTTCCTCAATGGGTGAAAGGCTCATGGCGTTCCTTCGTTGGCGCTTGCGCTTTGGGCTCCTGTGTCACCTGTTTCCTGTTTACGATGGGATTCGGTGGGTAACTTCTCGCTCAAGCCTCTAGCGCGGAGTAGTTCCGCCATTCGGATTGAAGCTCTGTCAATGGCAGGTTTTGGCAGATAATAGTCAACCAAATTTCCTAAGTCGCCAAAGTGCTTGCCAATCAGAAGCGATATTTGAGACGGGCGCTTGGAATTGTTGTAGAATCGCGTTAATCGTTTCCCGGTATCGTCGTGATTCAGGATTACCAAATGTGTTGACGGAATGGTCAGCATGTCCCGGATTACACGGTTGATATGGTCGTCACCGAAACTATACCCGTACGTGATCAAAACAGAATTGGGCCGACAAAGAGCCGCAGCAAAATCCCTGTGCAATTCAACATAAGGATAATCCGCAGTCTCGCGGTCTTTGGCGTCCTTCGGGTAAATCAAAAGATTCTGCACACCCTGCGGAATATAGGGCACGTAGCCCTCTGCCCCGAAAGGCAGCGCGACCCGCCGCACTTCACGGTCATCGTCTATCCAATCGAGCGAGCCGTGTAGTTTTGTGAATCGGGCAACGCCTTCAAGGTAACGCGGCTCACCACGGATGCCGGGAGGGTTGTAATGCAGGTCAACATCCAATCGTGATGCGCGGAAAAGTGGGGCCAATGAACCTATGAAACGATCAATCAACCGAATGCCTGCCAACTCCGCGCCGAATTCAATGAGACGGTCGTAGTTGGTTGTAAAAATATGGAGACGATCTCTCGTACCTGTCCGGCTGGCAAAGCTCATCAGAAAAGAAACGAGCAACCGAAGTGCTTCTTCACGTTCTTTATTCTGACTGGTTACGCCTTTTTCGGAGCTTAACACTCCATTCACAAGTGCCATGATTGCCTTTGTGATGTCTTCTACCAAGGTGGAATGATTTATCTTTAATGATTTCCACGGTTCTTCATCAGCTTTGCCATCAAGCAAGATACGCAAACCATCCGCAATCTTTAGGGCGGTGCGAAGCTGGTCTTCTGGATTGGGGTCGCCGCGTCCTACGACTTGGGCCGATCGCTTTGCCTCGGCCTGAATTTGTTCATCGAATGCTGCGTATGAGCGAGTGGAAAATCCTTCAGGCAGTTTTCCTGTAACACGGTGGTGAACCGCATTCATAAGGCCAGCGCCAGTAAGCAAAGAAAAATGTTCGCTTTGAAATAGAGCCGTGAGCCAAGGTTCAATATCCTTTCGTAGTTCGTGCGCTTGATATTCTTCTTTATCAAAGCCTTGTGTGCGTTTGGTTGGCTTAAGGGTGTCCTCGCCAGACTCGGATTTACCTAGCTCAAACTCAAGAATATCGCGCATTTCCCGGACTTTTAGCATTTGGTTTTCCGTGGGAGCTTTTCTGGGCGGTGGAGTTGTTTGCACGGTTTTAGGTTTCATTTGATGATAATGTTCCGGGATTTCCATCTTCCAGCGCCTTCATTTCTAAGCCTTCGATTTCCTGAATGGTCTTACCCGCGATGCCCTGCATGTCGCCATACATGCCAACAGTTGCCAGCATGACGCGTTCGATCTGTTCGTCACGCTTCGCCCATTGTTTGGTTATGACCTTTCTCTCTTTATCCAAGTCTTCCTTCATGTTGGAAAATGCCTCCACGATGGCCTGCACCCGTTGGCGAAAACGTGCTCCGGTCAGATAAGAATAAAGCATCTCCGCCTTGGTTTGTTGGCCATCGGTTATTTGGCGGGCAGTGGCAATTTCAATGATGGTGTAGCGGAGCGCCATGGCAACAGGAAGCGCCGCCTGGGGCAGTGCAACCCATATACCTTCGATCAATCCAAAGGTTTCGATTCCCTTGGGCAGCACCTGACTGATGATGACAGCAATTTCGGCTTTCGCTGTCCGCTGGTCATCCCGGAGTTTTGCCAGCCAGGCATCACTCCAATTTTTGGTTCGCTTGGATTCCCAGAGAATCGTGCCGTAGGACTGACCGAGGGGGCTGTTGACGCGGTGCAAGGCATCACCGCCGTGCTCGCCTTTTGGAACGGGTTCAATGGTATCGTGCGGAAATTTGGCGCGTAGGAGTGACTCAAGTTCCAATTCCTGAACCTCGCCTTGAAGCTGCTGCGAACCTTGTTCGGCCTTGAGCTTCAATTCCTCGATCTTCTTTTGCATGGAAGCAATTGTCTGTTCCTTTTCAGAAACCTTGAGCTTCATTTCGTCCTCTGCTTCTTTACGCGCCTGTTGGCGGGTGACGGTCAACCCTTCTGAAACCCGCTTTTCAACGGTCAGTTCAAGCTCGCGTTTGGCGTCATCAAGCTCCCGCTGTTTTTTTAGCAAATCGGCTTGGGCCTTTTGGGCCTCGGTCAGCTTTTCGTCCTTCCGCTTTAGAATTTCATGCAACTCGGCAACCTCTTGAGTTTTTTGGTCGATCTCGTTTGACAGGGCAAGTTTGGCTTTTTTGCCTTCATCGGCGGCAATTTTCGCACGCTCCTTCTGCACCCGTTCGTTCACCTGGGTTTCGAGAGAGTCCTTAGCCTGGGAAAGTGCCGCTTCCCGTTCTTGAATGGATTTCTCTCGCCCGGCAACGTCGAGGTCTTTCTGGGCAAGCCGCTGCTCATAATCGCGCCGGGTGGATTCAATGAGCGGCGCGGCCAACGATTCCGTCAGCTTGATCTCATTTTTGCATTTCGGACAAATGATGGTTGGTTCGGCCATGGGGAGGAATTGTAGAGGTGATTTTCACTATTCAACGCTCCATCGAACCGTGAATAGATCTGATTTTGTAAGGGCCTGCTGTAAACGCGATTCAATTTCGGAAAGCAGGTTATCCTTGCGGTTGTCAACCGCATCCTGCGCCTCGAACAATCCACGACGTTTTTCGGCTCGTCGGAATTCTAGTTCTTTAATGCGCTTATGCAATGCGACTTTACTTTCGAGGCTGGAGGCCAATTGCGCCTCACGCTTGGTCTCTTTGATTTCCCGGTCAATTTCCTTCAACTCATGCTCCAGGCTTTCTTTAAGGTCACCTGCCCAGCCTTCGAGTTTTTCCATTTCTAATTCAAAAAATTCGGCGTTCTTCTCACTCAAGCGGGTGAGAACGGCTTCTTGCTGTTCTGCCAACTGCGCCGCCATCCGGTCGCGAATCGCGGCCTCTTGGGACAAGCACAACTGAGGTGTATCGGTCGCGGCCAATGAAAACAGCCGCTGGCACTGGTCCGGGTCAAGTTCCTGGCCATCATCCGCGACACCTGCAAAAAGTAACCAGTCCTCGGTGTCAAACGATGACACCGTCAGGTTCGTGAGGCTAAGCCAGCCACCCTTGCCGACGAGCGGTTCAAGAATCGTAATGGTTTTACCTGCACCCGTGTATTTGAAAACCAGTTCGGCGGGCGAGGGCGTCAGTGCTTTGCATTCCTGAATGATACGCTGCGCTAGCGGGTGACCTACGCGATAGAGATTCGCGTCCTCGACATGCTTGCCGCTGCGGTATGGGCCGGGATGAATGCTTTCGTCCGGGAACGGATTGCGCGTCAGGACAAAGCTTTTTCCGGTATTTTCAAATTGGGCGTAATCGCGCAAGTAATAGCGGGTCAGTTGCCAGAGCCAGGCATCAAACTTGCCGAGATAATCGTTGCTCTCACGGTCTTTGATTCTCAGCTTTTCGTGGACTTCCTCGTCAAAGTTTTCCAGCAACTTTTTCCGAGTCTGCTGAATCTTTTCATCAATCTGCGTTTCCAGTTCCTTTTGGAGCGTGTTGAAATTGAATTCGATCTGCTCCGGTGTGCGGCAGGTCTGGTAAATTTGAATGATGCGTTTTTCAAAATCCACGCCGGATTCAATCGCGCCAAGCACTTCATCGCTCGCCCCAAAGACCCCATTGAATAATTTGAATTTCTCGTCGAGCAATTGGTAAATCCGCACGTCGGCGGCGTTTGCCTTGTTCAAAAAATTGACCACCACCACGTCGCACTTCTGGCCGTAACGGTGGCACCGCCCGATGCGCTGCTCGATACGCTGGGGATTCCATGGCAAATCGTAGTTCGCCACGAGAGAGCAAAATTGAAGATTGATGCCCTCGGCGGCGGCTTCGGTGGCAATCATAATAATGGCCTCGTCGCGGAAATAGTCCACCAGGGCGGCACGCATGTCGGCGCTGGGTGAGCCGGTCACGCGATCAGTGCCTTCGTGCATTTTGAGCCAGTTGCGGTAAATCTCTCTCGACTTTGGGTCGTTGTTCGATCCGTTAAACAGAACGATTTTTCCGGTGTATTCCGTCTGCTCAAGCAGTACGCGCAAGTATTCCTGGGTACGGGTGGACTCGGTAAAAATGATGGCTTTTTTCTGTGCCCCCTTTTCCGTCGCGGCGGCAAACCCACGCTTTAACGCCGTAAGCAACACTTCACCCTTTGAATTCTTGACGATAGATTGGGCCAGCGACTGGAATTGTTTGAGATCGGCAACCTCCGCGCTCATTTGCTGCAATTCTTCCGGGCTATAGACGCGCTCCTCTTTCTCCGGTGCTTCCTCGTCGGTCCACTCGTCTTCCGTTTCATCAACCGTTTCGTAGTCAGGCGCAATTTCTTCCGGCACGAACACCACTGGCGCTTGTTCGACGGCGATAGCTTCTAATTTCGCTGACAAGGCTCCCAGCGTGCTGGAAATGGCATACGTGGATGAGCCAAGCAATTTCCTTAAAATTAGCGTCATCAATTGGCGCTGGCTGGCTGGCAGCGCGAACAGGTTGGGGCGTTGCAAATAATCGGAAACGAGGTCGTAAAGCTTTTGTTCCTCCGGCGTGGGGCAGAACTCCTGCACGATGGCTTTACGGTTCGTGTATGGAATGTATTCGAGCACTTGCCGTCGCAGGGTGCGCTGGCAAATGGGCTTCAACCGCGCTTTCAACTCAGCATAGTTTTTATCCGTGGTGAGATTGGCGAATTGTGCCTTGAAGCTTTTGAGATCGCCAAAGGTATAATCGTCGATGACGCTGACCAGACCGTACAATTCCAAGAGCGAATTTTGGAGGGGTGTAGCGGTAAGCAGGATTTTAGGGAACGGAGCGACGGCATTTTTGATGGCGTTAGCGATGCGGTTCGTCGGCTTGTAAACATTGCGCAGCCGGTGGGCCTCATCAATAACGACCAGATTCCAGTCCACCTGTCGGATATACACGGCTTTTGATCGGGCGAAGTGGTACGAGCAAATGACGATTTCCTCCCGATTAAAGGGATTCAAATTGCCGAGCTTAACTTGCTCATTGAATGTCCGCGCCTCAAGGATGACCGAAGGGAGGAAAAACTTGTCCGCCAATTCCTGGTTCCACTGTTTACGCAAGTTGGCTGGAACGATGATCAGTAACTTACGCTTTCGTTCCGCCCATTTTTGAGAGAGCAAAATTGCTGCCTCGATAGTTTTACCCAAACCGACTTCGTCGGCAAGGATCGCCCCTTTGGAGAGTGGCGAACGGAAGGCGAAAAGGGCTGCGTCGATTTGGTGGGGATTTAAGTCTACTTGGGCGTCAGCCAAAGTCGCTGCAAGCTTTTCGAGGCTGTAAGAGGGGCAACGCCTCGTTAGCTCATGCGCGAAGTAACAGGCGTGGTATTGGGTTATGCCATTTGTGCTCAAAGCATACCTGTCTTAAGCGTCCCGTCCGTGATGAGCAACGATAAAGGGTGACGGTACTGTCTCGGCCCGTAATGAGGAGTGGTCTTCTTCAATCTGTTTAACCCTTCCTTTGTACCAGTCAGGTATGACGCCGCGCTCGTTGATTGGCGCGAGAACGCAGCGCTTAATCCCTCGCTCGCAGTGTTGAACGATGCATTCAAACTTCTTCAACCGAATCAATTGGCCCCATTCAAAGGGCGGTTTCCAGACACGTTTACGGTTGCTGCCTGATCCTCCTCTTCCCGAGCTGAATGTTCTTTCCCAAATGTGGACCGGGGGTAGGAGATTAGACGAAATTTCCGCTCCTTCCTTATCGGCGGCGGTGCAAATCACCCGGTTGCGCAGATTGTTCATATAGGTCATTGCTTTGTCCTTCGCTTTGAATGCCGGAAAATAGCTAGTCGGGCTTTGGGTGGCGGCCACGATGGTCGCACCCGCCTCGCGAATGCGGTCCACAATCTTGTAATCGCTCATTCCCTGCTCAGAAGTTGTCACGATGTTTTGATTCTCATCGGAGACGAGAACCAAGAGTTTCCGTTGCGCCATTTCGTGCTCTGGTAAATCAAAACGACGCAATGCATGAAGGTAGAAATAGAATTTCGCCAAAGTATTGATGTAGTGCCGCTCGGTTGCGTACTTTTGGGGAATGCTGATGCAGAGGACATGGGATTTGTCCATGTCCTCCAATCGGACGGTTCCCCGTTTGGGTGAAAAGATTGCGGCTAGCCTGTCATCGGTGAAAAATTTGAGATACCGCACCATTTCACCTCGCAATCCGCCGAGAGTGTCGGGAGGTAAAGTAAGAAACCGAGTTAAAAAATACTCATCAACCTCAGCCGCTTCCTTCGCTTTGATGCCCTCGATTTTGCTCAAGTCAGCCAAAAGAGCCTTCAAATCGTCATCGTTAGTCGTTACGTTGTAAACTTGGGACAGCGTCACATAGTGATCGGCTACGTCCAAACCCCGCATGGCGTATTCCATGGCAATTTGCGCCATCTGTGAAAAAAACGGGTGAGAATTGCTGGAAAAAGAGGCGGCCACGTCACAAATGATTTTGGCATGGGCCGAATAGGGCATTGTTTTGTCATCGAGAGGATTCCACGTATCGTATGGTGTCCAGTCAGCAGGGGCGTCGTCGGGCCGCACTTGGATCAAACGGAGATGCTCTTCGCGCCCAAAAACTCGGAACATCTTCAAGAGAATGCGATAAAAGAGGCCCTTGTCATCGAGGGCCATCCCGCCCCAGTTTGGGACATGGGTACAAAGCCCGAATAAAATCCGCATCATGATACTGGCCGTTTTTCCACAACCCGTAGCGCCGGTGATAAGCCAACCTCGGCAAAAATCTTCACGGGTCCATTTCATGCCGGCGAGTTCTAGAACAATCGTCTTGGCCTTGCTGGGTGCAAGCAGCTCATAGAGTGAGTAGGTGCCCAAGGTCAAAAATACGAAACATAACCATGACCACGGCCGGGGGTGGTCGTAAAACCACCACAGGCCAAAAATGGAAATGAACAAGGTTCCGAAATTGAAGAACATGCTTAATGGGGAAGCTGCATCAAAAGCCACACGGTAGCGGCTCCCGCCACATATGATGGAATGACGATTGCGAGAAGCAGACGGAGTTCAAATCCGCGGCTAAACCGTTCCAAACTTTGCACAATTGCGCCAAGGGTGTCTAAACGCTTGGACAGTGCAGGTTCCTGCAAGCGCGCCAGAAATGTTTCCCAGCCTTCCCGGCAGGTATTGAGCCGTTCGACGGTCGGATCGTTTGGCAGCTCTCGTGCGACTCGGAGCGCCTCCTGGGGCAGCGTAGACATAATGGCGGTGAGCACGCCCATGAAATTGACTAGGATTAGCAGTTCGTCATTTTCGTTATGCTTCTTGAGCTTGCTCCAATAGCGCAGAAAATCCGTTCGCAGGGAGGCGTCTGGTATCCGCTGCACAAATTCATCAAGCCAGCTAGGAACCGTTTCGCTCATGGTAGGAGGAGGTCGTGGGCCTTCTCCAATTCGACCTCAAAGCGGTTTTTGAGTCCCTTCATTCGCATGAGGGTGGAAACCCGTTTTAGTTCGGTTCCCATGCTCCCGTTCGTCGCGGCCACGGCCTGGTCCAAGGTGAGACTGCGTGCATTCAATTCATGTTGAATATCACTCTCGCGCCTCTCGAAGCGAATAATGGTCGGGTGGGCCAGTTCCTTGAACTTCGCGCCTTCGGGGGTTCCGTCGAAATAGGGAAAATCCTCCGAATCCCTCTCGTTCTTGACGATCAGATACGACACCCGGTCCCGAAGTTTGCTGGCCCAGCTAAAGATCGTTTCCACGCTGGCCGGGTCCCGCACGAACACGCCGACAGCGGTAAAAAGGACCCCTTCCTGCGCAAGAAGCGCGTGCATCTTGTCAAACCATGGGAACGTGTCGGCTCCGGCTCCCGCGCCAAGATCTGCCACCGCCAGTGACTTATTTCCGCCAAAGAGCTTATCGACGAAAATATCCAAGCCACGCTCCGTGCTGATATTCACTTTCTCGGCCTCGGGAAAATACAGCTTTAGATTTCCGCGTTTGTCATTTTCGATGTCGGCATCAAAGAGATCGAAGGAAACGCCTTGTTCCTGGAGATAGGCGACGATGGCCGAGAGGACTGTCGTTTTTCCGGCCCCGCCTTTGCCGCCCATGGTGAAAACAATCCGGCGATTGGCCGGTTTTTTGATGGCTTTGTCTGTGCTCATGCTTGTCCTTTGGTTGGATTGGGAATTAAAATTCGAGCATCGTTATGAAGGCTGTCCCACTCGGATTCCTTTGCTTGCGGGATGGCTGCCGGCGGATTCTCGCCGACTGTTCTGCCGGGAGATCGCTTTCGCGAATTTTCCCGATACAGCCCCAACCGGACTTTCACAAAGTTGTGTACGGTGTCCAAATGAACCTTCAACCCGTATTTGGTCGCAAGTCGCGCCGTAATTTGGTCGAACGGCATCGGGGGACGGCGGCGGCGTAATCCCAGAATTTCCTCTTCATAGGGAATCAGGCGCGACTGCCAGGGACGGCCATGTGAGCGGGTATTTTCCATGCGACGGGATGTCCTTATCCTGCGGCAAGGTAACGATCAAGCATATAGTGAACTTATGGCGTTAGAAACCCATTTTCGGATCATTTCGGATCAAGCTATTGCTAAATGTGCGTGTTCTCGGATCATTTCGGATCAGCGAAGTGCGTCTAGCTCTTATTTCGGAGCATTTCGGAGCTACGTTTTCGCCAGAAAACAGGTCCTAAGCTTGCGCTTAGGGGTGACGTGTTCGGCAAATTAGACTTGCTTTTAGCAAGTCAGTGAACTTATTGTTAAAACGCAATGTTTGCCATCCAAATAGCCCGCAGCAAATCAGGTGCGCTTGCCTACCTGAGAGAGCACATGTCCAATGCCGACTACCTGACAGAGCAAGGGGAACAAATGCTCGTCTGGCAAGGGGCTGGGGCAAATCGGCTTGGGCTATCGGGGCAGGTAACGGAAAAGGTCTATGCGAATCTGCTCAGCGGTTTGACACCAGACAGCACACCTTGCAATCAAGTATCGCTCACCGCCCGGCAGAAAAAGGACAGGCGGTGTGCCTTCCAAGCCGTCCTGTCCGCTCCAAAATCGGTTAGTGTCGCAGCCCTGGTGTTTGAAGACGGACGGCTGCTACAGGCCCATAACGAAGCTGTTCGGGCCACCCTCAACGTACTGGAGAAGGAGTGTGCCCTGACGCGGGTTCGTAAAGACGGAAGCATGGAGGATCGAAAGACCGGCAATCTCATCATGGCCGTGGTAACGCATGATTCAACCAGGCCGGTCGTCATCGACGGTAAGGAGTTTATTGACCCGCAACTGCACAGTCACATTGCCATTCCGAACCTGACTTACGATGCGCGGGAAAAACAATGGAAAGCCGTCAACCCGCTCGAATTGTTCAAAAGACAGGCTCTCATCCGCGAAGTCTACTGGCATGAACTGGCCCGGCGCTGCTCGGCCCTGGGCTACGAAATTAAAAACGAGAGTTACGGGTTCAACCTAGTCGGGTATGAGCAGTTCAACGCCCGGTTTTCCAAGCGTTCGGACCAACTGGATCGCTATCGTGAGGAACATGGCTTGGCCAATACCGCAAAAGGCAATGCTTACGCGGCGGCAGAATCACGCGACCGGAAGTCGAAACGCCAGCGGCCTGATCTGGTGAAGGAATGGCTCGCCCAAATCACCGGCGAAGAAAAGAAAATGGTGCCCGGTCCCGGTACGGGTGCGGTGATCATCCAACGCAGAATCGAGGACTTAATAAAGCTCTCGATTGAGCATTTATCGGAACGGGTGAGCGTTTTCCGCGACTCGGGATTACTCGCCGATATGGTCAAGCGCGCCCGTGGCAGCACGGTAAACTTCGATGATCTCCGCGCCTCGGTGGACCGGGACGAAGAGCTGATCCGGTCGGGAGATCGTCTGGCCACCGTTGAGTCACTCCAACTGGAACGGGAAATCATCAAATTTGCCAAAGATGGTCGAAACCGTTGGCTTCCCCTCGCTCGCAACCCTGATCTCTCCCCTTCGCTGTCGGTGGATCAGGCGAAAGCGATTCGTGGGCTGCTCGGTTCCCGCGATGGCGTCATGGGCCTAACCGGCGATGCCGGAGCCGGAAAGAGTACGGTCACCCAGGAATTCCTGCGCCATTTCGAGGTCGGCACGTTATTGCTCAGCCCCAATACGGGTGGGCGCGAGAGTTTGCGCGACTTGGCCGTCAACCATCAGGATCAGCGGATAGCTCAGGCTTTTGACCAAACACAAACCGTGGCCGCGGCCCTAACGAACAAGCGGCTATTTCAACGGGCCAAAGGTGGTCTCATCCTCGTGGATGAAGCGGGTCTTGTGGGCATCAAAGACCTGAGTGAGATTTTTCGCGAGGCAAAAGCCGTCAGCGCACGGGTGTTGCTGGTGGGCGATACCAAGCAGCATCACGGCGTTCCGGCCGGCGACGCCCTCCGCATCCTGAAACGTCATGCGGGCATCAAAAGCCAGCGGCTTTATGAAATCCATCGCCAGAAACCTAATCCCGACTATCTGGAAATTGTTTCGTTGGTGGCTAAGGGAGAAGTTAGCAGGGCTTCCACCCTCTTGCGGCAACGGGGCTGGGTAACGGAACTCAAGGATGACGGGGAACGCGCCCGTGCGGTGGCGACCGAACTGCTGCGCCTGCGGAGTGAAGGAAAATCGGCCCGCGTGGTGGCTCCTACCTGGGCGGAAATCATCCGCATTGGCGAAGCGGTGCGCCAGTCACGGCGTGAAACCGGCCTGCTGCAAGGCGAAGACATCAAGATGGGAGTCGTGGATGATTTAAAGTGGACGCCGGGACAGCGCCGCGATTTTGCCGAATATAAAGCCGGGCAGGTCATTACCCTCGTCCAAGGCATCAAGGAAACTGGCCGCCGAGGTGATCGGTTCAAGGTCGTCGGGTCCGACGCCAAGGGCGTCCACGCGCTAAATCCTTTGGGCAAAGAATGCTTTCTGCCATTTTACCAAGCGAAACGCTGGTCGGTGGGTGAGGAGCGAGAAATTGCCCTGGCCAAAGGTGACGAGGTTTTGATCCGGGCGAATCATCCGAAGGCCAAGCTCCGTAACGGGGAAGTGGATCTCATTTCCCATATCACCCCGGACATTATCGTTCTTAAATCGGGTCGTGTCTTTTCGCCGAAAGATTTTAAGCAGTTTGGCTACGGGTACGCCGTCACCTCGTATGCGGCGCAGGGGCAGACGGTCGATAGCGTGATTGTATCGGCTCCCGTTCAACCGAGACAGGCCCTTTCTCGGGAGGGCTGGTATGTCATGCTGTCCCGTGGCCGCGAGAATCTACGCGTTTATACCGATGATTGGGCGACGCTCAAGGAACGGGTGCAACGCGAAAACAATCGCATGGCCGCCGTGGAACTGCCTGGATTAAGCCATCGTGCCTCTAAACCCATACACATGATGGTGGCACGGAATATCCGCAACCTTCGGGCATGGAAGCTCCGGCCTCGCCTCGGTCAGAAAACCAAAGTCCACCGTGGAATTCAGCATTAAAGAGCGTAGAGATTTCTTGATTCAAGAGGGAAATACGAGAGGATGACGACGGCCATCCCATTACCAACATGAATCTATCGGCTCTCTCCCTAAAGCAACTTGAACATATCGTCGGCCTTTTGAAGGAAAAAGAGGTGCTCCAAACTAAGCTCGATGGTGTGAATCGTGACCTGCAACGGTTGGAAGACGGCAATGGTTCTCCCCTGAGTGCCACTGAGAGTCTTAATGATTCACCTCCCTCCAAGCGAATCAAGAAACGTTCTCGTCGCCGAGGTGGCCTTCAACAGGCGGTCCTCAAAGTCCTCAAATCAGCCGGAGCAAAAGGTTTGACGGTGAAACAACTGGCCGTCCAAGCAAAGGTGAAAAAATCCAGCCTTGCTGTTTGGCTCTATACCAGTGCGAAGAAGATTTCTGGCTTCAAAAAAGTGGCACCTGGCGTCTTTGCCTACACGCCATAACTCGTAAGGTAATTACCACTCGGAGCCGGGTAATCCGGCAGGATGGGCAACGGTGGCGGTGCGCGACGACGCAGCGGAGACAGCGGCCCGCCACGGTTGCCGAAATGGAAGGCGGAAAGTCCCCGGAGCGGTGCCAGCAGGCACGGCGCGAGGGGCTTTATGGATTGTGGTCTTCCACTTGGGCACGGCGTCGCAGTCTCTCAACCACTATTTCACCTTCCGCGAGCACGCGAGAGCCGTTATTGATTTCGCGGGTTTCCTCCACAATCTGTAACCGTGCGGTCCAAATCGAATCCAGAATAGCTTCCAGATTACTGCCCTCACATTCCAGCGTAACCTTGGCGAAAGATATAACCAGAATGTCCCCTTCGATCTCGGTCCCAAGCAAAGTGTGGTAAGGGTAGGCGGCCTTAAAATCCCGCCCGATAAATTTAATTCCAAATGGGTCGCCGATATTGGCATTTCTAGCGGAAGGTCGTAACGCCCGCTCAACGACAGTCTCATCTTTACGGGTAAGCATATTCCACCTCCCTCGCGACTTCGAGCGCGGCCAATAGCTTCTCGCGGGAGTAACGGATAGATTTTCCAATCCGGTAATAAGGCACGGTTCCTTTGTTTCGTAAGCGAATAAGGTTTCGCTGACTAATCTTGAGGAATTTTGCAGCCTCGCTCTCCCTTATCAGGTTCGGTAATGCGACATCATTTGTTTGCATGACGCGAACTTCTCAAAATCCGAAAGTGAGAATGGTACCTGCCTGATCTTTTTAGGTACCATTCTCGGTACGGCTCATTCTAAACCAGATTCGGGTGATGAATTTTCATCCAAGCCTCGGCATCAACTTTGAATTGTTGGACCGCCTTGAGCAATCCATCGGCATCGGTGTCGCTCACTCCACCCGCGAAATCGTATTCGCATCCGTTGCGCTTCATCCGGCAGCCATCAAAGTAGGTCGATAGCGTCGCAAAGTTCGGATCGGCCTCTTGTAAGGCCAGAAACGTGTTGTAATGGCCCCCTAGCGATTTTGGGCGGTAGCCTTCCGACCGAACAAGCATCAGCGACAGCGTCCGCGCGGCATCATAGGCCATGACGAATCGTGCGTCCGCTGACAGGCCCGCTGCGACGGCATCTTGCAGACTCCGAGTCACGATTGAGCGCAGATTGTCCAACTCCGCCTTGCTGGTGGGCTCAGCCGTGATGTACCGGCCCAGTAATTTTGCCCAACTCATCCTGATTACTTATCACGAACAGCTTCGGCTTGTCCAATACGCCGGTCAGAAAATGATCTTTCGCCTTTTGCTTCTTCTCGAATTCCGTTGGTGTGTAGACAGTCGGATTGATTGCTCGGCCAAGAAGCTCGTGCGCGTGACGCAGTGGTAACGCAAGCTCTACTGGCGACACGGTACCGACAACCATCAGGTCAATGTCGCTGTCAGCTTGCTCGCTGCCGCTGGCGATTGATCCGTAGACGAAGACAATCCGTAGCTTTGACGCCAACGGCTTCAAGGCGTCTACCAAGACATCCGCGAGTCCGGCTGTTTTCAACAGCAAGCCCCGGAGATCGGGAAAGAGTGGCGAATCCACGTTGGCTTGATAGTAAACCATCCGCCCCTGTCGGTGGGTCTTGAGGATTCTTGCGTCGGAAAGGTCTTGCAGCTCGCGTTGCAGGCTTGAAGATGGAACCCCTAGCCGACGTGCCAGTTCCGAAACGTACCAAGCCTTCGCGGGTTGCACGAGGGTGGCCGCCAAAATCCCCTGGCGGGTCTTCGGGAGCAAAGCATCAAGTGATCGCTTCTTTCGCATATTGCGTGAATAATAACGCATTATGCGTAAATAGCAACATTTGAGTTTAGTCGAAGGCATTTCCGCTTCTCGGTGCTGGGTATATGGGCAGTTTCCTAATTTCGCATCGTACTTGCTGGATCATTGCTCAGGCGTATAATAAGGGCGACGTTTTGGGATACTTCCATGAAAAAGAGAGAGGAAACTTGCTACATGTGTGACGCGCCGAGCGTCGGAAGAGAGCACGTGCCGCCAAAATGCCTCTTTCCAGAGGATAATAGATTTAGAAAGTCACTCGTCAAAGTTCCGAGTTGTGCCGAACACAATTCTGGCAAGAGCACCGATGATGAATTGCTGCGGTGGGTGATAGCCGCCACTAACGCTCATAACGAAATCGCCAGAGAGGTTTTGAGTAGCGGTGTATCGCCTTCATTTGTCAAAAAGCCTCATTTGCGCGAAACCTTTCTTCGTGATTTTCATGTTCTGGTGAGTGAAAGCGGAATGTTCAAATCGACTTTCACGGTAGATTCGCGACGTCTCAATAATTCGATTACCTGCATTGCACGAGGATTGTACTACCACCACACGTGGCATACCCATAAGGCGTTAGGGCCAGTGGAAATCGCTTGGGATGTACCGAAAGAAAAGGGAGCGGCTCTCCAAGCATTGAATTTGTCCGACCAGGAATATGTGGCATTCACGAGCCCTTCGCCCCGACAGCCAAAGTGCACATTCGGAGCTAATCCCGAGGTCTTTCAATATGATTTTGATCTGAAATCGGACCCAAAATATGTGGTCTGCATCATGAGGTTCTACGAAGGACAGGCAATTTTTGTCCGTTGGGAAAATGGCCAGCGAGAGTACCGAACCAAACTGGAAAGCGTGAGAGACTACTTTAAGAAATTCGGAGAAATAAAAATACCAACTCTAGCCGATTTACCGGAAGGCAAGAGAGCAGACTTGATACGCCACCTTGGCGAACGCGATGCTCAGTTGGCGATCATTATGAAGGATGCAAAACACAAGAGTGACTTTGGCGCGTTCACTCTTGCTAGAATGTTACGTGCGGATATCAACGAGAAGAAGACAGGCTAATCTGTTCCTACTGCGATTCGGGATTCAAAGACACCCACTTCCAAAAATTATGAAGACGGCATTCCTTCACTCCTTAATCCGGAGAACGATCTTGCCCGTATCAACAGTCGAACTAAACCGGATGCGTCAGTCTCTGGTTAGCGGGTTGAGGCTTACCTTCGGGAGCGCTCGGAAAGCCTTTGCAACTGGCACCAATCTGGCACCACAACCTGCCCTTGAAACCCTCTTCAGAGGTAAAAGAGGGGGGCGACCGACGGGACTCGAACCCGCAACAGCCAGAATCACAATCTGGAGCTCTACCATTGAGCTACGGCCGCCATTAAACAAACGCCCCTCGAACAAACCTCGAAGTGCGGAGGTTGAGCATAAATTCAATGGAGCCGGATTCAAGCCTAAATCCCGCGCAGGAGATGCGGGCTGGCAGCGTGGCTCGAACCCGCTAGTATCGTGTGGAATGAAGATTGTCGATTCGATGGCCGCGATCCAGCGGCAAAGCACGACCTGGGTCCGCTCGGGAGAAGTCGTGGGGCTCGTGCCGACCATGGGCGCGTTGCATGAAGGCCACCTCACTTTGATTCGCCGCGCCCGCCGGGAATGCCGGCGCGTCATCGTCAGCATCTATGTGAACCCGACGCAATTTGGCCCGAAAGAGGATCTTGCCCGCTATCCGCGTCCGCGCCGGCAAGACCTGGCGATGTGCCGCAAGGAGGGCGTCGATGTTGTTTTTGCGCCGCAGAATCTCTACCTGCCGGACCATTCCACCTACGTCGAAGAATCGGCCTGCTCGCAAGGACGGGACGGCGCATCCCGGCCCGGACATTTCCGGGGCGTGGCCACCGTCGTGTTGAAATTGTTCAATCTCGTCCGTCCGACTCGCGCCTACTTCGGCCAGAAGGATGCGCAGCAGGTCGATGTGATCCAACGCATGGTGCGCGACCTGAACGTGCCGCTCAAGCTGGTCATTGTCCCCACCGTCCGCGATCCGGACGGTGTCGCGCTGAGTTCACGCAACCGCTATCTCTCCCCTGACGAACGCGCCGTCGCGGTTGAGTTCGCGCGACGCTTGCAACTTGCGGCAAAAAGGAAAACCAATCCCACAGCCTGGCTGAAGACGGAATTGAAACGCATCGCCGGTCTTCGCGTCGATTACGTCGAGCTAATCGAAAATCGCCTCTGTGCCGCCGTTTTCATCGGCAAGACGCGGCTCATCGACAACCAGCGGCTTAAACCCTAGCCGCTCCATCACAGCACAAGGCAAACCCGCCAGCCAATGCCGGCGGGTTCAAAGCTTACCTTAGCTTAGTGGTGGTGATAATATCCGCCGTGGCCGTAATAACCACCGTGGCCGTAGTAGCCACCGCGCCAGTAGCCGCGGTACCAGGGATAATATCCCGGGCCAATGTAGATGCCGGGACCGGGGTACCCGTAGTAATAAGGATAAGGCCCTGGATACCCATAGTAAGGATAGCCCCCGTAATAACCGGGACCCACCCCTATGCCAATGCCCACATGCACACCGGCATTGGCCTGGCTCGTTACGCCCAGCACTCCCAACAACGCAATCATCAGCAGGAATTTTTTCATAATGGTTTCACTCTTTAAGACGTTCGCCACTTTCTCCTGCTTCAAAATAACGCACGATACCCCTCCGCGCAAATCGCTGATGCCTTGATAAACGCCTGTGCGCGTGCATCCTTGGTCGCCATCCTCATCTGTCATTACGAAAATGAAATATCGTTCTCTCGGCTCATCAAACGTGAAGGTATCTGAAATCAGCTTCGGCTGCTGGACCATGGGCGGCCTCAATTGGGTCGATGGCACGCCCAACGGCTGGGCCAATGTCGATGAGGACGAAATCATCCGCGCGATCAAGACCGGCCTCGACGCGGGCGTCAATCATTTCGATAACGCCGACGTTTACGGCAATGGCCGCGCCGAACGGATGCTTGCCCGCGCCTTCAAAAAGCTCGGCGTGAAATCGACCGACTACGTCATCGCCACCAAGGTCGGCTCATTCAAAGGCACCGCCGAGCACGTCTATGAGCCCACCCATATCCGCCATCAGTGCGAGCAATCGCTCATCAATCTCCAACGCGATTACATCGACCTCTACTATTTCCATAACGGCAACTTCGGCCCCAATATGGAATACCTGCCCGACGCCGCAGCCACCATGGACGCGCTCGTGAAAGAGGGCAAAGTCCGCCTCAAGGGCCAGTCCGCCTACAGCGCCGATCACTTCGAGAAAATCGTCCCCGTCGTGCGTCCCGTCGCGCTCCAATCGTGGGCCAACGCCATCGACGACCAGATGGTCCGGCCCGGCTCGCGCGTCGCCAATTTAATGGAGAAGTTCGATCTCACCTTTGTCGCGTTCAGTCCCCTGGCGCAAGGCCTCCTGCTCGATAAATACAGCGCCGACAAGCCTCCTCAATTCGAACCGGGCGATAATCGCAAGGACCGGAAAACCTTTTCCGCCGAAGGCCTCGCCGAGATCAAGCCCAAGATCGAAAAGCTCAAGGCCAAGTTCGGTTCGACCACCGAGGAACTCGCCGCCACCGCGCTCAATTACATCCTCGCCCAGCCCCGCGTCGCCTGTGTCATCCCCGGGTTCCGCAACGAACGTCAGGCGCGTTGCAACCTCGCCGGCGTCAACCGTGAGATGAGCGGCATCGACGTTGAATTCATCCGCCAGACTTTTGCGTAAACTGCACATGACTTTCCCCCGCGCGGCCCTCCTTCTCGCCTGCCTGCTCTGCTCCGCGTCGTGGCTCCAGGCCGCGAATGTCAAACTCGGCATCGACGTCCTCGAGGAGCACCAGTTCGCGGAGCTGAAAGGCAAGCGCGTCGGGCTCATCACCAACGCGACCGGAATCGATTCGCGCGGCGTCAGCACCGTCGATGTCCTGCTCCACGCGCCGGGCGTGCAACTCGTCGCGCTTTTCGGCCCCGAACACGGCGTCTATGGCTCCGACTGGGCGGGCCAATATGTTCCCTCCAGCACCGATGCGCACACCGGGCTGCCCGTTTATTCCCTCTACGGCCCGACCAAAAAGCCGACGCCGGAAATGCTCCAGGGCATCGACGTCCTCGTTTACGACATCCAGGACATCGGCTGCCGCAGCTACACCTTCATCAGCACCATGGGCCTCGCCATGGAAGCGGCGGGAGAAGCCGGCATCAAGTTCTACGTCCTCGACCGCCCCAATCCGCTCAACGGCAACCGCGTCGAGGGCATGATGCTCGATCCCAAGTACCGCTCCTTCACCCAGGAGTGGCCCATCCCGTATGTCTATGGCCTCACCCCGGGAGAATTGGCCTACATGATCCGCGCCACGCCGGGCTGGATCAAGAAGGCACAGCCCCTCGCCCACGACACCGGCTCGCCCGTCAACATCGTCCGCATGGAAGGCTGGTACCGCTCCATGTATTGGGAAGACACCGGGCTGATGTGGGTGCCCACCTCGCCCCACATTCCCACGGCGGAAACGGCGCTCAATTACGTCGCCACGGGTTTTCTCGGCGAGGCGGGCGGCATCAACCATGGCATTGGTTACACGCTGCCGTTTGCCGTGTTCGGTCACCCGACCTTCGACGCGTTCATGCTCACCGGCGAAATGAATAAATTGCAACTCCCCGGCGTTTATTTTGAGCCCGTCACCTTCAAGCCCTTTTACGGGGAATTCAAGGACCAACTCATCAACGGCTCGCAGATCTATTACACCGACCGCACCAAGGCGAACCTCTGCAACATCGCCGCGCAGATTCTGTACAAGACCTATCATTCGCCGGGCACGCGGATGTTCCGCGACTCGCCCGATGGCAATTCGGGCCCGGCCCCCTTCGACCATATCGCCGGCGGCCCCGAACTGCGCGTCGCGCTCCAAACCGGAAAAACGCCCGAAGAGATCATCACCTCGTGGCAAACGGGACTGGCCGAGTTCCGGCAGGCGCGCCGTCCCTACCTCCTTTACGGCGAGCGCCCCAAGAGCGAGACTGGTAATTGATCGGTCGTCCCTTTACACTGACGAGCCGTGTTTCAAATCATCTTTAACGACCGCAGCGCCGGCGAACTGACCCACCTGCCCAAGCTCCTCCAGTTGCAAATCCTCAGCGAATTCAACTTCCTGCCTGAGGACCTCGACAAGGCTGATCCCGAAAAATTCGGCAAGCTCCACCGCGAAAAGCGCAACTTGTACCGCTATCGTACCAAGGAATACCGGATTTATTTCGAGCGCACCGAGGCAGGCCTCCTCATCCATCGCGTCCTGCACAAAAACACGATCAAGGATTTCCTCTTCCGCACCAAGCTCCCCATGGCCGAGGACGAGATGCTCCAAAAAGTCCCCGAGTTCTGGGAACTCATCGACGGCCGGAGATAGCGCTTCCGCCATCCGGAACCTGTCGAAGTTCCGCCCGGGTGCGGCGGGATATCACAAATTTAACAAATCTTCCCAACGCGGTTCTTTTCGGCCCATTCCTCGGTGTCCTCGCCGACCCAGCGGGGATCGATCGGCTCGCTCGCCAGTTGGTACCTGGTATCGGTCGAGAGCCGGTAAGACTTGGCGTTATTATCAAGACTGCCGTGGACCATTTTCATGCCGAAGGTCACCAGATCGCCCATCTGGAAAGTGGTACTGAGCCAGCGCCCGCCCATTTTTTCGCGCAGCGTCACCGGGTTGGAAGAGAGCGCGCCACCGAGGTACTTGGATTTGTAGGGGCCGTGGTTGGAACAGTAGGAATCGACATCGATCTCCAGATACTTGCGAAGCCGCTTCTGCTGGAGATGAGATTTCTCGAGCATCATCAAGCCGCCCAGTTCCAGCGAAACGTCGGAGTAGGGAATCCACGCGGTCATCACGTCGTGCGTACCGCGGCCCATGTACACGAGGTCGCAATGAGGGTGAGTGCCATGGCCCGGCGCCACCACACGCTTCCAGATATGATCGTAATGGCGGCATTCTCCGCCGAGGAGCCGCGCGTAAAATTGCATCAGCCGCTCGGAGAAAACGACTCCCCGCATCGTTTCATTGCCATCGACCATATCCCGGTGGGGAATGAGAGCCTTGCCGGAAGGAATGGCGTCCTCAACGGGATGGTTCGAATCGAGACCGCCGTGGTTATTCAAGCGGCGGAGCATTTCGGCGCGCGCGGACTCAATGTCTTCACGGGGAAAAAAGCCGGGAAGGTAGAGATACCCCTCCTGCGCAAGCCGGTCCCGCAGGGCGCTTGTGTCGTTGAGAATATCGTTGGAGCGGGTTAATTCTCCAAAGGACTCGGGGCGCATATCGAGTTCATAACCCCGGGAAGTCAGGCCGGTCGTGGTTTTCATAGATAGGAACCTAGGCTCTTTTCGCCGGCAAGGGCATGGATGCTGCGGAACAAAAACTTGTGTTTTTTGGCCATTGATCGGATGCTTGTTTCCATCGAGTTTCCCATGTCCCGTCGC
>Ga0206804_10015_pt1 | contig 53132 bp, 46 predicted proteins | sample Alteio_BWOrgCont_62_FD_152888 | JGI IMG/M metagenome (GOLD analysis project Ga0206804, IMG submission 152888) | Enriched cells from forest soil in Barre Woods Harvard Forest LTER site, Petersham, Massachusetts, United States -... | ecosystem: Environmental > Terrestrial > Soil > Temperate forest >... | reverse complement strand
CCTCCCGGCGCAGGTAGTCGAGCAATTGTTCGCCGTTCTCGACGAACCGCACATCATTGATCAGGCGCCCCTCCTCGAATGCCTCCTGCGTCAGCCTGCGGTCGTCCGCATCGTCGTCGGCCATTAAAATCGTTATCGGCATGGCTACTCTACTCATTGGCTTGGGGTGATTGTTGGGTCACCGGTAGCGTCACGATGAACGCCGCTCCCTGACCCTCCGCACTCTTTGCCACAATCGACCCGCCGTGCCTATCAGTAATTTTCCGGCAGACGGCCAGGCCGATCCCCGTGCCCTCGTATTCGTCGCGGCTGTGCAGCCGCTGGAAGACCACGAAAATCTGATCGCCAAACTTCGGATCGAACCCAATGCCGTTGTCCCGGATGACGATCTTGCAGATCTCCTGGCCGGGCGCCGCCCCGGGAATGTTGCGTTCCTTCATCTGGTAGATCCGGCCCTCGATGATCACCTCGGCCTTCTCTCCCGGCTTTTGAAATTTGAGGGCGTTGCTGATCAGGTTCTGAAAGAGCTGCCGCATCTGCACCGGGTCCGCCTCGATCGTCGGGAGGTCCCCGACTTCCACCACCGCGTTCTTTTGTTCGATCATGATCTCCAGGTCGGACAGCACCGCGCGCACGACTTCCGCGAGATTGCACTTCTCAAAAGGCAGCGCCCGGCTGGTGATGCGGGAGAGCTTGAGCAGATCCTGGATGAGCACCTGCATGCGCTGCGCCGCATTCTCCATCCGGCCCAGGTAATCGAGCCCCTGGGCATTCAGCGCGCTCCCGCACTTGGCCCGCAAACGGTCGCTGAAGGCCTGGATCTTCCGCAGCGGCTCCTGCAAATCGTGGGACGCGACCGAGGCAAAGTTTTGCAATTCCGCGTTGCTGCTCTCGAGCTGCGCCGCGAACCGGCGCAACTGTTCCTCGGCGCCCTTCCGGTCGCTGATGTCGCCGCTGATCCCGACCAACCCGATGATCGAGCCGTCGGTATCGCGCAGCGGCACCTTCGTCGTCTGAATCCACAGTTCGCTCCCGTCCTCCTGCAAGCGCAGTTCCTCATGGTTGAAGATGCCTTCGCCGGTCTCGATCACGCGATGGTCGTCCTCATCGAAGCGCTCCGCATCGTCCGCCGAATAGTAGTCGAACACCGTCCTGCCGGTCGTCGTCCCTTCGGTCTTGGGACCGTACATGTCGCGGTGCGCAACATTATCGAGAATGAACCGGCCCTCGACGTCCTTCACATAGACGTGATCGGGAATGGTATCGATAATACTGAGCAGAAGATGATGCTCCGCCGCCAGGGCTTCCTCCGCACGATAACGGGCGGCCACGTCCCGCAGGATCAAGGCGCACGCGACCAGCAGGGCGACGAAGGTAAAGACGCTCCCGGCGAGGATGGTGAAAGTCGTGGCCCGCCCCACTTCCCGGGTCAACCGGGAACGCTCGGCGAGCAGCGCCCGCTGCTCCGTGTCGAAGTCCCCGAGGATTTTGCGGATGTCCTGCGTGTTCTTTTCACTGTCGCGCTTCGAGAAAAGAGCCACGCTGGCCGCGAACCCCTGGGTGCGCCGCGTCTCAATCTCGGTCTGTTGCTCGGCGAAATTGCGTTGAATCAAGGTCAGCAACCGGTCGATCTTCAGGGTCTGTTGCGGCGTGTCGGCGGTGTATTCCTTGAGGGTGTTGAAATTCTCGATGATCTGCGTCTGCGCTTCCTCGAAATCCTGGAGGAAACTTTCGTCCCCCGTGGCGATGAAGCCGCGCCGCCCGCTCTCCATTTCCATGAGATGACGCTGGGTGCGTTCCTGCACCTCCATGACCACGTGCGTGCGGGCGACCCAATCCGCCGTTTGGATGAAGGCCCGGGTGCTGCGGTAGCTGATCAGCCCGATGATCAAGAGCATGAACAAAACCAGCCCAAATCCGATAATGATCTTCCGCCGGATGGAAGACCGGGGCGGAACGGGGGCTGGAAACGGCATGGATAGGGATTGGCGGAGGAGGTGGGATTCGAACCCACGGAGCCTTTCGGCTCTCCGGTTTTCAAGACCGGCGCAATCGACCACTCTGCCACCCCTCCGAGGTGCATTGCGAGTACTCTACACCGTTAGGGGGGCCGGCGGCCAAATTCAAATGCCATTTTCTGCGGTCGTCCAATTACCCGGCAAACCAGTAAAACGCCATAGCCGCTCCCGCGCTTGCCCCGGATCGATTCATTGGCTACCGTCACCCATGCTCAAAGAGGCGATTCCACAGTTCGACGAACTCAGCGCATCCGAGAAGCTCCTTTTGCTCGAGGAACTTTGGGACAATCTGGCCGGACATCCTTCCGAGGTTCCAGTGGCCGAATGGCAGCGGCTGGATTTGGAGCGCCGTTACGAGGAATACCTCCAGAATCCATCTGAAGGTTCGCCTTGGCCCGAGGTTCGCGAACGCCTTCTGCGCGCCTTTCAATGAGCCACGCGCTCGTCATCCGCCGCCGAGCCGAACACGACATGGCGGAGGTGGCACTTTGGTATGAAAGCGCCGACCGGGAGCCGCCCTACACTTCATTCGCTGCGTGGATGCGGCATTTGCGCTCATCAACCGGCATCCCGAGGCCGGACCAGTGCAATTTGGAGCCTTTCGCCGTCTGCTGGTCTCGCGATTCCCCTTCGCCGTGTTTTATACGGTAGCGGACGGGAAGGTCGTCGTCCACGCAGTGTATCACTCGTCACGAGACCCAAACAAAATCCGGCAGCTATTGGAGTCGGAACATGACGGACCCCGAAATTAGTGAATTTCTAGGGCGACCGAGCACGCTGCATCCCGTGAAGACCACGTTTCTCGCTTTCGCATTTGCGGCGGCGCTTTTCCTAGCTGGCGGTCGGGCGGAAGAGCCATTGCCGCCCGTCCTGGGCACCGATTCGCTCGGATTGCCCTATCGCATCCTTTTCCAGGCGGATGGCGGCGTCATTGCCGCAGTGCATATGACCGGTGACATTCTCAGCGCCGAATTAACCGGGCGTTGGCTTTCCTCCCCAGATGAGAGGTTTCTCGACACCGACAAAAACGGCTTTGGCGGAGAACGAGACACGAAAGCATTACTGGCGTCGTGGGATGCTTTGACGCGGCGCTTTAGCGAGTCGCAAGGCAAGCCGGTCCCGATTCTCGTCTTTATCGACCACGGATATCACATCCTCGGCGGTGTCCCTACGTTCCGTTTTCCCCAGGATCGCTTGCAGATCTTTAACACCGGCAAAAACTGGTTCAATTTTCCCCAAGACTCCTTTCATTCCGGCGGCGGGTTCAACTTCAATATAGGATACCAGTTCTGATCTACCGGCAATGACACCTAAGCGTCCGTAACCACTCTCCGGGGACCGGGACCGCTGCATCCCATGAAGACCACCTTTCTCGCTTTCGCATTTGCGACCGCGCTTTTCCTATCTGGGGTTCAAGCGGCAGAACCACTACCGCCCGTTCTGGGCACCGATTCGCTCGGATTGCCCTATCGCATCCTTTTCCAGGCGGATGGCGGCGTCATTACCGCAGTGCACATCACCGGCGACATTCTCAACGTCGAGTTTACCGGGCACTGGCTTTCCTCTTCCCATGCGAAGTTTTCCGAGACGGACAAAAATGGCTTTGTCGTCGAGCGCGACAAAGAGACGTCACCGGCGGCGTGGGATGCTTTGGCGCGGCGATTCACCGCGTCACAAGGCAAGCCGGTCACGATCCTCGTCTTTGTCGACCACGGATATCAAATCCTCGGTGGCATTCCTCTGTTCCGTTTTCCTCAGGATCGTTTCCAGATCTTTAACCCCGGCGACAGGTTCAATTTCCCAGTAGGATACCAGTTCTGATCGGCAAACAAGGGCGCCTAGGCGTGTCGTGCACTCTTCAGGGCCTAAGCCGGAACGATGCAGTTGAAATACTTTTAAAACGCGGAGGTGCAGAGGCGCGGAGGACGCAGAGGGAAATGAAACTGTGCGGCGGCACTCACCGTTTGGTGAAACTGAAGAATGGGAGCTGCAAGAGGCGGGTGGGAAGTCGCGTCAGCGTTTTGTAGTGCGGTGGCCCTCCACCGCTTTGGGAGTGGCCACGGTTGCAGTTCCAGCTTGGCAGACCACCTGCGCCCCCCTCCGAAAGCGGTGCAGGGCCACCGCACTACAAAAACGCAAGCGCTCTGCCGGATACCTTCTTTTCGCTCGGCGTTTTCATCTGCCTTGGGCCTTTTCAACTGCATCGTTCCGGCATTCGATAGCCCAGCGAGGAGGCGGAAAAGACTAACATCTCGTTCCGATCACTCGGGAATATCGTTGAAGAATTGCCGCAAATCATAGTTCGCAATGGTGCGTGCCAACTTCAGCGGGCTGACCCCATGCTTGTTCATGAGTTGTGGATCTGCTCCAGCCTCACGGAGGAGTCGGATAAGCTCGCCGCGACCCTGAGAATAGAAAACCGCATTTGAGAGCGGAGTATTGCCATGAACATCTTGGGCATCCACGGATGCTCCGTGCTGGATGAGAAACGTAGCTGCGTCCGTGGAGTATTCTTGAGCAGCGAAGTGAAGCGGCGTCATTCCGGCTTTGTCGGCCGCGCCGGGAGCAATGCCCGCTTCGAGGAGTCGACGGACTTCGGCAAGGTCGTTTTCGAGAGCCGCATAATGCAGTCCGTTTCGGCCGTAATGGTCAATCGGAGTCGTCACCTTGAAGAGAGCGCGAGGAAGTCCCTGCGGCGGCAGCGGCCGTCAGTGTGCGGGATTGAGCGAGATCGTCTTGCCGCTGCCCGCGACGGTGACGGTGAAGTCACTGATCTCCCATTTGCCATCGGCCTTCTTGCCGAAGAAGTGCACGGTGGCTGAGGCTTTTGGCCCCTTCAGCGGGATCGAGAGGTCAGCCGTCTCCGTGCCCGCGTTACTATTGACGTTGCCCTGCACCATCATGCCGGGCTGGATCGGCGCCCCGAGCTCGGCCTGGACCTCGGGCGAATTCGTGGCGGCGCTCAAGGCCATCTGGTAGGCCTCGCTGGATTTCACCAATTTCATCACTCCGAAAAACAGCACGCCACACCCGATGACGCCGAGCACGATCAAGGAAAGGCACCCGCCGCAGCCAAGGAGCCACCAGTTGGTTTTCTTCGCGGGGGGAAACGGAGGGGTCTGGGAATCCATAATGAGTTAGGGGGATGGCGGGAGCTTAGGTTTCAGGGAAGAGGTGGGCAAGCTTTCCTGGGGAATCCGTCCCGGGGGCTTAATACGCTAAATACGCACCGCTTGGGAATCACCTCGGGAAGATCGCCAGCAGCTTGCGCCCGTCATCGATGTTCCCATGGAATTGCGGGCTCGTGGCAACGAATTCGTCCGGTGCTCGTCCTTCTGGCGGTAGGCAATCCGACTTTTGAGCAGATGCGCGAGCAGCGGATGGCCTTGCAATTGCCGGTGGGCCGCGCAGAGCGTGCGCCGCTGTGCTCGAGCCAGCGCCACGAGTTCCTCGATCAGGAATGGGCCCGTTGGCAGGTCGAGCTTCTCACTCAATTGCCACAGCACCCAAAGTCCGTCAGTGTGCGGGCTTGAGCGTGATCGTCTTGCCGCTGCCCCAGACGGTAACGGTGAAGTCGCGGATGTCCCATTTGCCATCGGTCTTCCTGCCGGCGAAGTGCACGGTGGCCGAGGCTTTCGGACCCTTCAGCAGGAATGAGAGATTGGCCGACTCTGCGCTCGCGCTACTATTGATGTCGCCCTGCACCATCATGCCAGGTTGAATCGGCGTCCCAAGCTCGGCCTGGACCTCGGGCGAATTCGTGGCGGTGGTCACGGCCATCTGGTAAGACTCGCTGGATTTCATCCATTTCGAAATTGCGGAAAATCCGAAATACAGCGTGCCATAACCGATGACGCCGACCACGATCAAGCAAAGGCACCCGCCGCCGCCGAGAAGCCACCAATTGGTTTTCTTCGCGGGGGGAAGCGGAGGGATCTGGGAATCCATGATGAGTTAGGGAGGATGTCGGGAAGTTAGGTTCCGGGAGAACATGCGGGCAAGCTTTCAGACACCCGTTCGATCTTACTCGAGCCGTCTGTCACAGGTCTATCCCACAATGATTCAAGGCGTATGCAACAGATGCAATCACTAGCGCAACCAATACGATAATTGCAAAAGCGGATGCAAGCCCCCGTGCAGTAAGCGGTTTCCGCGGTTCCGCTTGCGTTTTCATCAAATAGAGGGAGTAAATCCCCAATGGCAATGCCATAACTGCAAGTATAATTGATATAGCTACACTTGCAGTAGATGAAGGGTGTCGGCTGCCATACATAATGGATACATTTAACGCAATGCCAAGCAGCCCAACGAGTGTGGGCACAATTCGTAATCGTTTGCCAATCACAGGCTAGATTAAATAGTCAAAATGGGATGTAGGCGAAGGGTGACGATGTTGGCAGGTTTTGACGTTGTGACCATTGGAAAATAGCACTGTCAGACAACTACAAGCTTCCCCTTGCGATATTTACTTCACCGATGGCACGCCTTCCGGTTTCAGGTGCTTGACCAGAAACACCCACATCGCCTGCGGATCGGAACCATCGCCTGCCGTCTGCAGGACATTCTCCACGCCAGCCGCATCCAGTTTCTCTTTCAGCATCGCGCCGAACTCCGGATGGTGAATCGAGTTGTTGATCGGGGTGTTGGCCGGGAGCGGCGTTCCGCCCAAGGGAAAGACGTACTGCATAAAGGTCGGCGGAGAGTTTTTAGTGACATGGGTAATGGGACTAGCATCGGCGACTAGCTTTTGCTTCTCGGGCGTATCCAACTCGGCGAGACTCTTCACACCGAAGAAGGGAAGCAGTGCATCGGTGATCGTGGGATTTCCACCCACACGCTTGAGAATGAGCTTCGGATCCAGGGTGGTGGGACCCGATTGCGGTAGGATGCAGGTCACCCGCGTGGAAAAACGCTCCACGGGATCGGTCGAAGCCGGTTGGGCCATGTCGTCATGATACGCGATCCACATGCTAATGACGGCGCCAGCGGAGCTCCCGGTCAGGGCAATGCGATCGGGATCGATGTTCCATTCTTTCGCTTTGCTCCGCACGAATTGCACGACCCGCGCGGAATCCAACATCGGCGCCGGGAAAGGGGCGGCGTCGGGCGTGCCGGTCGTGAACCGATAGTTCGCCGCGACCAGGGCGATCCCTCTTTTGAGAAAGGGGTCGGCATTACAACTCTTTTTGTCACCTCCCAACCAGCCACCGCCGTGGAAGTAAATGAGAACGGGAGCCGGATGCGCGGTCTTCACCTGGAAAACATCAAGGACATCCCGATCATATTTCCCGTAACGCACATCCGCGAGGGTCGGCTCGTATTTGATGTTCTGCGCGCGGAGCGCTGATGAAAGCGCAAGCAGGCCGCCAAACACCAGAGCCGCGAGGGGGCGAACGAGGAGGGTCTTCATGGCGTGTTTTTGAAGCGGATGATGCCCGATGGCAAAGCAGATTATCAAAGGGTGCGCACTTCATTCACCGATCACATTCGCTGGCCCGACGAAACGGCGCGAAGGTAGGAGACGATCGCAGTCACAGCTTCCGAGACTGAATGAGCTGTGAGGGACTCCGAAGCTTTCATGTCATCGTGTTCTACTAGAAAGGGACAATCGTAGGTGGGCGATTCAATCTGTACATCTTGCGCGACACCGGGCAGTCGGAACCACCACAGGCCATCATCGTCCGCAGGGTGTATTCGATTCAACTGCACGACCTGCACCTCAGGAAGCGCAGATCGGACAGCACTGACTACGGCATCAATGTCGTGGGGGATATTCACATTCGGTATATGTCTAGTTTGCCGATACGCCGAGGCATTCGACCGGTTGCTCCTCCGATTCTAGGTCATTGTTGTAGGTGCTCATTCCCAAGTCCGGGAAGTCGTAGCCATAAACGCTTTTCGTGTGATTGGTCGAATGCGCCGCCAGCAACTTGAAAATGTCGCACACGGAAATCCCTGTGATGTCCTGCCCAAACAATTCCACCGTCACCACTCCGAACCGGGGCTCGAAAATCTCGATGTAATTTACGCGGCTGTCATCATCGTAATGGATAATCAGACCAACGACCTCGCAATGGTCAGACCGGACCTTGTTCGTGCTGCCTTTGAAAAAGCTTTTGTAAACGTAAGTGAAGGCGTTGCTCACCTCGTTTTTGTGCATTCCGAATCGGATTGGGCCGACTCCGCCGCGTGGTTCAATTACAAAATGATGTGCTTCGCTAGCCATTGTAGGTTTAAGTCGATTCAGCTTTGCAGAGTCGGATATACTCGCGTTCGATAGTGACCCAAATCGGGTCGAAAATCTGTGGCGGATTATTTCCCTGCGGTAGATTTTGAAGGAAACAGGGACGCTCAACCTCCCAGTAGAACCTCAGGCGTTCTGTGGTGAAATCGGACAAAAGTGCGGGAACATTGTGAACGTGGTCGGCGTGGACGAACACGAGTCGAGAATCTGAGCACGATAAACGGATACAAAGCAGCGAGTGATAAAGCAGTTGAAGAAAAGCGAACCGCAACAAATCGGGGCAGGCATCGGGGGCTACGTTCACAGGAGGCGCGGAGATTCAAACGGATTCATTGTCTGATGGCTCCGGTGGTTGAATTGAAAGATTCCACGACTGGCCGGGAGCTGCTCGTTAAAAGGCCAATCTGTCGGCTGAGAAGATTCAGGAGGCATGAGGAGCTTACCGTCTTCGTTGGCTACAGGGGTGGAATACGGGAAGGTTCTTGGATGTAGGACACTCGCTCGGTGTATTCAGCTTTCGTGATGAGACCATCCTTGAGTTGCCAGTCGAGAGCAATCCGAATGTCCTTCTCGTCAAGCGAGACCCACTCCCAAAGCATCTTGTCGAAGTTCAACCATCCCGCAGTCTGCCAGGCGAAGCTTCGCATTCGGTCAATCTGCTCATAGCTGAAGCCACGGCGGGTAAGCTCGGCAAGAATGTCGTCATACCAATCCGCGTCATGCTCGGTATCGAGAACCTCCTCACAAATGAGCGACCATGCGGAAAATCTTTCCGCACGCATTTTGTTTTTGGAGGACGCTGTGCCGTTCCGCGCGCGGATCATCGCCTGCGTTAGTGGGCCGTCCCGAATGATGCCTTGAATGAATTCCGGGGTGACCACGGCCGCGATCCGACCGGTTATCCTTCCCACTTCCCGCTGACTTCAATAGGCACACCCGTTTCAATCCATTGGAAGAAGCGTTTCGCCGGATTGTCGCCATCCAGGGGCACGCGGATGCAGCCGTGCGAGGCCGGGTGGCGGGGGACGCTGGTAAAGCCGTGGATGAAGACGTCGCCGTTCACCTGGACGCTGTAGGGCATGGGCGCGTTCTTAAAGAGCTTGGAATAATGCATGTGCTCTTTCGGGCCGGCGGTGAACTGGCCGTTCGGTGTGGATTTATCCCATTTGCCGGTGCTGATGCGGGTTTGGAAGACGAGTTTGTCTCCTTCGTAAGCGCGCAACTGCTGGTGGGTTTTGTCGACTTCCACATGCTTGAGCATGGGTGCCGGTATGGGTGCGGGTGCAGGCGTGTCCGCGGGAGTGGGAGCGGGTGTGGCGACCGGCGTGTCCGCGGGAGTGGGAGCGGGTGTGGCGACCGGCGTGTCCGCCGGAGCCGGAGTGGCGGGGGTTTGCGCCGCGACGGGAAGCGCCAGGGCCACAAAAAAGAGGAAGAGCCAACGATGCATCCCCGCGGAACATCGGGAAGAGCAGCGCGCTTGTCGAGCAGCGTTGGCCCAAGGCTGCCCATGACGCGTTCTACGTAGTTGAATTCAAACCTGTCGTTCAATTTCACATTCACGCAAAGGCCGGGCGCTCCGCACCACTTCCCACCCCGCGAGATTGGAGGTTCTTCGACTACCGCTGCGCCCATATTGCCGCCTCCGCTTCGCTCAGAATGACAGGTTTTTTTGGGGCGCTTCGCGCAGCCGCCTCGCGTCATCTCCGCATCAATCATCGCGCCTGCGTTTTGTGAGCCCTCAGGAAGATGTGCTGCTGACGCATTCCCCACACCGCGTTTGGCGACTTGTCATCCCGCATGGCTGCGACGAGACTCCCCGTCCCAATTTTTGTGAAGATCCTCGTCGCTCCGGACAAATTCAAAGGTTCGCTCTCGGCTGTCGCCGCGGCGGAGGCCATTGCGGCGGGGTTGCAGCGGGCCTGGCCGGAGGCGGAAGTCTCCCAGGCGCCGATCGCCGACGGGGGCGAAGGTTTTGCCGATGCCTTGCGCCAGGCGCTGGCCGGGGAATGGATCGTGACCCGCGCCCTGGACCCGATCGGGCGGGAGGTGGAGGCGCGTTACGCCTGGGTGGAAGCGGAGAAGCTCGCGGTGATCGACATGAGTGAAGCTTCGGGGTTGTGGCGACTGACCGACGCGGAGCGCGCCCCGCTCCGGGCCAATACTTTCGGCACCGGCCAACTGATCCGCCACGCCACCGAACGCGGCGCGAAACGGATTCTTGTCGGCCTCGGCGGCAGCGCCACGACCGATGGCGGGATCGGCATGGCGGCGGCGCTCGGCTATGAATTCCTGACCAGCGATGGGGAGGACCTGGAGCCCATTCCCGGCCATCTCCTCGCGCTCATCCGCGTCCAGAACGAAGGCGCGATCGAACTGCCGGAGATCATCGCCGCCTGCGATGTGCAGAATCCCCTGCTCGGACCGCGCGGGACGGCCCACGTCTTCGCCCCGCAAAAGGGCGCGAATGAAAAAGACATCGTCGCGCTGGAGGAAGGTCTGCTCAATCTCGCGGACGTGGTGGCCAGCGATCTGGGCTGTGATTTTCGCGATACGCCGGGCGCGGGCGCGGCCGGGGGCATCGCCTTCGGCTTGCTGAGTTTTTGCCAGGCGAAGATTTGTTCCGGATTCGACCTGGTCGCCGAGACCTTGCATCTCGAGGAACGCATCGCCGCCTGCGACCTGGTGATGACCGGTGAAGGGCGCATCGACGGCCAAACGCTGGAAGGCAAAGGCCCGGCGGGCGTGGCCGCGCTGGCGCGGAAACACCACAAACCCGTGCTGGCGTTCGCCGGATCCATCGCCGAAAATGACGCCGTGGATTCCCTCTTCGACGCGCATTGCGCGATCATCGATCAACCGGTCTCCCTCGACCTGGCGATGAAGCATGGCGCGGAGTTTCTCCAGCGCAGTGCCGTCCGCACCGCCCGCCTCCTGCAACTCGGATCCAGATTATGACAGACAAACGCATCGCCCTTCTTTTCGCCGGGCAGGGCGCCCAAGCCGTGGGCATGGGCAAGGACCTGGCCGCGCAGCATCCCGCCGCCGCCGAACTCTTCGCCGAGGCCGACCAAATCCTCGGCTATTCCTTGAGCAAAATTGCTTTCGAAGGACCGGAGGAAGAACTCACGCAGACGAAGTACTGCCAACCGGCGCTCTTCGTCCATGGCCTGGCCGTCCTGGCCGCGCTCCGCGCTGCCGTCGGCGAGTTTCCCGTGCAGGCCGCCGCCGGACTTTCCCTCGGCGAATTCACGGCCCACGCCGCCGCGGGGACTTTTGATTTTGCAACGGGATTGAAGCTGGTCGCCGAACGCGGTCTCTACATGCAGGAAGCCTGCGAGCAGACCGAGGGCGGGATGGCTGCGATGATCGGCGCGGACGAAAGCACGGTCCGCACCCTGGCCTCCGAGACCGATGTGGACATCGCCAATCTGAACAGCCCCGGCCAGATCGTCGTCTCCGGGGAAAGTTCCAAAGTGGCGCTGGCCGTTTCCCTGGCCAAGGAGCACGGCATTCGCCTAGCCAAGATCCTGAATGTCGCGGGCGCCTATCATTCGCGCCTCATGAATTCCGCCTTTCTCAAGCTCGGGGAAGAACTGCAAAGAACCGCGCTGGCCAAGCCGCGTTTCCCGGTGATTTGCAACGTCGACGCCGCGCCGGTACGCGAAGAAGAGGAGATTCGCTCGGCGCTCCAGGACCAGGTCACCGGCACGGTGCGCTGGACCGAGAGCATCGAGTATTTGGTCGACGAGGAAAAATGCGACCTCTTCCTCGAACTCGGCCCCGGCGGCGTCCTCGCCGGTTTGCTCAATCGCACGCGCAAAGGAACGCCCTGCCTGTCGATCACCGACATTCCCTCCCTCGAAGCCGCGGTCGCGGCTTTGCGGAGTTAGCTTACGGCTCCCCAAAGGCCACCGCATTCAGCGAGGGGCCGGGCGGGACGATAGCTTTCTTCCACTCGAGGAGATCGGGGGAGAAATGGATGTTCCCACCCCAGGAAACCCCAATTCCCAGGCCTCCTTCGCGGGCCCAGGCCACGGTGCAAGGAATGACCCGCGGTTGCCGCGCCCAGGTCAATCCATCCGGCGAACTCCAGGTGCCCTGCCCACCACCGGCCAGGAAACGCGCGCCGGTCCAGACGATGTGCGAAAAATTCTCCGTCGGATCCGTCTCGTGTCGTTGCCATGTCTGACCATCGTGCGAACTTTCGATGAGTCCGCCGGGTCCCACGACGACGAAATGACCGGCGCCGTAGGCGATATCGCGCGCGGCGGGAGCGTCGAGTGCGGTGTGTTCCCAGCGCGCGCCATCGCTCGTGACTCCGCGCCAGCTCACTCGTTTCTTTTCCACCCAGAGATCGACATCGCCAATGATGACGAAGCGGAAGCCCGCCTCGGTATCGCCACAGGCGCTGCGCCGGGCGTGGACGCTCCCCTTCCAGTCGAGCCGTTCGCCGGCGTCGAACTTCTCTCCCGTGGTGGAGGACAGCAACTCGGCATCGTGCCCGGCGACAAAGCGCCCGGAGCCAAAAGCGATCGTCGCCACCCGTCCCTGGACGTCGGGCAAAGACCGCCATGCACGGCCGTCGCGCGTGCTCAGGATATGGCCGGTCTGCGCGCCGCCACCGACGGCGATGAAACGGCCGGCGCCAAAGGCGACGTCGAAGAGCACATCGTCGTTGTCCTTCGACTCGTCACTCCAGCGCTGGTCGTTTTCCCAAGTAATCCCGTCGCGCGAACTCAGCCGCCGGCCGCCATAACCCACAGCGACAAACAGGCCACCCGCACGCGCGCCCATTTCACCGAGCCCCAGCGCGAGCAGGATCGCGAGGAGGACCCGCATCGCGCGCGACTATTCCGCGAGCAACTTCTCCACGGCCGCGCCGAGCGCATCGCCGCGCAGCCCCATCTCGCGCAGCATGCCCTTCTTGTCGATCAGCCAGGCGGCCGGGATCGATTGGATGCCAAAGCCCGTGCTGATCTTGTTCTGCCAGCCGCCGCCGTCGAAATACTGGGGCCAGGTCATGTTTTCCTTTTTCAACGCGCCCTCCATGGCTCCCTTTTCCTGGTCGAGCGAAATCCCCAGAATCTCAAAGCCTTTCTCATGCAGCTTGCCGTAAGTGCTGACGACATTCGGCATCTCGCCCATGCACGGCCCGCACCAGCTCGCCCAGAAATCGACGAGCACCACCTTGCCGCGCAGGTTCGCGAGATCGACCGGCTGACCGTCGACCGCAGTAAATTTCAAATCCACCGGCTTGGTCTTGAGGTCGGCCATCTTTTGCTTTTGCTCCAGGGCCGATTTCGCCACCTCGGCCAGCCGGGGGTCGGAACCCGCGGCCAGCTTCTTCAGAATCTCGGTTCCCTGAGGAGTCGGGTCTTCGTTCAGGACCTGCATCTGCACGGTCTTCAACTGCGAGGCCAGCGGATGATCGGGATACTTGGCGAAAAAGTCCTCCGCCGCTTTGTAGAACGCGCCAAACGTCTCGGGCTTTTCCTTGTCGAGAGTGGCTCCCTTGATCATCACGCTCATGAAGGCGGCCTCACCCTTTTTGGCGGCCGGTGCATCCGGCGCATTGATGATTTCATCCAGCTTCTGCTGATCGGCTGCCGGATCGCTCTTCTCTCCGCTGAACTTCCGCATGGTCATGCCCGCGCGCAAGGAGAGCAGGCGCGCCTCCCAACTCCGCGGGTCGGTGGGGAAGGCCTTCACAAAAGCGTCCGCCGCTTCCCTCTGCGTCGCCAGCCACTTGGTCAACTGGGCGATCGCTTCCTCGCGCGAAGCCGGCCGATCGGTGGGCTTTTCCTGGAGTTTCTCCAATTGCTTCCAGAAATCGTCCGCCGTCTTGAAAGACGAGAAATCCTGGGCGCCAGCGGCGGGTGCCGGCGCGTCGGCGGCGACAAGCGGGAGGGCTAAAGTCAAAAACAGAGCAGGGAGGAGCAGACGGCGATTCATAGAGAGGTCGGGCAATTTAGCACTGATCCCCTCCTCGGCCAGAAACTTCGGGACGTGTAACGCCAAAAGCCAAGAGCGCCGGAACGCGCGTGACAAGCGCAAGGAAAAGGCCGCGCCAATTGACAGCACGGCAAGTCATTGCTAGCTTCCGCGCAAATTTCCGAGCCCCGAGCGCCCCAAACCTATGCTCGATCGACAAGTACTCGTACTCAATCGGCTCTGGCAGGCGATCAACGTCTGCACAGTGCGACGGGCTTTTACGCTCGTCTGCCAGGGGCATGCGCAGGTCGTTTTCGCCGATGGCGCGAATAATTTTCGGACCCACGATTTTGAGAGCTGGCGGGGGTTTTCCCATCGCGAGCCCGAGGACGAAATGGTGCACACCATCTCCTACAAGATCCGGATTCCGCGGATCATCGTCCTGATGTTCTTCGATCGGTTGCCGAAGAAAGAGGTCAAGTTTACCCGGGCCAACATTTTCGAGCGCGACAAGAACACCTGCCAGTACTGCGGCAAAGTCTTCGAGAAACGCGACCTGAACCTCGACCACGTCCTCCCCCGCGACAAAGGCGGCCTGACCACTTGGGAGAATATCGTCTGCTCGTGCATCCCCTGTAACACCAAGAAGGGCAATCGCCTCCATCATCAGGTGGGCATGCGGCTGATCAAAAAGCCGGTGCGCCCCAAATGGCGTCCCTTTGTGAATATCAGCTTCGACGGTCATCGCCACGAGAGCTGGCGACATTTCGTCGATCTCGCCTACTGGAACGTGGAATTGGGCGACTAGCCCTATTTCTGCGCCACGGCCTGGACGGCCACCGGCGTGTCCTTCAAGGAATCGAGGAGCGGCCGGGGGAAGATGCCGAAGACGAAGATGCCGAGCGTGAGCAAGGCAATGGTCGCCCGCGTGAGCGGCGCGATCACGATGGGTGTGTCATCACCCGGTTCCGCCCAATACATCGCCGCCACCACCCGCAGGTAGTAGTAGAAGCCCGCCGCCACGGTGACGATCCCGATCCCGACGAGGCCGTAGTTGCCGGCCTGCACGGCGGTCGCGAAGACGAGGAATTTTCCGACGAAACCCGCGGTAAAAGGAATGCCGGCGAGGGACAGCATGGCGATGAGCAACCCAAAAGCGAGGAACGGCGAGCGCTTGGCCAGCCCGTTGAAGTGCACGATATCGTCCCCACGGGAATGCCGGGCGACGACGATGAGAATCAGGAAGCTGAGGAGCGTCATCAGCAAGTAGCCGGCGAGATAATAGGCGACGGCGACCCGGGACGAACCGAAGCCTTCGGGCGAGGCTGAGACACTGGCCACGGCGACCAGCAGATAGCCGGCGTGCGCGATGGAGGAGTAGGCCAGCAGGCGCTTGAAGTTATCCTGCGGCAGCGCGGCCAGGTTGCCGTAAATGAGCGTCGCGCCCGCCATGAGGGCCAGGACGAAGAGGACCTTCTCCTCGATCGCTGGAACCGTCAGGAACGGCTGGAGCACCCGTAGCAAGACGATGAACCCCGCGGCTTTGGAACCGACACTGAGGAAAGCGGTGATCGGTGTCGGCGCACCTTGGTAGACGTCGGGCACCCAGAGTTGGAAGGGCACGGCCGCGACCTTGAAACCGAGGCCGACGAGAATGAGGACGATGCCGAAGAGGAGCGGCGCCTGCGCCACTTGACCGGCCTGGACCACTTTTTCAATGGCCGCGAGATTGGTCTGCCCAGTCACCCCGAAGACCCAGGTGATCCCGTAAACCAGGAAACCGGTGCTCAAGGCACCGAGAATGAGGTATTTCACTCCGGCCTCGAGGGATGCCGACTGGCGCCGCATATACGCGACGAGCACGTAGAAGCTCACGGTCACGAGTTCGAGCGAGACAAAGATCAACAGAAAGTCGACCGCACTGGCCATGAACATGAGCCCGGCACAGGTGAAGACCGGCAGGCTGTAGAATTCACCAAGGCCGGCGCCCGGCGTGAGGCCCGGAATGAATTTTACCAGAACGCTCTTGTATTCGAGCGCCATGATCAGGACCACCACCGTGGTCAGCAAGGCGATGCGTTTAAAGAACAGCGCGGTGGCATCAGCCACATAAAATGGCGCCAGATCGCCGACGTCGGGCCGGGCGAAAAAGGAAAAGCCGATCAGCGCCAGGAGGACAAAAATGGCGGCTTTGGCCAGACCACGCTTGTCGTCGCTCTTGCTGAAGGATTCGGTCAGCAGCAGGATGATGCCGAGAATCAGGACGACAATTTCGAGGGAAATCGAGGGAATCATTTATTTAGGCAGCAGAGCTTCGATGCTCGGCTTGACATAGGCGAGGAACGCCCCCGGGGCGAAGCCGGCGAGGAGCAGCACCGCCAGTAAGAGGACCACGGGCCAGCGGAGGAATTTCACGGGGTCGGTCCAATCGGCCATATCCTTGCCGGGTTCACCCCAAAAGATGGCGCGGTAGGCGCGCAGCATATAGACGGCGGAAATGACCACGCCCCACAGGGCAAAGACGGTGGCCAGATGAAAGTTGCCCACCGGGAGGCCGGGGTTCGGCTGGAAAGCGCCAAAGAAGACGGTCAGTTCACTGGCGAAATTGGCAAATCCCGGCAGGCCGATGGAGGCAAAGGCCGCGAGGCCGAAGGCGAAGGCGAGCCAGGGAGCCGATTTGGCCAGGCCGCCGAAGCTATCGAGCAGAAGTAGCGGATTCCGTTGCCGGAGAAAGCCGGCCATGGCGAAGAGGGCCGCGATCGAGAGACCGTGGGCGAACATGAGCATTGCCGCACCGCTGACCCCGACCAGGTTGAGGGCGGCAATCCCCAGGAAGATATAACCCATGTGCATCACGCTCGAGTAACCGAGCAGCAGATCGAGTTTCTTCTGCGCAATGGTAACAAGGCCGACGTAGATGATATTCCCGACGAGCAGGATAAGCAGGACGTTCGCCCAGGCTTTCGCGCCCTCGGGCAGGAGCGGCAAGGCGACGCGGATCAGGCCGTATAGCCCGAATTTCTTCAGCACCCCCGCGTGCAGCATCGCCGCCGGGGTTGGCGCGGACGCATAGGCCGGAGGCGCCCAGGAGTGGAACGGGAAGAGCGAGATGAGGATACCGAAGCCGATGAGCAGGAAAATGTACGGGCGGCTTTGGGCTTCGGCGGGAATGAGCCCGTTCGCGGCGAGGCTCTGCAACTCGATAATATTGAAGGTCCGCGAGGCCACCGGCACCGCCAGATAGAGGTCCACCAGGCCGATGAGCAGGACGAAACTGCCCAACCCAAGATAGATGGTGATCTTCCAGGCGGCGGTATAGCGCTCGCCGGTGCCCCACAAACCGATCAGCAGAAACGTCGGAATCAGCGCCAGTTCGTGAAAAGCGTAGAAGAAAAAAAGATCGGTCGAAGCAAAGGCGCCCGCCGCACCCGCGGTAATGAGGAGCACGCAGGCATAGAAAACATTCTCCCGCTTTTCGATTTTCGGAGTCACCCAGATCGCCGCCAGCGTGACGATGCCGGTGAGGAGCAGCATGACCAGACTCAGACCGTCGGCGCCCACCGCGTAGTTCAGCTTCCACTCCGGGACGATCGGCGACACCGAGAGAAATTGGAATCCACCCTTCACTTTATCGTAGGACAGGAAGGCGAAGACCGTGAGGAGGAATTCGGCGATCGCCGCACCAAAGGCGGTCTTGCGCGCCGGCGCTCCGACCAGGATGGCCAGGGCGGCGACGATAGGTAGGAAGATAATCAGGCTAAGCACGAATTAGGGTGGGTTAGAAACCACGAAATAGACAAAATAGACGAAAAGGTTATGTGAGGAGATCGGGAGGTTCAGCGGGGTGGTTTGTCCAGCGATCGTCGTGAAGATGACGTTCCCATTCGAGTTTGGGGTAGTGGCCGAAATTTACGAGGAGACCGAGTCGTTTGCCGGTTGCCTTGAGATAATTTTTAAGCTGCGCCCGATGCTCATCTGCCAAAGCCACGACAGCTTTCAATTCGACGATGATCTCGCCAAAGCAAAGCCAATCGGGTTCGAGTTCCTGAGTCAGTTTCATGCCCTTGTATTCCAATTGCAGACGGGGTTTTGAGATTGCCGGAATGTCCTGCAGACGAAACTCGCACCCGAGACATTCGTGGTAAATCGGCTCCACGAAGCCGCATCCCTTCTCCCGATAGACTTCAAAACACGCGCCGACAATCCGGTAGCTTTCGTCTTTGAAGAAGAGCTCCGGCATAATCCCCTTTCGTCTATTTCGCTTATTTCGTGGTTTCTCATCTAAACACCAAAAGGTAAATGGCGGTGACGACACCGAGACCGAAGAGAAAGGCGTATGCCTGAAGGTTGCCGAATTGCAGGAAGCGCAGCACGAAGCCCGTGCCCCAGGCCAGGCCGCTCAAGCCGCGAACGAACAAACCGTCGATAAGCCACTGGTCGAGAAAGCGCGCCAGGGTGGCGAGCAAATCCTGCGTCCCGGCAATGATCGCAGCGTAAAGTTCATCGATGTAAAACTTGTTCCGGAAGAGGGCGATGGGGAATGGCTCCGCCGTCTTTCCGCTATAGACGACAAAACCTCCACCGACCCCCGCGACGAAGGCGCAGGTCGCCAGGATCATCACCACGATGCGACCGCCGCCTTGTTCCGAATTGGCGACCATATTGTCGACATTATCGGCCAGGTGGACGTGAGGGTGTTCAATATTCTCAATGGACTGCCACAAATGTTCGCCCAGCGCCGGTTGCGCGATGAACGAGTAACCAGCCACGACCGAAAGCACCGCCAGAATCACCAGCGGACCGGTCATGGCAACTGGACCATCGTGCGCGTGCTTGGCCGCTTCGGTTCGGGGCGACCCGAAGAAGGTCACCACAAACAGGCGGGTCATGTAGAAGGCCGTCAGAAAAGCGGTGATCAATCCGAAAAGGAAGACGGCTTTGTCCTGCTGCCAGGCCGCGAGGAGGATGACATCCTTGGACCAAAATCCGCTAAAAAACGGCATGCCAGTCAGGGCCAGGGTCCCCGCGGCGAAGGTCAGGAAAGTCCATTTCATCTTCCGATTCAGCCCACCCATTTTCCAGATATCCTGCTCATGGTGCAGGGAATGGATAATCGCGCCGGCGCCAAGGAAGAGCAGCGCCTTAAAGGACGCATGCGTGAACAGGTGGAACATGGCCGCGCCCGGCGCCGCAAGGCCGATCGCGCTGATCATGTAACCGAGTTGGGAAATCGTCGAGTAAGCAAGAACGCGCTTGATGTCATCCTGCTGCGTGGCGATGAGCGCTGCCATCGTGGCGGTCAGAATTCCCACCCAGGCGATCACCGTCTGGGCAGCCGGTGAAAGCTCGATCAGGAACGAAATCCGAGCCAGCATGTAGACGCCGGCCGCGACCATCGTCGCCGCATGGATCAGCGCGGAGACCGGCGTCGGGCCTTCCATGGCGTCGGGCAACCACACGTGCAGGGGGAGCTGGGCGCTCTTGCCGATCGCTCCGCAAAAAACGAGCAAGGTGGCCAGGGTGAGGAATCCCGCGGTCAGGCTCAGGTTCGGCAAGTTGGCCTGCATCTCGCTGAAGACCACGGTGCCGGTGGCCGACCAGACCATCAGGATGCCGAGCATGAACCCGAAATCGCCAATCCGGTTGGCCATAAAAGCCTTGTTCGCCGCCGCGGCCGCGGAGTCGCGGGTGAACCAATGGCCGATGAGCAGATACGAGCTGACCCCCACGAGTTCCCAGAAGATGAACATCATGGCGAAGTTATTCGCGAGCACGATGCCGAGCATCGAGAACATGAACACCGAAAGGTTGCCAAAGAAGCGCGCCTCGCTCTCGTCGTCGCGCATGTAGACGAGCGAATAGATATGCACCAGGGTGCCGATGCCGGTGACGACGAGCAGCATGACTTTGCTCAGGTCATCGATCGTCACGCCGATCGGCACATAAAACGCCGGACGGAAATCGAGCCATGGGACTTCGCTGGTGCCATTAGGACCGGCAAAGACGAACAGGCTCGCGATCAGCGTGAAGGCCACGCTGGTCACCGAGATCGCGGCGCAAAGGCCACGCCATTTGCTCCATTTGCGCAGGAAAAGCTGGATCAGGATGGCACTGACCAGCGGAGCGAGAAGAATAAACCAGGGAAAGCGAGCGTCCATTGCAGCCTAGAACTTCAGGGAGTTGATGTCTTCCACGTGCGTCGTCTGGCGGGCGCGGTAAAGAGCGACGATGATGGCGAGGCCGACGGCCACCTCGGCCGCAGCGACGGTGATGATGAAAAAGACCAGGACCTGCGCATTGTAGTTAGGCAGGCCGTTCACGAGGTGGAAACGAGAGAAGGCCACGAGGGAAAGGTTCGCCGCGTTCAGCATCAACTCGAGGCACATGAAAATGATGATGATGTTCCGGCGGAGCATCACCCCGCAGAGCCCGATGGCAAAGAGCAGGCCGCTGACGAGCAGGTAGTGGTTAAGAGTCAGGGTCATTTCAATTCACGCTTGGAAAGGACGACGACGCCGATCGTCGCCACGAGGATAAGGACGCCGATCACTTGAAACGGCAGGTTATGAACCGAAAAGAGCGTCATGCCGACGTTATGCACATCGTCGATGCTTTTCTCTCCGTGGGTCAACCACAAGGGTGGCAGCGGCAAATGCCCGACTTGAAAGCCCTCCAGAACCTCCCAAAGCTCGGCGACAAAGGCGATCGCCACCAAACCACCGCCCACATAGGCGGGCAGGTTCATTTTGCGCCGCTCCTCAGCTTTCAAGTCGAGGAGCATGATGATGAAGAGGAAGAGCACCATGACCGCGCCCGCATAGACGAGCACCTGAACCACCGCGATGAAGTATGCGTCAAGGCCGACAAAGAGCGCCGCCAGACCGAGAAAGGAAACGACGAGGCACAATGCGCTGGCGACAGGGTTGCGGTTGGCCACCACCGCGACGCCAAAGATCAGCGTCAGACCGGCGAAAAGGTAGAAGAGGATCGGAGACATCAGCGAGTCACTTTTTCGGGTTCCACTTGTTCACGAGCCCATCCATGACGCCGCCGAGTTCGTAGAGCTTGGCTTTGTCGTGCTTCATTTCCGCACGGCTGGTGCCGGTGATGGCGTAATCCTTCCGCAGGAAGATCGCCTGTTCGGGACAGACCTCCTCGCACAGCCCGCAATAAATGCAGCGGATCATATCGATCTCAAATTCCTTCGGCCGCTTCTCGACCTTGGCAAACTTCGACTCCGCGGGGATTTCCTCGGGCGTGATGGTGATGGCCCGGGGCGGGCAGATGAATTCGCAAAGCTGGCAGGCTACGCAGCGTTCCCGGCCGTGCTCGTCCTTCACCAAGGTCGGCGCACCACGATAGTGCTCGGGCATGTGCGCATCCCATTTCTCCTCGGGATATTGCATCACGACCTTGGTCTGCCCCGTAAGCATGCGCTTGAGGTGCTTAATGGTGATCGCGAGGCCGGCGACGATCGAGGGAAGATACATCTTCTCCTTCCAAGTCAGGTTCGGGCGTGGGACGACGTAGGCCATGTTAGTGAGTGAAGGCGAGGATGCCCGCGGTGAGGAAAATATTCGCGAGGGCGATTTCGAAGATGTAGAGCCAGCCGAGTCTCATCAACTGGTCGTAGCGGAAACGCGGGAGCGTCCAGCGGACCCAGATAAAAACGAAGAGCAACGCGGCCACTTTCCCGAAGAAGACGGTGATATTGATGATTCCGAGGATCCATCCGGGAAGGCTGCGCAAGATGGGCAGGCCGCCCACGCCGTCTCCATTGGGAATGCCCATGAAGTGATAGCCGCCGAAAAAGAGCACCACGATCAGCGCGCTCCCGGCAATCATCGCCGTGTATTCACCGAGGAAGAACAGGGCGAACTTCATTGACGAGTACTCGGTGTGATAGCCGGCCACGAGTTCCGTTTCCGACTCGGGCAAATCGAACGGCAAGCGGTTGGTCTCCGCAAACATCGAGATGGTGAAGGTGACAAAGGCGATGAAGACCGGAATCCACAGGACGAGCTTCCCAAATTCAACATGCCCGTTGGAAATCGGTAACATCATCCAGCCGTTTTGGATCTGGTAATCGACAATTTTCGGCAGGCTGGTGGAACCGGCGATGAGCAGCACTGGCACCGCGCTCAGACCCATGCCCAGTTCATAACTGATCATCTGCGAGGTGCTGCGGATGCCGCCGAAGAAGGGGTATTTCGAGTTCGACGACCAACCCGCGAGCACGATGCCGTAAACGCTCACGCTGGAGATCGCAAACATGAAGAGGATGCCGACATTGATATTCGCCACGACCATCGGAACACCGAGGAAGGTGCTGCCAAACGGAATGACCGCGAGCGTCACGAGCGCCGGCATCATGGAAAGAGCCGGAGCGATCCAAAAATAGAATTTGTTGACGTGATTCGGGACGAAATCCTCTTTCAACAGGAACTTCACCGCGTCCGCGATCGGTTGCCCCAGACCGCCGAGGATCGGGGACCAGTCGTTCTTCAAACCGAGGAGCGAAACGGGAAACCCGGTGCGGTTGGGCCCGACGCGATCCTGAATGAGCGCGCTGACCCGACGCTCAGCATAGACCGTGTAGCTGACCATCGGCAGCACGACGGCAAAGATCAGGAAGAACGTCTTGAGCAGCGAGATGCCCATCGAAATACCGAGTGTAATCAAATCGTCCATGGTTCGAAGATGGGAATTATTTCGCCGCCTCCGCGGGCTCCGGCTCAGGCGCTGGTTCCTGGATCAAAGGCACTCCGAGGTCGCCGATCTTGCTCAAGCTCAGCCCGGCGAACTCCTTCACTTCCGCGGCCAGCGACTTGAAGACATCCTCAATCATGTAAAGTCCGTTCGAACCGGAGACGACCTGGATCAAATCGCGCAGGATTTCCCAATCATCCCGTGCTTCGCCGGGCGGAGTCACAGCCTGGTTGAGTCGTTGCAGCCGGCCCTTCAGATTGATCATGGAGCCGCGCTTTTCGACCCAGGCGCTGGCCGGGAGCAGGACCGTGGCGTGGGCCGTCGTCTTATTCGGCAGGATATCCAGCGCGATGACGGCATCGAGCCTGGCGATTTCCTCCTCCGTCAACCCGGTCTTGGTCAGATCCTCGCCCATGGTCACCACGACTTTGATCGCCCCGCTGCGCACGCCTTCGACGAACTTCTTCAAACGGCCGCCGGGTTTGCCGGTGGTCAGTCCGAGCAGCTTCGCGCCGGACGTGTTGGGATTCCGATCCGCCGCGATGAGCAGCGCGTCCGCCGTGCCGTTGCGCGGCAGGATATCGTGCTGCTTCTTGATGCCGAGCGCCGCGATGAGGCGCGAGGTCAGGAATAACTCTTCGTTGGTCTGGCGACCTGAGGCCAGCACCCAGAGCTGGTCACTGGGCTTCGACTTCAAAATCTCGGCGGCAATGGCCACGGCCGTGCGCCAGTTGACCGACTGCCCCTTGACGGTCGGGTGCGTCAAACGGCGCTCATCGCCGACGTACTTGAAATTGAGCCGGTGCGAGTCGGGCAGCCAGACGCCGTTGACGTCGTTATTCTCGCGCGGGGTGATGCGATAGATTTTGTTCTCGCGCGAACCGATGATGATGTTCGATCCGGTGCCGCAATTCACATCGATGGTCTTGGTTTCCTTGAGAAACCAAACCCGCATCTTGAATCGGAAATCCGTCGAGGTGAGCGCGCCGACCGGGCAGATATCGACGGTATTGAGCGAGTAATTGTTATCGAGAACGCGATCCGGATGGCAGGCGATGGTGCTGAAGCTGCCGCGGTCAACGATGCCCAGCACATCATCGTGCGCCACTTCCTTCATGAACCGAATGCAGCGGGTGCAGAGGATGCAGCGCTCGGCATCCAGGGTGACCCGCGGGCCGAGTTCGACACTCTTGGGCTTCTTGACCTTGTGCTCGAGAAAGCGCGACTGGCCCTGGCCGTATTCCACGGAAAATTCCTGCAAGCGGCATTCGCCGGCCTGGTCGCAGATCGGGCAATCGAGCGGATGATTGATGAGGAGAAACTCCATCACCCCCTGGCGGCATTCCTGCGCCATCTTGGAATCGGTCCGGACACCCATGCCTTCGCTGACATCCTGCGCGCAGGAAATCTGCGGACGCGGAATCCAGTTGATCTCCGGCTTGCCGTCCTCGCCGAGGACCGGCTTGCGATCGGGGGTCATCTTCGGCGTGCCCATTTCGATGAGACACATGCGGCAATTGCCGGGCGAAGAAAGCTTGGCGTGGTAGCAATAGCGCGGGACAAACTTCCCGGCTTGGGCGCAGGCTTCAATGACCCGCGTGCCTTTCGGAAACTGGTGCCAGACGCCATCGATCTGGACGTTGACCATGGGAATTTCAGTGGGAGCGGGCGTGCTCATGAATGGATTGGCAAAGCGGGAAAGGCGGTCAGGTGAAGCACGAACCAAGTCATTTGGTGGCGGCAGGGGCAAGCGGAGAGCCAGTGCGTTTGTCGTGCAGGGTTTCGATCGTCGCGTGCTCGATCAATTCCTCCGAGACATACTCCGGCGGCATGGGCGGCGGCGTTTCTTTCTGCGACCGGGAGGTAAATTCCTCGCGGAACTTGAGGACGAAGGACTGGGTCGGCCAGGCACAAGCCTCGCCAAAGGCGCAGATCGTTTTGCCGGCGATGTTATCGGCGACATTCTTGAGGATATCGGGGTCTTTTTCCGTTCCCCCACCCTCAAGGATGCGCTCCGTGATCTTCTTCATCCACAAGGAACCTTCCCGGCACGGCGTGCACTGACCGCACGATTCGTGGGCGTAGAATTCGTTGATGTTATTCAGCGTCTGGACCATGTCGCGCGTGTCGTCCATGATGATGACTCCGCCGGAACCCGCCATCGAACCTGCCGCGGCCAGGGTATCGAAATCCATCGGGATGTCTTCCAGGGTGATTTCCTTGTCCTTGATCTTGTACTTCTCACCGGCTTTCAGGACCTTCGCCGAGGAACCGCCGGGAATCACCGCCTTGAGCTTGCGCCCATCGCGGATGCCCCCGCAAACATCGTTGATCAGTTCGCCCAGCGTGAGGCTGCCGACTTCCACTTCATAGTAGCCCGGTTTCTTCACGTCACCGCTCACGCAAAGGATGCGGGTGCCGGTATTGTTCGGCCGACCGAGCTTCGCGTATTCGACGCCGCCCCCCATGGCCAGGATGTGCTTCACGTCGCAGAGCGTCTCGACGTTGTTGACGATGGTCGGGCACTGATAAAGGCCGAGCACCGCTGGGAAATAAGGCGGCTTGATGCGCGGATAGGCGCGCTTGCCTTCGAGTGATTCGATCAGCCCGGTCTCTTCGCCGCAAATGTAAGCGCCCGCACCGCGGTGGACGTAAATCTCGAGATCGAAACCGGAGCCCAGGATATTCTTCCCGAGGAACTTCTTCGCGCGGGCCTCGGCGAGCGCCTGCTCGACGATCTGCGCCGCTTCGGGAAACTCACCGCGAATGTAGATGTAAGCCAGGTGCGCATCGACCGCGAAGCACGAGATGATCATCCCCTCGAGCAACTGGTGCGGATCCTGATGGAGGATGTAGCGGTCCTTGAACGTGCCCGGCTCGGATTCGTCGGCGTTGCAAATGAGATAGGTCGGCTTTGGTCCGCCGCGCTTGATGAAGCCCCATTTCACACCGCACGGGAAGCCCGCGCCGCCGCGCCCGCGCAGGCCGGACTTCTTCACCTCCTCGACGATCTCCTCCGGCTTCATCTTCAGCGCCTGCTTGAGCTGCTTGTAGCCGCCGTCCTGAAGGTAGCAGTCGATATCGTTGGTCCAGCCCTCGCGGTCGATATTCTTGAAGACAATGCGCTTTTCCCGCGCATGCGGTTTCCGAATCTTCGGCAGCGTGGCGTCGCTGCGCTTGAGTTTGAGCAACTTGGCCGCCTCGTCGAGCTTGACGCTTTCCTTGAAACAATCGTCCACCATGGCCACCGGCGCCGTGCCGCAACTCGCCAGGCATTCGACAAACTCGATGGAATACTCGCCGTCCGCGGACACCGCGATGGGATTGCCGTGCTCGGCGTTCGCGTGATGGGCGTTTTCCTCCGCCCACTTTTTCAAGTCGATCCCCGCGGCGGCCGCCACCTTGTCGCGCAATTCATAGCTGCCGGCCATGGAGCACGACAGCGTGCGGCAAACGCGAATGTGCCGTTTCCCGGCCGGATGGCGGCGGAACATCGGGTAGAACGTGACCAGTTCGAGAATATTGATCGGCGGCAACTCGAGCTTCTGCGCGATCCAGACAGTGGCCTCGTCGCTAATGAACCCAAAGTGTTCTTGCCACAAGTGGAGCAGCGGCAGCGACGCACTCCGCTTCGACACGGGGTAGTGCGTGATCGCTTCGTCGATTTTGGCGAGCAGGTCGGGCGGGACGTTCATCGGAAAATCATTGGGGCGGGTGCGGCGGCATCGTCCGGTGATCGGAGTCATCCGCCGGCGGACTGTCGCTCTCGTTGAAGTGATCGACGCGACGGATCAGTTTGTTATCCACGAAGTGCAACTCAATGGTGTGCCCGTTCTGGCGATAGTAGTAGCGCACGCCGGGCAGTTCTTTGGTGGTCTGCATTTCGATGGGAAAATTTTCCACGCGCGTCGGCTGCCCGAGCACAGCTTCGACCTCCTTGATGGAGAGGGACTTGCCACTCTTCTCAGCCTGTTCGTAGAGGCGATTGACCGCGTCGATATTACGATCCGCCAAACGAGGGCCACAGGCGGAAAAGCCGACGGCACAGGAAATGGAAAACGTACTGGCGAGCATGGAACGCACGTTGGCAGGAGTGTGCGAACGCCGCCGCAGAGTCGCAAGCGGAATTTGTGAAACTTTTCACAAGCGACTGCTTTTGGGGTGTGCGGCAGCGATGGGAATCCGGGTTCGGGCCAGCGGCGCTTGGCGGCCCGGACTGGATCGGAGAGTTTCGCCTTTGCAGCCCTGGATGAATCGGCTCCGATTTCGGAAATGGCGCCGACTGCTCCCATCTTCGTCTGGATTTCTCACGGCACCGGGGCACAGTTTGCATCGGGTTCCTTTTCCACTTTCGAGCGAGCGGAGGCTTGGATCGCCGCCCACAGTTTGAGTGGCGTCCTGACCCGGTACCCGCTGGACGAGGGTTCCTATGATTGGGCCCTGGCCAACGGGACATTCCAACCCAAGCGCGAAGACCAGAAATCTCCCGAATTCATCCAGCGCTTTGCCGATGGCACGTGGCACCATCACTTCGAGAACGGCGCCAAAATCGGATAGAGCCTGTTCTGCACTTTGGATCGAGCACCGCGGTGCGAGAATTTACGCCAACGGCGTTTCATCACTCAGCCCAGGGTTGGCGCGAGGCACGAGCGCCTACCCTGGGAACGGAAAAATAAGCAACTCAACCCTGAAGGGGTTGCATCAATTTCGTGAACGATGATCACCGCGCTGATGCAACTCCTTCAGAGTTGGTCCGCTCTTTGTTGGCTACCCAGGGTAGCTCGTTCCTCGCAACCCTGGGCTGAGTGATGGAACGCCGTCGGCGTTCGGCGACGATCCTCGTTCTTCCTGAAAACTGCAGAACACGCTCTGGCCACATGTTCTCCCGATTCTTGCAGCTCTTCCAGAAACCGGTGCCACCCGTGGCCCCGTTCTGACGTTGGTAGATCTGCGTTCACGGGTGGGCGGCGACGTCCGGTGGTTTCGACGGGGATGGATGGGGATGGATGGGGAATGAATTCACCCAGTCTTCGCCGTTCCGTCACGCGGCGGACACACACCCCGGGCATCTTGCCACCGCCACTACGGCACCACTTCGACTTAACAACATTGGCGGCCTTGCGATCGGGGGATATCATGGCCGCACAAGTGGAGCGGTCCACTTCGCGCTACGCGCGGGGTGGACCGCATTTTTTCTTTCGGCGCGACTCGGTCCTTACCGATGCATTTCCACGATCGGCTCTTCCGCCGCCGCGGCGGGACGAGCTCGATTCCCGTTTCTGGCCTCTTCCAAGGCTTGCCGCAGGCCGACCATTTCCACGACCAACTCGGCGATGTGGCGGTCGCGGTCATACAGCGTCCTGGTCATTTCCTCGAATTTTGTGTCGAGGGCATGCCGCATCACTTCGATGTCGACCCGGAGACGATCGCGCTCGGCTGTCACCTTGGCGAGTTTGGCCTGGAAAGCTGTCGCGCGCATGGCCTCGTTGGCCAGGCGGTGCCGTTCGGCGCGGAGTTCCACGATGCCTTCCTGAAGATGAGCCAGGTCCGCTTGGGTCTTCTCGAAAATCTGCTTGAGCTGGGCGTGTTCATTCGACTTCCCAGCCAGTTGTCGTTGAAAATCTGCCGCCAGTTCCTGGGCCTGGACCAGATCGTTTTCCAAGGCCGCGTAGTCCGCGGTCAACGTCCCGCTGAGATTCGGATTCACCAACGGTTTGGGCGCACCACTGCCGGTCGGCGACCCGTTTCCCACGGGCGATTGGGGCTGATCCGATTCTGCATTCATAGTCATTCGGACGCGAGCATACGTAGTCTATCACTTTAGCAATCGTTATGCCTCGGTCTAGGGTAAACACAGAGGCGAAATCTCCGCCGCGCTCTCGCCCACTCGTCCCCTTTACTCACAAGTCTCACTCGCTCAAAAAGTAACGGCGCGCGGTCCGATAGAGTCGGAGCAGCGCACGGCTCGCCGCAAAAATGCGTAAGCGGTGGCGTTGCACGTCAGTTCCACGCTCCGGGCGTGCGAATCGCTCCGAATTTGGCTCGTTTGGTCGAAGCAACCGCCCGCTAGCGGTCGCACTCGCCCATGACAAAATCCAGCGAGCCGAGGATGGCGACGACGTCGCTCATCATGTGGCCGGGCAGGATCTTGGAGAGGATCGAGAGGTTGCAGAACGAGGGGCTGCGAATCTTCAGGCGATGGGGAGTGCCGCCGCCCTTCGAGTAAATGTAGAAGCCGAGTTCCCCCTTGGGATTCTCGTGGCCAAAGTAGATTTCGCCGGCCGGCGCGTCGACGCCTTCCGTGTGCACGATGAAATGGTGGATGAGTTCCTCCATCTTCGTCAGGACGGCGGTCTTGCCCGGCGGGAAATTCTTGGCGTCGGTGACATTGATCGGGCCGCCGGGGAGCGTGTCGATGACCTGATGGAGGATGCGCACCGATTGACGCATCTCTTCCATGCGCACGGTGTAGCGGTCGTAGCAGTCACCCACGGACCCGATCGGCACGTCGAAGTCGTACTGCTCGTAACCCAGGTAGGGGTGCTTTTTCCGCAAATCGTGGTCGATGCCGCAGCCGCGAAGATTGGGGCCGCTCAGGCCGAAGCTGATCGCGTCCTCCTTGGTGATCGTCCCGATGTCCTTGGTGCGATCGACAAAGATGCGGTTGCGCGAAAGCAGGTTGTCCGTTTCGTCGATGACCGCGGGAATCTCGCTCAGGAATTTCTTGAGCAAGTCGAGGAAACCATCGGGCAGATCGCGAGTCTGGCCGCCGACCCGCGTGTAGCTGGTGGTGAAGCGGGCACCGCTGAGCAGTTCGACGAGATTGTAGATCTTTTCCCGCTCGGTAAAGGTATAGAGGAAAACGGTCATCGCGCCGCAATCCATGGCGAAGCAGCCGACGCCGAGGAGGTGCGAGGAGATGCGGGCCAATTCACAGCAGATCACGCGAATGGCCTGGCCGCGGGCCGGCAGGGTCCAGCCCATGAGCTTCTCCACGGCCAGCGCGTAGGCCACGTTGTTGGCGATGGGCGAGAGATAATCCAACCGGTCCGTGTAGGGCACAAACTGGTTGTAGTGCATGTTCTCGGCGATCTTTTCGTCGCCGCGATGCAGGTAGCCGATATCGGGCGTGCCCTTGGTGATGATCTCGCCGTCCAACTCGAGGATGAGCCGCAACACCCCATGGGTCGCCGGATGCGACGGACCCATGTTGAGGATGAGCTTTTCACCGAGGAGGTCCGTGGTATTGCCGCCCTCGTTGAGAGCGGCCTGCGTGCGGGCCAGGGTGTCGGGATGTTCGAGTTCTGTCGTGGTGACGGCCATGGCGGATGAGGGACGGTACGTTTGGCTTGGGCGAAGCCGCAAGCGGAATTTGTGAAAAATTTCACAAGCGACCGGGGAAAAAGTTGCGTAGTAAGGGTGGAGGGTGGAGAGCCTTGTCCGGGCCGCTCCCGGCCCACCACCCGCCGCTCTCCACTCTCACCTCCCCGCCCTCACTCTCATGCTGAACGTCAACCTCGCCCTGCGCCCTGCGGATTTGCGGAAGAAAATCGAGCGTCTCTGGGAGATTTCCGCCGCGAAGATTCTGGCAATCGATCTCGCGGGAGCGGCGGGAGGCGCGGCTCCGGTCTTTACCGTCCAGGGTAAATACGTCGCTCACGAGGGCGCGGAATCGGCGCCCGGATTCCTCTACGGCTCGGCGCTTCTGCAATACGACGCCTTTTGGGATGAATCGTTTCTTCAACTCGGCCGGGCGCACACCACACGGCATATGGCGGAGTACGTCACGCGCACCGGGGCCGACGACCACGGGAACAATATCGTCAATACTTTTGGCCATCTTTGGCGGCTCATGGAGGAAGGCCGGCTCAAGGCGAACGATGACGAGCGCCGCTACCTGGCCCTCGCGCTCCAGTGCTCGAGCGCCGTGCAGGCGGCCCGCTGGACCCATACGGCCAACGGCGACGGTTTCATCCACTCGGCCCATGGCCCGCACTCGCTGCAAGTCGGGACCATCCGCTCCCTCCGTTCCCTCGCCCTCGGCCACAAGCTCGGCCACAGTCTGGCCGGCGAGCGCGATGAGCGCATTTCCCTGCTCCGCCGCCTCATCGAACACGCGCGCAGCACCGCCCGATGGAATGTCTATGATGGCTCCGGACGCGATCGTTACGATGTCCGCGGGCGCGTCGCGCAGGAAAGCATTTTCAACGTCGCAGACGGATCCTATCAGGGTCCCGGCACGCAACGCGGCTATGCGCCCTACACGACCTGGACCCGCGGCCTGGCGATGCTCATGTTGGGCTTCGCCGAGCAACTGGAATACCTCTCCACCCTGTCAGACGACGAATTGAACCAGTTCGGTGGCCGGGAAGCCATCGAGACCGTGCTGCTCGATGCCGCCCGGGCCACCAGCGACTATTACCTCGAACAGACGCCGGTGAACGGCATTCCCTATTGGGATACCGGGGCCCCTGGTTTGCGCCAGCTCGGCAACTATCTCGAACGCCCCGCCGACCCCTTCAACGCCTTTGAACCGGTGGACAGTTCGGCCGCCGCCATCGCCGCGCAAGGGCTGCTGCGGCTCGGGAATCTGCTGTCCACGCGCGGTCAGTTCACCGACGCGGAGCGCTACGGACAAGCCGGGCTCACGGTGGTCGATGCGCTGCTCGACGAGCCATACATCAGCCTCGATCCGAAGCACCAGGGGTTGATTCTCCACGCCGTGGACCATCGTCCCGGAGGCTGGGATCATGTGCCCACGGGCGGAACCATCCCGAACGGCGAAGCCACGGCCTGTGGCGATTACCATGCCCGCGAGGTCGCGCTCTATCTTCAGCGGGTTTACGAGGAAAAGCCCTACCTGTCCTTTTACGGAGCGTAAAAGAGCGTACGGAAAAGCCTTCTTCTCCGCGCCGACTCCGACTATCTCTCCCGGCCATGCGACCCCTCCGTATCCTCCTTCTTATATGCACCCTGGCTCTGGCCGGCGCGCCGGCGGCTTGGGCCCATGCGCGCTTGGTGCGCGCGGTGCCCGCCACGGGCGCCGAGGTTTCTCCCGCACCGAAACAAATCGACCTCTGGTTCAACGAACTCCTCGAGGACGGCTTTAACACGGTCACGGTCTTTCCGGCGGCGGACCTGACGGTGGGGGCCAAGCGCGCGAACCTCACGAAGGGCAAACCGACGGTCGAGGGCAAGGATCGCACCCATCTCATCGTGGCAGTCGCGGCGTTGCCGCCCGGGGAATACATCGTCGAATGGCGGGTTCTCTCGCGGGACGGCCACAGCGCTCCAGGCCGTTCCACATTTCGCGTCGGCGCACGGTAGCCTCGGCGGGATACGATGGAACACTCGGCCCTGCATGCCCTGTTGCTCAGCGGACTCGTCGTCCTGCTGGGCGGTGTGTTCGTGCAATGGTGGCTCATCCGCCCCGCGGCGCGGACTTTGGGCCTGTCGTGGGCGGAGGCCTCTCCGCCCGGGATGGATCGCCTGGTCATGATCGGCGCGCTGGCCGCGGCGCTGGCCACGGGTCTCGACTTCTTTGTCCAAATTGCGGAGATCGAAAATCGCACCATTTTTGGGGGAGTCGAACTGAGCTTGGTGTGGCGATTTGTCACCGCCACGACAGTTGGCCAACTCTGTTTGGCGCGCGGCGGTCTCCTGCTGTTGGCCGCGGCGGCCGTGCGCTCGCCCCTGCCGCGAGCGTGGAAATGGATGGTCACCGGGCTGCTGGCTTTCGGTGCCCTGGTCGCGCTGGCCTTGGTCAGCCACGCGGCGGCTCAACCGAACGATCGCCCTCTCTATGTCGCCGCCCAGGTCGTGCACCTCACGGCGGTCGCCGCCTGGATCGGGGTGCTGCTGCATCTTTTCGCCGCGCGTCGGCAATGGCTGGTCCCTTCCGCGGTGCCCCTGCTGGCGCAAATCGTGCGACGCTTTTCTCCCTATGCCCTGGCCGCGACTTCCCTGCTCGCCCTCACCGGCGTGCTGGCCGCGTGGCGTTTCCTCCAGACCCCCGGTGCCCTTTTCACTTCCGCCTACGGACTCACTTTGCTCGTCAAACTCGCGCTGCTCGCGCCGGCTTTCGCTGCGGGATTCATTAATTTTCGCACGATCCGCCCGGCTTTGCTCGCGCCGCCCGCCGATATCCAGCCCGTCCTGGCGCGCTTCGGCCGCCTGCTTGAACTGGAAGTCACGGCCGGACTGCTGATCATCGCCGTGGCCGGCATTCTCGGCTCGCTCTCCCCACCCGGCGAAGACCAGGGCGTCTGCCTCACCGCTGAGCAAACTCACGCAGTCCTGACGCCCCACTGGCCAACCAGCCATGTGGATAATTGGACACTGCCGGAAGACCCACGCGGGCCGACCACCGATGACCTGCGCTATTCCGAATTCACCCACAACTGGTCAGGCGTCTCCGTGATCCTGCTGGGGCTGGGCTGGCTGGCGCAAACGGCCCGCGGACGGCTGGGCCACGTGGCGGGGATGGTCACGCCCTTCTTTCTCGTGCTTTTCGGCCTCTTCGTCGCCATTGCCTCGAACCCGGAATTGTACATCCTCCATTTTGTCAGCCTCTCCACGGCGGTGACGAATCCGATCCTTCTCGAGCATCAATTCAGCGCCGTGCTCGTTTTCGTGCTCGCCTGGCTGAGTTGGCGCGACCGGAAAAACCCGCCGGCCCTCCGCCCCCTGGGCTATCCCCTCCCGATCGTCATGATCATCGGCAGTCTGCTCCTCCTCGGCCACGCGCATTCCAATCCCGAGGTGCCGGATGGTCTGACTAATCTGATCAACGTCCCGCATGCCCTTTTCGGAGCGTGCGGACTTTTTGCCGGCGCCATTCGTTGGTTTGAACTGCGCGAATTGGTGCGCGGGCGATGGCCCGGCGTGGTTTGGCCCGCCTGGATCATCGCGCTGGGATTCCTCATGGCGTTCGTTTATCGCGAAGTGGTCTGAACCGGGCGCCGGGGTGTTGAATGTTCTCCGCGACGGGTTTACGCGGGTCCGTATTACGTAATCCCGTAACTAGGCTGAAGGCGTTCTAAAGGTAACCTAGGCGCCGTCTCCCGCATACCCAAACGAACATGAATTCCGGCTGCTTCCGCCGTCCTATTTCCGCCCTCCTCCTCTCCGTCGCCCTGGCCGCTCCGGCCTTTGCCGCCCAAGCGCCCAAGATGGCGGAGAAGGAAGACCCGAACGCTCCGGTCAGCTACTTCAAAAAAATTCGCCCCATTCTCCAGGCGCAATGCCAGGGCTGCCATCAGCCGGCCAAGGCCAAGGGCGGCTACGTGATGACCGATTTCGCCCGCTTCCTGGCCGGCGGCGAGGAGTGCACGAAGGACAAGAAACAGGCCGTGGTGGCCAAGGCTCCGGAAAAATCGTTTCTCATCGAGCAGATCACGCCCGACCACGGCGAATCCGAGATGCCGCCCAAGAAAGGGCCGCTGCCGGAGGCCGATATCGCACTGATCCGCCGCTGGATCAGCGAAGGGGCGGTGGACGATACGCCGGCCAATGCCCGCCAGCGCTTCGATCTCGATCACCCGCCGGTCTATCAACGTCCGCCCGCAGTCACTTCGCTCGCCTTCTCGCCCGACGGCACGCTGCTCGCCGTCGCCGGCTTTCATGAAGTCCTGCTCTGGAAGGCGGACGGCTCGGAACTCGTCGCCCGGCTCATCGGACTCAGCGAACGCATCCAGAGCGTCCGCTTCTCGCCCGATGGCAAACGCCTCGCCGCGGCCGGCGGACGCCCGGCGCAAATGGGCGAAGTCCAAATCTGGGATGTGGAAAAGCACAAGCTCTCGCTCAGCGTGCCGGTGGGTTTCGACACCGTCTACGGGGTAAATTGGTCGCCGGACGGCAAGGTCGTGTCCTTTGGCTGCCCGGATAATGCGGTGCGCGCGATCAATGCGGACACCGGCAAGCAGGTCCTGCAGCAGATCTCGCACAGTGATTGGGTGCTCGACACGGTCTTCACGCACAAGGGCGACCAGCTCGTGAGCGTCGGGCGCGACATGAGCGCCAAACTCACCGAAGTCGCCACCCAGCGCTTCATCGACAATATCTCTTCGATCACGCCCGGCGCCCTGCGCGGCGGCTTGCAAACTGTCGCACGGCACCCGGAACGCGACGAGTTCCTGGTCGGCGGCGCGGACGGCGTGCCGCAGGCCTATCGCATCGTCCGCAAGGTCCAGCGGCGCATCGGCGACAATGCGCTTTGCATTCGCAAATGGCCGGCCATGGAAGGGCGGATTTACACGATGGCTTTCGCGCCCGACGGCAAATCTTTCGCCGCCGTGAGTTCCCTCGATGGGACCGGTGAGGTGAATTTCTACAACTACGATTTCAACACCGAGATGCCGGCCGAGATCCTCGCCATCGAGAACAAAGCCGGGCGCACGGAGGATGAGAAGAAGATGGAGGAAGCCCACTTCACGAGTGATGTGAAGCTGTTGGGCAGCGTGCCCTTCAATGCAGGCATTTTTGCGCTCTCCTACCAGCCTGACGGCAAATCCGTGGCCGTGGCCGGCGAAGACGGCAAGGTGCGGCTGATCGACGCCGCCAACGCCAAAGTGGTCAAGGAATTCGTCCCGGTGCCCATCGGCGCCACCTCGCTCGCCACCCAAACCGTCAAACTGGAATCCAAATAATTTCCGACTCATGAAACCCGTCCTTCGACTCGCCACCCTCCTCGCTCTCGGCACGGCCTCGGTCTGGGCCAATGCCCTGACCCCCGAAATGGCGCCGAAAGCCCCCGTCCAGGAAACGCTCCCCGCGGGTGCGCAAATCGCCGCCCTGGAAGTGCAACCGGCCAAAATCAGCCTGAGCGGCAAATATGAAGCGGCGCAAATCCTCGTCACCGCGCGGCTGACCTCAGGCGATACCATCGACGTGACGCGCCTGGCAAAGTTGAAAATCAATGGCGACGCGGCGGAAGTCACACCTTCCGGGCAGGTCAAGCCGCTGCACAATGGCACCGCGAGCGTCCAGGCCGAAATCGCCGGCCAGACCGCCTCGTCCGCGGTTCTCGTCGCCGACATCGTCGACGCGCAGGCCGTGGATTTCATCCGCGACATTAACCCCGTGATGACCAAACTCGGTTGCAACGCCGGGACGTGCCATGGGGCCAAGGAAGGCAAATATGGCTTCAAACTCTCGCTGCGCGGCTACGACCCGATCTTCGACGTGCGCTCCCTCAAGGACGATCTCGCCGGCCGCCGGCTGAACACGGCTTCGCCCGATGATTCGCTCATGCTGCTCAAGGCCACCGCCGGCGTGCCGCACGAAGGCGGACAGCGGACCAAAGTGGGTGAGAAATATTACAACATGCTGCGGGCCTGGATTGCGGACGGTGCGAAGCTCGACCTGAAAGCGCCGCGCGTGACGAAGATCGAGATTTTCCCGCGCGACCCCGTGGTGCAACAAATCGGCGCCCGGCAGCAGGTGCGGGTCGTGGCCACCTTCAACGACGGCAAAGTCCGGGACGTCACCGCCGAGGCTTTTGTCGAGAGCGGCAATAGCGATGTGGCCAAGACCGATGGAGCCGGCCTCATTGACACTCTGCGCCGGGGGGAAGCCCCGCTGCTCGCCCGCTACGAGGGCAACTACGTGGCCACCACCCTCACAGTGATGGGCGATCGCACCGGCTTTGCCTGGCAGCCGCCGGAAACCTGGAGTCGCATCGACGAACTCGTCGCCGCCAAGTGGCAGCGGATGAAAATCCAGCCGTCCGAATTGTGCAGTGATGCGGAGTTCCTGCGGCGCGTGTATCTCGATCTCACCGGGCTGCCGCCCAGCGCCGACGAAGTCCGGGCTTTCACCGCCGAAACCAGCCCGCCACGCGAGAAGCGCGACGCGGTGATCGACAAACTCATCGGCTCGCCGGCCTTCATCGAGCACTGGACGAATAAGTGGTCGGACATGCTCCAGGTGAATTCGAAGTTCCTCGGGACGGAGGGTGCGAGACTCTTCCGGGTGTGGATTCGCCAACAAGTCGCCGACAACAAGCCCTACGATCAGTTTGTGCACGAAATCCTGACCGCGACGGGCTCGACCAAGGACAACCCTCCAGCAAGTTATTGGAAGATCCTGCGCGAACCATCTGAGGCCATGGAGAACACCACGCATCTGTTCCTGGCCACGCGTTTCAACTGCAACAAGTGCCACGATCATCCGTTCGAGCGCTGGACCCAGGATCAGTACTACCGTCTGGGCGCCTATTTCACGCAGGTTTCGCTCACCGCCGATCCCGCCAGCGGCAAGGCCGTCATCGCAGGAACCGCGGTCGAAAAGGCGCGGCCCATTTTTGAAATCGTCAAGGACACGACGACCGGCGACATGATCCACCTGCGGACCAACAAAATCGCCCCGCCGATGTTCCCGTTTGAGTCGAAGATCGAAAACGCGCCCGGCGAGAAAGCTTCCCGTCGCGAGCAACTCGCCGCCTGGATCACCAGTCCGGATAATCGTTACTTCGCTGCCAGCTACGTGAACCGCCTCTGGGGCTATCTCACCGGAGCCGGGGTCATCGAGCCGTTGGACGACATTCGCGCCGGCAACCCGCCGACCAACCCGGAATTGCTCGACTACCTCAAGACCGAGTTCATCAATCACAGCTTCGACGTGCGCCATATTCTGCGCCTCATCTGCCAGTCGCGGACCTACCAACTCTCCGTCTCCACGAACAAATGGAACGAAGACGACAAGATCAACTACTCGCACGCCATCGCCCGGCGACTGCCGGCGGAAGTGCTCTATGATTCCGTGCTCAAAGTCACTGGTGCGACCACGCGGCTGCCCGGCGGTACCGGCGCCCAGGAACTGCCCGATTCCGCGCTCGATCTCCCGAGCGGCTTCCTGGCAAACCTCGGACGCCCAGCTCGCGAAAGCGCCTGCGAGTGCGAACGCTCCAGCGATCTTCGCCTCGGCAGTGTCATGGCGCTCCTCAGCGGCCCGGCGGTCGCCGACGCCATTGGCAGCGACAAGAATGAACTGGCGAAACTCGTCTCCACCCAGTCGGATGATTCCAAACTGGCCGACGAAATCTTCATGCGCATTTTGAATCGCCCGGCCACGGAAACGGAAATCAAGAAGACCCTTACTGCCTGGGGCACCATCGGCGCCGAACACACCACCCTCCTCGCGGAATGGCAGGCCAAGGAAAAGGAGCAGGCCCCGATCATTGCGAAGATGGAGGCGGACCGCCTCACGGCCATCGATGTGGCCAAAAAGGAACTGGCCCGTTACGAAACCGAAATCGCTCCGAAAGTCGCCGCCGCGGAGAAGAAACACCAGGCCGATATCGCTGCCGCGGCCGCCGCGGTGAAGGACTACGAGAAGACCAAGCTCACCGCCGCGCAGGCCAAATTCGAAGAAACGGTCCCGGTCGCCAGCACTTACACCGGTTGGCAACTGCTCGACCCCACCGACCTGCGTTCCACGAATAACATCACCCTCACCAAGCAAGCGGACGGCTCGATCAAAGCCGGCCCACAAACCGCGCAGACCGCGGACTACACAGTCACCGCGGATACGAAGATCGCCGGCATCACCGGCGTGTTACTCGAAGTGCTGCCCAGCGCCGACGAACCGGGTTTTGGCCCCGGCCGGGCCGGCGGCAACTTTGTCCTCGGCGAATTCGTGGTCAAAGCCGCGGAGATGAAGGGCAATCCCGTCAACGAAGTCGACATCGCGGGCGCCATCGCCGATCACAGCCAGGAGAAGTTCGACATCAAGGCCGCGATCGACGGGAAAAAGGGCGATGCCAACAACGGCTGGGCCATCGCGCCGCAGGTCGGCGTCCCGCACTATGCGGCGTTTGCCTTCAAGAAGCCGCTTGGCGATGAGAAGGGCACGCGCCTGCGTTTCGAAATGAATATGCCGCGCGGCGGCATGTTCACCCTCGCCCACTTCCGCCTGTGGATCACCACCTCCGCCCAGCCCTTGCACATCGGCCTGCCCCTCGCCGTGATCGACGCGCTCAAGAAGCCCGCCGAGATCCGCACCAAGGAAGACCAGGCGGTCCTGGCCAACTATTGGAAGGAAGCCGATCCTGATTTCCGCAAACTCACCCTGACCTACGGCAAGGACCAGCTTCCGCTGCCGATCGATCCCGGCGTGCTCGATCGCCGGGCGGGCCTCGCGAAGGCGGAGGAACCGATCAAGCTCGATGCCAAGCTCGTGCAACTCCGGCAGGATTCCACGGAGAGCAATTCCCAGTTCGCCAACCAGCGCCTCACCGCCGCCCAGGATCTAACCTGGGCGCTCATCAATAGCTCGTCGTTCCTGTTCAACCACTAAACCACCCACACCTATGATCCGCATCCCAGGACAACCCGGTCGCGATCTTTGCGACTCCCACCTCGGCGTCACCCGCCGCGACCTCCTCCGCGTCGGCGGTTCGGCCATTCTCGGCTGCACCCTCGGCTCGCTCCTCAGCCTGAAAGCCCGCGCCGCTGCCGATGCCGCCCCCAAGGGTGGGCCCGGTTGGGGCAAGGCGAAGAGTGTCGTCATGGTCTACCTGCAAGGCGGACCGAGCCACCTCGACCTCTGGGATCCCAAGGAAAACGTCCCGGACAAAATCCGCAGCCCGTTCACCAATATCAAGACGCAGATCCCCGGCATCAATTTTACCGAAATCCTGCCGCAGCTCGCGAAGATCAACGACAAGCTGACGATGATTCGTTCGATGAGCTACACGCCGAATGGGCTCTTCAATCATACCGCGGCGATCTACCAGATCATGACCGGATACACGACCGACAAGGTCTCGCCCTCCGGCCAGCTCGAGCCGCCCAGCCCGAAGGACTATCCGAATTTCGGCTCGAACATCATCCGCCTCCAGCCGCCGACCCAACCGATGCTGCCTTTCGTCGTCCTGCCCCGGCCCTTGCAGGAATCCAACGTCGTCGGCAAAGGCGGCAACGCCGGCTTCCTCGGCCGCGGATTTGATCCCTACACGCTCTTCCCCGATGGCGACGATCTGGACATGACCAAGATGAACCGCATCAAGGTCGATGACCTGAACTTACGGCCCGACGTCTACGCCCAGCGCCTGAAGCGCCGGGCCTCGCTGCGCCAGTCGATCGAGGACACTATGCCCGACATCGACAAGGCCACGGCGAACTATCATCTCGACGAGTACTATGGCAAGGCCCTCGACCTCATCACCAGCGGCAAAGCCCGCGACGCTTTCGCCATCGATCGCGAAGATGACAAGATGCGCGCCCGCTATGGCATGAACACCTTTGGCCAGTCGCTCCTCCTCGCTCGCCGCCTCGTCGAAGCCGGGACCCGCGTCGTCGAAGTCATCTGGCCCAAGGTCGCGAACTCCGACAACCATTCGTGGGATATGCACGTCGGCCTGACCAGTCGCCTCAAGACCCAGGCCGGGCCGATGTTTGACCAGGGCTTTAGCGCCTTCATCGAAGACCTCGATCAACGGGGTTTGCTCGACGAAACGCTCATCGTCACCCTCGGCGAATTCGGCCGCAGCCCGGAAAAAGGCCTGAGCACCAGCGGCAACGTGAACAGCGCCGACGGCCGCGACCACTGGCCATACTGCTACACCGCGTGCCTGGCTGGCGCGGGGATCAAGCGGGGTTACGTCCACGGCGAATCCGACGCCACCGGCTCCAGTCCGAAGTCCGACCCGGTGCATCCCACCGAGTTGCTGGCCACGATCTACCACGCCTTCGGCATCGACCCGGACACGATCGTTTACAACCATCTCAACCAACCGCGCGAACTGGTCAAAGCGAAGCCCAACACGGCTTTCTTCGCCTAAGTTCGGTCCATAGCTTCATAGCAACCTCTTCGCGGGAAACCGCGAAGAGGTTTTGCTTTTTCCCGCTTTCGCCGGCCGGGAACCGTGCCTTGCCCGCGACAAGGTGATCTGGTAAAATGGCTCCATGACCACCGTCGCCATTTCGCTCAATGAAGCCGACCAGCATTTCCTTGAGGAAGTGGTCAAATCTGGTCGCTACGGTTCCGAAAGTGGAGTGGTGGCTGAAGCTCTCGCCGAATTTCGCGTGCGCGAAACCATTCGCCGCACCAAACTCGACGAGTTGCGCGCCAAAGTCGGGGTCGGCGTCGAGCAGGCAAACCGCGGAGACTTCGTCGAGTTCACCGCTGAAGATGTCAAAGTCGAAGGCCGGAAGCGCCTCGCCTCCCTGCAACCAGCGAGTTGGAGCATCTGCCAAAGGTAGCTTCCGGATCACAGATGGCGTTTGGAGGGCACCGCGCCGTCGGTGCCTGTGGCGAAGCCGCGGCGGAAGCGACGGCGCGCTTCCCTCCAGCGCGTATAAGGAAACGATGGCTGGCATTTGCTCGAGCCGGAGCTCTCGGGGCGCCGAAATCGGCCCCCACCCGTCGCGAAGCGACCTTTGCCAACCACACACGTCACCTGCCGCTCACTTCATCCACTTTTATCCTCTTTCCCATCCGATCCAGTAAAACCGGCTCCAAAGGCCATTTCGACTCATCTTCGTAAATCAGTTCTCCTGATTCCGTGTTTAAAAAGATGGAGGTATATCGCGGTTCTTTTGCGTCAATGATGATACCAGCCCATTGCCGTACTTTTCCTTTCTCCAACTGTTTTCGACCAAGCTTCTTCAGTAGCTCCTCCAACTTCGGGGTGTCCCAGTGCAAGCGATCTCCCGTAACGCGCAGTCGCAAGCCCGTCGCTCCTCCGGAGTCAAAACATTGAGCGACAAACGGATGTTCCAGTCCCTTTTCCAATGCTTCGCGGATTTCTGCCGGTGTGAGCAATGCGTCGATCTGTTGCTCGTGCAGAATCGGAAATACGGCCTCCACCAAGCAGTCCGCTTTTAATCCCTCCCTCGGTTTCAAGTGAGCACGCCACTCCGGTCCATCAAAGTACACTCCCCCGGTTATTCCATGCAAAACCTCAACTTCCGATAGCTCGAATTCCTTCTCAAAGGCATCCTTGGCTGACCACCGATCAAGCAATTCCCGGCCTTTCCGAGCCGAGACTCCCTTCTCCTCCGCAAAAATCTCCCTAAAACTCCGCGCCCCCAAGTCAACGCCGGCGCTGGTTATTTCGCCCGTATCGATGTCGAAAGTATAACTCGTCTTATCGATCATCACCAAGTGAAACAGCCTTTCTCGAAAGCCGTTGGGTTCCGATTGTTTCCTCGGACGCCACATATAGTGGCTGACCGATTCTTCCAGCTTATCCGGCTTCTTGATCAGATTCCGCACCTGATACTCCTTGAGGAGCTTGCCGCGATCGTAAAAAGCAATGGCCAGGTCGGAATGATTCCTCTGATCAGAGGCCCATGGTCCGATCCGGGCCAAATGCGTCCCATCGTTCGAAAGAAAGACTTCAAATGAATACCACCCGTCGGTCCGCCAAAGCTCCTCGAATTCGCCATTTTTCCCCACTCGATACGCCACCCCAAACGCCTTGCGGTCGGTAACCACTTGCCCGTTTTTAACGCGCCAGGCGGACGGGACCATCTTGAAACGAATCTGACCGTCTTCGGAGGTCTTAATCCAGGGGAATGGCGCTGCCTCGTCGTCACCCAAGGCGGACTTTATCACACCCAACGCCAATACGGCCACGATCGCCGGGATTGTGAATGGGCGGGTCGACATCAGGCTTTAGATTACATCGAATGCATTGCTCTGTCGCAAGAGAGCTTCGGTAGACTCCAGACAAATATCGGAACGGATTGGCACCCCGGATTTCATCCGGGGCTAATTTCCTCCAAGCCTTCGGCTTGTTTTTCCGGTAACAGCGGAAGGGCGGCTCGATCAGGGTGAAGTCACAGGACTCCGATCCGAAGTCACTTGGCCGGAGTGGCCGCCGCGAGCTTCGCTTTGGTCTCGGTCCAGTTCTTGTTCGGCAAAGCTTCCCAAACTCGCAGGTTTTTAAAGGAAGCCGACTGGCCATTGATGGTCAGGCCGAAATTCGCTTTCTGCGTGCCGATCAATTCATGCGCGCCGAAGCCCACCTTGTCCCCGTCGAGACTGGCCAGCATCTCCTGGCCGAGGATTTCGACGACGACGGTGTGCCATTCACCGGGATTGATCGGCGTGGTGATGTTTTTGAAAACCACCGCCTTGTCCGAGACGTTGTGGTCATGGGAATCTTTCTGGACGGTGAACCCATTCGGACGAATCAGCACCCGGCAGAGATGCTCCTTCTCGTCGTTGATGCTGAGGGTGATTTGCTTCGCACCGTCTAGCTTAAAGGAAAACTGGAAGATGGCGTCCTGGAACTTCATCTGATGCCGGACGACTCCTGGATGCATATCCGCCGGCAATTCCTCCGCGTGCCAGGCGCCATCCACGGCCTCCCATTTGCCTTTCGCCACATGCCATTCCTTGGACGGAGCCGCATTCAAATCGTCACTGAACTGAAGTTTGCCGCGCTCGGCCAGAAGCGTCTTGGGCTCACTGGACTCATCCGCCGCAAAGGCGGTTACGCCGAGAGAACCGGCGGCCAGGGCAACACAGAGATGGAGACAGAAACGGCGGGAAACGGAGGGGAGAAACATAAATTTTAGGTTCCTTTAAAACGCTCGGCGGCACGCAAAGTTGCGCATGTGCGATGTCCACTTGGCTCTCCTTACCTGGCTCCTGGCACTCGTCCTACTGCTCCGGGGCCGGCTTTTTCACCGGGCCGGCATTCGCGTTGGCCGGATCGTAGTTGGGATTTTCCGTTGGTAGTTGGGCGTCGTCCGCCTTTCTCCAGGCGTGCAGTTTCGCTCGGAGTTCCGCCGCTTTGTCCGGCTGGGTCGCGGCGAGATCGTTCTTTTCCTCGGGATCATCGCTCAGGTGGTAAAGCTCCACATGGTTGTCTTCAAAGAACTCGATGAGCCGCCACTGGTTATCGAGGATCGCGCTGTAGGGAGTCGCGCCTCCGGGATGGTAATGCGGGTAATGCCAGAACAGCGGACGCGCGGGAATCTCGCCCCCGTGCAGCAACGGCGTGAGGCTGACGCCTTCGGCTTTGTCCAGAGGCTTGGCGCCGGCCAGGTCGAGGATGGTCGCGGTCCAATCGAGGGTGATGACCGGCGTCGTGTTGACCGTCGCGGCCTTGGTCACTCCCGGCACGAGGGCGATCGCCGGGACGCGCACCCCACCTTCATACGCCGATCCCTTGCCCGCCCGCATCCCCAGATTGGACGTCACCTTGTTGAGCACCAGTCCGCCATTGTCGGAATTGAAAATAACCGCCGTCCGGCTGGAGAGCTTGAGTTCATCAAGTTTGGCGCGCAGATGCCCCACGCTGTCATCGACGCTCTCGATGAGCGCGGCATACGTCGGATTGTGTTGAGGATCCGTCGCGGCAGCGCGGGCCCGATACTTGGCCACAACCTCCGGCTTGCCTTGCAGCGGGGTGTGCACGGCGTAGTGCGCAAAGTAGAGGAAGAACGGATGATCCTTATTGTCCTCGATGAATTTCTCGGCCTCAGTCGTCAGTCGATCGGTGAGGAATTCACCCTTCGGTCCATCCGCGAGGTGCGGATTCTTGTAAGGCGAAAAATACGTGGCGGGCTGGCCCTTGCCATTATCGGCGATGGCCACGTCGAACCCGTACTTTTCCGGGCCTTCCTCACCGAGATGCCATTTCCCAATGGCGCAGGTCGTATAGCCCGCGGCGTGCATCGCCTGGGGCAAGGTCGGCACGTCGTGCGTCAAGCGTTGCGACCAATCGGGGATGCGCAATTTCGCCTTCGGCCGATCGTGACCGGCAATCCAGTCGGTGAGATGCAACACCGCCGGGTACCTCCCCGTGACAAAGGACGCGCGGGTCGGTGAGCAGACCGTGCACGCTGCATAAGCATGGGTGAACTTCACTCCATCCTGGGCCAGGCGATCGATATTGGGGGTTTGATAAAAGGAGCTGCCAAAACATCCGAGATCCGTGGCCCCAAGATCGTCCACGAGGATGAAGATGATGTTTGGTTTCGCGGACGAATCGTCCTCCGCGCGGCTCACGCAAGGCAGCATTCCAACCGAAAAAACCAGCAGGGCTCTGAGCAGTGTGTTCACAAAAGGAATCAATCCGGACCGGCGCCCGTATACGGCGGCTTGTCGAAGGTCAGCGTGTCCCCCGTCACCCGCGGGTCGGCGGAATCCTTCAGCCGCTTCATCAGTTGCCCCGCGAGTTTCTCTTTGTCCGCCGCGTAGGCTGCATCCGCCGCCACGTTCACCGTCTGGTCCGGATCTTTGCGCAGGTCGTACAGCTCCTCCGCGGGTCGCTTTCCGAAGGCGCGGTCAAAATGCCATTTCCACTGCGGATCATCGCGATGGACGATCAACCACGCCTTGGTCGGACTCGCGTCCATATCGGGATACGCCGCGTAGGTATTCGTCTCCAGTTCTTCCACCGGCGGATTTCCAGTCCCTCCGGCGGAATACGGCGCGCCCATCGGCCAACGATCCGGCGCGAAGTTTCGGATATACAGAAACTCCGGCGTCCGCAGGCAACGCATGGGATAGGGAAGATTGTCCTCCCGCGCGGTGGCGACGTGACGCTCGCGGCCTCCGATGACCCAGGTCCGCTCCGGTTCGATCTGGCCGCTCTTCTCGGAATGCAATTGCGCCCGAAGGCTGCGCCCATAAATGTCCGGCGGCGGAGTGACTCCGCCCACTTCCATGAAGGTCGGCGCCAGATCGGGCAGGCTGACCAGATCGTCCACCACCCGTCCGCCCTGCCCTCCGGGCACCCGTGCGACCAGGGCGACGCTCAAGCCGAAGTCGTAGAGATTGCATTTTGCTCCCGGCATGCCGCCCATCCCGTGGTCGCCGCTAATCACGATGAGCGTGTGGTCCAGTTCGCCGCTGTCCTCGACCATTTTTACCAGGACTCCGACATAGGCATCCACCGCCTGCGCCTCGCCCAGATTGTCGACGACATCTTGTCTCACTTCCGGGACGTCCGGCAGGAATTTCGGCATTTTCCCTTTCACCGATTCGGGATCGAGGCCCCACAAGTTTTTTCCTGAGCCCTTGACCCAGGGCCGATGCGTATTGGTCGGCCCAAAGAAATAGAGCCAAGGCTGGCCCGGTTTGCGGTCGGCGAGGAAGGCCGCGAAGTTACCCCGCACTTCGTCGAGGATCTTCTCGCGCGCCGCGTCCACGCTCGATCCATCGGCGACCATCTTGGTCACGTTGCTGGAAAAGCGATTGGGCCGCCGGCCGGACTTTTCATAGGCGTACTGTTGGCCGCCGATCGGCGCGTCCGCCGGTTTCCCCGGACTCCACACCTTATAGCTTTTGCCGATCTGATAGCCGGCATCATGCAGCATCAAAGGGAAGGTGGGAATCGTGCTGTCCCAGATCGCACCATTGAGGATGGCCCCGCGACCGCAGTTGAAAAAATAGCGACCCGAGGTCAGGGAACTGCGGCAGGGCGTGCAACTCGGTGCATTGACGAAGGCGTTTTTGAAGAGCACGCCTTCGCGCGCGATGCGGTCGATATTCGGTGTCTGCACGACATCATTCAGCGTGGGCCTTCCGTCGAGCCCCTTGTAGCAACTGGCGTAGCGCCCCCAGTCATCCGCAAAAATGAAGAGAATGTTCCAGCGTTCCGGCGCGGCAAAAACGTGGCTGGCAAAAAAGAATGCGAGGCTGGCGACGAGGAAACGTTTCATGGGAGGCAGGAGGACAACCGACTTGTAGCGATCGGCTTGGATGCTTTGAACCGCGAAGTTGGCGAAAAGGTGCGGAGGGAAATCCTCCTCCTCTTCGTTCTCGTCCCTCGTCCCCGATCCGCCCGCTCCTGACTTGAGGACGATAAAGTTGATGATTGAAGGTTGATCGCCACGCACTTTACTTCGGATTCCTCCCATGTTGCCCATTCCTCCCCTCTCCCGCCGGACTTTCCTCGGCCAGACCGCCGTCGCCCTCGGCCTAACTGCTCTCGGCTCCCCACTCCATGCGCAGGACCATCCCAAGGCCAGCTTCGGCCTCGGCTTCACGCTCTACGGCATGAAATCGCTGCCACTCGACGAGGCCCTCAAGACGTGTGCCGAGATTGGTTACGATGGCGTCGAACTCTGCCTGTTGGATGGCTATCCCACGACGTCCGCGCAATTCGGGGCCGCCGAGCGCACCAAGTTGCGGGAGAGTCTGGCCGCATTGAAGCTGCGCATCTCCGGGCTCATGGAAAACTTCAGCCTGCTCGCCGACGACGCCAAGCACGCGAAGAACCTCGAGCGCATTCAGGCGGCCGGCCAACTTGCTCACGACCTCGCGCCCGATGCGCTTCCCCCGCTCGAGACCGTGCTCGGCGGCAAGCCGGCGGAATGGGATCAGGTCAAGGACCGCATGGCCGAACGACTCAAGACGTGGGCCAAAGCCGCGGAGGAAGCGAAGATCATCATCGCCATCAAGGCCCATGTCATGAGCGCCGTGCAGACTCCCGAACGCCTGCTCTGGCTCTGGCGCGCCGTCAATCACCCATCCATCCAGCTCACTTACGACTACAGCCATTTTCAAGTCCAGGGCTTTGCGCTCGACGAAACCATGGCCGCGATCCTACCCCACACCCGCTTCATCCACGTGAAGGACGCCAGCGGCTCCCCCGACACGAAGGTGGCCTTCCTCCTGCCCGGTGAAGGAACGATCGACTACGGCGCGTACTTCAAGAAATTGCAGGACTTTGGCTATCGCGGTGATGTCGTCGTGGAAGTCAGCGCCATGCTCTTCAACAAGCCCGACTACGAACCACATGAAGCCGCGCGGAAGTCCTATGCGGCGCTGGTTGCCGGAGTCGAGAAAGCGGGACTCACCCGCGGGCGCTAGTTCCTGGATTCGATCAAGTCGCCGTCCGCCACTTCAACTCACTCACCTTCCCATGCTCCGGATGCGCCGTGTCCTGTGCGTGCATTTCCAGCGACATGCCATCGGCGCGGAGATGGCAATCCATCCAGCCAGTCACTTCCTTGACGTTAAATGGGTAGGCGACGGCGGGCAGGTTCACGAGGTGCAGTCCGTCCTGCTCGGTCAGCCGCCAGGTGTGCGTGTGACCGAAAATCAGCGCTTTGACGTGACGCCGAGGCTTGAGGATTTCGATGAATTCGGCAGTATCCAGCAGACCGGTATTCTTCCCGTCGGTGAAGACGGGATTGTGATGCACCATCACCAGCGCGGGTTTGTCGGTGCGGGTGTCGAGTGCCTTGGCCAGCCAGGCGCGCTGCTCCTCGCCCAGGCGTCCCGGCGTTTGCTTCGTCACCTCCAGGGAATCGAGCATGAACCAATTCGCCTGCCCGGCTTCGACGATCGACACCTGCTTGCCGGCCAGCGGCGGCGATGCCGGACGCGCCTCCTTGATCGCACCCCAGAAGACCTCGCGGTCATCGTGATTGCCCAGCGCGAGATGCAGCGGCAACCCGGATTCCGACAGCGGATGGAGCAGGCCAGTGAAAGTCGCATAGTCCTCGGCGAGGCCATGGTCAAAGGCGCAATCGCCATTCACCAGTACGCCCGCCGGCAGCGAGGAAAGGGCGCGGACCCCGGCCACCGCGTTGCGCAAATGGTCCGCCATATTGACGTCGAGCCGCAGGGTCGCGACATCGGCCGCGACGTGCGTATCGGAAAACAGCGCCCAATGATCCAGGTCGGCCTTGGCGTCGGCGGCGCGCAACGCCCGGAAGGTCAGCAGGCCGGCACTCGCGACGAGCGAGCGGCGGAGAAAGTCACGACGGGAAATGGGAGGAATGTGGAGTGGCATGAAACGGATGGATATTTACCCACAATGATCGCGTATTTCGAGTGGAAGCTTTCACGGCCCGTCCTCGGAGAGGGCTAAGTTTTCGCGGCAAAGTCGGATGGTATAACAGAGCCGCTGTATTCGCATGAATGCGCATCCCCCTACGATCCGCCTATTCCTCCTCGCGCTCGGTCTGTGTGCCGTCTCCGCACGTGGCGACGAAGCGAAAAAACCGGACGAGGCCCAAATGCGCGGCGCCATCGCCAAAAGCTTGGTTTTCCTCGATGAGCAGGCCGACACCTGGATGAACGATCGGACCTGCAACGCCTGCCACACCATGCCGGAACTGGTCTGGAGCCATCGTGAGGCGAAACGCCGCGGCTTTGCCATCGACCAGGAAAAGTTCGACGAGTTTGTGGATTGGTCAGTCTCCCGCGCCAAAAAGGCCAAAGGTGCGGACGAAATGACGGCCTTCATGAAACTCGCCATGCCCGAAGGAACGACGCCGGAGCTGACCAAGCTCATCGTCGATAGCCAAAAACCCGATGGGTCGTGGACTCTCGGCGGCCAGTTTTCCAACATGCAGCGCCGCGAAGCTCCCGAAGCGTCGGGAAATAGCCTGCGTCTTTTTCTGCTCGCGCTCGGCACGGAGAAGGACCCATCGGCCGTCGACGCGGCCCGCGCCAAAGCCGCGGCGTTGCTGGAAAAAAACGATCCACCCAAATCCGTCGAGACCCTCATTTTCCGCGCGCTCTACGCCCAACGCTTCGGGCCGCCGGAAGCAGCCGTCAACCTGCGCGCGGAGGTCCTGAAACTCCAGCACCCCGACGGTGGCTGGAGCTTTATGGTGAACGAAACGCAAAGCGACTCTCTCGCTACCGGCCAGGCGCTTTATCTTCTCCAGCAGTCGCCCGAAGCCTCATCCGCTGAAGCCATCGCCCGCGGGCAGGGCTGGCTCGTCAGCCAGCAGCGCGAAGACGGCGGCTGGTCGATCGACATTACCCGCATCAGCCGGCTCGATCGCAGCGGGCCGACCAAGGTCAAATCGTTCAAGGACGCCACGGGAATCTACACGTTCTGGGGCAGCGCCTGGGCCACCCTCGGCTTGGTGCAGGGATTTCCGGTGACGAATCCCCAGGAAACAAAAGCGCCGGAGTTGGCTCTTCCGACTACCCCCTGAAAGAAGGCAGGAGATGCTGCGGATGGGGGTGGACCGGAAGTAATGAGTTCCGATTTTTTGACCACGGATTACTCGGATGACACGGATTCTCTGCCTCTTTAATCCGTGTCATCCGTGAAATCCGCGGTCATTTTCTGTGGAACCGACATTCAGTGCACCCTCCATATAGGATGCACAGTCCCCCAGTCCCAACCCTCATGAAATCGAACAGGACCCGATTCCACGCCCGTCATGTTCTGCCCCTCGTTCTGGGCCTGGCCATCGCGCTGGCCACGCACCTTAAGGCGGAAGGCCCAGCCAGTGCGGAAAAGGCCACATCAGACGGCGGCGAATTGCTCTATAACGGTATCCGCCTGCCCAAGGAATGGCCACCGCGGGAGGAAGTGAAAGCGGAATCGCGCGAGCCACAGCCCGTGCCGTACCTCGCAGCGCCGCCGGCGGTGATCCCCATCGACGTAGGCCGGCAATTGTTCGTGGACGATTTTCTCATCGAGAAAACAACCCTGCACCGCACTTTCCATCACGCCGAGAAATACGAGGGCAATCCGATTCTCAAACCGGAGACGCCTGAAGAAACGCACGGCCACTATAGCCACGCGACGGACGACCCGACCGGATCGGCCTGCCCATTTGATGACGGCGTGTTTTACGATCCCTCGGATCACCTGTTTAAGATGTGGTACATGGGCGGTTTTTGGGGACACACCATGCTGGCGACGAGCGAAGATGGTCTGCACTGGAAACGTCCCCCGTTCGACGTGGAACCCGGCACGAACATCGTCATTCCCTGGCGCCCGGAATTCCTGCGCGATGCCTTCTCCCCCTGGCTCGACTGGAATGCCACGAGTCCCGAGGAACGCTGGAAAGCGTTTCTTTATGCGCGCGTTCTCACCCCACCCAACCCCAAGCGACTCGGAGAGAGCTACCTCTATACCTCTCCGGACGGCATCCACTGGCAGCGACGCGCTACGGTCGAGGGACACGTGGATGACAATACCACGATCTTCTACAATCCCTTCCGCAAGAAATGGGTCATGAGCGTCCGGCGAAGTGTCCGCGAGCGCGGGCGGGCCCGGCTCTATTTCGAGGCCGACTCCTTTCTCCAGCTCGCGGACATGAAAACCAACGATCCGGTTTTCTGGTCAGGCGCAGACCGGCTCGATCCACCCGATCCGCAAATCCAAAAAGCCACGCAGCTCTATTGCCTCAGCCCCGTGGCCTACGAAAGCATCATGCTTGGAGCCTTTGCGATTCACTACGGACCGGAGAACGATGAATGCGCCAAAGGCCAGTTCCCGAAACTCACGGAAATCGAACTCGGCTACAGCCGCGACGGCTTTCATTTCTCCCGGCCGGATCGCACGTCATTCATCGCCGCCTCGCGCCAGGAAGGAGCCTGGGACCGCGGCTATGTGCGGCCCATCGGAAGTGTATGCACGGTCGTGGGTGATCGACTGTATTTCTATTACTGCGGCTTTTCCGGCGTCGCTCCGAACGGCCAGAAGCACTTTTATGCGGGCGGTAGCACCCACGTCGCCTTTCTGCGGCGCGATGGATTCGCTTCGATGGATGCGAACGCGGACGAATGCGAACTGGTCACGCGGCCGGTGACTTTTCAAGGCACGCATTTCTTCGTGAACGCCGCCGCGGCGCAGGGCGAAGTGCGGGCGGAAATCCTCGATGAAAACGGCCATCCTATTCCTCCCTTTACAGCGCAGAATTGCTCTCCCATCACCGTGGACAAGACCCTCCAGGCCGTGCAGTGGGAGGACGCGAAGGATCTCTCGACCTTGCGCGGACGGCCCGTCCGCATCCGCTTCGTGCTGAAGAACGCCAGCCTCTACTCCTTTTGGATCAGTCCCGAAACATCCGGCGCGAGCCACGGATACGTCGCCGCAGGCGGGCCGGGTTTTACGGGGCCGCTGGACACCGTGGGACAAGCCGCACCCAGCGCGACCAAGCAACCTTAGCAAGCAACCCTGACGGCGGGCCTCAATCACCCCGTTCCATCCGCATCCGACCTTTCTGCCCTACTTCGTCGTCGGCATGTACCGGTAGTAAACTTCCAGCATGAGGATGCAGAAGTTCGTCCGGTAAAATGGGCCGTTGCCATCGACATCCTTTTGGAAATCGCCCACGGCGCGCCCGGGCATGGGCGGCCAGCTTCCGTCCGGATTCTGGTGCTTGACGACCTCGGTCTGGAACAAGCGGTTCCAAGTATTCCAAGCCGCCCCTCCCACCATCAGGCAGGCTTGGGTATTGTAATACCATGCGTAGAGGTCCGCTTTGTCGCCTTCATACTTCACCGGATACTCTTTCTCCGTCTTTTCCATCATGTATTTGATGCCGTCGCGCACCATCTCGTCCTTCTCCTGCTTCCAAAAGTAAGTGCACAAAACGCCCACTCCCGTGAGGCTGTACTTTCCGGGTTTGTTGTTGCGATATCCAAAACTGCCGTCCGACGCTTGAACCCGCTTGAGATCGAGCATGGCTTTGTCGAGTGACGCATCGACGCCATCGATATTCAGTCCGCTCAAGTGGGCGGCCTTCAGCGCCTGGATCTGCCAGCCGCTGACCGACGTGTCGCTCTCCGATTTGTCGTAAGAATACATCCACCCACCGTCCGGACCCTGACCCTCGACGATGTAGCCCACCGCCTTCTTGAGCAGGTCGGCGACGCGTTCGTCCTTGGTCATCGTGTAATATTCCCCGAGAGCGTAGGCGACGATGGCATGCGCGTAGACGCCTTGCTGGCTGAAGGCCGGAACCATGCACAGGTGTCCATCGTTTTTCTTGCCGTTGGTCAGCACCCAATCGAGCGCCTTCTGGACGGTCGGGCCGAATTCCGCCGAAACCGGAGTTTCGCCGTGGCCGAGGAAGGAAAGGATCGCAAAACCCGTCATCGCGGAAACGACGTTCGGTCCGCCGGCGGTTTTTCCCCACGAGCCATCGGAGTTCTGCGTCTTGACCAGCCAGCGCAGCCCGCGCATGACCGCTTCTTCGCTCTCCTTTTTCCCGCCGTTCATTTGCATGGCGGAGGCGCGCGCCGTTCCACCCATGCGCCCGGCCATGGTCCCCGGGATGCCACTGCCGGACAATCCCTTGCCAATGGTCTTTGAGGCGTTTTCCAAGGCTTTCGCCATGGAATCGTTGTTCGGGGCATTCACCGTCGGCAAACTCGCGGGGAGAGCAAATGTCGGCGTAGTCGCGTTATTCGTGGTGATCGCGGAAATGGAAGGCGCGTTCAGCGTCGGCGTGGTCGGGGTAAATTGCTGGGTCAAGTCCGGTGGCTGTTCCGGCGGTGCCTGCACCGCCTGATCACTCGCCACCAAGCCGCCCTCCGAGGCCGCAAAATCCGGCACGTCC
>Ga0206804_10012_pt2 | contig 54969 bp, 52 predicted proteins | sample Alteio_BWOrgCont_62_FD_152888 | JGI IMG/M metagenome (GOLD analysis project Ga0206804, IMG submission 152888) | Enriched cells from forest soil in Barre Woods Harvard Forest LTER site, Petersham, Massachusetts, United States -... | ecosystem: Environmental > Terrestrial > Soil > Temperate forest >... | reverse complement strand
TCATTACTGCGGCCGAACCGCCCGGCCGGCAGGATTCGGAGGCCAACAACCCCAGCGATGCCCGTCTCATCCGGATGATCCCCCGGCCGTTGACCTTCGCCGAGCGCCATCTACCGACGTGGATGAACGAAAGCATGAAGGAACTCCGGCTGCGCCGCCAGGAAGTCGAAATCAACTGGGACAATCTCGTGCTTTCCTACGACACCGGGACGCAGGGACGCCTGGCGCAGGCCCTCGGCTTCGGTGACAAATTCCAGGTGGGCCTCTTCCTGAGCTGCCTGTCGATGGGTGCTGTCTGCATCTTCATTTTCCAGCGCTGGATCACCCGCAAGGTGGCCATCTCGCCGGTGGAAACTCTTTATGCCCTCTTCTGCCGCAACATGGCGCGGCGGGGAATTCCGCGCGCGGCTTGGGAAGGCCCGCTCGCTTACACGGAGCGCGTGGCCGAGGCCTTTCCCGACGACAAGCCGTCCATCCAGCGCGTCGGCTCCATCGTGTCGCGCGCGCGTTATGGTCCCGCGCCGGTCGATCCCTCCACGCCGGATGCCTTGCAGTCGCTCCTCAACAAGATCACCGCGTCCAGCGCCGCCGCTACCTCCCGTGAGCGACGCTAAACTCCAAACCCAACTCGACCAGCACGTCGCGGCGCTCTTGCGCTGCCGTCGCTGCCCAAAAATGAATCCTCCCGTCGTCAGTGGCGGCGCGGTGCTCAGCCGCGTCATCCTCGTCGGACAGGCCCCCGGCGACAAAGAGCCGGTGCTGGGCCGGCCCTTCGCGTGGACCGCCGGCAAAAAAATGTTCCACTGGTTCCAGGACCATACCGGCGTCGATGAAAAAACGTTCCGCTCGCGCATCTACATGGCCGCCGTCTGCCGCTGCTTTCCCGGGAAACGTCCCGAAGGCGGCGACCGCGTTCCCGCGCCGGATGAAATCGCCAACTGCTCCTCCTGGCTGAAAACCGAAATGGACCTGCTGCGCCCGGGCCTCGTCATCGCCGTCGGCAAGCTTGCCATCCTTCAGTTCATCCCCTGCGTCAAACTCGACGAGGTCATCGGCTCGTCCTTCCCCGCCGAATATGGCGGACATCGCTTCGACCTCGTCCCGCTGCCGCACCCCTCCGGCGCCTCTCCGTGGCCGCACCAAATGCCGGGCCGCGTGCTGTTGCCGCGCGCCATGGAACTCATCGCCGCCCATCCCGCGTGGAAGCAGAGCATCAGGCGGGACTTGCCGGAATAGATCGCCTCCGTTAAACCCATCTCACGATGTCCATCTCAACCGCTGCTCCTCCCCCAAAGAAAAAATCGAGCTGCGGTTGTTTCGGCTGCGGCTGCCTCATCGTCATCATTCTCGTTCTTCTTTTTGCCGGACTCGTCGGAGGATTGGGCTACTTCGGCTACAAAGAGGTGCTTACTTTAACAACCACCGCGCCGGAAAGCATTCCGACATTCACTCCCACCGACGCCGGCGAATCCTCCACCCAGCAGAAAATAACCGAATTCCGGAAAACCACGGAAAATCACCAGTCTGCGTCCCTTCACCTAAGCTCGGATGAAATCAATACCCTGATTTCGCATGACCCGGAAATGGCCAAGCGCAACATCCAGACCTACGTGACGATGACCGGCAGCGAGGGCCGGATTCAAGTGAGCGCTCCTACCGATGCGATGGCCCAAGGCCTCTTCCCGGGACGCTATATTAATTTCGACGTGACCTTCGAACTCAGTTTCGATGAACCGGCCAAGTCCGTCATCCTATCACCGAAAGAGCTGAAGATCGGCGATCAGACAGTTTTGGGTCCAGGCTCCGGCAACGAAAAGAACGACTTCCGCGCGAATCTCACCAAAGCGTACCTTCCCTTGTTCAACCAATCCTTCAACCAGGGTCTGCGTAAGAATCCCGACGTCGCCAAGTTCCTCGACAACGCTAAATCGATCGAGATCAAGGACAGCGAACTTGTGATCGAAACAAAATAACTTTATAGCCGCCGAGAGGCGGTTACATCTTGGGCACCGCGCTCAACAGCTTGCGCGTGTAGTCGTGCTGCGGACTCTCGTAGATCGCCTCGGCGGAGGCCGCCTCCACAATCTTGCCCTGGTTCATCACCAAAACAAAATCGCTAATGTGCTCCACCACCGCGAGATCGTGCGCGATGAAGAGATAAGTCAGTCCCAACTCCTCCTGCAAATCCTGCAACAGGTTCACGATCTGCGCCTGCACGGAGACGTCGAGCGCGCTCACCGGCTCGTCACAAACGATGAATTCGGGATTCACCGCGAGGGCGCGCGCAATCCCAACGCGCTGGCGCTGGCCGCCGCTGAACTCGTGCGGGTAACGGTCGAGATGGGCACGCTGGAGGCCCACCTTGTCGAGCAAGTCCGCCACGCGCGCGCGGCGATCGGCGCGGCTCATCTTTGGAAAATGAATCTCCAGCGCCTCGCCGATGATCTCGAAAATCGACAAGCGCGGATTCAGCGAATTGTAGGGGTCCTGAAAGATGATCTGGATTTTCCTGCGATAGGGCCGAAAGACCGACGGCGAGAGTTTCGAGATTTCCATGCCGCCGTAGAAAATCGCGCCTGCGGTCGGTTCCGTCAGCCGGATAATCGCGCGGCCCACCGTAGTCTTGCCGCTACCGCTTTCGCCGACCAACCCAACCGTCTGGCCCTTCTGAATCTCGAAGGAAACGTCATCCACCGCCTTTACCTCGCCGATCTTCGTGCGGAAGATCCCGCCAAGGATCGGAAAGTAGACCTTCAGGCGGTCGACCTTGAGGAGAGGCATGGATGTGTCCGCACTCATTTTCAGTTAATCTTTAACGCCCCAAGCGATAAATCGTCCCAACCACGGTGCTGCCAAGCCGAACAAGCCACCCAATATACCGTACTCAAGCGCAGAAATAGGCAGAAAAATATCGTCCCTTTCCGGAACGGAAAATGATGTTCGCATTTCAAAGTCGCCCAACAGCAGCAAGCCGTGGACGCAGAGCAAGAAACCAACTGCCTTAAAAAACAGAGTCATCATCGTACTTGGCTTCATCGAGTTCCTTTCCATTTTCGTTATTCAACGTCAGGTTATCCCCGCATAATCGATCACTTTCAGGCGATGTTGCTTTTGGCCAAGCTTCGGCACGCATTCGATCAGCGCGCGCGTGTAGGCATGCTGCGGATTGCGCAGAATCTCCGCCGTCGCGCCGGTCTCGACGATTTTGCCGCGAAACATCACGGCCACGCGATCCGCGAAATCGGCGACGAGCCCAAAATTGTGCGTGATGAGGATGATGGCCATGTTGCTCGTCCGCTTCAATTCCTTGAGCAAATCCATGATCTGTTTCTGGATGGTGACATCGAGCGCGGTGGTCGGCTCGTCCGCCACCAGAAGCTTGGGCTGGCAGGCCAGCGCCATCGCAATCATCACGCGCTGCTGCATGCCGCCGCTGAGCTGGTGCGGGTAATCGTTAAGCCGCTTCGCCGGTTCGCGAATGCCCACGCGGTCGAGCGCAGAGACAATTTCCGCGGTGACATCGCGCACCTCGGGCCGATGCAGCTCGATCGCCTCGCGAATCTGGTAGCCGATGGTGAAGACCGGGTTGAGCGACGATCCCGGTTCCTGGAAAATGTAAGCGATCTGTTTTCCGCGAAGCGCGCGCAGTTCGCTTTCCGGCAACTGCAGCACGTCGCGTCCCTCGAACTCGATCCTGCCCGAAACGTAGCGCGCGGGCGGCGAGGCCAGCAGCCGCGTCAGCGCCAGCGCCGTGACGCTCTTGCCGCTGCCGCTTTCGCCCACCACGGCGAGCGTCTCGCCCGCACTCATCCCGAAGGAAATGCCATCGACGGCCTTCACCGGATCGTCCGGCGGACCGAACTGGATGGCGAGATTTTCAACGTGGAGAAGTGGCGTGCTCATCTTCTTTATTTCACTTTCAACCTTGGATCGACTGCATCGCGCAACCCTTCGCCCACGAAGTTGTAAGACACGAGCGTGATCAGGATGGCAATACCCGGGAAAAAGGCGAGCCACCATGCGAAATCGATGTACCGGCGCGCGTCGGAAAGAATATCGCCCCACGACGGTGTCGGAGCCTGCATCCCGAACCCGAGAAAGCTGAGACTCGATTCGAGCAGAATGGCCGACGCCACGCCGAACGTCGCGGACACCAGGATCGGCCCAAGCGCATTGGGAAGCAAATGCCGGATGATAACGCGCGAATCGCCGGCCCCGAGGGCCCGCGCGGCCTGCGGAAAAGCCAGCGAACTCAGGCGCAGAAATTCCCCGCGCACCAACCGCGCCAGGCCGGTCCAGCTTGTCAGGCCGATGACGGCCATGATGTAGAACATGTTGTTTTGACTCGGAGAGAGACCCATGATGGCCAGGATCAAAAGCAACGGCGGAAAACAGTCCATGATTTCGATGAACCGGCAAACCCCGATATCGAACCAGCCCCGGTAGTAACCGGCGAGTCCGCCCAGCGAGACGCCGACCAGCAGTGCGATGCTTTGCGCGATGAACCCGATCGCCAGCGATGTCCGCGCGCCGTGCAGCAGTCTCGCGGCGATGTCGCGGCCCGTCGAATCGGTGCCGCAGAGATGTTTCCACGACGGCCCCACGAATTGGTCGGGCGTACTCTCGATTGGCGAATAGGGAATGGGCGGCATCAGCTTGAATGTGGCTGCGCGATCCCGGTCATTGGTGGGGTCGTTAACTGGATGCGTCAAGGCCAGCGCGATTTCAATCCCGGCAATCACGCCCGCCAAGATCAACAGACAGGCCAGGGGACGCCGGAAAATCACTTTCCGGAGCAAATAAATCATCCCCGCCAGCGGCACGTAAAGGAGGAAGCGCCATTCGATCGCCTCAAGGGTGGGGAAAATCGGAAAGCTGACGCGGCCATCGGCAACACGAATGATGGCGTGACTGTTCGCAAGAAAAGGAGCGAGCGCCGCGATGGCAAAAAGCACGATCACCGTGCGCAAGCCATTGCGCGCGAAACTATCGGCCTGAAAAAGCCGCCAGATGCGCTGGGTATAGCTTTCGCTGTAGATATCGTGGCTGGATTCGGGCTCGTTCATTCGTAGGAGATGCGCGGATCGACCACGACATAGAGAATATCCGCCGCGAGGTAGCTCAGCAGCGTCACAATCGCGGCCAGCACCGTGATGCCCATGATGACCGGCGTGTCCCGCGCATCGATCGACTGGAACATGAGCTGGCCCATGCCGGGCAGCGAAAATATCGATTCGAGAATGACCGCCCCACCGATGAGCGCGGGCATTTCCAGGGCGAATATTGTGATGATCGGGATCAGCGCATTGCGCAGCGCGTGGCGGAAAATCACCAGCCGCTCCGGCAAGCCCTTCGCCCGTGCGGTCCGCACAAAATCCTGTCCCAGCGCTTCGAGCATCGAGACGCGCGAGTAACGCGAGATGGAAGCAAGGCTTGCGTAAGTTAGGCAGACCACCGGTAAAATCATGTGCAGAACGCGGTCCCACAGCCAGGCGAACGGCCCCATATCCGAGGCGTTGATCGAGCTGGCCCCATACATCGGTAGCAGGTTGAGATAGTCTCCCCCCGCCACCAGCAGGATGAGCAATAGCGCCGCGGCAAAAGTCGGGATGGAATAGAGCACGAAGACGACGAAGCTGATCGCGCGGTCCAGGGGCTGTCCGCGTCGAAGGGCGGCGGCGATGCCAAGCGGAATCGCGATGAGATAAGAGAGCGCCAACGCCGATCCCGCCAGCGACATCGTCAGCGGCAGGCGTTCCCCGATCTTCCTTGCGACCGGACGATGATCGACCACCGAATCGCCAAGATTGAGGCGCAGGCTTTTGCCCAGCCAAAGGGCGTAGGCCGTCAGCGGCGGCTTGTCCAGATCGTAAAGCTTGATCATCTGCTCGCGGACCTCGGCCGTCATCGCCTTTCCCCCGCTTTCGCCGCCGCCGCCCTTCAGCAACGCGGCATTGCCGGGCGAATAACGGATGAGAAGAAACGTGAGAAGCGTGATGCCGAAAAGCGTCGGGATGAGCAGCAGGACGCGTCGAAAAATATAGGTCGTCATCAGGTCAAATCAGGTCGCTGGGACAACATCCACCAGCCGGTCATTGATCTTCAACGCCTGCCACAACATCACCTCCGCCGGATCGGTAAAGCGGAGGCAAAGACAGGTGATATCCCCGTCCGGTCGTCGGAGAATTTGCAGGTGGTCGATATCCGCCGTCATCATCACTGTGGAATTAAACGGCAAGCTCACCAGCATGCGAGCCGTAATTTCGCCCTCGAGAATAAAACCGGCCATGACAAATAGCTTTTTGTCTTCGATCACGAACGTCTCCCTCACGTGAAATTTGGCCATGGGATCCGCCTTGCCAGCCCAAGGTAGGAGACAATGCGCCCCGCCACCAGCACGATTGTCACCGCCGTCGCGAGAAGGCGGATCGCGTGGCCCGTTCCTATATCCCTTCGCCTAGGCTGCCCGGCTCTTCGGCAGCGGGGATTCGTTCACGATGGCCCAGAACACTCCCACCGCGCGGATGGCCTGGAGGAACTGCTCGAAATCGACCGGCTTCACCACAAAGGCGTTCACGCCCAAGTCGTAACTCTCGATCAGATCCTTCTCCTCCCGCGACGAAGTCAGCATCACCACCGGAATGCGCCGCAAGGCCGGGTCCGCCTTGATCTGGCGCAAGACCTCCAGCCCGTCGATCCGCGGCATCTTCAGATCGAGCAACACGACACACGGCAGGCCTTTCGCCCGACTGGCGAAGTCTCCCCGTTGATAGATATAATCGAGCGCCTCGGCCCCGTCCCGGACAACGGTCACCTCATTGCTCAGCCGGTATTCCTGCAACGCCGCCAGGGTCAGCTCAATATCGTTTTCGTTGTCCTCGGCCAGCAGGATTCGTTTTATTTTCGAAAGGGCCATGGTTTTATTTCGGTTGGATGGTTGGCTTTACCGGCAGTGAAAAGTAGAATGTGGCGCCGGCCTCAACCTTGCCGTCCGCCCAGACGCGCCCACCGTGGCGGTGAATGATGCGCTGCACGTTGGCCAGGCCGATCCCCGTCCCCTCGAAGTCCTCCGCCCGATGGAGGCGCTGGAATACTCCGAAAAGTTTCGCCGCATATCGCATATCGAACCCCACACCGTTGTCGCGTATATAATATACCACCTCGTCCTCATGCCCGCCTGAGTTTTTGTTCGCACCGTCAAGTTCGCCAACCTCGATTTTTGCCTCCGCGCGCGTCCGGGTGTATTTGATTGCGTTGGCGAGAAGATTCACCCAGACCAACCGGATCAGCACCGGGTCTCCCGGCGCGGCGGACAACGGCTGAATGTCCCACGCGATTTTGCGATCTTTGCAATCGATCTCGAAATCCCGGATGACCTGATCGACCATTTCGCGCATCTTGATCTTCACCGGGTTTATCTCGGCCCGGCCGGTCCGGGAGAAAGCCAAAAGATCGTCGATCAACAGGCCCATTTGCCTGGCTGCCTTCGAAATCACCTCCATGTACCGATGGGCCGATGCTTCCTTCTCGAGCGCAGGCGATTTTTGCAGCATTTCGACGAAACCGTGGATATGCCGCAACGGCGCGCGTAAATCGTGCGAAACGGAATAGGAAAAGGACTCAAGTTCCTTGTTCGCCACCTCCAGCAGATCGGCGCGCTGTTTGAGCTCCTCGTTCAATTTCTGGATTTTTTCGGCCGCCTGTTTGCGGTTGGTAATATCGCGAATGACCGCCAGGGCATGATCGCCTTCTTCAGTTTTCAGCGGACTGAGCATGATGTCCACCGGGAACTCGCTTCCATCCTTGCGCCGGGCAAAGAGCTCCAGGCCCGCCCCCATCGCGCGCGTCCGCGGGGCCGCGAAATAATTGGCGAGATCTCTACCATGATGCATGCGATACCTCTCCGGCATGAGCGTTTCGACACTCTGCCCCTCGAGTTCGTTGCGCGTATAACCGAACAGGGCATCGATTTGCGCATTCACGCGAACGATGCGTCCCGCCTGGTTGACGAGAATGATCGCGTCCGGCGAATTCTCGAACAGCCCCTCGAACATCTGCTGGCTTTTCAACAGCGCATCCTCCGCCTGGCGGCGAAGGCTGACATCGCGCGCGACCTTCACGAACCCAAGCAACTTTCCCTGGCTATCGTGCATGGCCGTGATCACCACATTGGCCCAGAATTGCGATCCGTCCTTGCGCACCCGCCAGCCCTCGTCCTCGGCCCGGCCCTTCGCCGCCGCCTCCGCGAGCTCCTGTTCGGGAAACCGTTCGCGCCTTTTCTCCTCAGGATAAAAGACGGAGAAATGCCTGCCCACAATCTCCTCTGCGGTATAGCCCTCGATCCGTTCGGCCCCGGCATTCCAGCTCACGATCCTGCCGGTCGGATCGAGCATAAAGATGGCGTAGTCCCTGACGCTCTCGACCATCAACCGCAATCGCTCCTCGCTTTGTTGCAATTTCTCATCGATCTGCTTTCGCTCGGTCATGTCGCGCGCCGACGCAAAAATCAATTGCTCCTCGACCAGGGGATGGGCGTTCCACAAAAGCCATCGATATGAACCGTCCTTGCAGCGGTAACGGTTTTCAAAGCTGACGACGCCCTGGCCACCCTTCTGGCGGGCGAACTGCTCCCGGGTTTTGTCGAGATCGTCCGGATGTAGAAACGACTCGAACGGCTTGGACCGCAATTCCTCCGTCGTGTACCCGAATGTTTTTACCCAGGCGGGGTTGAGGCTCTTGAAATGACCGTCGAAACCCGCGATGCAAAACAGATCGTTCGACAGGCTGAAAAAACGGTCGCGTTCCTGCTGCGTGCGGCGGCGCGCTTGGTAAGCCCAACTGACCGCCGTCGCGAGAACAAGCAGCAACAGGCCCACCACGACGAACGTCTGCCGCAGCCCGGCAAACGATGCGTTCCATTCCTCCGCGCTAAGCTGCGATGCGAAAACCAGAAAGTCTTCCTCCGCCACCAGTTTCAGGGGCTTGTCGGGGTCGAAATCGCGCGGCGCCGCGCGGACCCAGGTAAAATAACCTCCCTTGTAGGGTTCCTGTCCCCTCGGTTCCTTGAGGATCTTCGCCCACAACTCCGGGTCGGTCTTCGCCATCGTCAGCCCGGACCGGCCGGGAAGTTCAAAGCCCCATTCGTCCTCCGGCTTTGCCCCCGCCAGCCAGTAGCCCTGCGCATCAAGCATCCGAAACCGCTGCGCATAACGCGGCACAAACTGGCGCAGGTGCTCGATGCCATTCGCCGCCAGGTAATTGATGATGTAAATGCCCCGCCGACGCCCGCTCGCATCGAAGACCGGAGTTGCCACCCGCACCGTCGGCTTGATCGGTTGCTCAATCGCTCCGTTCTCCACGTTGAGGTCGATCGCCGAGACAAAAATCTCGCCCGGATTCAGTACATTGGCTTTCTGGAAAAATGACCGGTCGGCCTTGTTCTGCAACTGATCGTGAGGAACGATCGCGCCGTCATGGTTAAGACGAAAAATCTCCTGCCCCTTCTCGTCGATGTACCGGATTTTGTCGTAGTCGGTGTTGTCCTTGCTGAAAAAAAGCGCCCGATGCACCGCCCGCTCGTAATCGGAAGTCTGTCCGGTCGTCAGGTATTCTTGAAAGCCGTCGCCGCTTGCCATCACCCGCAGATCAGTGATCATCTTGTCGATCTCGTCGCCGAAAACACTCGCGAATCTCTCCATCCTCCGGTTTTCGAGGTCGCGCGTGTTTGACGCGATCGCGTTGGCCTCCCGCAAATAGAGCGCGCCGCAAGCCCCCAATACGAAAACAATCGAGACCGTCAGGGGAAAGATCAGGGACGACCCCAAATTGCGTGCGCGCGCGAACATAAGAAACTCAGTCGCGGTTTCGCCTCGCCGTTGTGCCTGGCCGCAAACGAAAATCAATCACGCGCGTAACGACAAACATCGGCACGTTTTGGGGGAACCTCATATGCATTTCGGCCAACATGTTGATTCAACGTCGTGTTAACTGTAATGCTTGACCAGACAAAGTCAAAGCGCCACTAAATATCTTAACACTTTAGCGCGTGAGGCTTAGACCAGAACGCTCCAAGAGAAAATTGTGGTGAAAACTGGCTGATTGCCAGCTTGTAAATCCCTCTCTCATTCCTTAGCCAACCCAAAATCCCTCTTCAGTTAAGGCTTCTAGAAAGAGAATTAATTCCTAGAATTTTTGCAAATGGCTTCATTGGCAAATCGATTGGCAAGCGCGGACGTGAAACTTTTGCGCAGCGGCAAAGTCCGCGACATCTATGAACGCCACGGCGAAATCTGGCTCGTCGCCTCCGACCGCATCTCCGCCTACGACGTCATCATGCCCACGCCCATCCCCGACAAGGGCAAAATTCTCACCTCGCTTTCGCGGCACTGGTTCACGCTCACTGAAAGCATCTGCCCCAATCACGTCATCGGCTATGACCTGCCCGCCGGCGTCGATTTGCCCGAGTTCGAGGGCCGACTAACCCGCGCCCGCCGTTGCGAAATATTTCCCGTCGAGTGCGTCGCGCGCGGTTACGTCGCCGGCTCCGGTTGGGAAGAATATCGCCAGTCGGGAACCGTCGGCGGCCACTCCGCCCCCAAGGACTTGCGCGAATCCGATCGGCTGCCCGCGCCGCTCTTCACTCCCGCCCGCAAAAACGACCAGGGCCACGACGAAAATCTCACGCCCGCCGGGGCCCGCGCGCTGTTGGGCGATGAATGCTACGAGGAACTCCGCGATCTCACCCTCCGGCTCTACACTTGGGCCGCCACCTACGCCGCCGAGCGCGGCATCATCCTCGCCGATACCAAGCTCGAATTCGGCCGCAACGCCAAAACCGGCCGTGTGCTCCTCGCCGACGAAATCTTCACCCCCGACAGCTCCCGCTTCTGGCCCGCCGATGCCTACGCCGCCGGTGGCCCTCAGCCCAGCTTCGACAAGCAATATCTCCGCGACTACCTCAGGTCCCTCACAAGTTGGAACAAGACCGCCCCCGGCCCCGAGCTACCCGCCAATGTCATTCAAAATACCCGCGCCAAATACCTCGAAGCCCTCGAACGATTGACAAGGTAACCTTCACCAAAATTCAAAATGGGACTCTTTGATAATTTATTCGGGAAGAAATCAAACCCTCTCCAACCGCCGCCGTTTTCAGGGCATTCCGGGACACCTCCAGTCCCTGCCACGGTTCCCTCAAAAAGGAACATCAATCCAATTAAGGGTAATAATATACTACACTAACCACTCCTCTGAGTGGTGGCGTTCGGCTCGGAAGGCGCTTTTACGCCTTGGCCTTTTTCAGTGCCTTGCGCGACTTGAGGTACGCCGCCTGTCGGCGATCAATCTCGGCCTTGGGCACGGATATGACCTGCTTCGCAAAGTCGCGGAAGCGGTCAAATTCGGTTTGGTTTTTCATTTGCTAGTAGTCCTCGTGAATGTTTGGAACTTGGCCGCTTTTATAGTGTTTAGCGGACCCATAAGGATACCAAACATAAATTCCAGACGAATTTTTTTGCGCCCAAAAAGCAAAACCTCTTTCCATCTTGAACCATGGCATTCGCCACGGAATGTAGCTAATCCATATCTGGTAATATGGCCTAGTAAGCGGGTGAAATCCAGGAATTGCCTCCATGATAGGTATCATATCAATGGTGCATTTTTTAACCTCAGAAAGATGGGGTCCCAAATCATCATGCCCCACGATTTCCCCTCCGGTAAAAATAGATCGGCGTTCTCCAACGGGAAGATCGCCATCCCAACATTCAACAAAAAACCCAACATTGGAAATAGGGATTGGAGAATCATTAGAAATAATGAATTGGGTGTCCTGAAATTCTCCTGTCGAAGTATCTGCTTTCGGCTGAACCGAAACGAAAGGGTATAATGAGTAAAATCCACACACTACCGTTAGAACGACGCCCAAAGCCCCGAATCCTATCCAAAGTCCCTTGGGAATTTTCCAAAGATGAAAATGCCATGGTCGATTTTTTGGAGGAGGCAATTCCTTTGTGTATCGGATTTTTTTGGCTTTTTTGGCGTGGCTTCTGATTGGAGTTGCGCTTGTTTTTTCCGTCTCCTAGAAGACCGATTAGTTTGACCTTTTCCCATAATGATTTCCGCGCCTAGGCCAACGCTTGCTGAAGGTCATCACCGCCATTACCGATCAAATCCACATACTTCAAACCTTTACCGATGATGCCAGCACAAGCCTTTAGAAATCGACCTCCGTCAGTGTCCTGCCGCTCATTGAAGCGGAAGGATTGCTCGTCCAAATAACGGAACAAGTGAAAAGGCTCAACATTAACGTAGGTGCCCTTGATGGTGCGCTTCAGCAAGCACCAGAAGTTTTCGAGACCGTTGGTATGAACTTTGCCGTCAACGTACTTCTCGGCATGGTCAACAACAGCGTGGTTGTAATCGGCCTTAAGTCCATTGTAGGAGGGGAGCGCATCCGTGAAGACTTCCGAGCCTTTAAGAACGTATTCAACGATGTTCTTTTGGGCTTCGATCTTGCGGCGATTCTTCATCACTTTAACCACGATCTTAGAGCCGCCCGCATGACGCTCCAGAAGCCCTTGTACAGGCGTCATGGCGCAACCGCCCGTGCCTTTGACCTTCCGTTTTCCCTTGTGCATGTTGCGGGCCTTGCCGCCGATAAACGTCTCATCTACTTCAACCGTGCCGCCAAGCTTAACGACAGTGCCGTTTTGCATTGCAAGGCGAATGCGTTGGAGCATGAACCAACCTGTCTTTTGCGTGACTCCAAGAGAACGCCCGATCTCATAGGAGCTGATTCCGTTCTTCGCGTTGACGATAAGCCAGAAAGCGGGAAACCATTTGCTCAAGGGAAGCGCGGAGTCTTCAAAGATCGTTCCAACCTTGGCGGAAAACTGCTTGCGACAGCCCTTGCATTTCCAGCGTTTTTGCGTGGCAAGAAAAGTAACTTCGCCCGCGTGACAATGCGGGCAAGTCACCTTGCCGTTCGGCCAGCGCAAAGAGACCATGAAATCGAGTGCCCGAGCCTCATCGGCGAAGTAGGTAATCGCCTCTTGCAGTGTCTCGGGAAGTTCAACTGTTTCGTTCTTCATGCCCCTACTCTAAGAGGTAATCCGTGGTTAGTCAAGTATATTATTACCCAATTAAGGCCTTCGATGCTTATGGTCGCGAAGTAACTATCCAGCGCGATGTCTGGCGAAACCAGGTCTTGCCGAACCAGCTTCGACAGGAATGGAACAATCCCGAGGGACTCGCCAACTGCATCATCCAGGCACTCCGCGACGAATTTGCATCAGAAGTCCTGTCCGCAGCGCGGCACCTGCCAGAGATCAACCACAACCAGGCGAGGGCGGCCATCCTACTGGGTGTCACTTTGCTCCAGATACAAAACTTCAAGGAAGCCGATTTCGTCCTTACTCTCGCCGCGGCCAAGTTTCCCCGCGATGGCAATATACTCACCAATCTCGCCAAGGCCCGCAACGGTTTGGGGCAGCACGCCATGTCTGAAACGATCCTCTGGCGAGCCATTGAGGCCGATCCCAACCTCGACAACGGCATGCTTTGGTATGTCGCGATTCAAAAAGAACGCGGCGGGGATGAAGCTGAAAAGAACGCCCTTCTTCGCATAGCCGCCCTGCCTAATAGTTGGAGAGCATCCTTATGGCTGGCACGCCGGGCACTGCAGAAGGACAACGATCTTTCCTCGGCCATGAATTATTACAATCAGGCACTGAACGGTATTAATCCCCTACCCGCCGATATCCTCATGCAGATAAGTGGCGATCTCGGCAACTCAGGGCACCTCATGGAATTACTTCAAGTCTGCGAACCCAAGTTCGACGTCAAGCTGCACGGCCTGATGGTCGGCAATAATCTCATCAAGGCCTACCTCGATACCGGCCAGCCCGGACCCGCTCGAATAATCCTCAATCAACTTTACACGCAACAGCGCCCCGACTGGAACGAGATGCTCCTTTTCTGGGACAAGGAAATCGACAAACTCGACAAGGATTATGGTCCCAAAGGGCATGAGGTTCCCGAAATCAGTATGCTCTACCTAAACGGCCCGATCTGGGCCCGCGAGGGCACTCCCTTTTCCGAAATTCTTCCGGCAAAGGATGAAAATGCGACCAAGATCGCTTTCGTTTGCGGTAGCGTTGCTATGCCGCCGCCAAAATTAGCGACCGAAATCACCTCTCAACCCACAGATGCGGAAGGTCGAATGTCACGAGCTCTTCCCTTGTTCCTCGCGGAGCAGGTACATATTCACACTCAGGCGTGTGGGGCGGTGCTTATGCCGTGGATGAAAAATGGCGGCTTCGTCGTTGCCGGCCAACCTTGGGATCACGCCTCGCCCGGCTTGGCTGCGCCAGGGATTGATTTTCTCGTCGCTTTCCACCTTTTGGCGGAATCGGAACCGTGGACCGCTCAGTTCACACTCGTACGCACGCTCGATAGTATCGTCCTCGCCACCTGGCAGGAAACTTTGGACCCTAAAGACTGTTCTTCGGCCTCGAACGTCTCCTCGCCATAACTCTGCAGCAGTTTTCCGACTTGGCCGTTGCGGAGCCTCTTCCTATCCCAGAATGGATTTTTCCCCCCACCGGAAAATGGCTTCCCACTTATCTTGTCGGACTGGAACAAGCGCTGGCAGTATCTTGCGCAAAGTTGGTCCTGGACCGCAATTTTCTATCTGCCGAAAGAAGCATAATTGAGAACCATCTCAACTTATCTCTCGAAGAACCACAGAATGTCTGTTGCCGTTTCCTCCTGCTCAGCACTCTGGAGAGCGAAGCTAAACGCCAACCCGCTATAGCCGATGAGTACCGCGAACGAATTGAACTTCTGCAGCGGGAAAAGCCGTTGGTTGAGCCGGCTCAGGCGTTGGCAAACGCGCGATTGACACGTATTTTTCAGGCGAAAGAGGAGAGTGGGGAAGCACCGGCCGTCTAATACACATCCTTCAGATACCGCTTCTCTGTCTTCGCGAATTGCACCTCGATGTATTCCTTCGCCGCTTCGGGTGTTTTGCCGCCATGTTCCTGCGCGATGGTAATCAGCATCTGGTGCACGTCCTTCGCCATCCGCTTCGCGTCGCCGCAGACGTAGAAATAAGCGCCGTCTTGCAGCCACTTCCACAGCTCCGCGCCGTTTTCACGCATCCGGTCCTGAACGTAGATTTTCTCCGCCTGGTCGCGCGAGAACGCCGTGTCCAGCTTCGTCAGGATGCCCTTGCGCTGCAGGTCGGCGAACTGAGCCTCGTAAAGGAAATCACACTCCTTTTTCTGGTCGCCGAAAAAGAGCCAGTTCCGGCCCTTCGCGCCCTCGACTTCGCGCTCCTCAAGAAACGCGCGGAACGGCGCGATGCCCGTGCCCGGACCGACCATGATCATCGGCGCGTCCGGCGGCGGCATGTGAAAATGTTTCGTCGGCTGGATGTAAACCGGCAGTTCGTCCTTGTTCAAGTCCTGCCCGTGGGCGAGATAGCCGGACGCAATGCCGAGCTTTTGCCGATCATGCGTGTGATATTTTACCACCGCCACGGTCAGGTGCACTTCGCCGGGATGCGCTTTCGGCGACGACGCGATCGAATAGAGCCGCGGTGCGATCTTGTTCGTCAGCGGCAAAAATTCCGCCGCGGAAAATTGCGCCGGATACTCGGCCAGCACGTCGGTGTAATCGCGCGTGTAAACGAAATCGTCGAACGCCTCCTCGTTGCCGACGATCTCCGCCAGCGCCGTTTTTTTGGCGCCCTCGGGCAACCTCTCCAGCACGGCTTTCACGAATTTCTTGCTCACCCGGTTCAGGATATATTGCTGGATCAGCACCTCGCGCAGTGGTTTCGCGCCGGTCGGCAAGTCAACCGGCGTTTGCGAATCCAACCCCAGGTGGGACAGCAGCTCGTCCACGGCATGAGCAAAATTACGCGGCACAACCGCCAGCGAATCACCGGGAGCGTAAGTAATCTCGCTGTTTCCAAGATGCACCACCATATGGCGCGTGTCCTTGTTGGAGCCGGGGCCCGAAAGCGAATAATTTTCAGTGAGACGGGCCATGAACGGATTGGCCCGGTTGTAGATGGAAGTGGAAGGAGTTGAGCTCAAAACAATGAAAGGTTGGTTTAAATCGGGATGGATTTAACCGCACTGCGCCTCGGCTTGTCGAGAGACACTTTGCCGAAACTGCTATAGTCGTCGCTGTGGCTTACACCGGAACCGTCTGCCGCTTCAGCTTCGCCTTGCGGTGCATCTCGCGCGTACCCTTCACGATCCGGCTCTTGCGATGGCGCAATTGCTCCGCGAGGCGGCCCGTCACCACGTCGATCGCCTGGTAAAGATCATGCCCGTGGTCTTCGGCATGAATATCGGGCCCCGGCAGCGCCAGGTGAACCTTGACCACGAACGCGTGCTTGAACGCTCGTTTGTCGTCATGCCACAACGCCACATGGGCACCGATCAGGTTCAATCCAAAATGCTCCAAACTTTCAATTTTTTGCGCAACGTAACCATGAATCGCCGACGTCAGCTTGACATCGCGGGGGCTGATATGAATTTGCATATCATGTAAACTACATTCGCGTTCTGGCCCTGTCTATGGCGGAGTGCTACAGGGCGTTATTTTCCCGCAAAAAACGGCCTCCGCTTTCCGCCCTGCCGCCGTTGCCGGACCTACTTCAGCGCCTTCTCCACATTGCCGGCCAAGTCCTCGCGCGCATCGGTTGAAATCAGCTTCCCGTCCTTGCCCACCAGCCACATCGCAGGAATCGAGTTAATCCCAAAGCTGCTGCTGATCTTGTTATCCCAGCCCTTGCCGTCGAAATACTGCGGCCAGGTCATGTCGTGCTCCTTGGTGAAGGCGAGCAACGCGCCCTTGTCCTGATCGAGCGAGATGCCGATGATCTCAAAGCCCTTGTCGTGGTATTTCTTATAAGCGGCCACCACGTTCGGCACCTCGCCGCGGCAAGGCGGGCACCATGTCGCCCAGAAATCGACCAGCACGACCTTCCCGCGCAGATTTGAAATATCGACCGCTTTGTCGCTCACTGAGGTGAACTTCAGGTCAAGCGGCTTGGTCATGTCGGGGTCGGCCTTGGCGGCCAACAGGGGGATGAAGCAGAACAGAACAGTGAGGAGGAATAGTTTTTGCATAAATAGGGTTTGCCGTAGGTACGAGGATTCAGGATCGCTTCTTATTCCCGTAAGCTTCCCCCTTTCCCGTCGATCCGCAAGTAATGGCTATCCGTGATCTGCGCCTGCTTCACAGCAAAGCCCCATTGGGGCGGCTCGATCACCTTGGTAATTAGTGGCTGCTTTCCGCAACGGCAATCTGGCTGGTGATCGTCGAGAAGACGCTCTTCACGGCATTCCCCAGCCGAATCAGGACCGAGATGGCGACCACCGAAACAAAAGCCAGGATCAAGGCGTATTCCACAAGGGTCTGGCCTTTCCTCCTGCGACGATATCCGGATTTCTTCACGTGCAAGACCTTACAAAGACAGAAGGTTAGCGCAAGCCTGATCAGCCTCCGCGCCGGTTACCGGCTGAAAAAACCCTTCTTGGCCGGAGGCGAAGGCGGGGCCGGCTTGATCATCGCGATGCGGGCCGGGTCGCGCACATTTAGCATCGCCTCTTCGTAGGAAATGGTCCCGGCGGCATAAAGATTCGAGACGCTCTCGTCGAAGGTGATCATGCCGTCACGCGAGCCGATCTCGATCATGCTGATAATCTGCTGAAAGCGGCGGTCGCGAAAGAGCGCCCGGATACCGTCGTTCATGATCATCACTTCCGTGCAGGCGACACGGCCCGTGCCGTCCGCCTTCGGCAGGAGGCGCTGGGCGATGATGGCCTGGAGCGCGTTGGCCATTTGCGCGATAATCTGGCTCTGCTGGTCGGGGGGAAAGGCATCGACGATGCGGTCGATGGCCTTGGGCGCGTCGATGGTGTGGATCGTGGCCAGGACCAGATGGCCGGTTTCCGCCGCGGTGATCGCCGCCGAGATCGTCTCCAAATCGCGCATTTCGCTGATGAGAATGACGTCGGGATCCTGGCGCAGGACGTGAAGGAGCGCGTCCGGAAACGACTTGGTGTCGGTGCCGATTTCGCGCTGCTTCACGCGGCAGAGCCGGTGCTGGAAGATGTATTCGATCGGGTCCTCGATGGAAATAATCACGCCGTTGCGAGTGGCGTTGATCTCCTCCACCATGGCGGCGAGCGTCGTGGTCTTGCCCGAGCCCGTGATCCCCGCGACCAGGATCAGCCCCTGCTCCAGCGTGCAGAGTTTCTTGATGATGGGCGGCAGGCCGAGGGTTTCCATCGAGGGAATAGTGTCGGGGATATGGCGGAATGTCGCCTCCACCGCGCTGCGGCTGTAATGGGCATTGCCGCGAAACCGGCCGAGCCCCATCACCACCACGGCGAAGTCGAGTTCCCAGGTTTCCTCGAATCGTGCCCGCTGGCTCTCGGTAAAAAGGCTGTAGATCAATTCGCGGCAGGCCTCCCGGTCCAGGATTTTCTCCGAGGTGGGAACCAATTCGCCGTGCAGGCGCATCATCGGCGCGGAAGCAGCGCAAATATGCAAATCGGATCCGCCTCGCTCCACGACGACCGCCAGCAAATCGATGATGTCAGGGGGACGGTCCATGGTTATCCTTGAATGCTGCTGGAGTTGATGCCCCGCAACCTGCGCTCCAGTTCGCGCATGTTCGTGGCCGCCTGGAGGCCGGTGGCTTCGGTGATGCGCTCCGACTGGATCATGCCCACGAGCGACTGCAGGAACGTCACATTGTTCGGATTGTCCCCCTTCGCGAGGAAATCGGCCAGGTCGCGAAACTTGCCCTCGGCGATCCATTTGCGGGTGATGGCCTGATTCTCAAAATGTTCGACCACCAGGGCTCGTCCCCCCGATAATGCGGGCACCAGTTTCTGGCTCAGAATCCCGATCACTTGCTGCGAGAGGAGTTGATAAACACCCTCGCGCTCGGACACATCGAAGAGACGGGAGAGCCGCTCCAGCGAATCGAGCACGTTGGAACTGTGCAGGCTCGCCAGCACGACATGGCCCGTCTCCGCCGCCTGCAACGCCGTAATGGCCGAATCGCTGTCGCGGATTTCACCCAGCAGAATCACGTCGGGACTCTGCCGCAACGACCGCCGCAGGCCCTCCGCGAAGGTCGCCGTGTCGGAGGCAACTTCGCGCTGCGTGAACAGGCATTTCGCCGGCGTGAAGAGATACTCGATCGGGTCCTCGATCGTCACAATGTGCCGTGCATGATTTTGATTCAGCCATTCGAGGCACGCCGCGATCGTCGTCGATTTGCCCGCGCCCGTCGGACCCGTCACCAGCATCAGGCCGGATTGGCGCATCACCCACGAGGTCAGCAACTCCACCGGCGCGCCGAGCGACTCCAACGTGGGCACGATCGTCTTGATCGGACGCAGCACCGCTCCGCGCCGGAACAGCGTCCGAAAAAGATTAACTCGAAACCGGGTGCCGTCGGTGGCCACGTAGCTCCCGTCGTAGTCGAGCAGGTCGAGCGCCGCGCTGCATTGCGTCCAGAGCGATTCGATCTCCTCCGAGTGGACCGGCGCCTCGCCAATCGCCATCAACTCGCCGTTAATCCGAAACTGGGGCGCACGTTCCGCATGAAGGTAGATGTCGGAAGCGCCATGGCGGCTCGCCAGGCAACATAAGCTGTCGATGAACTCCACGCCGCAATCCTAGGCGCGTCCGCAAAGATTGTGCAAGCCCCGTAGCCGCTTCGTAGCCGCCGGATGTCTTCTTGCCTTTAGTTAGCATACCACGGTTACATGCGCGCGCCGTGCACCAGCGCCGCCGCGGGTCCCGGAGGGACCCTTGAAAGTAGCCCGGCACTTCAGTGCCGGGTTTGCGCATCCGATGCCTCGCGTCCTGTAGGGACGCTTGAACGCGTCACGCCTGTGCCCACTATTTCAACAACAACCTCAACCACATCTTCACCCGCCACGGTGTCACCCCCGGCTTGTATCCCCACGTTCGCCCCAGCCACGCCCTCGCCAATGCCGGATCGTTCTTGCGATACGTCCGCACCATCCGCTCCGCGTAACTGCCAAGATACCGCTCGCGGTCAAACTCAGGCCCCAATTCAAACCGGTGCCGTTTCCAGCTCGGGCTCGTCTCCACTTCGGGCAATAGAAAAGCCTCCGGGGCATGCAGGCTCAGGTGAAGATTATGAAAAACCCCTTTCGCCTCGTCGTAAAATTTGGACGACCCCGTGCTCGTCTTCGCCGCGGCATGATGCCGGTAATGGGCCAGCAGATCGTCAATCAGCCGCACGTTCTCCTGTCCGTAACGCGCGAGATATCGGACCCATAGATTCCAGTCCATCACATAATGCAGCGACGTATCGACACCGCCGAGCGCCCGGACAATCTCCGTGCGCCAGAACGTGCTCGGCTGGCAGAAGACCCCGACCGGAATGCTTTGCTCCGCCGTCGCGCGCAACTGCAATTGAATCCGGTTGAAAATCTCCGGCGGGTCGCCACGAAACTCCGCCGTCCGGCCCGAGACGATATCGAGCCCCGGATTTTTCTCGAACGCCTCCGCCACCCGCCGCAGCGCGCCCGGCTCGAGATAATCGTCGGAATTGAGCCAGTTGAAAATCTCGCCGGTACAGCGCGCCAGCCCCTTGTTGATCGCGTCGCTCTGGCCCTGATCCGGCTCGCTGACCCAATGAAAGCGGGGATCGCTCTCGTAGCTGCGCAGAATCTCCACCGTGCCATCCGTGCTCCCGCCATCGAGGACCCAGTATTCGAGATCGGCGTGGTCCTGCCCGAGCACGCTCTCAATCGTCTCGCGGATCGTCGAGGCCTGTTGATAGGTCGGCGTGATGATGGAGATGCGAGGTCCCGGCATCGAATGACATCCTCAGGCAAGCCCTTCGGTCGAATAACCAAACCGGACATAACCGGGATATTCGAGGCGAAAGGTCTCGCGCTTGAGCGCCGGATCCCATTCAGGCATGGGGATGTGCGCAGGACTCTGATTTTGCCGTCCGATGCGCTCAATTTTGGCGCGATCGACGTCGAGATTCATGAGAGAAAATACCCGGAGGAGGTCCGCCTCAAGAGTTTCCTGCTTGCCCACGAATTGCACGCCCGGCCGAACATACCAGCCAAACATTTCCGTGACATAACCGGGCCGTTTCCGGTTCACGTTATACATGAATTCGTTGAAGTCGGAGCTGCCCAGTCCGTTGAGCATGGCGTTAGGGTGCCAATGATACGGATCCTGCTCATCACCCCACTTATGCCAGTTGAGGCCCTGCATGAAACGCCAGTAGGACTCGTACCACTTGAGCGGCTCCCGGATGAAGCAGAACTTGAAGGCATCGGGTCCCATCCTCGCCGGGGCCCGGCGCAAACCAGCGGCCCGGCGCAGGATATGACGCAGCACTTTCGCGTCGCAGTGAAAGCGGTCGTTCCAGAAAGCGTGGTCGAAATCCGCATGCTCGTGGCCGAGAGGCGCCTTGATGAGACCCAGTGCATCCAGCACCGTATGAATATAAATTCCTCCTGTCTTGGGGATATGCAGGAAAACCGCGCCATTTATCAGGAGAAGCGTCATGGCCCGAACCTCTCAACGAGAAAAATTTGCAGAAGGGATTTCTCGCCCACCCTGCCATACCTTGCGCCCGGAAATACGTGCCGGCCTCCAATTATAAAAATAGCGTGGATCACCGATAAGCACCCTGTTCGCGCATTCGGAAATGACCCGCTGTCTCGTGCAAGATCGCCTTCCGCCGTCTTTGATCGCGCCGTTCTTTGCGACCATCGATTTTCTTCCCAATGCGAGTAATCATATGAACGTGACCTGCCAGACTACATTTACGGCCAACGACTGTAAATTAACTAAAACACGAATTTGCATCGCTCTCCAAGACGGCCAAATCCAGCGCGGCGGTCAGAAAAACGTTTCCACCCGGAGATCGAACCCCTAAACATGAACCGCGTGCGCCCAAGGCGTTTCGCGTTCCGTTCCTATGTCTGATCAAGCTCACACTTGGAAACAATGGCTCAAGGGAAAATTCTCCCGCAGGAAGTCGTCGGCGAGACGCCGGATGGATGCCCTCCGTCACCAGGTCGGTGAACTCGCCAACCAGGTTTCCGAGACCAAAATTTTGACCGCACAGAGTCTCATTCGCGAGTTATACCAGCATAAGGAACCTCTCCCGCTGGCCCGAACGGAATTCAAGGTCTTCTCCCAATTTGGCGATGACGGCATTATCCAGTACATCCTTCAAAGGTTAAGTCTTCCCTCGTCCGAACGCCGCTTCGTCGAGTTTGGCGTCGAGAATTACACTGAGGCCAACACCCGCTTCCTCCTCATCAATGACAACTGGAGCGGCCTCGTCATGGATGGAAGCGAAGAATACGTCTCCTTCATTCAACGCGACGCGATTTACTGGCGGCACGATTTAACCGCCCTCGCCCGCTTCATCACGCGCGACAACATCAATACTTTATTGCAGGAGACCGGATTTCAGGGTCGCATCGGGCTTCTCAGTATCGACATCGACGGCAACGATTATTGGGTCTGGGAGGCCATCACAGCAGTCGATCCCGCCGTGGTGATCGTGGAATTTAACGGCATCTTTGGCGCTCGCGACGCCGTGACCATTCCGTATCAGGCCGACTTTCAGCGAACCAAAGCGCACCCCTCGAATCTCTATTGGGGCGCGTCCCTCGCGGCGCTCTGCCACCTCGCCACGCAAAAGAATTACGTTTGGATCGGCTGCAACAGCGCCGGCAATAATGCTTTCTTCGTCCGGAAAACGGATGCCCACCGCTTTCTTTGTCCCACACTGCCCGACGGTTTTGTCGCAGCCAAATATCGCGAAGCCCGCGATCCCGACGGCAAACTCACCTATCTCGACCAGCGGTCCGGCTTCGACCTCGTGAAGCATCTTCCCGTCTGGGACGTGGTGCAAAACCGGCAGCGCCCGCTTTCGGATCTCACGCTCGATTAGGCGGGATCTTCGAGGGGACTCGCCACGGCCATCACGGTCCAGTCCTTTGGCGTGATCGCACGATCCACGCCTAACACAGTCGATCCGATCCGCGCCAGCGGAATGGCGTGCCCGCCTGTTCCACAACCCAGATCGAGAACCGACTTCACCCCGCCCGGAAAGTAACGCGCACTCGGACTCGTGGTCCTTGTCCCGATAAAGAACATCGTAACATCCCGCATAGGCGTCCGAACAAGTGCTCATAGCGTGGTGAGCACTTTCTTCAGGGCTTCGGCAATGCTCTCGATCTGCGCAGGCTCCAGGTTCAAACCGGTCGGCAGATAAAAACCACGCCGCGCAATTCGTTCGGAAATGGGATAACTCTCGTTCTTAAAAAGCCCCATCCGGTGAAACACCGGCTGCTCATGCATGCACCAGAAAAAGGGACGCGTATCGATCCCGAACTTTGCCAGTCGCGCCTCGGCTTCCGTGGCGTCGAACGGGACTTCATCCGAAAGCACCACGCCATAAACCCAATAAACATTCTCGGCCTCCGGCGTCGCCGTCACCGGAACCTGCACCAAGGGAAAATCCGCCAAAAGCGCCGTGTAAGCCCGCCCGATTTCCTTCTTCCGCGCGATCGTTTTATCAAGCTTTTCCAGCTGAGCCACGCCAACCGCAGCCTGCAAATTACACATCCGCATGTTCCACCCGATTTCCTCGTGCACGAAACGCCGGGGCGGCTGGAAACAAAGATTGCGCAGGGACCGGCAGCGCTCAGCCAATTGATCGTCGTCCGTCAGCAACATCCCGCCCTCACCGGTCGTCACATGTTTATTGGCGTAGAAACTGAACGCGCTGATATCGCTGAACCCGCCGCAAAGCCGTCCCTTGTATTTCAGCCCGATGGCTTCCGCCGCATCCTCGATCACGTACAAGCCATGTTTCTGCGCAAGAGCCCTCACGGGATCGAGATCGACCGGCAGTCCGTAGATATGCACCGCCATGATCGCGCGAGTGCGCGGCGTGATCGCGCGCTCAACCTGGCTCACGTCCATATTCCACGTCCGCGCATCGCAATCGACCAGTACGGGCGTCGCGCCGGCGCGGATCACGGCCGAGGCGCAGGAAATAATCGTGAACGCCGGCATGATCACCTCATCGCCTTTTCCAAGGCGTAGCGCCTCCACCGCCACCTCCAGCGCAGCCGTGCCGTTGCAGACCGCGATTCCGTGCTTCTTCCCGTGGGCGGCGGCAAATTCCCTTTCGAATCGCCCGACGTAAGGTCCCTCCGAGGAAATCCATCCCGACTCGATGCAATCGGTCACGTACCGCAGTTCGTTGCCGTCAAACGCAGTCGAAAAAACGGGGATTCGGTTCATGGACAAGCGCTCGACTTCAGATCAAGGCCGAAAGCGGAGTCTCCAGGCGATACGTATCGTTCTCATAATTCTTGCCGCCCCGTTCGCCCGCGGTCAGGACAAGAAAGGTCGAATCTTCCAGCGCGATCAGGGCGTGGCTTTCGTTGGGCTCGTTCCTGATCATGTCCCCCGGATTCAGGATGCCGGATTCCACCTTGGCGCCGGGCATTTGTGTCAGGACGCGAATTTTGCCCGTGAGCAAATAGGCGTATTGGATCGTCTTCTTGTGATAATGGTTGCCGCGCTCGACGCCTTTTTTGGAGCTGATGACTGTGGCGTAGTTAAAATCAACCTGCTCGACGACGTCGATGATTTCGCCGCGATGATCCTGAAATGCCACAGGGGGGTGGGTTATGTTCATAAATTGGAATCTAAAAAAGCAGGCCTTGAAAAATGTTCGGGCTAAATGGGGCTGAATATCGTTTCTTCGACGCCGGCCGCGCTACTCCACCACGCGCGGAACGGGCACAGGCAGGATGAATTTCCCACCCTGCTTGCGGAATTCCTTCAGGTTTCCCATGATCTCCTCCGCAAAATTCCACGCCAGCAGCAATGCATAATCGACTTTCTGCTCGGCCAGCGCATCGTCGCCCACCACCGGAATATGCGTCCCCGGCGTAAATCGGCCGATCTTCAGCGTTGATTTCTCCGTGACGAAATCGAGCAATTCCGGTCCGATGCGGCAGTAATTTAGCAACGTCATCCCCTTCGCGGGCGCGCTCACGCCGGCGATTTTCTTCCCCGCCTTCTTCAGGTCGTGCAAAAGAGTCATCAGTGAGCGCCGGTTGTCCTCCACCGCGACCGCGAATTTCTTCAGGGTGGAGAGCTCCCGTAATCCCAGCTTTTTCTCCCGCTCCAAAAAGGACTGCACCGCGGGTTCCACGGGATGGCTTCCCTTGCGCGTCACAAAAACGCGGAAGGAACCGCCGTGAATGTCCCGCTCCTGCACGTCGAAGACTTCCATGTTGAATTCATCGAGGAACTGGCCCAGTGGCTCGAGCGAGAGATAAGAAAGATGCTCGTGATAAATCGTGTCGAACTCCACCTGGTTGAGGAGATTGCCAAAATACGGAGCTTCAAAAATAAACACCCCGCGCAGGTTTAGCAGATGATCGACTCCCTGGATAAAGTCGCGCAGATCGTGAACGTGGGCGAAGACATTGGTCGCCGTGATCAGCGAGGCCTTCCCGTATTTTTCCTCGACCTTGATGGCTACGCCATGCCCGAAAAATTCGTCCACCGTTTCGATCCCCCGCTTTTCCGCCAGGCGCACAATATTGCTCGCGGGGTCGATCCCCAGCACGCGCGCGCCCTGGTTGCGAAAAGCTTCGAGCAACACCCCGACATTGCTGCCCACGTCGATGACGAGGCTGGTTGAATCCAGCTTCAGTCGTTCGCTCACCGTCGTGGCAAACTCCCGCCAATGCTGCTGGCCGAATTTAGTCGTGGACGATTCGTAGGGATAATCCCTCCGGTAAAGAATCTCTGGCGACACCACATGATCAAGCTGGGCCAGGCCGCACTTCTGGCACGACGCCACGCGCAGCGGGAAATAGGTCTCCGGTTCCTGCAATTGATCCGGTCGCAGAAATTGGTCGGCGGGAGGCGTGAACCCCAGGTCCAGAAAAGTTTCCAGACGAGGACTTCCGCACATTCTGCATCCCAGTAATTTCATAAGGTCGGGTGATTCAAAAAAAACACGAGGCACGCGCCCCGATTTATTGCGGGGGAGTATGGTGCGCCTCGAAAGTCATTTCAATTAGGAAATGCCTCCGCCGCCGCCCAGCACCGCCGGTACGCGGCAAACTCGTCCATGATCTTCAGGAGGTCGGCCACATAATTGTCCGCCGTGTATCGCACCGCGCGTTCCCTGCCCCGGGCAATTTGCGCCTCCCGCAGCCCGCTCTCCTGCCGCAAACGCCAGATCGCCTCCGCCCAAAGCTCGGGTTGCATCGGATCGGCCAGCAGCGCCGCACCCGCCAACTGTTCGTCATGTCCCGGAATCGCCGACGCAACCACCGGGCAACCCAGGGCGAAGGCTTCCAGCGGAGGAAGATTTTCCGGATCGCAAAAACTTGGAAAGACGAGAGCGACCGCCTGCCGGTAAAGCGCAGTCAAATCCTCCCGCGAGACGAACCCGGCAAAAATCACCTGCTCCCGCAACGCAAAATCCCCCACCATTTGCTCGACGTAACTCCTGTTGCCCTTGTCCGATCCCGTCAGCACGAGTTGCGGCTTAAACCCGTGCTTCTCCTTCAAAATTCTCAGCGCCAGCAGCACGCAGGCATGATTCTTATGGGACCAGAACTGCGCCGGATAAAACAGGAAATCCCCCTGCACGCCCAAGTGCGTCAGCGATTGCTTCTCGCGGGCCTGCGCCCCCTCCCGCAACGCAAATCCCGGCGTCGGCAGCGTCAACGCCCGCACCCGCTCCTCGGCCACGCCATACAGGTCCACGACCTCCTCTTTGCCGCGACGACCGAGCGTAAGGACATAGGCCGCGCGGGAAAGGATCTCCCGGTAGCGGCGCTCGCGCGATTCCCATTCTCCGTGAACGCTCACCTCCGGGAAAAAGGGCGTAATCCGATGCATCAAGTCCCAAACTGTGGTGATGTAGGGAATATCCGCGACGGGCCGGATCAACGGCGTCAGATAGCACATCAGGTCGGGCGGCTGCTTTTGCAATCCCGGATACGCCTCGTAATCAAGCGCCTTCCCCTTTTTCTTCGCCAGCTTCAGCCGGTGCAACAAACGCGAAAACTTCAATTTGCGCCGCAGCTCCCGCGGCTGATGCAGGCTCAGCCACGGCAGCCCGGTTGAGTCAAGATGCGCTGGCCTTTCCTGCCCATAACCGACCAGCGAAAAACGATGCACCGATTCCTTCCGCAACCGGAAGAAGGCCTCCAAAATATCGTCCTCGACCGTAAATCCCCCGCCCGCCTGCGGGGTCTGGCTCGAAACCATGATGCCGATATTCATCTGAAAATCTTATCGAATGTAGCCATGGCCATAACGACCTGCCTGGGCAGGCGCAACGTCGCAAACTTCATGCCCGCGAACAAGACCTAAAGAAATGAATCGATCTCCGATTCAAACCGTTCTAGATGAAATGTAACCCGCCCCGTCCATTCACCGTCTTGTCAGGGAGAAGCCACCAATCACCATCCAGCACCCGACGAAAGCCCTTCACATGATGCGTCACCTTCCAGTCTCGATCCTCGACAACCTCGCCGGACGCATCCTGCGCGGGATCGTCATGCTGGCCGCGGCTTTCCCGGCCCTGTTTGCCACGCCCTTCGCCAACGCCGATGCAAAGACAATCAATTACAACGGCCACTACGAATTGGCCGCCGTCAAGACGGACCGGTCCTTCTCCCTCGACGTCAAACAAAAGGCCAGGGACGACGACGCCACGATTTCCTTTTCCGCCGCGATGGCCGACGGCTCCGGCGCCGCGCCCGACGCCACCGGCAAGGGCGAAGTGGATGACGGCGTTCTCTCCTTCAAGTTCAAGGACAGCTACGACAACCAAGGCACCGGCACGCTCGTGCTCAAAAACCATGCCTACCGTCTCACCTTGACGGTCACCAAGGTGGTCGATTTCGCCCCGCTCCATTTCTACGGCGGCATGCTCCTCAAGCAGACGACAAGGTAGGGACGGCAGTCCCTGAAAGAATGCGGCACGAAGACCCTCGGCCTTGTTCCGAGGTCTGCTACGCAAGTCTCTTTCATCAGTCTGGCCTACACGGATGACGGAACTTTTTTGCGGCCCGACTCTTGCAGATCGCCCATCCGCCCGAAATAGTGTAACCTTTTGCCCAGATAAGAGTCTCATCTTATATATGGCACATTCTCGCTTGCCGTTACGCCAATCGCTCCTACCGCTGGTCACCGCTACCCTCCTGACCCTGCCCGCAACCACGGCCCCGGCCCAGGAAGCCCTGTCCAATCGCAACGAAATCGTCCACGTCCTCAACCGCATCACCTACGGTCCCCGCCCCGGCGATGTCGAGGCCGTGCAGAAAATGGGCCTCCAAAACTACATCGAAAAGCAGCTCCACCCCGAGACCATCGACGATTCCACCGTCGAAAACCTGGTGTCCGGGTTCGACCTCCTCCAGATGTCACCCGAGCAACTCGCCCAGCTCTTTGAGGGCGAGAGAAAAAAGCAGCAACAGAAACAGGCGCTCGCGGCCCGCCAGGCCCAGGCCACCGGCGAGTCGCCCAATCCCTCCAACCCACCCGCTCCGCCGAATCAAGGCGAGTTGGCGCCCGGCACGCCACCGACACCGCAACAACGAATGGCCAACATGATGAACCAGGCCAACCAGAATCGCTCCGTTACCGCGGTTGAGCAGTTGGAACAGGCCAAGCTCGTCCGGGCGATCGATTCGCCCCGCCAACTCCAGGAAGTGCTCGTCGATTTCTGGAGCAACCATTTCAACATCGACATGAAGAAAGGCCCCGACCGCGTCCTCAAAGTCGTCGATGACCGCGACGTCATTCGCCCGCACATCCTGGGCCGGTTCCGCGACATGCTCGAGGCCTCCGCGAAAAGCCCCGCCATGCTTTTCTACCTCGATAACGCCCTCAGCAGCGTCGCGCGTGTCGTCACCCCGATGGAGCAGCAATTTACCGAGCGCGTGCAGGCCCAGATGACCCAGAATGGCAACGGCGCCTTCGCCCCGCCGGTCCCCAAGGTCGGCGAGAAACGCGGCGGCATCAACGAAAACTACGCCCGCGAAATCATGGAACTCCATACCCTCGGCGTCGATGGCGGCTATACCCAAAAGGACGTCACCGAAGTCGCGCGCTGTTTCACCGGCTGGACCTTCAAGCGCGAAACCGGCGAGTTTATTTTCCGCCCGAGGATGCACGACAACGGCTCGAAAATCGTCCTCGGCCACGAGATTCCCGCTGGCGGCGGCATGAATGATGGCGAAACGGTCCTCGACATCCTCGCTTCGCATCCCGCCACCGCGCACCACATTTCCCTCCAGCTTTGCCAGCGGTTCGTCAGCGACAATCCCCCGGCCACCCTCGTCGATCGCGTCGCTGGCGTCTTCACCCGGACCGGCGGCGATCTGCGCAAAGTGACCGGAGCCATCCTCACCAGCCCCGAATTTCTCTCGCCCGAAAACTACAACAACAAGATCAAGTCGCCGCTCGAGTTCGCCGTCTCCGCCGTCCGCGCCTCGGGCTCATCCATCACGCCGCAACCCCCTCAGCCCTACGACAAGCTCGCGGCCACCCTTGAGGGCGCCGCCGTCATGGGCCGCGGCCAGGCCGCCGACCGTCTCGCCAAACGCCCGCGCCAATCGCTCAACTGGCACATCTACGAAATGGGCGAGCCGCTCTTTGCCTGCACCCCGCCCACCGGCTACAAGGAAGTCTCGTCGAGCTGGGTCAGCCCCGGCGCGCTCATCGAGCGCCTCAACTTCGCCATGGCCCTCACCCAGCAGGAACTCAGCGACATTCATTTTGATTCCAGGACTATCCTGGACGGCACCGATCTCGACAAACCCGGGGCCGTGCTCAACCAAAGCGCCTCCGTCCTCCTCCAGAACAACATCACCCCCTCGACCCGCAAAGTCCTTGAGCAAGCCGCTCTGCCCGCGCCAGGCGACAGCGACAGTAAGACCGTCAATCCCAACAAACTCATCGCTCTGATGATCGGCTCACCCGAATTCCAAAGGAAATAATATGATGAACGTTAATCGCCGCATCTTTCTCAAACAGGGCGCGCTCGCTTATGTCTGCATGGGCATGGGACCTTTCTGGGGCCCGAATTTCCTCCGCAAGACCGCCTTCGCCGCCGAACTCGGTGCCTCCGCCGGCAACAAAGTTCTCCTCTGCATTTTCCAGCGCGGCGCCGTCGATGGCCTCTCCATGGTCGTCCCCTACGGCGATCCCTATTATTACCAGGCCCGCACCGACATCAGCATCGGGCAACCTTCTCAGGCCACCGGCGGAAACAACGCCCTCGATCTCGACGGCTACTTCGGATTCAACCCGGCGCTCGCTCCGCTTCTCCCCTTATATAAGGCGGGCCATCTCGCCGCCATCCAAGCCTGCGGCTCGCCCAATTCCTCCCGCTCCCACTTCGAATCCCAGGACCTCATGGAATCGGGCGTCGATGAAGACCGCGGCGTGGCCAACGGCTGGCTCAATCGCATGCTCGGCTGCTGCCCCGAAGACGCCGCGAAGAAAACCGCCTTCCGCGCCGTCTCCATGACCGCAACCATCCCGCGCACGCTCCAGGGCGACCAGGATTCCCTCGCCATCCGCGATCTCGACACCTTCGGTCTCGCCGGCGACACCGCTGTGCCCATGAACACCGACGGCACGATGGGTCACGGCAACGCCAGCGGTTTTGAAAGCATGTACGGCGCGGCGGTCGATACCGTCCTCCACGGCACCGCGCGCGAATCGTTCGACGCGCTCGACATGCTCAAGCAGGCCCGCACCACCGGTTATCAACCCGCCAACGGCGCCAATTATGGACAGGCGGGCAATTTCGGCCGCAACCTCAAGCAGATCGCGCAATTGATCAAGGCCAACCTCGGCGTCCAGGTCGCCTTTGCCGAAGTTGATGGCTGGGACACCCACGCCAACCAGGGCAACACCAAGGGCCAGCTCGCCACCCGACTCACCGGCTTCGCCCAGGCGCTCGCCGCTTTTCATCAGGACATGGGCGACCGCATGGCCGACATCGTCGTCGTCACCATGAGCGAGTTCGGACGCGCCGTGCACCAAAACGGCAATCGCGGCACCGACCACGGCCACGGCACCTGTTTCTTCACCATGGGCGGCTCCATCAAAGGCGGCAAAGTCTATGGCAACTGGCCCACCCTCGCCCCCGACAAACTCTTCCAGAATCGCGACCTCGCCGTCACCACCGACTTCCGCGACGTCTTCGCCGAGATCTGCGCCCGCCACTTCAACGTCCCCATGTCCGCCATGCCGCAGCTCTTTCCCCAGTACGCCGTCACCCCGGACCACTTCCGCAATTTCTACACCGCGTAATTTAATTGGAGGGTCAGGCTCCTGCCCTGACCCTGACTTTTCCCTCGTTCCAGCGGGACGCTTGATCGCATAGTTCCCCCTGCCTTTCCTTCTTACTTCTTACTTCTTACTTCTTACTTCTTAGCTCTCAGTTCTACGTTCTTCGCTTCCCTCATCGTCTCCTCAATCACCATCTCCCCCACATGCTTGCGCTCCTTGTGCGCCAGAGTGAACGCCCGCGTCGCCACGGAAATCTCCGCCAACTTCGTCGGGTCGGCCAGCGCCCTCGCCACCGTCCGCTCGAAGTCATCGCCGATCAGCGAAAAATAAATCGCATGCACGTCGGGTTGAAACGGCATGTAATTCGTCGCGTAAGGCCAGTTGATCAGCGGCACCGCACCGGCCGCGCTCGCCTCGTAATGCCGCCACGTCTCGCACCCGAAACTCTCCGTGCAGACCACCAGCTTTGAGCGCTGCAATAACTCGAAATATTCCGCCGGGTCCACGCGATCGTTCAGGCAAAAAACCTTGTACCGCTCCTTCAGCTTCTCCGTCCGCTCGTAAATGTCCTGCCGGATCGGATTGTGCGTCAGATCCCCGAACGGATTCGGATCGTCCGGGCTTCGATGCGGCATGATGTTTCCCGTGAAACAAATATCGATGTCCCGCTGGCGCATCGGCCGCGCCGTCACCGGAATGCGCGATTCCGGCACGCCGTTCGTCAGCAGCCGCAACTTCGGCGCGAACGGAAGCACCCGCCGCTGACCGAGCAAAGTCTCCAGCGGCATCAGCGACCGCCGCGCCCAGAAATAGAGATTGATCTTGAAGTAAAGCGTCGCCGCCGCCAGCAGTGGATAATCCTTCGGCAGGACGAATGACGTATCGAGGAAATCGACCACCGCCAGCGGCACATCGCTGCCCGACACCAGCCACGGCGCCCAGTAGCTGTCGAGCATCCGGTGCTTGTAGGTGAAATAGCGGAACGCCTGCGCCAGGCACGTCGCGAACTGCTTCGGCCTCGGCCACGCCGAGTTCTGGATCGGGCTGCTGATCACCAGGTCGAACGCCCCCGCGCGCAGCCTCTGCCGCAAGCTCAGCAACCGGCCCCACGACGCCGCGTGTTCCGACCGCCCGCTCGACCGGTCGCCCGACACGATCTCGAAATCGTACTTCGGGTTCTTCAGGAACAGCTCCTCCGCATAGACATCGAAATGGGATGAGCCCCACAGGACCAGAATCCGCAGGCGCTTTTCGGGAAAACTCATCCGCTAGCTATAGAGAACCCGCCCGCATTTGAAAACCAGTTCCGCACGGGCGCCCGGCTAATGGTTTTTCAAGTACTCGATACCCATCCAGGCAATCGGAGTGATAACCAGCAGCGCCAGGAATCCCCATCTCCCGAAAAACCTATCAGACCAAGAATAGGGGATATCCCTTCTCCGGATGACGATGATGATGATCCCTGCCCAATAAGCCCCGCAGGCACAAAGCACCGTGCGCCCTGTCTCTCCATCGTCCAGAACGAATCCGGCGAGCACCACAAGAACAACCTGTTGGATGGCTGAAAAAATAACCCACTTTCCAAGGGGCGACTCCATTTTTGTCGGCGTCGGATCCACTTCGAAATCGTATCCATCAAATGTCCGCTGAAAAAGGCAAATCACGTCAGGTGATCTGGTAGCCTTCCAAACCGCTCCCTTTCCTGCCCATTGTACTACATAGCTTAGCGGACCAATCTTTTTAAGACCGCTAAGCCACGTAGTATTTCTAAGGCTACCGCCCTTCGCTTTTTTATGCGACGTTTGGGGCATGAAAGAGACGGCGCGATTACAGATAAATAATACTGCCCTCCGCAGGAGTAAGGGGAACATTTCGGGCGGCCCGTGCGTCCCACTCTATATTACTGCCATGATCCGGACCCTCCTGCTTCTTCTCGTCGCCGGGCTGGTCGCCCACGCGTCCGATCCGATCAATGCGCCGGTCGGCGGCGCGAGCGACACCGTCACGCAGCCCCACGTCACCGCCGAATTGATTCCCGAGATGACCACGATCGAGCCGGGCAAGCCGTTCGACATCGCGCTCCATCTCCATTCCGATCCGGGGTGGCACACCTACTGGATCAATCCGGGCGACGCGGGGCTCGCCACCACCATCAACTGGACGCTGCCGCCCGGATTCACCGCCGGGCCGATCCAATGGCCCACGCCTGAAAAGCACAACATGGGTCCGCTCATTACTTATGGCTACGGCGGCGATGTCTATCTGCTCACTACGATCACGCCGCCGAAAGGAGATTTGCCGCAGCACTTCGACATCAAGGCCAAGGCCAGTTGGCTCGTCTGCCTGGAGGAATGCATCCCCGGCAAAGCCGACCTGAAGCTGACGCTCGATTCGGGCCTGATGAATCTGCGCCTGCCTATTAATAACACCGACTTTTTCGCCCAAGCCCGCGAGCGGTTGCCCGTTCCGAATACAAGGTGGGATGTAAAAGCGAGCTATGGCGTTAACGAGATGCAAAGCAGTACTCCGGCCGACCCAGCGCTTAACCTCAAATTGGTCGAAAAAAACGGTTCCGGCGCTACGCCCAATCAGCTTAATTTTTTTCCCGAGCAACCGAACATTCTCAGTTCCGGTTCTCTTAATTGGGAAGGGCTTGACTCGCCTAATCAAAAAGGTCTTGAGCTCTATCTGCGACTCCAACAAAACGGCGAAAAGCCGGACAAATTAGGCGGCCTCCTCGTTTCCGATCAGCCGCTTATCGGCAAAGCCAAGGCGGTTTACATCTCAGAATTTCCGGTAAGTTCCGAGGTAGCCGGCGCAGGCCCTGCGCCGGGCACTGCCCCGGGTGGCCCGGACAACTCGTTGTCCGGGTCGCGTAGCGCAAGCGAAGCGACAGGAGGTCACCCGCAAACGTCCGCAGCCAACGGAGAAGTCAGCGACGGTCATGGATCGCCGCTACAGGGAGGCACCGCCGCCCAGCGTGCGGCGGCTACCGCTGAGCCGCTTCTTTTGGGCGTGCTCGGCGCGGCGTTTATTGGCGGACTCATCCTGAACCTGATGCCGTGCGTGTTGCCGGTGCTTTCGCTGAAAGTTTTTTCGCTGATGAAGCATGCAGGGGAAAATCCGAAAACGGCGTGGATTCAGGGTGTCGCTTTCACAGCGGGCGTGGTGCTTTCGTTCTGGGTGCTGGCGGGGTTGCTGCTTGCGCTGCGCTCGGCGGGGAATCATCTCGGCTGGGGATTCCAGATGCAGTCGCCGGGATTCGTTCTTGCGCTGATCTTTCTCTTTTTTCTCCTCGCGCTGAATCTTTTTGGCGTGTTCGAGCTGGGCTCGTCGCTGGTCGGGCTCGACGCGAAGGCGACCGGCCATCTCGGCGGCCTCGCCTCCTCCTTCGGCAACGGCGCGCTCGCGACCCTCGCCGCGACGCCCTGCACCGCGCCGTTCATGGGCTCGGCGCTCGGATTCGCCGCGCAGCAACCGGCCTACATCGCCCTGCTGGTTTTCACCTTTCTCGCTTTTGGGATGGCGATGCCTTATCTGCTGCTGACGATTTTTCCCGGCGCGCTCCGCCTCGTCCCCAAGCCCGGCGCGTGGATGGAAGCTTTCAAGCAATTCATGGGATTTCTCCTCATGGCGACGGTGATTTTTCTCATCTATGTTTTCGGGGCGTTGGTGGGACAGGAACAAATTCCAGGTCTGCTTTTTACTCTTTTAATCTGGTCGCTTGTCGCTTGGTTTTACGGACGCTGGGGCCCACGCTATAGATGGGCCCGACTTGTGACCCTCGCATTTCTGGTAGTTTATTTGATTGCGATGTGGGATCTGCTATCTGTTTCGGTTCTGGAGTCAGCCGGAACTTACAAAGTTCAGAAGCAGGAAAATGGGCCGTGGGAGCCGTGGACTCAGGACGCGGTCAACGCGGCGCTTGATAAGGGGCAGCCAGTCTTCGTCGATTTTACCGCGGCGTGGTGCCTGAGCTGCAAGGTGAACGAGCAGGTCGCGCTCGGAACCGATGCGGTGAAGAAGGCCTTCGCCGACAAGAACGTCGCGCTTTTCCGCGCCGACTGGACCCATGCCGATCCCGCGATTTCAAAGACACTGCAACAGTTCAACCGCGATGGCGTGCCGCTTTATCTCGTTTATTCGCCGAAGAACAAGGACGCGCCGCAGGTCCTGCCCGAGGTGCTGACGCCGGGGATTGTTTTGGATGCGCTGAATAAGTTGTGAGGGAGGAAAATGGCCACAAAAGAACACATAGGGAAAGGCAGGGGAATTTTTGACGGAATTAACGGAATGGGGAACAAAGGAATTTGGACAGGATTAACAAGATTAACGGGATTGGGGGAAAAGGGAAAGGCAGGGAGCAGGGGAATTGGGGAATCTCAAAGTCAGCGCGCGGAAACGCCCTTGAGAAAGAAAAACCACTGGCGCGGCGGACGTCTGGTGAGAAATGGGAGCAGGTCCTTCGACTCGGCTCGGCAGGCATCACAGGATAAATAAGCGCCCCGCTCGCCTTCGCTCAGGATGACGGTGTTTTATAAATAGGATTTCGCTCAGGATGACGGCGGGATTACAGATTCGCCACCTTCCGTGAAAATCGAAACTTCGAGCCGCCCATGGCGTCATAAACTTATATGAAAGCTCTACTCTTTGCTGCTCTCTGCCTTGGCGCGAGCTTTGGCCTTACCCTCTCGGCTCAAAACATTTCGCCAGCGCCAAACTTGACGCTCAATCTTCCGGCTCAATACACCACGACCACACCCGGAGGCGTCAGGGTATATGCAGGCGCCACCATCGCCCACCCTGCGCCCAACTTCACGCTTCAGGGCGCGGACGGTAAAACGCATTCGCTTGCCGATTATAAGGGGAAGTTCGTGGTCTTGGAATGGACGAATCCCAATTGCCCTTTCGTTCATAAATTTTACGACAACGGCGACATGCAGAAGCTCCAGACGGAAGAGACCGGCAAGGGCGTGGTCTGGCTCCGGATCAACTCGAGCGCGCTCGGCAAGAACGATTACCAAAGCCCGGAAAAACTGGCCTCCTATGTGAAGGCCAACCACGTCGCCGCGACCGCAAGCCTGATCGACCCCGACGGCAAGGTGGGCCATGCCTATGGCGCGCGGACGACGCCCCACATGTTCGTGATCGATCCGAAAGGCGAGTTGATTTACGCGGGCGGCATCGACAATACGCCGTCGGCCGATCCCGCGACCATTGCGGGCGCGAAGAATTACGTGACGGCGGCGCTCGACGAAGCGATGGCGGGCAAGCCGGTGACGACGCAGACGGCCCGGCCCTATGGGTGCTCGGTGAAGTATGCGAAAAATTGAGGGGCGGATATAGGACTTATAGGACCTATACGACTTATGGGCCGGGGAGCTTTTTGAGCGGGAGCGCGTGGCATATACACGGGTAGTGCGATGACGATCAGCGAGCCCCTACTCCGGCACGGGAATGTGCGGACTCAAGTTTGCTTTCAGCAATTCAATCAACTCCGGATCATTATAGGAAAAATCGTCGGCGATGCGCAGGCAAACCAGCCGTTTGCCTGCGATGGCTTCGGGAAATTTCTCGCGAAGATAATCGCGGTGTTTCGCTTCCATGACGATGATCAGATCGGCCCATCCGAGCAGCCCTTCCGTGACGCGTTGCCTCGATCCCGGTTCCGTTCCGGCTGACCGGGCGATATACCCGGGAAAGTTCCGATAAAGTTCCTCCGCGGTGCGACTGCGCCATTTGTTCCGGCTGCAGATAAATAGCAAATGCACGGGAGAATCGGCCCCGGCAGTCGTCAAGCTAATCATCCTCCGGGGGACGGGGCGGCTCGGGCTGCGGGGGTGGTTCGTCGTCCTCTTCCTCCTCGATTTCGCGGCGCCAGGCGCGCGAGATGAACGGGCGCAGAAAACCGTAGAGCAGGTATGAGACGAAGAGGACGGCGGGCATCCAGGTGATGTAATAAATCGTGAGCAGCAGGACGACGACCGCACCGAGAAATTTTGGCAGCGAAAATTGGGTCCGCCAGTTGAACCCCTTGAAGCTCGGGTACTCGAATTTGCTGAACATCATGAAGGCGAGGAAGACCATCAGCGCCGCCAAGCCGACGTCCGCATAACCCGCCACCAATTCCTCCTCGTTTTGATAATTCGAAATGATCACCAGCGTGATGGACGAGATCAGCCCCGCCGCGGCGGGGATCGGAAAGCCGGTGAAATTGCGCGTTCCGGTGCCGATGTTGTAAGTCGCAGCGATGTTGAACCGCGCCAGCCGCAGCGCCCCGCATAGCAGGTAAAACCCGGCGATAAGCCAGCCGATCTGGTGCGGAATCTCGTGGAGCACGATCTTGAACACGAGCAGCGCGGGCGCGACGCCGAAGCTGACGATGTCGGCGAGCGAATCGAACTCGCGCCCGAACGGGCTCTCCTTGCCGCCGAGGCGCGCCAGGCGGCCGTCGAGCAGGTCAAAGACGCAGGCGGCGAGGATGCAGTAAATGCTGACGAGATAGGTGTGAGCCCAGTCCGCGCCACCTTTTTCGCGGGCGAGCGTGGCGTCGAAAATCTTGAGCACGGCGAGGAACCCGAAGATGAGGTTGCCCGCCGTCATCAGGTTGGGCAGAAGATAAATCTTCGCCGGGTTGGTGTTGCGTTGGGGAGGCGGGCTCATTTCGGGGAGTTTTTGACAGGATTAACGGAATCGACGGAATTTGGGGAAGGTTTCACACGGAGGTCACTGAGGCACGAAGGGGAAGGGTTTTGCGAAGAGGGCTGAAGAGGGGAAATTTTAGATAGGATTAATAAGATTTTTAGGATTAGGGAAAGGCAGGGGAGTTTTTGACAGGATTAACGAGATTGACGGGATTGGGGGAAGGCAGGGGAATTTTGGGAGAGGATGAAGGGGATGGGAAAAGTCATCGGGTTTCGGGCCAGCGGGCGATGGGTGTGGCGGCGCCCTGCACGCGGTCGCCCGGCTTGACGAGCACGGTGCATGCGAGCGGAAGAAAAACCTCGGTGCGCGAGCCGAACCGGATCATGCCGAAGCGCTGTCCGCGCTGGAGCGCCGAGTCCTCGCCAGCCCACGCGACAATGCGCCGCGCGATGAGGCCCGCGATCTGCCGCACGGCGACCGGACCGCCCGCGGTGTCGATCCACCAGGAGCGGCATTCGTTGCGGGTGCTCGATTCGGGATGGCGGACGTCGAGAAATTTGCCCGCCTTATAGATGGAGCTTCTGACGACGCCTTCGACGGGCGAGCGGTTGATGTGAACGTCAAAGACGGACAGGAAGACGGCGACGCGGATCATGGGCCCGAGATGGAAATCGGGTTCCTCCATCTCATCAACGCCGACGACAAGGCCGTCCGCGGCGGAGACAATGATGGCCGGATCGGCGGGAACGGCGCGCTCGGGATCGCGGAAGAAGTAGCAGACGAAACCAAGCAGCGCGGCGACGAGGAGTCCTGTTAAGGCCAACACCAATTTTACCAGGAACCATCCGGACGGCAGAAACGGAGGAATAATAAAAATCAGCAAGGACAGGAGAACTGCGAGCGGGAGACCAAAGCGCAGCATTTCTTTATGGGCAGAAGGCATTTCGCGGCATCGTAGCATAGGAAAGTAAGAAGTTAGAAGGAAGAAGGCGGGGTGGCTCCCGGTACATGCGAACCCGCCTCGAGAAAAGAAGCTCTGCTGTGCCGCGTAACGTAGTTGGTATGTGGGGCTGGGTCCTTCGACTGCGGCTCAGCAAAACGCTCTGGCAAACGAAAATTGGTTGTTCGCCTTCCCCTTCGACAGCGCTTCGCTTGCTCAGGGTGACGTTTTATCAGCGACGGCTTCGCCGTCGAGAAAGGCTCAGGATGACGAAGTTTTATCAGAGCAAGATCGGCAATGGAGTTGCCTCAGCAAGTGCGTTCCCAAATGGAGTTTGGGAACGAGGAGAAAGCAGATACAATTTTTGTGCGCTTTGCGTTCTTTTGCGGCTAAATCAAGCTCGTGATCACTCAGACTCTCATCCTTGCCAGCGCTTCGCCGCGACGGCGCGAACTGCTGGGCGCGATGGGGGTCCGCTTTGAGGTGGTGACGGCCGATGTGCGCGAGCATGACTCCGATTCGTCGCCGCATTTCGCGCCGACCGAGCTTGCGCGCGAAAATGCGCGGCTGAAAGCGATGGCGGTGGCGCAATCGGAAAAAGGAGCGCGGCGTTGGGTGCTTGGCGCGGACACCGTGGTTGCGCTCGGCGATTGCCTTTTCGCAAAGCCGGCCACGCTCGAGGAGGCCGGGGAATTTCTGCGCGCGCTGAGCGGGCACACGCACGAAGTGATCACCGGCTGCGCGTTGGTCGATCCGGAACGCACGACCTTTCTCTTTCACGAGGTGACGCGCGTGACGTTTCACGCTTTGTCCGACGCGACCATCGCGCGCTATCTCGCGGAGGTGAGCGTGCTCGACAAGGCCGGCGCGTACGCTTTGCAGGAGCGGGGCGAATGGATCATCGAGCGCGTGGAAGGTTCGCGCACCAACGTGATCGGCCTGCCGACCGAGACGCTGGAAAAGGTTTTGAACCAGCACGGATTGCTTTAACGTCCGGGTAATTTTCATGGGCAATTTCTTTTATTATTTCTGCCGCGAGCTGTTTCTGGCGCCGCTGCGTTTCGGTTCGCGCCGTTACTGCGATGGAATGGAGCTGGTGCCCAAGACCGGTCCGGCGCTGATGCTTTCCAACCACATCAGCCATTTCGACCCGCCCTACATGACGTCCGCTTTTCCGCGCGTGATTCATTTCATGGCCGACAAGCCGCTGCTGGAAATTCCGGTCATCGGCAGGATGATGGTCTGGGGCCACGTTTTCCCGATCGACCGGACGAAGAACGACCGCAACGCGCTGCGCACGGCGATGGCGCGGCTGGAGGCCGGGAACATCGTGGCCATTTTTCCGGAGAAGGGCATCCGGCACGGGAAGACGTCGGTCCTCGGCGGGGCGGAGCTGCCCATCGGCACGGCGTCGTTGTGGAGAATGATGGACGTCCCGGTGATTCCGATGGTGATCATCGGCTCGGACCAGATGTACGCATGGCGGAATTTTTTCCGCAGGCCGCGCGTTTTTGTGCGCGTGGGAAAGGCGCTGCCGCCGGATAAAAGCGCGTCGAAGGAGGAGTTGCGCGACCGGATCGCCCAGGCTTGGCGCGAACTCTACGAGGGCCTCATCCGCGATTTCGACATCCAGCCGGACGAGTTACCGAAGAGCGCGCAGGCACGCTGGGGCCAGCCCGAACCGGAATCCGTCCCGATAACAAAAGCGTAATTACCTTTCCCCCTTTTCCGTTTCACCTTTTGCGATAAGTTATTCCATGCAGGACGCGGGAAAATTTCTTTTCATCATCGGCGTCGGGGTTGCGCTGGTCGGCGCGTGGCTTTGGTCGGGCCGTGGACTGGGTTGGCTGGGCCGGTTGCCGGGCGATCTCTCCTACCAAAGCCAAAGCGGCGATACCCGGTTCTACTTTCCCCTGACGACCTGCATCCTCGTCAGCATCGCCCTTTCCCTGCTCGCTTGGTTCTTTCGCCGTTAAGTTCCTGTAGGATCAGGCCTTACAATTGCATTTTTGTAACAAATTTTCTTTATAAGCGGATTGATTCCCAACAGAGTGAAAATTGTGAGATGGTTTTTAATCGGTTCCGCTTGTTTGTTTTGTTCCCTGACGCCGGTCTGGGGCCAGGCAGCGGCGGATCTTTATAACCAGGGCAACGCGGCCATGGGGGGCCAGCAGTATGACGCGGCGATCAAGTCCTACGACGCCCTCGTCAAGGGGTACCCCACCTTTCAGTACATCGACGACGCGCGGCTTCAACTCGGCCAGGCCAATTTGTATTCCGGCAAGTTTCCCGAGGCCGTGGCGGCTCTTGCCTCGGAGCTCGCCTCCAAGACCCATCCGGAGAACAAGCCCCAGGCGCTTTATTACACGGCGCTGGCCCAGTTTTCCCAAGGCCAGAAGGCCACCGACAAGAACTCATTTGCCCAGGCGGTGACGACGCTGACGAGTCTGCTCGATATCCTGACCAAGACGCCGTCGCCCGACACGGTGACGATGCTGGAATCGGCGCTCTACTACCGCGCCCTCTCTTATTACGAGCGGGACGACTATGCGAACGCGGAGAAGGACCTGGTCCAGCTTACGACGTCACCCGATTTTGCGAATAGCCTCAGCCGTCCCGATTACCTGCTGCGCCTCGGCAACGTCTATCAGATCGAGACGACCCTGGCCGTCACGGCGAAAAAGCCGGAGGCGGCCGTCCGCATGCTGGCGGACAAATCGCTGAAGGCCTTCGACCAGGTGGCGAACGATCCCAACGCGCTCGTCCAGGCGAACGACGCGAACCTGAGCGAGGGCGGCGTGCTGTACATGGTCGCGCAGATGGACGCGGGCGTTTCCGGTTACGAAAAGGCGCTGGACGTTTTTCGCCGCGTTAAGCGCGCGGAAGACATGGCTCAAACCCAGCAGGATCGACTCAACCAACTGCGCAAACAGGCGCAGGACGTGGCCCGCGAGCAGGCGATGCATCCCGGGACACACAGCAACGCGTCGAACGACTTCAGTCTCCTGATCGATCGCGAGCAAAACCGGCTCAACACCTTGAAGACCGGCCCCGACCCGATCGTCCAGGCGCTCATCGGCATCGCCGAGTGCTACGTCGCGATGAAACAGCCCGACGAGGCGCGGACCATTCTCCATCGCCTCGTGGCCCATGCCGCGCTTACTCCCGACCAGCAGCAGACGGTCGATTTTCAGATTCTCTACTCGTACGTTCTCGGCGGCCAGACCGACAAGGCCGACACGGCGCTGACCGCTTACCTCGGCCAGCACGCCGGCGATCCGAACGCCGACAGCATCAGCTTCCAGGTCGCGGGCGAGTTGATGAAGCGCAAGGACTACGAGGGCGCGCTCAAGCAGGCCCAGCGCAGCCTGCAGGATTTCCCGCACGGCAAGTACGCCGCCGACGCCATCGGCCTCGAGGCGCAGGCCCTGAGCAGGCTTCACCGCGTCGAGGAATCCGCCAAGGTCGTCGATGAATTCCTGAAGGCCAATCCGACCAGCCCGCAAGCCATTGGCATGGTCCTGCAACGCGCGGTCAACGAGACCAGCACCGGGAACGCCACCGCCGCGCTCGCCGACTTCAAAAGCGTCCGGGACAATCCCAAGACCAAGCCCGAGTTGCAATCCTCCGCCGGCGCCGGATACATCCAGGCCCTCAACGCGCTGAAAAGATACGACGACGTCCTCGCCGAGGCGAAGGCCTTCGAGGCGAAATATCCCGCCGCCAAGGAACTCGCGAGCGTGAAGCTCTTTGCCGCGCTCGCCCTGACCCAAAAGCATGATCCGGGAGCCATTGCGGCGCTGCAGGAGGTCGTCAAAAAATATGCTACGGATGATGTGGTCGCGCCGTTTGCGCTCAATGCGATCGTCGTCATACAAAAGCAGGCCAATAACACGGCCGGGATGAACGAGGCCGCCGATGAGCTGCGCAAGGCCTATCCCGAGGCTTACAGCCTCATCCTTAACGCCAACGACAATGTGAGCGAGTCGCTGCTCAAGGAAAAGAAGTTCAACGAAACCATTGCGCTTTATGCGCCGCTGCTCAAAGCGCCCAATCCGGACGTGGCGGCGAGCGCTGGCAATAGAATCGGCGCCACTTGGGCCGCGTCGGCCAAGGCGCTCGGTTACTACCAGTCGATGCAAAAGCCCGGGCGCGACGAAGCCGAGAAGCAACTCGCCGCCGCCGAGCAGGCTTATATCGGCACGCTCAAGAATTTTCCCGAAGAATTCCAGGCCGTCGGCGACGCTTTCGACGGCCTCATCACCCTGGCGAAGCTGCGCCGGACGTGGGGCCTGTTGAAAGACGCCAACATGGAGGGCTATTTCACGATGCTCACCAGCGACATCACCTCGCCGGAAATGCAGGCGCGCTTCGAGCTCGCCAAGGCGGGGCTCGTTTTTGTCACCAAGGACGGCTCCAAGCATTTCCCGGACGCGCTCGACCGCTTCAAGAAAGTCATGGAGGCCAATCCCGAACTGCGCCTCACGCGGCAGGAAACCGACGCGTACGGCGAGCTGCTGATCGCCGCAAAAGATTATCCGGCGGCCGGCAAGGTTTACCACGACCTCCTCACCAACGCCGCCCCGACCGACACGCTTTCGTTCGGCGACGCCAACTATGGCCTCGGCGCGGTCGCGCTCGCGCAGGGCGATGTCGCCGGCGCAAAGAAATATTTCCTCGCACTGAAGGGGTTCAACCCGGGGCATCCGCACATCAGCGACGCCAATTTCGGCATCGCGCTCGCCGACGAACAATCGGCCACCCCCGCCGATCTCAACGCCGCGAAGGAAATTTACGGAGCCATCATGGTCCAGCCCGAAAGCGGCGTTCTGCTTCAGGCCAAGTCGATGATCGGCTATGGACGCATCCTGGAAAAAGCCGGGTTCGGCCTCAAGCCCATCACTGCGGGTTCGACCGACAATGCCGTCTTTTACTATACCGAGCCCCACCTTCACTACTTTGGCCCCACCGCTCCGGAAGACTGCGCGGAAGGGCTCTACCGCGCCGGACAACTCTACCAAAATGCCGGCGACAAGGTGAACGCGAAAAAGTGGTACGACGAGCTCCTCAAGAATTACGCCACCACCGCCCCCGACTGGTCCGCCAAGGCCAAGGACGCCGAAGGCAAATTTTAGGCGTGGAAAAGGTAGAAGTTAGAGGGAAGAAGTTAGAAGTGAAAGGCAGGGAGGCCGGGGAGCTAGCCGCAAGGGAAGGCAGTTACGGAATTACTAAATTTTCCAAATTAACGGAATTGGGGAAGGTTTCACACGGAGCTCACTGAGGCATGGAGGGGAAGGATTAGCCATAAAAGATCACAAAGAACACAAAAGGGGAAAGCCAGAGAGTCGTGACGGAATTAACGAAATGGGAACAAAGAAATTTAGACAGGATTAACAAGATTAACAGGATTGGGAAAAGGCAGGACGAAACTAAAACCAGTCCATCCCCTGCCTCTACTTTTGTTTTCTTTGTGATCTTTTGCGGCTAAATTTTTCCCGTGAAAAAACTCACGCTCGCCGAACGCGCCGCGGCCCTCTGCAACGCGCTGCCCCGGATCTATCCCGACGCGCATTGCGAACTTATTTTCTCCAGCCCGCTTGAGCTTCTCATCGCGACCATCCTCTCCGCGCAATGCACCGATGTGCAGGTCAACAAAGTCACGCCGTCGCTCTTTAAGAAATATCGCACCGCCCGCGACTACGCCGACGCCGATCCCGCCGCATTCGAGCACGATCTCCGTGCCATCGGTCTCTACCGCAACAAGGCGAAAAACATACGCGCCTGCTGCCGGCTTCTCGTCGAGCACCACGACGGAAAAGTCCCCGCGACCATGGACGCGCTCGTGCAGCTTCCCGGCGTGGGACGCAAAACCGCCAACGTCGTTCTCGGCAACGCCTACGGCATCAACGTCGGCGTCGTGGTCGATACCCACGTCGCGCGCCTCTCCGCCCGGCTCGGCCTCACCCGCCACCTCGACCCGAAAAAAATCGAGCCGGTCCTCATGAAACTCGTTCCGCAAAAGGATTGGACCCTCTTTTCGCACTGGCTCATCTTCCACGGCCGCCGCCGCTGCAAAGCCGTCACCCCCGACTGCCTCCACTGCGAGCTGGCCGGGCTTTGTCCGAGCTATTTGAAATTCATGAAGCTGCTCGCAAAAAAAGTTCCGTCATCCTGAGCGAAGGCGAACGGTAGATATGTTTGGGCGAAGGATTTTGCTGAGCCGAAGTCGAAGGACCTACGTGGCCTGTCAAGAGAACGTGTGCCAGACCGCAAGATGTCGTGGCAAAAGGCAGGCTGGCTGGCCTTGCTTGAAGTAGGCTCAATCTCTTCCGGTCATCGCAGGTCAAAGCGCACAGGTCCTTCGACTTCGGCTCGGCGGACATCACCGGAGAAACCAACGGCTCGCTCGCCTTCGCTCAGGATGACGGACCGTTGAAAGAGAAATTTTCGCAGAGGTCTCGAGTTTCCGGGCCACCCTCACGCATCTATTTCGAAGCCGCCGCCTTCGGCGTCGGCCACACCCAATCGCCCTGCTCATAATTGACCAGCCTCGGGTTATCCTTGTTGAAAACCACCGTCCCGCCATCGTCGATCTGATTCCATCCGACAGAATAAAGCAGGAATGTTCCATCGGGATTCAGCCGGTAATGATACGCCTCGCCGTTCATGATGTCGTGCGGCAGCTCATCGATGCACTTCGGCACCAACTCCTCTAACTTCCCCGGATAAACTCCATGCGCCAGCCGGTACCGCTCCAGTGCGCAACCAATCCGCCTCTCATCCACACAACCTTGGGCTATGGCATATTTCTGCGCGGCTCTGGTAATTGGGCCCGCAGATGCATTGGCAAGAATTGATCCTGGGGCAAAGGCACGCCATCCAGTCCTCGCTTGTTCGATTTGATTTTGGAGATCGTGAACGGCTTTTGGAAAAATGAGTCGTGCTTGTGGATCGACAATTTCCAGCGATTGGAAGAGGTGTTCGGCCATCTGGGTTTTGTTTTGATCCCACCAGCCACCCGGCCACGGCACGCTAAAAATAGCCTGGGCAGGTGACGCCGAGCCAAATAATTTCGCAATGTCAGATCGGCTTGCATGCTCGAAGAAGTCGGTATTCGCAGCCGATTGCACGACCTCACTTCTCATCGCAAATTGAAAATCGGCCAGGAAATTGATCGGCTTGAGTAACTGCTCCAGTTCCGCAAGCTGGGCGTCGTTCCATGCATGCTGAGTCAGCCCGGCATCGAGAGCAGCATTACTGATAGCTGCCGTACCTATTGCCACCAAACCTCCGACCAAACTTGGATCGCGCTTTACTCCGGAAAGTATGATGTACGTCGCTTTAATATCTCCCAGCGCCAAGTCGGGCTTTTTATCGTCCAGCGCAAGTTCAGCGTGAAGCGTCAGCACCTTAGCCAGCGCAAGCGCTTTTGTGAGCGTACCGAAGGGTCGAGCCGTAGGAGGCGAAACCGCGTAGTCAAAATTCAATCGGAAGTAAGGACGCGTCGCAGCCGCTGCGCGAAGATCAGTCGTGAAGGGATAGAGCGCGTCAAATTGCGCGAGGGCACTCGGAGATGGTTTTTGGCCCTTAAAGGCAATCCCATAATCCTTCGCCAGCATCTCGCGAATCTTCTCCGGTCCACCGATTGGAAACACAATGGTTGGTTCGTCTTGCCACATCGCTTTCTCGAGGTTGGGCATCCCGAGATAAGGCTCTGGAAAGGATCCGGACCGGGAGGGTTCCTGCTTGAGTTCGAGAAGCGGGAGCGCCGCCAGGTTCTGCTCATCCGGCACGGGCGGTGGAATGAATTTTGCGTAATCGAAGGTCTCGCCCTTTGCTTCCCATTTCGCCTTGGTGACGGCCCATGCGTGCGCGCCGCGCCAGTCTTCTTCGATGTAGAGGAAAACGATGAGCGCGATCAGTCCGAGGACGAACTTGAGAAATCCCCACGACCAGAAGAAGCGCCCGATCTTGCTGAAGAATCGCTTCATGCTTGGGGCAAGGAGACCCCTGCGCGGCGCGGTTGTCTAGTAGAATTAGGTAGGGACGCGAGTCCCTACCTACCTTTTCCCTCGTTTCCAAACTCCATTTGGGAACGCCTCTTATTCTCCGCGAAATTCCATTTCGCGCTAATTCGACCAAATTTTATTGCATCAAGAAGATCGGCAATGGAGTTGCCTCAGCAAGTGCGCTCCCAAATGGAGTTTGGGAACGAGGGATGATGTTTTCTGGAGGGACGACCTCCCGGTCGTCCGCGGACGCGCAGGAGTGCGTCCCTCCAAGAATCCGCCGTCCGGTGCGCGGCGGCTGCCACCGAACCGTTGCCCGGAGGTCAACGGCTACCTTGCAACTGCTTGAGCAGCGGCAGGTCGGCTTCGGGGAACTGGTAGTTCATCAATTCGTCGAGCGTGACCCAGCGGAGATCGGCGACCTCGAGTTTCTGCGGCTCACCTGAGACGATCCGCGCCTCGAAGAAGAAGAGCTGCACGTCGCGGTCGGGATAGGCGTGGACGATGCTGTGGATTTCCGCGCCGATCTCCGTGTCGATGCCAAGCTCCTCCGCGAGTTCGCGCCGCAACGCCACTTTCAGGTCTTCACCCGGCTCGACTTTGCCACCGGGAAATTCCCAGTAACCGCCCAGCGTGTCGTCCGGCAGCCGCTGCGAGATGAGAACGCACCCGTCGTCGCGACGAACGATCCCGGCAACCACGGCAATGGGCGGATGGGTCACAACGCGTTCGTGCGGAGGTACGAGATAGCGAGGGGGTTTAAGGACTTTGCAGCGAAAGAGCGGCGCTGGAGAATTGGGCCCAGTCGCCTCGGCCATCATTTTTTCGCTTTCTCCCAGTCGGCGAGGAATTGCTTGAGGCCACTGTCGGTGAGCGGATGCTTGAGCAATTGCTTGAGAACGGAAAAGGGCGCCGTGATGACGTCGCTGCCGATCTTCGCCGCTTCGAGGAAATGCATCGGCGAGCGGGCGCTGGCGGTCAGGATTTGCGTTTCATAACCGTAGTTGTCGTAGATAGTGCGGATGTCGCGGATGACCTGCATTCCATCGGTCGAAATATCGTCGAGTCGTCCGACGAACGGACTGATGTAGGTCGCACCGGCCTTCGCGGCGAGCAGCGCTTGCGAGCCGGTGAAGCAGAGCGTGACGTTGGTCTTGATGCCCTTCGCCGTGAAATGCTTCACCGCCTTCAGGCCTTCGGGAATGAGCGGGACCTTGACCACGATGTTCTTGTGCCACGCGGCGATGCCTTCGCCCTCCTCGATCATTTCCGGCGCGGTCGTGCTGACCACCTCGGCGCTGATCGGCCCATCGATAATTTCGGTGATTTCCATGATCAATTGCTTGAACGGCTTGCCGCTTTTCGACGCCAGCGTGGGGTTCGTCGTGACGCCGTCGATGAGCCCCATCTCGTGTGCTTCCTTGATGTCCTTGGTCTCACCGCTATCGATAAAAATCTTCATGGCGAAAACCGTACCAGCACTCGTTGTGGATACAACCCGTAAAGTAATTTTGTTGCGCACAAGCTCGTGCCCACCCGCCCGTCATCACCCGCACGTCGATACCCTTTGCCACGCCTGTTTCAAGCGCCCCAGCGCCTGGTGATGTAATTGCGAAACGCGCGATGGCGTGACGGCCAGCTTGCGGGCCACCTCGCGCAGGGGGATCTCTTGCAGGTAGTGAAGGACGATGACCTGCGTCTCGTTGGCGGGCAGAGTGCGCAGGCAATGCCGCATCGTCGCGCGGTCCTCGGCGGAAAGCACCACGGCATCGGGCTGCGGGGCCAGCGGGTCCGGCAACCGCTCCGTCAACGCGAGACTTTCCTCGCCGGCGGTGGTCTCCGTGCTGTCATGCAACGATACCATCTGCCTCGTTTGGGCTTGGGTTTGGTACGAACTCAAATCTCCCTCCTCCATGCCCAGTGCCGCAGCCAATTCTCCATGCGTTGGAATACGAGTAAAGAACCCCGGAGCAAGCTCCGAGGCATTGACTGACTAGCAGAAGCCGAGTTCCAACTGATCTTTGTGAAGTTGGTGGTAGGCGGGCTTACCTCCTTGGTTGTGCACGTAGGCGGCGATGACTTTTTCGCTCATGACCACTCGCCGATATTTCGCCGCACACACCACGTGGTACATCAGCACAGATACATTATGTCGTTTATGAATGTATTGGCTTTCCATCCCCCTACTCTAGCCGTCCCAAAGCCGAAGCAAGCTTCGGGGAATTAGACCCAACGAGATTAAGCTCTTTTGTAAGGCTCATTGTAACACACGTGATACGTTGTTGCAGTTTGTGGGTGGATCGAGGCGCCCAATTCCAGCGGCGTAACTCATCCAGGACCGCGCCACGTATCCGCACCGAACAATAGCCTCGAAAGGAAGCGCCCCGATTGGCGTCATAGCGAGGGGCCGCTTGCAGGTAACCAAGAACCCCCGCGCTCTGGAGGTCGTCGCGGTCCAGATGGGCAGGCAATTTGGAAGTACAGGCCTTGGCAAAATGCCTCGCCCATGGAAGGTGTTTGACTACGAGCTCGTTGTCGTAACTCATATTGAGTTACAGTGTGTTACTTTTGAGGCAGCGTCAATCGAAAAGTAATTATCCCTTGACGACAAGTACAAATGGTAGTATCAATAGGTTATGCGATATACGATTAAGGACTTCAATAAGCAGTTTAAGAACGATGCCGCCTGCTTGGAACACATCTATAACCAGCGTTTTCCAGAGGGAGCGGCCTGTGAAAAGTGCGGCGTGAAGGGCCATTTCTCCGCAGTCGTAACACGCCGCAGTTACGCTTGCCAGTGCGGTTTTCAGCTTTATCCGACCGCCGGAACCATCTTCCATAAGTCGCCTACATCACTCCGCACTTGGTTCTTTGCCATGTTTTTGATGACCGCCAGCAAAAACGGCGTATCGGCCAAGGAACTCGAAAGACAGCTTGGCGTGACCTACAAGTGCGCATGGAGGATCGCCCATCAAATCCGCCAGTTGCTCGCGGAAGAGAAACCCCAACTCAAGGGCGTCGTGGAGGCCGATGAAACATGGATTGGAGGTAAGGCCACCATGAGCACCCGCTACAAGAAAAAGACGCCTGTAGCTGGTCTTCTTGAGCGAGGTGGAGATGTCGTTGCGAAGGTTCTCCCTCGCGTGAACATGACCACCCTCAAGCGCAACATCAGTGCAAACGTCGCCGAAGGCAGCACTCTGATGACCGATGAGCTACCCGCCTACAAAACCGTTCCTCGGAGTGCATTTATCCACTACTACGTCACTCACAGCGCGAAGGAATATGTGCGTGGCATGTGCCACACGAACGGCCTAGAGGGATTCTGGAGCCAATTGAAGCGGTCGATCAATGGGACGTTCCATTCCGTTTCGCGGAAGCATCTCCAGAAATACGTGAATGAGTTTTCTTACCGTTACAATCGACGGAAAAGCGAGACTCCAATGTTTTTGCACTTGGTTGCGGGCGTGGCTGAGATGCACGGTTCAGCAGTTTGAAAAATCGGGCCTCGTCGGTTTCCAAGCCTGATTCTTGTCCCGGATGGTCATCATTGGATCGCCTGTCTGTGTCCATCAGGGGAGACCCTACCCCCACTGGAAGGAAAGTCAAACGAGTGCGACACGTTTGACACGTTTGACTTTGTAAACAAATTTGGATACAACTACGGAAGAGTTACAAAAGCAGAAGGAAGTGGCCGGGGAAGGACTTGAACCTTCGCCGCAAACCTACCAGGAGCCCCCGCGTGTGCGATACGTGAGACTCAATGGAAGGAGCGGCACCTATGCAGGCGACCCATTCCGTCGGGCGACCCGGCCAGCAGATTTCTCCGCCATTGGGTATTATGCGCAAGGCGCGTTTTATGCCAAGTCCTTCTTTATAGGGTTCTCATCAGTAATGAGCAACGCCCTGGACCGCCAAAACTATCCTGGCCTTACAGATCAGGAGTGGGAGGAGGTGATGAAGTGGGCGGAGGGATATGCGGAGGCGGTTCGCCGTGCAAGAACGGAAATTCTGAATATTTCGCAGTATTCTCGTCGCGATGTTTCAGATAGAGGTCCAAAGCAAGAGCGTAATGAGCCTTGAACTGTTCCCCAGTTGCTTCCGGATATTTCAATCTGACCTGCGATTCCACCACATACGGGTACAAGGCATCCATGCTACCCTGTAAAGCGTCGATTCGTTTTTGCAGGTGGGCGGTGTGATTTAACACGTCGTCCAGCTTATTCAAGATCGGATCGGTATTTTCTTCGCTCATGATTTATTCATTGTTTATCCGACTTTACGCAGGCAGGCGACCGTTAATGCTTATCTTGTTTCCAACCCTCTTTATACCCAGTTTTTAGTTCCCTTTTGGCGTCATACCGTCAGTTGAACTTCCGATCCGTTGAAGCAGGAATCTGGAAGACCCGCAATGATTTGTCTTCAAAGACAATGACTTTCCATCCGTCCGGGCTGGCGTAAGCCCAGTATGACTTATTTCCATCAACGGCTATCCAATCCAGCGTTGGCACTGGGTAGTTGTTGCTGAACGATTGAGCAAAATCATTCGGAGTCATGTCTGGCACGTTGAATAGAGGGTTTACTATCCGCGTACCCCACGTGTAACTTATTAGGCGATCATTTTGGTCGAAAGCGAAGTCGGCATCCGCCTTCAAACCACCACGCTCTCCCAAAAGAGTACCCAAATTGAGCTCCACGCCTGGAACGGAGAACTCTTTCGAATAGGAAGTGCTAATCAAATAGCGCGTCTCGGCTCGTGTCATCCCAAGAAAAAATCCCTTAACGATCAACTTCTTTGAGGTCTTTGCGTTTTGCAAGTCACTGGCATAGGCAGCGGCACCGTCCGGCAATGCATCGGCTTTTGCAGTTTGAGACAATCCAATGGCGCCCAAGATAAGGGCAGTGATGATATGACGCTTTTGCACTTCTCTCCTTTTGTAAACAAATCCCACTAAGGTTGTATGGGTGTTCGTTACTGGTCAAGACTAAGATTGTAGTGGTGTGAACACACCCGGAAAGGCGGAGAAATTCCTTCGCGTCAGGCTGCGCGAACTGCGACAAAAGGCTGGTCTTACTCAGGAGAAGTACGCCGAGCAAGCCAAGTTCTCGTACAAGTATTACCAAGGAATCGAACGGGGCCAATGGACTAACCTACGGCTTCGGACACTGGAGAAGCTGGCAGCAGGATATGGACTAAGTCTCCACGAATTATTTTTACCTTCCATACCCCCTCCAAGGTTGCGGGCGACAGGAAAGAGAACTTGTCGCTAAGGGATACTTACGAATCGAAAAACGTCGCCGTTTGTGTTTCTTTCTTCAATCTGTATTGATTTCCTTGGCCCAAGCCCGATTTTCGTCGTACCACTTCACGAGTCGGCGCATCCCTTCGCGGAAACTCGTCTGCGGCGACCAATCGAGCAGCTTCTTCGCCTTGGAGATATCGGCCCAGGTCGCCGCCATGTCGGCCGGATGCCACGGTTTGTATTCGATCTGCGCCTTTTCTGCGGTCAGTTCCTCGATCAAGGTGATCATCTCGCTCAACCGCAGCGGTTCGTCCGAGCCGAGATTGATGGTCTCGTGACCGAGCGGCTTGAGCGCCGCGACCGTCCCCCGCGCGATGTCATCGACATAGGTGAAGTCGCGCGACTGGCTGCCGTCGCCGAAAATCGTGATCGGCCTTTTCTCGCGAATGCGTTGCACGAACCGCAGCGGCGTCATGTCGGGGCGGCCCGCCGGGCCATAGACCGTGAAGTAGCGCAGCACGCTGACATCGATCCCGTGCAGGAAGTGATACGTGTAGGCCATCGCCTCCGCCGCCTTCTTCGTCGCTGCGTAGGGCGAAAGCTGGCGGTCGGTGTTCATCTCCTCGCGGTAGGGTGTCGGGTGCTCCTTGCCGTAGAGGCTCGAGGTCGAAGCGAGGACGAATTTTTTCACCCCGAACTTGCGGCACATCTCGAGCACATTGAGCGCGCCGGTGATATTCGCGCCCACATAGGCCCGGGGATTTTCCACCGAGGGACGGACACCCGCCCGCGCGGCCAGGTTGATCACCGCATCGAAGGGCGCACCATCCCGGGAGCGCGCGTACTTCTCGAAGAGCCGCTCCATCGCGTTTGTATCGAGCAGGTCGAGCCGGTGCAACTCCAGGCCGGGCAGGTTCTCCAGGTGCACCCAGCGCCAGACCTTCAGCCGCACGTCGTAGGCGTCATTGAAATTATCGAGCCCGACCACGTCCCGGCCCAATTCATGCAGCACAGTGCACACGCGCGAGGCGATGAAGCCGGCGGCTCCGGTCACGAGGATTTTCTGCGGCGTGGCGGCGGGGGATTGGTCGGGCATGGCGATGGGAACGGTTACTCTGCCAAACCCTACGGCAGAAGGTAAAAGGTAAAAGGTAAAAAGTAGGCCGACCCCCGGGCGCCCCTTTACCCTTTTCCCTTTAACCTTTTCGCACTAGTCTTTCCCCTTCCCCATGAACACCTTTCTGGAGACCGCCAAGTTCTCCCGGCCCTACCTGGCCCGGTACTGGCCGCGCTTTGGCATGGGCGTTTTCCTGGGTGTCGTCTTCGGCTTTTCCAACATGCTCATCGTCGGGGCGCTCTACATCGTCAGCAACCGCGTCATGGATCCCAGCGCCGTCCATTACACCGTCGAGCAGGGCAAGGAAGCCAGGGCCGCCGCCAGCGCCGTCAAGGAACAAAAGGCCAACGAACCGGAAAATACCGCCATCCAGTCACTGAAGGTCAGGAGCGCCACCTTCAAGCAGGACCTCTATCTCCTCCTCGACCCCTGGCTGCCGCTCAAGGGACGCTCGCTCGACTGGCGCCAGATCGCCGGCGGGCTGCTCATCCTTCCACTTTGCGTCGTCCTGCGCGGCGCCATCGGTTACGGCAGCAGTTATCTTCTCGCCTGGGCCGGCCAGCGCATCACCAACGACGTCAAGACCGACGCCTTCCGCAAGATCAGTTCGCAGTCGCTCGACTACTTCCATAAGACCACCACGGCCGAGCTCATCAAGCGCATCGAGGCCGACGGCACCTCCCTCAACAACTTCCTGCGCATGGGCATGTCCGACCTCGTCAAGGAGCCCAGCACCATCCTCTTTTCCGTCGGAATGATGCTCCTCCTCAACTGGAAGTTCACCATCATCGCCCTCTTTTATGTGCCGCTCTGCATCATCCCCGTCCAGCGCGTCAGCAGGAAAATCAAGGAACTCAACCGCCGCGATTTCGTCACCGGCGTCAACCAGGGCGGCATCACGCTGGAGTCGTTCCAGAACGTCCGCATCACCAAGGCCTACGCGCTCGAGGAAGTCCACGCCGCCATGTTTCGCAAGAACGTCGAGCGCTCCGCCTACTACGCCTTGAAGAGCATCCAGAGTCGCGAGATGCTCAATCCCATTGTCCAGACCTTCTCCACCTTTGCCATCACCCTCGTTCTCATCTACGCCTTCTGGACCAACACCAACGCCGCCACCATCACCGCGTTTCTCGGTTCGCTCGTCATGTTCGGCGGCTCGGTCAAGAAGCTTAACGCCATTGGCGTCTATTGGAACCAGCTCAGCGTCTCGCTCGAGCGCCTCATGGCCCTCTTCGCCCTGCAACCCACCGTCCGCGAGGCGGCCCATCCCGTCGCCATGACCGACTTCGCCCGCAGCGTCGATTTCCGGAATGTCAGCTTTTCCTACGGCGACGGGCTCGTGCTCGACGACGTCAGCTTCACCCTCGCCCGCGGCCAGCGCATCGGCCTCGCCGGGGAAAGCGGCTCCGGCAAAAGCTCGCTCATCAATCTCCTCTTCCGCTTCTACGATCCCACTTCCGGCCGGATCGAGATCGACGGCGTGCCGCTCGACCAGCTCCGCATCGCCGATCTCCGCTTCCACATGGCGCTCGTCAGCCAAGACATCCTTCTCTTCAACGCCACCGTCGCGGAAAACATCGCGTTCGGCAAAATTGGCGCGACCCGCGAGGAGAT
>Ga0206804_10013_pt1 | contig 55033 bp, 96 predicted proteins | sample Alteio_BWOrgCont_62_FD_152888 | JGI IMG/M metagenome (GOLD analysis project Ga0206804, IMG submission 152888) | Enriched cells from forest soil in Barre Woods Harvard Forest LTER site, Petersham, Massachusetts, United States -... | ecosystem: Environmental > Terrestrial > Soil > Temperate forest >... | reverse complement strand
TCCGGGGGTAGGGGGCGCTTTGCCGGAGTTTGTTTAGGGAGTTACAATCACTCACTGACTATTGATTACAGATAAAGCTTGATCGTTTTTTAAAAGATGGATATGTCTGGAGGTTCAATGCCCGACAGCCCTCTCATCGCCGGTCTCGGCAGATACGACTCCCTGACGAAAGCGATCATCCCATCCACGATGAACTGGCTCCCGATTGAGACCAGCACCTTTGGTGACGGTGAACGCTATCATCGGTTGAATGCCGATGTCAAAGGGCGCGACGTTGTTTTAGTCTGCGGGACGATTGACGATCAGCACACGATGGACCTTTACGATGTCTCCTGTGCCGTTACAAAATACGGCGCTCGGTCGCTCATGATGGTCATCCCGTATTTTGGATATTGCACGATGGAGCGAGCCGTCAAACCCGGCGAGATCGTGAAAGCAAAAACCCGCGCTCGTCTTCTTTCGAGCATTCCCCAAGGGTCAAAGCCGAACACGGTTCTCTTGCTCGATCTTCACGCGGCTGGAATCCCACACTATTTCGAGGACTCGATCAAAGTTCACCACATTTACGCCGAAAACGAAGTCTTGCTGGCGATCCGAAAACTCATCGGTGAAAGGGGAGACATAGTAATCGGATCAACCGATGCAGGAGAGCGAGCTAAGTGGGTCGAGTCCCTTGCTAAAAAACTTTGCCTTCCCTCTTCAATTTGCAGTAAGCAGAGGGACAAAGAGATCGTAACATTGAAAGCTGCGCCGACCGATGTTGACGGAAAGCATGTGATCATTTACGACGACATTTTTCGTTCATGCACTTCCTTATCTCAAGCTGCCAGAGCGTTTCGAGCAGCCGGGGCTATCTCGGTTGACGCGGTGGCGACTCACGGGCTATCAACCTTCGATCAGCTTAAAAAGCTCATTCAGCAAAACATGGTTTCGAGAATGATGACATCAGATTCCCATCCTAATCATAGGGACGGATATTTATTGATGGATCAATACGAAAACTTTTCCATAGCCCCACTCCTTCGAGACAAAATTCAATACTACCTATGACAATGCCCCATCTTATGAACTGCGCGCATAGCCCGGACGGGTGGTGTTTGGATTGTGTTAAAGTTTTGAGCGATAGATTCGAGCGCTTCCGCGAGGAACGAGTTGCTCAACAGAAAGATTCTCAAACACTCACCTGTGTCTATTGTGGGCACGTCTATCCTCCCGGCACACCAGCATCAAACCATGAACTGCTTTCAAAGCACGTTCTGGAATGCCCGGAGCCTCCTGCCGCCGCTCTTCGAACAGAAAACCAAAGTTTGATTTTACAGAAAAGTAAAGTTGAAGCGGAACTTGTCGCACTGAACGATGCTAAAGAATTCGCTTACGCGATCTGTAATCTGAGTAATCGAATGGCTCTCCGGCTTGGGGCAGAGCGTGACGAGGCGCGGAAAGAAGTCACCCGACTCAAAGCGGGAGACTTTACGGAAGAAGAGTTTCAAAACCTCTGCCACAACAAAGAAAAATCAGTCAGCCCCGAAGACTTCTGCCGTGGCTGCGAAGAATACCAGCGCAAGCTATTCGGAGCTTCATTGGCTCAAGAATACCGACTCGCGCTGGAAAAGATTCTCGAAGCTTGGGACGGTGGAGGCGGTTTCAGTCTTGTTCAGGCTTGTGAGGAAGCGATGAAATGGAAACCAGCATGAAACACCTTTGTCCTCTTGAAGCTCGAATTGTCGTTTTGTGGTTCGCGTGCATGTTTATTCCGTGGCTTACAGCACCAAAAGGCGACGGAATGATACCTGTTAGTCTTGTTACATACAAGGTCGATTGGCAACCCGATTCGGGATGGGTGCGAGTAAAACTAGATAACGGTAAAGTCGAAGACCTGTTTTATAGTCGCAAAAACGATAACCCGGATTGCCTGACATTTGATTACCAACTTGATCATGCGGAACAGGGGGATAACTTCCGAGTGAAAACCAGCGGAAATATGGTTACAGAAATGGATTGGGACTGGCATATTTCAATCTGGACGCCTCTTAAATATGCTTTCATTTGTTGGTATTTCATTGGGCTTTTGTGTGTTATACGACGAGAAAGACATCGAAGTAATGTCATCTTGATCGACGTGCCAGAGATTTGTCTGAAAGCTCTTGGCGGACTTTTTCACTTCCGGCTCTCAAGAGAATCCTTCGAAAAACTCGACAGAATCTCCTGTTTTCAGATCGCCCCGAACATCATTCCCTCGGGGCGGCGGCTTAAATAAATTTTAAAAAACCCTTGTGTCAGATTTAAAACAGTTGTAATCTCAGGATATGGCAACAAAAACAGGAATCAAAAAGCCCGGCTCGGGACGCACAAAAGGAGCAGTCTCCATCGTGACGGTTTCGCTTCAGGACTTGATGAACGTCTTCGCGAACCCCTCTCAACGAATTGCCGTTTCCCGAAAATTCATTGAGCCGTTCGGCATCCCTTACCAGAATCTCGAAGGTCAATCCCCACTCTCCCCGGCGAAGAACGGCTCTCCAACTATCACGCCAGCCAAGAAGAAAGCTCCCGTAATCAAGACGAGGGATTTCAGCCGGTCTTGACATTCGATCAAATTTACGTTAATTTAAAGCTATGGCAACCACAAACAAAACAACCCAACTCAAGAAGGAGCCTCGAACGAGCGTAGGCAGCGGCAAAACGTCCGGCGCGGTTTCTCTGGCATACGTGGACCTCCGCGAACTGCTGAAAATCGTCAGACGGGACGCACGAATCCCGATTGGTCGCGTCTTCGGCGAATCGCTCGGTTTCAAATTGAGAAAACCGAAAAACGCTCCCGCCGAACTCGTTCTTGGTTAACCCTGCTCCAAAACCCGGTTAGGTCAGACCAGCCGGGTTTTGTCGTATCATGATCGACAAGGTAGCACTTTACGGCGGCGCATTTGATCCGGTTCACCGGACTCACGTCCAGATCGCTAGCATGGTTCAAAACAGGTTCAACCTACCTGTCTGGATCGTGCCAACCAATAAGCATCCGTGGAATAAACAGACCACGGATTTACAGCATCGAATCAAAATGTGCTGTATGGCTTTTGAAGGCTATACAGTTTCAAATCTTGAAGAATATAACAAGAGCGGGACAACTTGGGAGATGCTGGAAATCGCTCGCTTTAGCTTTCCTTATACTCAGTTTTCTTTGATCGTTGGGGAAGACGCGGCTGAGGAAGTCCCGAACTGGTCTAACGGTCATCGACTGATCAGTGAATACAAATTCATCGTCACAGCCAGAAACGGATTTCCACCGGGGAAAGACAAGTGGTATCATAAAACTCCCCATGTTTATCTACCGGGCAAGCTGAGTGACATTAGCTCGACTTCTGTAAGAAAAGCCCTTACAAGCAGACTCCCCTTAGCTGGACATCTATTGCTACCGCCCGGCGTTTTCGAATATATCCAGAAAAATAACTTGTATGGAATTCAAAACCCTGAGACGATAGCCCCGTGCTCAGAAGCCTAATCTCAATTTTCAAAGAAGAATTTGGATCGTTCCTTTTCGGAGGACGCTGGATTCTTGCGTGGCTTTATGTCGGACTTCAAGTCTCGATGATCCTGTATGCGTATAAATACACGATACTGTTGATTGCTCTTTGTAAAGATGTTGTTAAGTCTCCCGAGGAAATGTTCATGCTTTCGGTTCTCGGACTTGTTGACATAACAATGGTGGCAAATCTCATTGAAATGATCAAATCGGGAAGCTATACAATTTTCGTTAGACGATTCCATATCGCTGACGCCGAGGAACGACCTCAATGGCTTGATGACATGACAGCAGGGCTACAAAAGGTTAAGATGTCAGCTTCGATCCTTGGAATCTCAAGCGTTCATTTGCTCCGAGATTTTATTGACGCTGAACACGTTACCTCTCAGACTATTCACACTCACGTCCTTATTCACCTAGTTATCCTTTGTTCAACCCTTGGATTGGCACTAACCGAAAAACTAACTCATGAAAAACATACTAGCCCCGATCATTCTTAGCCTTCTTCTCCTTGGTTGCGACAGCAACACACCCCCGAATGTCGTTCACCGGCACGTCCATCAAGACGCGGCTCTCATGGTTTACTATGCCCCGGACACTGGAAGCTATTACGGTTTCAACCAAACCACGTCTCAGTGGTATGTTTATCAACCGGCGCAATCGACGGCACAAGCACCGGCACAACGAGCGTCTTCTACTCTGGAAACGGCACCGGCACCAGCACCGGCAGAACAACCGGCACAGAGCACTGTGGAACGAGGGGGTTTCGGGGCTACTGGTCAAAATTTTACCAACGAGTCTGACAAGGCTTTTGGTTTACCTCCGGGTGGCGGATGGTCTAAAGCCGACAAGCCTGAAACAGAACTTCAAGAGCAGCCTGATACACACGCTGAGATAACTACCGATCAGTCGGGAGAAGTGTTGAGTCCGACTGTCGTGGATCAGGAAAATACACAAGACGCTCAAGAGGCGGCGATGGAAGCTCAACCCGCTTCGGAACCTGCGAATGGCAATACCGAAAGCACAAGCACCAGTTCTGACACTGGAAGCTCTAGCGGTGACAGTGGAGGTTCTAGCTCAGGCGGTGATGGTGGGGGAGGGGGTGGAGAATGATTGCTGAAATCGAAGGTGACATCTTCAAGACCGATCCAAGAACGAGAATCATTGTCCATCAAGCAAACTGTTTCAATACGCTCGCCGATGGAACCGCCAGCGGTATCGCTGGAATAATCGGAAAGCTCTATCCCGAAGCGAAAGCGGCTGACGCAAAGACAGAAAAAGGAGACAAGCGTCCAACCAATTACAATGCTCTTGTCGAAGGACTAGAATGGATCAAAGCCCGGCTGGAACACAGCATGGCGACTCGCGCCGGGTTTAACTTCACGCTGGCTATTCCCTATGGGCTTGGGTGCGTCCGAGGCGGTGGAAGCTGGCAGATCGTAGAAGCGATCATTATGTCTGTCTTTACTGACGCGGCATTTGACGTGGAAATCATCCGCCTGCCCGGTCAAGAGAATCTGAAATAATGCATGAACGACTTCTAAAACTCATCAATGATACAAACCGAGAACTCGCAGAAGAATCTGAGAGTCTTCCAGACCCAAAGGTTTGCAATTTTTCGGCTGAACTTGGGTGGCGAGAAGCCTTAAAATTCGCCCGAGAATGCCTCGGAGACATTACGGCTGAGAGTTTTTTAAAGCTTAAAAAAGAACGAGACTTTCTCGAAAGTCAACTGAAAAATGGAGATACAATTGTTCAGTGGTTTCGGATGCGAGAACAGGAACGGTCCGAGCTACAGGCAGAAGTCAACCGGCTTTCACGGTTGGCTTGGGCTACTTTTTAAAGTTTTTTAATATTGACTCTCCTTTAAAAGAGAGAGAAGATAGGGGTATGAAACAAGCACTCTTCGGACAGATCGTGGGACAAAAACCCCTTCTCAGCGAACTCGATTTTTACCTCGAAAATTACAGGACGACCAAGGTGTTCCCAAACTGTCTCTTGGTCGCCGAGCGCGGAGCGGGAAAGACCTCCATCGTGGAGGAAATCGCCCGTGCGCTCAAGAAACCCTTTCACGAAATGCTCGCGAAAGACCTCGAAGATTCGGACGCCCTTTTTCAGCATGTCGTTATTCCGCTCTTGGCTGGCAAGGAAGCGACCGTCTTCATTGACGAAGCAAGCCTCCTTTCCGAAAGCGTGACGCACTCTTTCTTGAGCATTCTCAACCCGACGAAGAACCACAAAAATTCCTGCGTTTGGAGGAAGAACGGTCAGAGCTATACGTTCGATTTCCGCAAGCTGACTTTCATCTTCGCGACGACGAACCCGCAAAAAATTGACCCCGACCTCAAAGACCGGCTCAAGATTTTCACGTTGGACCAATACAATACGAACGATCTTTCCACGATCCTTCGACAGCGCACGCCGAAACTGACCTACGAACCCGGAGTCTTGCAAGACATCGCGGAGACGCTCAGGAACAACCCGCGCAACGCCGTAATGCGCGCTGATGACCTCGAAAGCTATTGCCGCGCCCACAAGAAGCGGAAAATCACCAAAGCGGATTTCTCCTACCTTCGCAAGAAACTGAACATCATGCCCCTCGGACTCAACAAGCTGGAAGTCCAAGCTTTGAAATTTCTCTCTGAGCGTCCACTTACGTCCTTGACAACCCTCGCCGCAAAGATGCACATGACGGTAGCGGCGATCCAGAGGGACGTTGAAACCCGGCTGCTTGCCACAAATTTGATCGAGATTGAAGCCCGTGGGAGGATTATTACTCCCGAGGGGCAGGCGGTCTTGCTCGAAGTCGCGAACAAAAATAAACAAAAATAAGTTTGCACAAAAAATAAAACCATACGAAAGTGAAAACCTATGATTATTCCTGAACTATTCGGTGCTCTTCTTCTTTTCTTCGGCGTCATTACCGTCGCATCTCCGCGAGGACGCAGACTCATTTCAGCCTTCACCAACACTCTTTTCAGCAGCGCTGAGAATGCCAACCCGGATGCGATGCTCGATCTCGAACGTGAGAACATCAGGAAAGCGGAAGCTGAATTCAACAATAGCCTTGCCGAACAAGCCGGGGCATCCGAGGAATTGATGAACACGATCAAAGACGAAGAGAAGCATGTGAAGGAACTGACGGCTACCGTCAATGTCTATCTTCGCAAGGCGGATACCGCGCCGCCTGATCAGGCAACCAGCTTTAAAAACACAGCGGCTCAATTCGCTCTCCAGTTGAAAGAAGCGAACACGTCCCTCACCGATCACCACACGCAACTTGCGGATCAGGAGCAACAGTATAAGCTGCTTACCGCACAACGCGATGAGGCGATCACAACCGCAAACGCTCGTATCGACAAAATCACACGCAATCTCAAAGACGCCGTGCTCAAGGAAAAGGGAGCCGCCCTCAAGGAAATGGGAGCACAAATGGCAACCAGAATCGGAAGCTCTGGCGATACCCTTTCCCGGCTCGAAAAGACCGTGGAAGATCGTCGCAACAAGGCGGCTGGACGCGCTCGTGTCGCCGACGATTCCGGCAATGTGCAGGTCGCTGCGGAGATCACTTCGGAATTGAAAGCCTCCGAAGCTACTGACGCTCTCGCCGACTTCATCAAGACAAAGGGCGCTCCGGCTCAACTGCCGAGCCGCGATCCCTCAACCTCGCTGACTATCGAAAACGCCGGGGAAAAAGTCGAAGCGCCCCGCCAGTAACAAATCACAGTTGAGAGCCTGCTTGCGTGTTCAAAGGCTAAAGGACTCTCATGTTTAACAGACTTATAAGTTCGATAAATGAAGAACGAAAACCCTTATCGTCAGACGCCGAAGAAGCGCTCGTTAAAAGGTTCGTTGACGGTGATGAGGCGGCTGGAGCCGAGCTAATCGAAACCCATCTAAGGCTCGCTCTGATCCTTAGCTTGGAATACGTGAAGAAGGGGGGTTCTCTTGAAGAACTCTTTCAGGAGGGAGTTGTTGGCTTACATAAAGCGCTTGATAGGTTCAAGCTCAACAAGGGAACGCGTTTTGCGAGTTACGCTACTTGGTGGGTGAGAAGCCAGCTTCAAGACTTCATGCGAACCAACTCCCGCCAGATCGTGCTGCCTTCTCACGTCATCGATCAAATCTCCAAGCTGACCAAAGCAACCACGGCATTCGTCGCTGAACACCAGCGCGAACCAAACGATAATGAACTCGCCGGGCTACTAAAGCTTTCGGAGAGAAAGATCGGTCGATTGAAAGTTTATGTCCAGCCCGAGGTTTCTCTCTACAGCCAGCCATGCGCCGGGGAAGGCGCAAGCGAAGTCGAACTGCATGATTCCATCGAGGATATTCATCAGGAAACAGCGTGCCAATGTGCAATGCGCCTTAATGATCTCGAACAGCTTGAAACCGCGATAGCCGCGAGGCTCTCAGAACAGGAGCAGGGGGTGTTGCGCTACCGCTTCGGGCTTAACGGAGGCTCAGAATTGACGCTGGAAGCCACTGGCGAGCTTATGGGCGTCTCCATCGCCCGAGTGCAGCAGATCGAGCGTGCCGCCATCGACAAACTGAAAAAAGTGATGGTCCGTCGTTGAAATTCGAAAGAAACGGTGTAAATATAAGTGCCGTGTATCGAATTGGAAACGTTGACCCAAAAAGCACAAACTGGATAACCTGCTTAACGCAGGACAACCACGGTGAAGGCGCGGGGCAAACTACGTTGGCGTTTCAAGTGAAGATACGATGCTAGCACGGCTTGCAAAACCCCGCGCCTACCTTTTTAAATGGAAACAACTTTCGATGACGGTGCAATTACAAGTGACGGAAGAGGACATAAAGACCCCTCGATTTACTTACCGTGCGCTTGCACAACACACGTCTTGGGAGTTGTTAAGGACAGTGAAACTAATGAACTCTACGTCTCAGTATTCGGAGACTACAATGGCGAATATATGCGCTGGAAAGATCGTCTGCGCCTAATCTGGAAAATCATCAAAACCGGGCATCCTTACGAAGACCAAGTTGTTCTAACCAAAGACAGTGTTAATAAACTCCATGACTTCTTATCCTAAGTTCGACCGTTTGCATCATCATAGATGCGAACTACAACAGAACTAAATCAGACAACGAATAGCCCCGTCTATCGAAAACTACGCAAACTGATCTTTGCACGCTGCTCTTATTGCCCGTGGCATCGCTACGAGAATGAGACGCGCCGGGCTTACCGATCTTGGAAGACTTACAAGAAACACCAATGGGAATAAGAATGGTCGGCGGCGAATGCTCCAACTGTCACAGGACATGCTCAGTTAACGAAGGCGAGACTGTCTGTGATGAATGCAAGACTAGCGAAAAGCTAGTGTTTGATATTTCGGCACCTGAAATCGAATTTGGTGTATTCGACTTGCTTAGACTAAAAAATCACGAAGAAGTTGACATAGAAGTCATAGCCTCGACTCGTAAGGGGGTTGTGATGTCAACTGAGGTTCGCTTACCTAGGAAACAAGAGGGCGCGTTGAGAACAATCATAGGGAATCGCGCTAAGCTAACTAAGAAGATGTCTCTTTTCAAACGCGTTCCGTTTAGTGGATCGTTTTTTATGAGTGGACTTTGCACACCACCACGGGTTAATATCACGGGGTTTGAACCTACTCGTTACTATTCAACTTCCACCGCTTACTGCGATACGAGGCACTTTTCAACCAATGTCTAAGGTCGCTGAGGGAAGCTTATCCGGCTTCCTAGATGAAAACTATGACAGGCTTGTCTTAGCTAAACGGGATTATGACCCGAGGCTGGATTCTTCAATCGTGCTATGCACCCTGATGCTCGCGCTACAGGAGGAATTTGATGTGAGTTTTCAGGCTTCCTATCACTTAGTAGTGGATTGGGATCAAGACCGATACGGAATACTGGATAAGGATTCATGACTTTCATCTCGCGATTACAATATCTCGTTAGCGAGGGGTTCACGGTTTATGCTGTCGTGGCTCGCTCTCGTCTTGGAGGCTGGTTTCTGCGAGCCGGGTTCTACGATCAAGAAGGAAACTGCGACTGGCTCAAAGCCAACTACATTGACCGTCAAGTTTTCGAGCGCGATCTCGCTCAGGCAATGGAATACGTCACCGAAGAATTATCTTGAATTCTTTTTAAAAAGCCGCTATAGGTAAGGTCGAATGGGATACTGGCGCGACATTTACTGGTTTGGACACGATCTGCTCTTTCCGCAGAACGTGATCAGAATTCGTTCGCTCAAGCGGGGCTATTCCGAGGTTGATGTCAAGTTGGAAGAGGTAATGGTTCAACTATTTTGTGACTTCATTGAAGTGGAGAAACCATTCGAACATTTTGTAACGATAGGCACCCCACAAGAAGAAATGTGGTTTGAAATGAAAGCTCTTTATCGTTTTTGGAAAGAAGAGGCTCCGAAGTTAAAACAAGAGTTGAAAGATATTTTAAAAGCAAAAAATCGACTAGCCGGGCTAAAACGCGAGGATGAAATCCACGAAATTTTCACCGAGAAGCTTTGCGCTATCGTCAAATTGAGATTTCACTTATGGACATAAACACACGCATAGTTCAACGAGCACGGGATTTAGCTACACGCGTTCACGCTGGCATCTACCGTAAATATATTGAGCCTCCCAAGCTCTACATTACTCATCCCGAGGCTGTAGCCGAACGAGCTTCGAAACTGTCGATAGACATAGATGACCGTTCGATTCTTACGGCAGTCGGTTATACTCATGATACCTTGGAAGACCCAAATCTTAAAGGAGTGTTCCTAACATACCCTGAACTTGTGGCTGAGACGAGTTTGGTGGTGGCGTCATTGACGCTTGAACTTACAAACCCATCAAAGAACTTTAAACATTTGTCGAGAGCCGAACGAAAACAGATGGATCGAAATCACATCTCAATGATTTCGCCAGAAGCAAAAATCCTCAAGATGATCGACCGCACTCACAATCTTTCTGAAATGGAAGGAGCGCCGATTGATTTCCTTACACTCTATGTTTCTGAATCCGCTCTTCTGCTTGACGCTATTGGTGAAATAAGGCATCCCGACTACGAAACCCTTTATTCTGAATTCCAATTTCAATTGGATCAAGCAAGAAAACGCTTGTGAAAATAATAAAAGCCGGATAAATCATAGTCATGGTAACGATCCTTAGAGACAATGATTTCAGCGATCCGGCATCGACGCTCAAGCCGATTGAGCAGGTTGAGTTGACTGATTTCAGCTACTACCAAGACCACGAGCGGGTCTTTGTGGCTTACTCTGACGTGATTATTTATCGAGCCGATTTACTTATCAAAGTTTTTAAATATAAGTCCTCTTTCCCCAAAAACCTGATCGAACCTATCGACAGGCTCCCCGCCTATCTATGAGCACTGAAAAAGAAATGCGTCAAAAATACTTCGATGCATTCGAAGACCTGATCGCCTCCAAACCTTTTCTTCTGGAAAATCACCGGGAGTTTATTCCAATGGAAGAGTATCTTACCTACTTCCACAAGATGAACGACTACAAAAAATTCGGAGTCTTCGCTTTTCCGTGGGCATACTCAACCGAGATTCTCGACAAGCTGAAAGACAGGATCGTTTGGTCGTGCTCGCTGATGGCACCCGAAGGAAATCGGCGATTCACCAGTCTCGTTCAACTCTCTCCGCAAACGCATATTCAGTTTACTACAGCCTATCTCCAAGAAGAAGAGAGGATGGCGGCATTTGCGGAAGTATGGACCACCAAACCCGGAGAAGCCTCGGACTTCTACAAGACCTACAAGGACATGATTATCAGAAACGAAACGAAGCCGGTCTTTGGATTCACACAAAAATAATCTTGACCAAAAAATAAAACAGCGAGAAGCTGGCAACTGATTCAATTCAAACTAAATGAAAACACACAATGAGTAAACGACATATCACCCTACTGACCATTGACCCTCAAAACGACTTCTGCGATCCGAAGGGCGCGCTCTTCGTGACCGGCGCGGATCAAGACATGAAAAGACTCGCCGCGATGGTTCGCACCAACGCTGACAAAATCGATTCCTTCCGCATCACACTCGACAGTCACCATCTCGCTCACATCGCGCACCCTGTCGTCTGGCAGGACGCTAACGGCAATCACCCCGCCCCCTTTACCATGTTCGGTTCTGCGGACGTGAAGAACGGAACGTGGTCTCCGGTAAACCCCGCATGGCGCACTCGCGTCATTTCCTACCTCGAAGCCCTCGAAGCGAACGGGCGCTATCCTTTCATCATCTGGAATCCTCATTGCCTGATCGGTTCTTGGGGAACCGCAGTCGTGCCGGAACTCCGTGACGCAATTCGCGAATCCTACGAAACCAAACTCAAGCCCGTTGATTGGGTTACAAAAGGCTCTCACTACTTCACGGAGCACTACAGCGCCGTGCAAGCTGACGTGCCTGATCCTCGCGACCCTTCCACACAAATCAATACTCGGTTCGTGCAGGCTCTCCAAGCCGCCGACGACATTTTGATCTCCGGCGAAGCTCTCAGCCATTGCGTTGCGAACACCATTCGTGACGTGGCGGCTCAATTCGGCGACGAACACGTCAAGAAGTTTGTTCTTCTCACTGACGCGTCTTCCCCTGTCGGCGACCTGCCCGGCTCTACCATGTTCAAGGACATGGCTGATGCGTTTGTAAAAGAACTCACCGCAAAGGGAATGAGGCTTTCAACCACCACCACATTCTTCGCTTAAACCGAAGACGCAACACAACACACAATATGCCACAAATCGTAATCAAGCTGGATGCCATTGGGGATTCAGCACTCGTAATGGAGTTTGACGTTCAAGGTCTCCAAGGAGAAGGACCGACAAATCTCGCGGAGGAACAAATGGCGGACGCCATGTGTTTCTTCCGTGCAGCTTTCGAGGTTTATACTGATCGTCAAAAGACAATCCCACTCAACCAAAAACCCTCACCGGAGGAAACAGCAATGCTGGCGAAACTTCTTTCGCAGCCTAAGCAGGAATCCCCGGCTCAAGAAAGGAGCGAATAGGTTATGGACCTTACTGATACCGAAATGCTCCAGTCTGTGAGCGGCTTCCAATTCAGCGGAAAGCCAATCGATCAACTCAGCGGCGGAAACGACTATACATGCGCTGGCGTGCTAGTCGATACGTCCGGCTCGGTTTACGGGTTCAAAGCTGAACTCGAAAAGATGATTCAGGCGGCTGTTGGCGCGTGTGCCAAAAGCCCGTTTTCCGAAGCGATGCTCGTTCGTGTTGCAGGATTCAATGATGCTTCCTACGAGATTCATGGCTTCATCGGAGTCAATGACATCGACCAAAACCGATACGTGGGTATTCTGACCTGTGACGGCAGCACGGCTCTCTATGACGCCGCGCTTGAAAACGTGGAGACGATCAAGGCTTACGCTGAAAAGCTTGCATCGAACGATTACAACGTCAACGGCATCGGCTTCGTCATCACTGACGGGCAGGAAAACTCATCCCGTATTGGCAATCCCGCAAAGATCAAGGACGCGCTTGAACAAGTCAAAAAGGATGAAAAGCTCAAGCAACTCAAAATGATCCTCGTGGGAATCGGCACCGGCAATGACGCCTACTTCCAAAGGCTCGCGAAGGATTGCGGCTTCGATCAATGTATCCTCATGGGTGATGCTACGCCTCAGAAGCTTGCCAGATTGGGCGGCTTCGTTAGCAAGTCAATCTCATCAAGCTCGCAGGCTCTTGCCTCGGGTGGCGTTTCTCAGAACATCACGTTCTGATCTGCATAGGAGAGGCGGGGAAATTCGAGGAAGCCCCGCCTCTCTGAACTGAAAGGCATTATGTTAGTAAGTGAAGAAATCGTAAAGCGATGGTATCGCACGGAGTCTCCTGTTTATCAGAACTTCGCATACCTGTTTGATAACCCGCTCTGGAAAAAGCCCGTCCCGAAAGGATTTACGGTCTGTCCGTATTTCTGGCTCTCACTGTTCAGCCGGATGGTTTTCCAGCCGCTTGTGTTTCTCATTACTCACCTGTGCCAGCCAATTATCAAAAAATTCGGAGCGCCGGTCAGCCGCCTTGACAAATTCTTGAGGCTGACGTTGGCGACATGGTTCGATGCACCGTTCAAAGATATAACAGGAGGCGGGCTACTGTTTGCTTTTCTTTTGTCGATTTTTTCCTGCATGTGTTTGATGCTTACTCTAGTCTTGATCGGTTTCTATTTTCACGCGATCAATCCTTATCCGCGAGGAAGGATCGTGTTTTGGGAGCTTTTGATAGCTGGCATTGCGGCTCTTAGCTCACTGATCTATAGCAAGAAGAAGCCTAACGGATGCAACCCCTTTGTCTATCTCAAGATTTGGCTCTGTGCCTGTGCGATAATAACCGCAGTAACGTTTCATTTTGAACTACACCTACTTTTTAACTGGTTCATTGGAGCGCTCGTATTCATCGGGGAGTCGCTCATCATCTTGGTCAAAATGATTGGCTTGTTTCTGTGGCTGATGATTACCTACTCGCCATTCCACTTCATCCCGTGGTGGATTTACATTGCGGCACCCCTGATCTTCATTGCGCTGTTACCGATGGCTCCTTCCTATCATCCGGCAATAGGAGGGCACGAACCAATTCGCCGACCTGACTATAGCGGTCGCTGGCTGAACTTGCTCACTGACATGGTTCACGTTGGGAAAGTTGTCAAAGAGGCTGTATTAAGCACAAAAGACACATCACTTTGGAACTCCCCTGAAAAGAACCGAGCACTTGAAGCGGCTTACTTCATCGTTGTCTATGGAGTAATCAAATCCACGTTCGAACCTATCGCTCAAAAACTGAAAGATCGTGAAGTTCAAAAGTTTACCAGAGAAGTAAAAGGCGATCTCACCAACGATCACTCTCTTGCTGGCTCTTGGACAAATATCAAGTCCCGTCTTGAATGGGATGCCTATAACGAACTAGCTTTCGATGATCTTTACAAAGTTAGCTACGAATCTCTCGCAGAGGACGTTATCAAGGCGTTTGGAGAAAACTATGAACTCCAGCATAATTACCGCACTTACCTCAAGTCTTTCGAGACAAGGAGTGAGTGGAAGAAGAAGCTTGATGCTATGTGTGAGCGCAGCACCGACTTCCTAGCGAACCTAATTGTGGAGCCTGCCACAAAGTTCTGCAAAAAAGTGGGTAGCGCCGGGATGACCACTATCACCTTCGGAGCTTACCTCTGGACAATCATCGTCGCAGCTAAAAAGGGTGCCTGCCCATATTTCAGGTTCGAAGATAATGCCAAAACACCGACCCAAAACACTCAGGAAAAAGTTTAATCTCGATCCCGAACAAGGCGCAGCCGCGATGTTCTGTCATCTTAGGGAGCCGGGCTACACATTTTCGAGGATGATTCGTAACGGAGATCGCGTGGTTGTAGTCTTTCATAAAGATGAAAATCCAAGTTAGGCGCGGGTGTATTATTCTCAAACCTGAAAATGAAGCCGAGTCTCATCAGCTTGAGTCCATCGAACAACACCTTCGAGAATCAAGCACAAAACACTATACTGAACGTCAGTGGCAAATTCTCGAACTGTCTATAGAAACCCAAATCGATGAATAGTGACTCATACTACGAGATTGGTGCCGGACACGTTTTCTGCCAAGACTATTCCCTACACGGCAAAATCGGTGAGACCTACTATGCGATAGGCTGTGACGGTTGCTCAGGCTCTCCCAAGAGTGAATTTGGTGCGCGGCTCCAAGCCCACATTGTTCGTAAGCTTTTGGAAATCCACGGCGGCTTTATTGAGCCGGAGATTCTCAAGCAGAGCGTTATTCAGGAAATGCGGGAGCTAAAAACCAAACTCCGGCTAGATACCTCGAATTTCGACGCAACCCTGTGGGTCCTGACGGCGACAGCCAACAGTTATCAGATTTTGGGGTGGGGAGACGGGATGGTCGTTCGGAAGGGCAAGGACGGGCATTTTAACGTAACCAGCGTGGTCTATAGCTCGGGTGCCCCTCGCTATTTGAGCTACGCTCTTGATCCCTCGCGCTATCAGACCTATCTTCAAGAATTTGGAAATAGCGACGTTCAAGCTGTTCATCTTGAAAAGGAGATGGAGCCGGAAGTCGAAAGCCATCCAGTCGAGACGTTCTTCTATGAAGAGTATGGACAACTGGACGACGATATTCAGACAATCTCCGTAACCTCTGACGGACTCGCAACTTTCCAAAAACGGGGTGACGAAACGTTCCTGCCAATGATCGATTTCGCCGACCGGCTGACAGCATACAAAAGCACCACAGGATTGTTTGTTGAACGTAGGATGAGAAAGGTCTCGACGGAAAATCAAAAGGACGATATTATCCATTTTGATGACCTGTTTTGTGCGACCATAGCATTATGAAAAAGACCATTCAAGTGACTCAAGCTGATATTGAAAAGGCAAAAGCTTCGGAGAAGCCGGGTCTATACAGATCGTGTCCTATCTACTTCGCGATTCAGCGAGAACCTGAACTAGCGGGAAAATATAATGTTGGATCATCCTTCCTCTATACATCATCGAGAGATATTTCAATCAACTTACCCCAAGAAGCGGCGCGTCTAAGCAGACTCAGTTATGCACAAAATTGGGCAGATGTATTACCTATAATATTCGAAATCGAACTACCGTGATTTTCTACTTTACATACGGCACTAATCATCTTGACCCAAAGGGGAGAAGCCTCGGAGGTAGTATTACGCCGATTAGAGCGGCTTGTAGTGATGCGGCAAGACATAAAATGCTTTCAGCGCGGGGTGATAAGTGGGCGTTCCAATATACCGAAGACGAGGGGAAGGAACAGATTGATAAATGGGACCTTACTGAACGCCGACTTGAAGAGGTCGCCCTAATCCCATCTTGGACGCCTCAAGAAGTCTATATGGGTGGTGAAGGAGGCGATCTATGAAGAAGAGCGAGTTGAAAGTTGCCAACGAAAGGCTTACAGCCGCGCTTCAAGAAATGAGCGATCTCAAGACACTCATGGAAAAGAGAATGGAAGAGGCTATCGAACTCGCCCGTTTTCGCCAAGAGATAATTGATTCGGTCCGGCGCTCAAACCAAGATTTAATGGACCTTATTGAAACCTTAAAAGGACGTAACAAAGCGGACTCTCAGCGAGCAATCCAATCAAATGCCGTATTGAACGCTCAGATCGAAAAGTTTGTCGAAAGAATCAAATCTCTTGAAGAAGAGTCCCGCAACGTTCCTCTTTGTGCAGATCATGCGGCGACATGGTTTTGTGCTCGTCATTTCAAGCCGGGCGACTGTTGGTTTTGTCAACAGGACGTGCTAATCAAAGCTCTTGCTGATCGACTTAGGGAATGCAACGGGGTAATCAAACTCCTATGTCGTGGTAAAACAAGTGGGATGATCTTGGTTTGTGCTCAGGTTCTACAGAAAAACGACCAAGCTATAGCATCCACTTCTACCGAAGTAACAATGACACACGTATGAAAGTTGTTGTTAACGGTAAGCAAATAGAGCTTCTTGAGTCTGACTATAAGGCTGAGGGTGGCGAGGCACGCATTTATGTCAAAAAAGGACAGGCTTTCAAGATTTATCACAAGCCATCCAAAATGATAGCCCCGGCGAAGATTCGGGAGTTGGCTCAACTCAACCGCCCGAACATTCTTGCTCCAAAACATATTGTTCAGAACACGAAGGGTGAAGATATTGGCTTCGCGATGCCCGCCGTGGACAATATCGAATACCTATGTAAGCTTTTCTCCAAAGGCTTCCGTAAGCGAGAAAGCATTACACCTGAAATGGTTGCTGAGGTTGTCAAAACCATGCAGGAGACTCTTTCCTATATCCACTCCCAAAATTTCCTAGTGGTTGACTACAACGCTATGAACTTTCTGATCGATAAGAAGGGGTTCCAGACACCATACTATATCGACGTGGATTCTTACCAGACGCCTAGCTTTCCAGCTACAGCGCTGATGACTACTTACCGCGACCGGCAGGTCAAGAACAACAAGTTCACCCCTCTATCAGACTGGTTCTCATGGGGGCTGGTTTCCTTTCAACTCTATATCGGGGTTCACCCCTATGGAGGACGGCATGATGTCTATAAAACAGAAGGTTTCATTGACGAAATGCTCGATCATAATATTTCGGTCTTTGATAAATCAGTCAAGCTACCGCCTGCTTGTCAGGACCTATCTGTCATTCCAAAGGCTCATCTTGAATGGTATAAGCGTGTATTCATCAACGGAGAGCGTTCGATCCCGCCTCTGCCCGGCGCTATCATTCAGGTGGCAATGGTGCCTGCCAAGATGATTGCTGGAAACGAAAGTTTTGTGGTTACACAACTTACCAACTTCCCTTCAGAGATACAAGGAATCGTCGTGTCATCTGGAAGTCGATTTTATCTCACTGATAACGCTGTGTATCGGGAGCAACAGGAGGTTTTGAAATTCACCAGCCACAATAAGCAACGTGGAATCGTTCCTGTTGCTGGTGATCTTTTCGCCATTGCCGAATACAACAAACAGTCTGAGACAGTGCTATTTTGCGATGCCAAGAAGAATAAGATTGGCGAGATCGCCGGAAAAGACTTCACAATTCTGAACGGTTGCGTTTACACAATGATTGGCAGCAGCCTCGTTGAAAACTCATTCGCTAACTTTGGTCGGAGCGTGGTTCACCAGACTAACGTTGTAGGACAGGTCTTCGAACCGACAGCCAAGCTTTACAAAGGTGTCGTTTTGCAAGACATGCTTGGGAAATGTCACGCGGTAATCCCGTTCGCTAAGGGTTCGGCAACCAGCATAGCGGTGCCAGAACTGAACGGACATCGTATAATTGACGCGAAATTCGAGCGAGGCTTCCTCATCGTAATCACAGAACGAGACGGCAAGTTCGAGCGGCTAGTGTTTATTTTTGATAAACTTTGTGCCACTTACTCAGTTCGATCAACCGTTATTGCTAATATTGACGAAGTGACCTTCACAGTTCTCGACAATGGATTGTGTATCCTAGTAGTCGAAGACCAGATGATCGAGGCGTTTTTCGACAATGCCAAAGTCAAAACCGTTAAGAAGCCGCCCTTTAATTCCGAAGACACCCTTTATTCCGAAGGAAATGCCTTCATGGTGATTAAAGATGAACGTCTCTACAAAGTCACACTTAAATAACTATGAAACTAGCACAACAAATGTTCGATGAGTCAGTTAAAGCCTTGGGTAGCGCGGCGCTCTCCCATGAAGAAATGGCGACCATTGAGAAACAGATCGAAGAAAAAGTTGCGAAGGGAGGGCTTTCGGCGGTTATCGGATGCCAAGGTTTTCAAACAGCGGAATGGCTGACTCTCCGTTTTGAAGCATTCGGATACGCGGCGTCCGCTCACATGAAAAGCTCTGATGTCAAAGACGGCTTTGTCGTTGTCGTGAATTGGAAATATCGTCCTCAGCCATCAAACCTAACAACTGAACCGGCGACGGAACTATTGGAGGAAATTTATAATTGGTTCAATGAAGGACCGATGACGGACTCGGATCGTCGCATTCTTTTCCACCAAAAAATCGGCGCGTTGCTCGGAAAACCACCGGTCGAATATCCCTCGGAATAATTTCCGAAGAATTCCCTTGAAACAAAAATAAATTCACTTAAATATACTGATCTATGGCAAACAAAAACCAAACGCTAATCAGTGATCTCCGCAGTCAGGGATTCACTGTTCTCACCCCGTCTCAGGCTTCCAAGCTCAACTCCGATTTTTCCCGCATTCGCGAGGCTCAGGAGCAGATTGAAAGCACGCTGGCGGTCGAAGACCCAAAGGCACTCAGAACGATCCGCAGAGCTTCCGGCAACATCGGCAAGATCGCGCAGCGTCGTCTCAGCGCCGTCTAACAACCTGTGCGTCGGCGAAACTTGAACACGCTCGCCGATGCCGAGTCGGGGATGGTCGGTTAAACCCGACCATCTCAGGCTTAATAAAATGAACCGCCGCTCCTTCATCTCAAATCTCGCGAAATGCGGGCTATTATTAGCTTTGCCAATTCGAGAAACGAGGTTTGAGGGAACCTTCGAGGATTTGGAAATCCAACGCAACTCGGTATCTGAATGGGTTTGGATATTTAAAAACCGCGAAATTAACAAGACGCTGGTGATACAGCATCCTTTATCCGACGAGTTTTGGACTTACAGCAAATGTTCTATTTTTGAGAGGTCGGTTTTTGGAGATCGAAAGGTTAAGGACTTTTTTTTCACGTTCAATATTCCACGAGTGGACGTTCATGTTTTTGGTCCGTTAGAACCAATTTCCGATAGGAGACTTTCTCCACCGACACTAAATCTTTCCTATTCCTACGTGTGAGCTTCCAATGCGACAACTGCAAGCGATTCTTTCCAGCCGATCCTAGGACAATGCTTGAACTCGAAACAAGCGTTCTCGGAGTGGCTCTCATGGTTGAAGCTGGAGCCTTTGAAGCAACACCAGAGGAACATTTTTCAGAACTGAGCACAGGCGTTTGTATCTGCCTGTCATGTCAACACCGAATGGGGCTAATATGAGACTACCACGATTCAAAATCGCCGAAGAAATCGACCGTCGCGTCGAAGTGATCAAGCTACTTCACCAGCACAAACAGAAATTGGGCTACATTGCCCAATTTCTGTATAGAACGATCAATGCGGGAGGGCGTGTTTTCATTGCTGGAAACGGGGGTAGTGCCGCCGAAGCAAGTCACCTTACCGCCGAGTTGGTCGGGGGCTACAAAATTGACAGGGTTTCTATAGACGCTCGCTGTCTATCAAGCGATGGAGCTACACTCACGGCTATCGGAAATGATTTCGGCTTTCACAAGGTTTTTACGCGCCAGCTTCAAGGACAATTTCAATCAGAAGATGTCGCGATCTTTTTCACGACCTCGGGCAATTCTCAGAACGTGCTTGACGCTCTCTCAAATTGTTGTCAGGGACAGAATACCGTTCTGATCAGTGGGAAGGCTAAGGGGAGCGATGGAGGGGATTGCAAGGGGTTGGCAAAGGTCGAAATCATCATCGACTCCGAAGAAGTTTCAATTGTGCAAGAATGCCACCTGATACTTGTCCATATACTTTGCGATCTTCTCGAAAGAAAGCTCCAACAGGAGCCGGACTCCCGCTTCCAATATCATGACGACGATCCGAAGTAACTATAACGCAGTTCAAAAAGTCAGAGCACGGATGCAGAACTACACGCCTGCTCAACGGGCGGAACTTGAAGTTCAGGCGCGTAAAGCTGTTCGTGAAGGCGCTCGAAGATACAAATCTCGAATCAGAGAGAGCGCGCTATTCGACGTTGTGAATGCGGTTCACAATTCTCCATACACGTTTCGAAAAACGATCAAGGGGATGAGGGTTTCAAACCCAAGCGAAGGGTTTGTTCACACGTTCAAATCTAAAAAAGCTTTTCTTAGCTGGCTTGCCCGGTCAGCTTAGAAACGCTGCCGTCTTTCTTAGGATCGTCGGAAGGTTCTCCGGCACAATACGATCCACAACTATCGTTCGGGATCGTCTAGCAACTCGATCAATAAACACACCGAATTCTTCGTTGGGTTTGATAAACTGTTCCACAAAGTCAAGTAGCCCGCGTGCTCGCATCCAGTGAAAATATAGATCGATGAATTCTGGCTCGACCTCTACCAAGCAATCAGCTTTGTAGTCAAACGACGAATGAAGGGTTAGGTCTCGGAAAGAAGACGCCATTGAAGGTGGCGCGGCTAGTTCAGCCCTCACAATCAAGTTACTCATAAACTATTTTACACAAAATAAAGTGTAAATAAGAAAATTCTTGTGTATAAATAAGAGTGACTGTCTTTCTCGGGTGGTTGCTTAACAATGAAGTCGCCTGTAGAGGCGCAAGGAGAAAAAGTAAATGAACCAGAATCAATATGCACTTGAAGTGCTCGTCAACGGTCGTCCTGTAAAGGAATACTACCATGACAGCAAGACCTTCGTTGAAGGTCGTGAAAACACTCAGTATTCGCTGAGAATCAGAAACAACTCTTGGCAGCGCGTCCTAGCTGTTGTGTCAGTCGATGGACTTGATGTCCTGACTGGTAAGCCTGCTGTGCCCGAAGGCGGGGGCTACATCATCGCCCCGTGGAGCACAGTTGAAATCAAAGGCTTCCGTGAATCAAATAACGCAGTAGGAGCCTTCCTATTCACCCACAAATCAGCTTCCTATGCTGCCGGTCAGGGAATGGGATTCAACACTGGCATCATTGGTGTGCGTATTTTTGACGAAGTTCCAAATCCGGAACCCGTTTATATTGCACCAATCCCCGAACCTACGCCTTGGAGACCCCGTAACAGGATTATCTATGCTTCGGACGGAACGTTTGTTGGTCCTTCTTACTCTGGAGCTTCACCGTTCATAACAGGATTCGATAATGGTTCATTCGACTCTGATGGGGCGGGGAATTTTAGTTCCGACCGACTAATGGATAATGGTGGTGGCGGAACGTCTTGTAGTGCCGGAGCGCCTGTAGCGGCTGCTGGACCTGCAATGAGCTATATGGAGCAGAGTCGAGGGCTTATTGATAGGACTTTTACAGTAAAGAAAAAGGCTTTCTCCTTGGGCACAACTTGGGGCAAGCGAGTGCAAGATCGAGTAGCAGTTGTTGAATTTGAACGAAACAACAACGTCGCGGCTTTCGACCTTTACTATGCATCAAGGTCTGATCTGCGAGACATGGGGGTTAACCTTCGCGAAGAAGGCTCGGTTTCATTCCCACAGGCATTCCCTACCGCATACGCAAAACCGCCAACTAACTGGCGCGGCTAAAGGAGATTTATGGAACAAGTAACAGTCAGCACACTTGAGCTTCTTGAAATCGTCAAGAAGAATAAAGAGAAACACGATATCATTCTCAAAGATGCCATCGAGGGTTTTTGGGCAAAGGGAACTAAAGCACTGGAAGATCATCTAAAAAAAGTGCAAGCGCGGGAAAAGGAAGAGCCGGTTTACGTCAGCGTTCCTTTCCCCGTATCCTACTCCAAGGAATACGACCAAGCAATCAAGGCGCTCGAAATGAGCGTTGAGTCGAGGGTCGTTCTTTCAAAAACAGAATTCGCTCAACTGGTTATGAACGAATGGGGATGGCGGTCGCAATTCCTAGCATCAAACTCATGTTATGTTACCGGAGCCGCAGCGATCAGCGGTCTCAAAACCTTCTAAACAAATGAAAAAAATCAACTATCTTCTTATTCTTGATCGCAGTGGATCAATGAGTTCAATTCGCGAACAAACAATCGCAGGTGTCAATAGGCAGTTTGATGAAATCAGGAAAGTCCAGTCTGAACAGCCGGATGATCTAATCAACGTATCGCTTATGTTGTTTGATACCAACCCGCATCCCTACGTGAGTTGTGACTACGTTTTCGTTGATAAGCCAGCGGTGGAAATCAAGCCTATCACCTATAACGATTTCGTCCCGCGTGGTGGAACGCCGCTGAACGATGCAATCGCGAACGGCGTCAAAAAAATCCAAGACATCATGGGCACTGGCGCAGATGATCCAAATATTTCCGTGCTCGTTACTATCTTCACGGATGGAGAGGAAAACTCATCCAAGGAGTTTACTCGCGAACAAATCATGCAGATGATCGAGGAACTGAGCAAGAAAGATGAAAAGGGATTCCAGAAATGGGCATTCGCATTCGTCGGTGCTGGCGGAATCGCTGAAGTTCAAGCGACAGCGGCAAGCTATGGTATCAGCAAGCTCATGACGATGGCGTATGACGGCAGTGCAAGGGGCGCTGAAGTCGCCTTCCAGAAGATCGGCAGTGGAACATCGTGTTACATGACGCGATCCCTCGTGGGCGAAGCTGCTCCTGCAAACGAGAACTTCTTCGAGTCGCAGGTTTGATTTTTGTGTTGCGCTTTTTTTAAAACGGCGCGATAACGTGGGGAGTGAAATCCCTTCTCGATACCGACTTCTACACGTTCACCGTGGGGGCGGCGGTTCATGCCAACTTCCCGAACATGGAGGTTGAATACGAATTTCGGTGCCGGGACGAAGGTGTTCGATTTGACGAATCGTTCATGATTCGATTCAAACGCGCCCTTCACGCGTGTCACGGAATCAAATTCAGCCATGACGAGATCAGCTATCTCATATCCCTCGATTGTTTTTCGCCGTGCTACATTGACTTTCTTCGGGAGTTTACTTTCCGTCCAAGTCTTTTCATCAACTCCCATCTCGAAGACGATCATCTTGTTCTGAGGGTAAAAGGTCCGATCTCATCAGCGATTTTTTACGAAGTTCCGGTTCTCGCATTGATTAACCAATGCTATTTTGATTCGACCGAGGCGACAAACTTCGAAGTGGGACGAAAAATTCTTCGTGAAAAAATCGAGTTGATAGCCGCTGACAACAAAAATAATGTCCTCTATCCAATTCATTTTCTCGAATTTGGGACGCGCCGTCGCAGAAGTTTTGACTGGCAAAGAGAAGTCTATCTAACCTTGAGAGACGCACTCCCGACAAATATAATCGGAACCAGCAACGTTTTACTCGCTAAGGAATTAGGCGAACGTCCTCGCGGCACTCAATCTCACCAGTGGTATCAGATTTTTCAGGCAACAGGCGGGTTGAAAGACTCGATTAAACGAGCGCTCGATACTTGGTTGATTACTCACCGTGGGCGCTTTGCGGTCGCGCTAACAGATATCGTGGGTTCTAAAGCCTTTTTCAGAGAAATGGACCCGCTCCATTACAAGGCTTTTGATGGTTATCGTGGAGACAGTGGAAACAACCATGAATGGCTTGAGCTTTTACGAAACTCGCTTCGAGACGCGTCAATCAACCCTCAAACAAAAGACGCTTATCTGAGCAATGCTTTGGACGTGCCTCAGAGTTTAAGAATTCACAACGACTGGAAAGGTCAATTTTCGGACTTAGTGTTTGCGATTGGCACCAAGTTCACTAACCATTTCGACCGTAAGGCTCTCAACATCGTCATCAAACTCTGCCGCGTGAACGGTATGCCTGTGGCGAAGATCAGCGATGATGTCGGTAAAGGTATTTGCACCGATCAGAATTTTCTAACTCTTCTTCAAAACACATTCTCCAATGAGCGAAGTTAAGTATATCTTTGTTATCGATACCCGCGAATATGCAGGAAATTTCGAACGAGAGCTTTGTGCTCATTGCACGGGAATAACCGGAGAATGTGAAGTTGGGGATGAGTTTGCTAAAAACTTTCATATCGAAGAACCAACTTGTGAATTGTTCCAAGAGGTTGAAAGCCGCCCGGACGATCATGGTTGTGCTCGACCAACGTCTCTTTGGGATGGTCCAAATGGGCAAGCTGAATCGGTCGCGATTTTCTTTCTTGAAAAACCTTCTGACAAAGAAATTGAATTGATAAAGCGCCGAGCAATGACTTTCAACGAAACCTGTAAAAATATCTATTGGAACAAACAGACGATCACGGTTACAGGTTTCAGGATTCTAAAGGAAACAACTATTCTCGAAGAGGTTTAATGCCAAAGCATGAAATATTTGTCGAACACAAGCCTCTCCCTCCAACAACGGAGGTTCATGAGCATCCTTGTGCTCATTGTCCGTCAATTGCAACTCGTGATGAAACCGATCCTGAACTGCGTGATTATGAGTCCGAGGACATACTTAATTCGACCGACAAAGCTTACCTACTTGAGTCGAAATTTCGATGCGCTTGGAGAACAGAAAAACTTTGCAAAGGATGGAGCGATCTCGTTGATGGTCGCATAGCCCAATTATGAGAACTGTCTTAGCTCAACTCAATTTTACAGTCGGCGATTTCGTCGGAAACACTGACAAAATAGTCAGAGTCATAGCCGCGCACAAAGACGTTGACATGATTGTCTTTTCGGAGCTTGCGGTCTCGGGCTATCCGCCTCTTGATCTAGTCGAAGAGCCGGACTTTCTAGGTCTTCAAAACAAGCAGTTGGGACGCATAGCCGAAGCAACCGAAGGGAGCAAGACCCTTGTCGTTGTAGGACACGTCAGGTTCAACTCCGATGCCGGAAAGAAGCTCTGCAACAGCGCCACGCTGTTTCGTGATGGATTCTCGGTTTATGCTTTCAATAAGGAACTGCTTCCAACCTACAACATCTTCGATGAGGCAAGACATTTTCAGCCCGGACTAGGTGTTAAGAATATCCCGATTGATATTTGTGGGGTAAAGACCGGCTTTTTGATCTGCGAGGACTGTTGGAATGACTCGGTTGAAAAACCGCTTTATATCTTCAATCCCATTTCAAACTTGGTGGCTCAGGGCGCTAAACGAATCGTATCTCTCAATGCTTCGCCGTCTAACGTGGGTAAACATGAACAGCGTCTCAAGATGTTTGACCGGATTGCTACCACGTATGGGATCGAGATCATCTACGTGAATCAGGTCGGGGCTAATGACGATATTGTTTTTGATGGAAATAGTTTTGTCATGGATTCTTCTGGAACAATTGTGGGTTGTGCTGCTAGTTTCGTTGAAGATGTCTATGTCCATGATTCGGAGAAGCCAAGAGCGTTTCCTATGCATGGCAGAGACCTTTCCATTGAACCCATCACCACCATTCACAATCACCTTGTCACGGGAATTCGGGATTACGTTGACAAGTGCGGCTTCAAAACGGTTGTTGTTGGATCGTCCGGGGGCATCGACAGTGCCGTAACACTCGCTCTCGCTGTGGAGGCTCTCGGCGCTGAAAATGTGAAGGCGATTACTATGCCATCAGTTTATTCTTCAATGGGAAGTGTGGTTGATTCAGACATTCTTTGTGGTAATCTCGAAGTCGAGTTGTTTAAAATGCCCATTGAGAATGCCCGTAATGCAATCGAAGACGGGATACTAACTTTAATCGCAAAAACTGACGAGCCTGCAAAGCTAGGTCTCGAATGGGAAAATACTCAGGCGCGTATTCGGGGCACTATACTAATGGCTTACTCGAACCGCTACGGAAATCTTGTGTTGTCAACGGGTAATAAGTCTGAAATGAGTGTGGGCTATTGCACTCTCTATGGAGATATGAACGGGGGGTTGGCTGTCTTGGCTGACGTTTACAAGACTGAGGTTTTTGCTCTAGCGCGAGAAATAAACGCTCAGGCTGGTCGGGAGCTTATTCCGGTCGCAATCATAGACAAACCGCCCTCTGCTGAGTTGGCTCCTGACCAAAAAGATACCGACTCTCTTCCCCCTTACCCTGTGTTGGATGCGGTATTGAAGCTGTATATCGAGGGGAGCTACCTCAGCAATGAAGAACGCAACAGGTGCCTCTTAACGATCAGTGATTACCTGCGTCCGCTCAAAGATCAGGATGCCTATGACTTGACAGGTAAGATCACAAAAATGGTGGATCGAGCAGAATTTAAACGGCGACAAGCCCCGCCTTGTATCAGGGTTCACCCTCGGGCGTTCGGAGCCGGTCGGCGGCTACCGATTGCACAAAGATTCTCCTTGAAAAAAAGGTAAAAGGCAATAAGTATTGGCATGGAGACTTTCATTTGTGATGTGGGAATCCCCATCGCTATATTTCTAATTGGAATAACCCAAGTCGTCCTCCCTTTATTGACAGGTGACAAACTTTTCTGGATCATCCGACCGGGCGGCGGCAGGCTGACCGACCTCAAATTTCAGTGGGCACTAAAGTCCGCAGAAAGCAAACAAAAAAACAAACAAAAAGACACAAAATGACAAAAATAATCGCGGCGGTTTTCGCCGTAATAATCCTCATCGCAGCAGCGGCGTTTTCATCGAAGATGTATGAGCACGTTGGCAACAATGAATACCTGATCATCCAGCATCCGTTGAGCGGACAAATGGACGCTTATTTCAAGGGCGGCACCTATCCTGAATACTTCGGAACGGCGATCCACTTCCCGCGTTCGACTCACGTCTGGTTCAGCAAGAATGCCGACCGTGGAACCAACACAGACGAAAGCCTGCCCACAAATTTCTCTGACTCTGGTCACGGAAACATTAGCGGCGGCGCTCAGTTCGACTTCCCCGAAGACAGGGAGGCTTTGATCGATCTGTTTCAGACTTACGGCACGGCGGAAAACGTGGTCAACCATTTAATCCGACCCTTGCTCGAAAAGTCTGCTTACATGACTGGTCCTTTGATGAACAGCATCGAATCGGCGGCTGAGAAAAGGAACATGATTCCTCAGCTTATCGAAGATCAGGCTCGGCTCGGTGTCTATCAGACCACCACTGACTATACTGAGGAAACCGATCTTACCTCTGGACAGAAGCGCTCGGTTGCTCACGTCAACATTACCAAAGACCCGAAGACCGGTGCTGTTCTCCGTCAGGAAGAATCGCCACTGGCTCGTTTTCGTATCAAAATCTACAATCTCACGATGGATGGTATCGAATACGACAATAAGACACAATCGATGATTTCGGCTCAACAGGAAGCCAAGCTTCGCATTGCTCAGAAGATCACCGATGCTCGTGCTGCCGAACAGGACGCAATCACAGCCGAAGCAAAGGGCAAAGCTGATGCGGCTACTGCAAAGTGGACTCAGGAAGCGATCAACGCTACCGAGTTGGCAAAAGTTGAGAAGGACAATGAGATCGCTGTTTCCAATCAAAATCGTCAAACCGAAGTCGCTCTCTTGCAAGCCAAACAGGAAAAAGACGTGGCTGAAACGGCGGCTGAGAAAGCCCGTGACGTTGCCAAGTTCGACGCCGATCAAGCCGTGCTTGAAAAGGCGGCAAAGATTGCTCGTGGAGAGGGTGATGCGGAAGCCGCCAAGCTCGCTATCCAAGCAACCAACTATGTGCCTGAGAAGATCAAGGCTCTTGTCCAGATCGCTGAACTGAATGCAAACGCATTCGCTCAATATAAGGGCAACCTTGTCCCGTCCTTTATCATGGGCGGCGGCGAAAACGGCGGTAAAAGCTCTGGCAATACCGTTGACCTTCTCAACACACTTCTAAGTGCCCGGCTTGCTGAGTCGGCAAAGGCTCTTGGACTCGATATGTCCCTGTCATCAGGAACCACTGCCGGAGTCCCGGTAGCAGCAACTCCCACGGCGACCCGCTAAACCACGGGAAGACCTAAAGGAAGAGCCGCCCTTTGCCAAGGAGGGCGGCTCTTATGCTGTATGGCTAAATTACAACTCTATATCGTCGCGGTAGAAACACAGCCTAATTCCGGGCGAGGACACGTCGCCCTGAGAAAAGTCTTCGAACGTCACATAAGAAATTTTCAATCCGAAGTCGAAAGTGGTTGCGTTCGAATTAAAAAGGTGATTAAATCAAAATTACCTGCTCGCACTACCAAATGGAAAACCTGATCAAAAAATACTCCCGAACGTTTATCTGTGGGATTGGGGGAGTGTTCATCGTTACTGGTGTTGGAATTGTTTCCGGTAGCGTTGGATGGACATTTATTATTTTTGGAGCGATGGTTCTGATTTGCACGGGAGTTTCAGCGCTTGAAATGAACCCATGATAAAGATTTTCCCCATCCTCTATTCGCGAAACACGAACGGTTCTGTCCAGCAATGGCAAATCGAAGTGGACGGCTCGCGCTATAGGACTTCCTCCGGCAAAAAAGACGGCGCTATCGTTGTTACCGCATGGACAGATTGCGAAGCTAAAAATGTTGGAAAGAAAAACGAGGTTAGCCCGGACGCTCAAGCTCTCAAGGAAGCTGAGGCAAAGTTCAAGGATCAGATCAAGACCGGCTACCGGGAGGACATCAACGAGATCGACAATCTCACTTTCCATGAGCCGATGCGCGCCAAACCTTTCGCTGAACGCTTGCATAAAGTTACATACCCCGGCGATGCACAATACAAGCTCGATGGCTTCCGTGCCAATCCTCAGCCGGATACGAATGTCATCCTGAGCCGCTACAACAACCTTATTGTCGGAGTGCCTCACCTTAACGATCTTCTTGGAAAATTCCACGCCAAGCATCCCGACATCAGACTCGACGGCGAACTCTACAGCCACGCTCACAAAGACGACTTCAACACCATCTGTTCAATGCTGAGAAAGCAAACTCCAACAGCCGCCGAGATTCAGGCTTGCAAAGTTATGGAGTTATGGGTCTTCGATCTTATCGACTTGACTCTTCCGTGGGAAGAGCGCTTCGAGCGGCTAAAGGAGATTTGGAAGGAATGGCATCCTGTTTTCGGTCGGTCCATACGGCTTGTTTGGACAACTCGGTGTAACAATCGTGCCGAGTATGACGCCTTTCATCTGAAGGCTACCAGTTTGGGCTTCGAAGGCTCAATGTGGCGTGATCTCAAAGCTAAATACGAATACAAGAGAACCGACAGTCTCCTAAAGCGTAAAGACTTTCAGGATAAGGAATTTGAAGTTGTTGACTTTCTACCCGGTCGTGGAAACAAAGCTGGAATGGCGGCTAAAGTGCTCTGCTATCGCGATAGCGCCCGCACTGTAACCTTCGAAGCTAACATCGTGGGTGATTGGACGTTCTGCAAACATTTACTTGAACACAAGGCAGAGTATATTGGAGCGCCCGCAACAATCAAATTTACGAACTACACCCCGCCTCGCCCGGACGGAACAGGTAGTGTGCCGAGACAGGGTGAAATGATCAAGATCAACAAATTCTAATGGACCAATTCCTTCAATTTTGTAAATCGCAGTTTGCGAAAGCTCGTCCTTCATTGTGGTTTTTTATCGGGATGGTATCAATGATTTGGATATCTGCTGCTTTCGCTCACTTTTACCAAGCGGAATTTTCTATAGCCGCCGCGCTAACAGCCCTTGGTTTTCTTGTTTTGTGCATTATTCATTATGTGAAGGAGGATGACGAATGAATTTAGCAGTGAATGTTTGTGGTCCTACAAAAAGCGGAAAGACTCGCATTGCCAATTTAATTGCAACGACTTTGGCGGCGGATGGAATTCCGGCTATTGTCAGTGACAATGACCTTATTACCGAATATACGCTGGACTTAGTTGGTGATCCTGTTATAGTCGAAACTTTTTGTAGTGAACGTAAAAAGACAGAGCCAACCGAAGCTGTCATTCAACAGGGAAAAGAAATCCTCAAGTTCATCAATAGTAGCCCGACTCTCCTGAGTCTTCTCTACGATCTCAATCTTCTTCCCGAACAACTGGAAGACTACAGCGAAGCATGGGCTAAAATGATGCTCGTCGCCGTCCACTTCAAACACGCCATCGAACATGCTAAAAAACAGACCAGTTCTTGAGGCTCTTCAAGAGTATCTTGATGCCGAATTCCGTCTTGCACCGGAGGAAGTTAGACTCGACTCCGATCTAAAGCAGGACTTTGGGTTCGATTCCCTCGATCTTATTGAACTGGTAATGTTTATTGAGGATGAATATGGAATCGAGATCACTGACGATGAAGCGGAAAACTACTCTACTGTTCAGCAACTCATTAACCTAGTGGAATTAAAATGCTCTATCTGATCTATCTATGGGACAAATACATTTACGGATTACCCGAAAGTGTCACATACACCGACTGGTGCTACAACAATGGCTATAAAAAAGACACATCAGACAGCACTGACAAACCTCTACCGTGATAACGGGGTAGGTCGTAGCGTGAAGCAACGGCTCGCTTTTTGGAACAAGCAGCACCCGCAAAGCTGCTTTTCTCATGATCCTTCCGAGACTCAGAAAGTTGCAATCCACGAAACCTCGTGGCTGGCGGATAACTTTCCCAAAGATTTTCACTCTGTATGATAATCACAATCGGCTGGTGGATTATTCCGCTTCTCTTAACAATCATTTGCTTAATGATGATGTTTCGCCCCAATCTCTCTCCGGGGGTGCTCGATATAACTCCATTGATTCGGGCGCTCTGGCTAATTCCGGTCGGTTTCATTTGGGCGGGCTACTTCGGAATCCTTCTCTTTTTAAAACGTTGAAAAGTCCTTGACCATTTTTTAAAAAAGCCCCAAGATCAACGTATGAAACAAACACTAACCGACTTCCTCACGGAAGTAAAAAAAGAAGATGCGAACCCTCTCCTGCTTGGGGAGTTGGGGCTTCGCTTGGCACGTAAGCTCGATGAATCCAAAGGGGAAATCCCCGATGACGTATTGCTCGCTCTCCCGCCCGATTTGCGTCGGATCGCGGTCCTGAGCGCGGCGAGCGTTGCGCTTCGTGAAAACCTCTCCAAGCGGGTTTCGAGTATCCTCGCGGATATTCTCACGACCGATGCCTAATACGGCAGACGACCTCTTGGCGGTTTGTAGCGTGATTATCCCTAAACTGGATACCGCTCAAACCGACAAGTCGTTAACTACAACTTCACGCGTCTTGGCGCTGAGAGCGGAAATCGCGCTACGAGAACTTGACATTCAGTTGAAACTGGAAAAACTATGCAAGTCACTATAATCAAGACTGATGGTTTAGAGGAAATCCAAGAGCTTACGCTTGAGGGTGTCCACAAAGCTATTGGTGCCGAAACCCTCGACATTGTGAATCTTCATGATGGGAGGGTAATGGCAGTCGATGATCTTGGTTATGAAACAAAAGCTGTGGAACATCGCCCCGGCTTTTTTGAGTTAGTGCCGACTAAGGCAAGGAAGCCGGTAAACGCCAAAGCGACAACTCTATCACTCAGTTTGCAAACCCGGCACAACCCATCAGATCGTGGGTGACGTGGCTGTGTTCTTGGATTCGGAATCATAATATGGCTATCGTTAAAGAAGTTCATCTGGTTTGTGCCGATGTCGGCGCTAACAACAACAAATATTGGAACTGCTGGCTTCATGACGATGGAAAGATCGAAACGGAATTCGGTCGTATTGGTGTTACCAGCACCAAGGAATTCATCAAAGAAACCGGCGAAGCAAAATTTGACGCCAAGGTAGCCGCGAAAAAGCGGGGGAAGACAGGGAAGGGCGGCGAGCGCGTTAGCGTCTATACCGAATGCCGGACGGTCGCTGCCGGAGCAACGATCACGCGCCCGGTCGCTTCTGGCTCACTCAACGACATTGCCCGGAAACAGATCGCTTCAACTGATCCTATTGTTTTGACTCTGGTTGACCGGTTGGTCAGAGAAAACGTCCATAACATCACCAGCCATACCAACGTCTCGTATAATGCCGCGTCAGGGACGTTTCAAACCCCTTTGGGTGTGGTGACACCGGACGCTATCCTCGAAGCCCGCCAGCACCTTGCAGAGATCAACAAATACGTGCTCCAGCGAGCCTTCTCAGACCCCAACCTCATCAAACAGGTAAACCTCTACCTCCGCATCGTTCCTCAGAACGTAGGAATGAGGCTCAATCTCGAAAGTCTCTTCCCCGACAATACGGCAGTTCAGAAACAGTCTGATCTTCTGGACGGTATGGAGGCGGCTTCGGTGACACCTGTTATGGCAACCTCGAAGGTTTCCGAAGAGAAAGTTTTCTCCGTTAAGATGAGCTTGGTTGCGGGTGCGGAAGTGGACCGGATTCGCCGGAAATACCGCGATAGCCGGAGCGACATGCATACCTGCAAACATCTGGACGTGAAAACTGTTTATGCTATCGAGATCGAGACAATGGCTCGGGCATTCGACAAAGGAAAAGCTTGTGGCAACCTGCTTGAACTTTGGCACGGGACTCGAAGCGCAAATGTGCTGAGTATTCTCAAAAGTGGACTAAAGACTAGCCCGCCTTCCACGGCGTCAATCGCCGGAAAGCTTTTCGGTAACGGCATCTACTTCTCTGACCAATCCACCAAGAGCCTCAACTACGCTTACGGCTACTGGAGCGGGATGACAGATAATAACTGCTTCATGTTCTTGGCTCATGTTGCAATGGGAAAAGCTTTCACTCCACGGGGTCATGGAACGCGCTATACGAGCGGCGGAAGGTTTCCTGAGCCGGGTTATAACTCAACTTTCGCCAAGGGCGGTGAATCCGGGGTTCAGAATAACGAAATGATCGTTTACGAGAACAACCAGTGTAATCTGGTCTATCTGGTCGAATTTTCGCCGGGCGGGAAATAACACTTTTATGGGGCACGCGGCATTTTACCAAGAAGGATTAGTATCATACATATACTCCCTCGGTGTCAAAAATGGACTTCGAATATCCCTATCTGCGGATCAACAATATCCGTTTAACTGCCCGCGCCAGAGGCAAAACAATAGCTGAACGTCTTCACAGAATCAATCGCCGGGCTAAGGGGGATTATAAGCCAATTCAATCCTTTGTTCTTTTCCAAGATGGAACGCGCAAGAACCTTGAAGAGTTTGAAACGTGGGATGAAGCCGAAAAATGGGCACGAAAGAATCGCGATTATGTGACGGTCGGAACAGATAAACCTAAAAAAGTTCTGTAAAAGTTCCCAAAAGCCAGTAAAAATAATCATGATCGACTATTCCAAAATCAAAGTCGGCGACATTCTCAGGCTTGTCGGAGAGGGAGCGCCCGGCTATGCCAAAAATGGAGACCTACTACGAGTCACCGAGGTTTCATTAAACGGCGTCAAGGTGGAAGATAAGCACGGTTCGCCATGTGAGTTTGTTTTCAACTGTGGGGCTGCGCGACTTGAATCAACTGAGTGGAGAAACGATTTTCCAGCTTAATGAAGAAATCTTCAAAACAGTTACATAAACAAGCTATAACCGGACCATTACTTTTACAACTCGCTCAGGATCAAAAGTTATCCAATGCGAAGTTTAAAAGAAAACAAAGTCGTGCATATCATAAAGGATTAACGCGGGCTGATGTTGATGGATTGGCAGGAGAAGTATATGTTGTTGGAGCAACGTTGAATGGGGAACAACTTTTATGTTAGCTTACTGCGTGATCGATCTTTCACGCCGGTAGTGGGGAGGTCTCGTGCTACTGTATGATTCACAACCCTAACAGCCCCTTCACAAACCGGACCTTGCTAGTCCGAGAGGCGATGGAAACGAGATGCGGGATGGTTCATCCCTGCCAGCGGGCAGGAAGCTAGCGCCTTTTTATGAAACTGATTCAACAGCGAACTTTTCGGGATGGAGGAACAGTTCATCTAATCACAGATGCAGGAAGTTTTTTCGTTGATTTTCGAATGAGGACTACTACTCCGGGGTTGATCACTAGCAGGTATCCTAGCGAATATCAAGAACCAATCGATGTAGAAACACGAGCTAAAGTTCTCGCGTTGATCAAAGAGATTCTCGCAGAAGACCCTAAAAACATTTTAAACGATGGCAGAATTCATTAAAGCACTCAGTCCAGCCGGGCAGGTCGCGTTTTTTGTGATGTCCGGTATCGCAATCTCAATTGGGCTGTATAACTACTTCAAGTGGCTGAGGGGAATGTAATGGACATATCTATATGGTTAGATGATGATGGGTTGGTGCGAGAAGCTGGTCCGTTTGCGATTTTAGAACGGGTTGTTAAATGGAATGGTCGAGGACATTTAGACTCCGTGAAAGACGGGCTGCTTTTGTATTATCAAAACAAAGGGATTCTCCACCCTCTAAATCAGGCACCCACCAAAACACTGCTTTGTCCTTTCTGTCATATTTCAAAAAGTCCGAGATATGGATTCCATCACGATCAATCTCGGATGCTTCCAATCGACGGATATTTTGAAGCACTCCTGACAAGATCGAAATGGATTGCAATCTGCAAATACCACTACAAGGAACTTCTTGACGCCGGTATTTGCGTGCGAGCCAAGGGTCGTGAGCCTTACAAATTCTCGGATCAGGAGCGAAAAGAGATCGCAAGAAGCTTGACAGTTTTTCAAAACTTAAATATAAATAAGGGTATGAGCACAAAAATACAAGGAACACTGGACTTCCACTTGAGGGAAGTCGTCAACAGCCTCGAAGGAGACGGCGTAAAGTTCTCCGCGCACGATGTCACTCAACGGCTTCGCAAGCGAATCAATGACGGTCTGATCGAAATCACCGGTCGCCAATACAGCACAATCGGAGACTCTGGCGGCGGCACGATCAGAACACAATTCGTCACGCACGATGAAGTGCGGGACCAGTTGCACTACTTCTTCGACAACGGTTCATTCCCGAACCTCGACCGCACGAACAATGGACGTTATTTCGAATACGAACCCAAGGGCACGGCGGCAGCGTCAACCTCGCAGTTCCCGGCTTCGGCGGCTCTTCCGCCTGCGGCAGCGGCAGCATTAGCCCCGCCTCCTGTGGTTCCGGCACCCTTCGCCGCATATCCTCCGGCTGCGGCAGCGCCTCTGCCACCGCCCCCTCTCTCGCCTTACCCGAAGCTTGAGGCATTCGCGGCGCGCAACAAGGTCTCCAAGCCTCTGCTTCGTATCAAGTTTAAGGGCGACTACTTCAAGAGCCGTAGCGGAAGGTCAGCCTTCGCCCGCAAATGCGATCTCACTCAAGCGCTCAACAACGCTGGCATCAAACACGAATTCGATGTCGCGCTCGCGAATGGTGACGCCGAGATCGTTGAAGTGATCTAGCTCCACTCAGTCTCGCCTCCGAAAAACAGCGATCCCAAAAGGGTCGCTGTTTTTTTGTGCCTATAAAAGCTTAAAAATCCGAATATAAGTAAGGGTGACTGACGCCGAAAAAGAGACACTCCTGAACCAATGCATCGATGATTGCGCCGGGTTCGAGAAACAGACCGGCATGAAAACAAGTGAGATACATGCGTTTTCACAGAAGGACCTTGCTCTCAAAACCGGGCTTACTTTAAAAAATATTAAAAAGTGGCTCCACTCTGCCAAAACCGCCCTCGAACTAATCGCCAAATGACCATCATCGAAGCTCAAAACACCCTGATCGGTTTTTTTATGGAACATGATGTCTTCAATCCCGAAGAAGACATGGACACGGTGCTTCCCAAAGACTCGATCACGCGTGAAATCGACGCGGCAATTTTCGTCGCCGGGCTAACTGTGTTTGAGGGGCAACATATCGTCATGCGTATTCAGCCTCAAGGTAAGCTTGATGGACAGTTCGCGTGGGCGCTCACCAAACCCCTCGCTATGCGAACTCAATCAGTCGAGATCGATATTCCCATAGCCAAGGCTATTGCGGACACCCTCAACGATTACAGCGAGGCGGTTGGAGGCGACAGAACAGCCGCCGATGTTTTCGCTCTCAACGAAAGGCACCTAGCCGGGCTAGTTCAAATTATTCAACACTTATCAGGGATTCTCAATGCTAAAAAATAATCATCTCCGTGGAACGTCCTGCTACCTAGTCGGTCAGATGCAATATGCTGACGGAACAGCATGGAGGAACACGGCAAAAGGGCGACTCGAACCTCGTGGAATTACCTGTTTCGATCCTTATCACAAGCCCTTCATCGAAGCTGTTGATGAGTCGCCAGAGACCAGAGATTCGCTTCTAGCTCGCCTTGATGAAGGCGACTATGATGGTGTTGCCGAACGCATGAAAAAAGTGCGTGGATTTGATCTTAACCTCGTTGACAGGTGCGACTTCGTTATCGCCTATCTCAACATCAAAATTCCGACCTGTGGAAGTTACGAGGAAATCTTTTGGGCTAACCGAATCAAGAAACCCATCTTTTTAACTATCGAGGGAGGAAAACGAAATACTCCTTTGTGGTTATTGGGCACGATTCCTCACAAGTATATCTATGACAGTGTAGAAGATTCGCTATCAATGATCGAATCAATTGACTCTGGAATCGTTGAAATCGATTCCGATAGGTGGAGACTCTTAAAAGAAGAATACCGTTGAGCTTTACCCTGTTACACAGCGAGACGAGAGTCGCCGCTAAAGAGCATTGCTGTATTTGGTGTAATGAAAAGATCGTAGTTGGCGAGCGCTATCTTAGGGAATCATCTATCTATGATGGAGACTTCCAAGATCAGAAGTGGCACCTAGAATGTCACAAAGCTTGCCTTGAAGAAAACAAAGGTCAAACAGAGTGGGAACTTTACCCCGGAGAATCAGAACGCCCAAAAGAAAGGTTAGGACTATGCAAAGAGTCGATTTTAGTAGCCTAGTAGGACAGGTGCTAACAAGAGTTAGTAGCCCCGACCCAACTCAACTATATTTCGAAACAGAGGATAAAAGGTATTCTCTTTATCATGAACAAGACTGTTGCGAGTCAGTCACCATCGAAGATATCAATGGCAATTTGGATGATCTGATTGGAACTCCGATTTTAGTCGCTGAGGAAGTTTCCAATCATGAAAACCCTTCTGATGTCGATATGAGCGAACGTTATCAGGATAGCTTTACGTGGACGTTTTACAAGCTGGCAACTCGCAAGGGTTACGTGACGATTCGCTGGTATGGATCATCGAATGGCTATTACTCCGAAAGCGTGAGTTTCTCAGAAGAGGCAAAATGAAAAAGGCACTTTTTTGGATTAGCGTATTTCCACTAGGGATCGCATTGGTAATCGCGGGGTTCTTAGCTGGATTCGGGACAGCAATATACGATATTGTGGATCAGGCGGCGATGGAATGGGAACGCTGGTGTTATAACGAAGGAAAATCATGACAACAATTGGACTAACAGGAGTAGCTCGCGCTGGTAAAGATACGTTCTGCCAGCTTCTAATCGAGGAACTAGCTAAGAAGCAGCTAGTAGCTAAGCGTTTCGCGCTAGCTGACAAATTAAAGAAGGATTTGGAAAGCTTCATTTTCAATAATTATGGTATTGATGTGTTCTATTGCACACCGGAGCAGAAAGAACTCATTCGGGAATTCCTCGTCTTTCATGGCAAGATGAAACGCATCACAAGCCAAGGCACTTACTGGACCGGCGAACTCAAACCTCTGATCGACTTCTCTGACATTGATGTGGCAATTGTCACTGATCTGCGCTACGCGATCTTTCCGAAGGATGAGTTGAATTGGATCAAGGAAGTTATGAACGGAACGCTTGTTCATATTAGCCGGTTCGTAAAAAAGCCTATATGCTATGGAGACTTTGTTGCGATAACCGACGAGGAACACAAACAAGGATTCATTAAAACCTATATCGAGCCTCCTAATAAGGACGAGCGCGAAAATGACCCTCTTATGAAAGCAGGAGCGGACTTCCTCGTTGATTGGGAAAGCGGAGACATCGAGCAATTCTGCCGTCCAGAGGTAGTAAAGTTCGTTCAATATCTGGAAGACAAAAAACTCATATAAATCTTCCCAATTCTAAGTAAAATTAACTTGCACCGCGTCACAAGGACGCAACACACAACAAGAAAGAAAACACATGGCAAACGTAAACAAAGTATTCCTTATCGGAAACCTCACTCGCGATCCTGAAGTCCGCTATACTCCTAGTGGCACAGCCGTCGCTGACATCGGTCTCGCTGTCAACCGCAAGTTCAAACAGGGAGACGAAACCCGCGAAGAGACAACCTTCGTAGATGTGACCCTTTGGGCACGTCAGGCGGAAATCGCAGGAGAGTATCTGAAAAAGGGGAATCCTGTGTATATCGAGGGGCGTCTCCAACTCGATTCATGGGATGATAAGACCTCCGGGCAGAAGCGCACGAAGCTCGTCGTAGTGGGCGAGAACTTGCAGTTGCTTGGTGGGAAGCCGGATGGGGGTCCAAAAGCCCCGGCAAACGGCTCTGGAGGCTCGGCAAAGGGCAAGCCTGCCGCGAAGAAGCCTGCTCCGGCAGACACGCAGGATGATGACATTCCGTTCTAAGAACGGTTCGAGGAAGAGACCGGAGGTCCAAATCCTCCGGTCTCCTGACCAATGACTTTCAACGATCTAGTCGGTAAAACCATCGTCAGCGTCACGAAACTTCAACATCGTGACTATCCCACTGATCATGGCTTTTTGAGACTTGGGTTTTCGGACGGGAACCATGTTGTGATTATCTCTTATTTCGGAGACTACACGGGAAATTCGGAAGAAGAATATCCAACAGGAATTGGCATTTGTTCGAGAGAAAAAGAAACAGACTTAATTGAATATGAAACTTTCCCTCGAAATACCGATTAACGGGTTGAGCTTTGGACAAGCTTCCGTCAACATTCTTAGGGAGCTTTACAAGCGTGATCTCCAACCAAACATCTTTCCGGTTGGTGGCAATGGGGAACTTAGTGCGTTCGAGCAGAACCAAGACTTCAAAAAGTGGATCGAAGAGTGCATAGCCAAGGCTCCCGGCGAACACCGTAGGTTAACGCCTACGCTCAAGCTATGGCATCTCAATGGTGCATTGACAGGCTACAGCGATAAGCGTGCTCTCATGACGTTCCATGAAACTGACATGATCACTGATTTCGAACTGAACGCCATTCGCAACAATGATGTCGTTCTCGTTTCCTCCAGCTATACAAAGAGTGTGTTCGAAGAGATGGGTGTTCACAATGTTATTCGTGTCCCACTAGGATTCGATAACGTGTCATTTTTTGAAAACAAAACGTCGTATTTCGCGGATGAAATCATCTGTTTCGGAATGGGTGGAAAGCTTGAGAAGCGCAAACACCACTTGAAAGCAATCAAGGCTTGGGTTAAGAAGTATGGCAACAACCCGCGCTATCGTCTCAATTGTGCCATTTCAAACTCTCATATTGATCCGAATAGCCAAGCGGCAACGGTAGCTCAGGCTCTTGAAGGTAAGCCCTACCGCAACCTGAACTTCACGCCTTACATGCGAGCTAATTCGGACTACAACATTTTCCTCAATGTCAACAATATCTACATTGCTATGTCGGGTGGCGAGGGATTTGACCTTCCTGCTTTTCAGTCTTGCGCTATTGGTAAGCATATCGTTGGTCTCAACGCTCATGCTTACAAGGATTATCTTACTCCAGAAAACGCGGTCCTTGTTGAACCATCCGGTAAAGAACCCGTCTATGATGGTGTTTTCTTCTTCCCGAACCAACCCTTTAATCAAGGGCATATCTTCACATGGGACGATGATGCTTTTATTGCCGGGTGTGAAGAAGCAGAACGCCGACTATCAGTAAGTCGAACAAACACCGTTGGACAGGAACTTCAAAAAAAATTCACCTACGAGAAAACAGTCGATTCGATATTGGAGGTCTTATCAGGTCTATAATTCGTCAACCAGCACCGGGAAAGATACCAGTAATTGATTACGGAACTCCCGCTCAAAAGGAGATTCCAGCAAAAGCTCCCGCCGTAATCACGCCGTATGTAACTTTCGAATTGAAAGAAGCGTCAGCTAAAGCGTTGTTCGCGCCGTTTTATCGCGGGCTGATTCATTTTTGTTGGTTTTGGATTTCCCTTTTCAGGCAGAATCCATTGGACGCAATCGTAAGGACAAAGAAGACAACAACAACGCTCTTCTTGGATACTGGAACTAACAAGCCAGTGAGCCTTGAAACAAAGCCCGTATTGATCGAAGAGCGAGTCAGGTAATATGGACGCAAAAGAATCCGCTGGACCTATCGAACAATTATCCGAAGTTCAAGTAGCCGCGCACAAACTTCTCGATGTCTTGCGTGGAGCATTCAACTGGAATGCACCGTTGCCGAAAAATAGCCACGCAGAAAGACTTGGAAACGCGTGTAAAGCTTTGGAAGACGCATTAAAGCAGGAAACCTAATTTGCCAGTCTATATCTACCAGCATCCAATAACCGAAGAGGTTAAAGAAATCGTTCAAAAGATGTTGGAGCCGCACGTCTATAAAGACGAAACCGGAGTAGAGTGGAAACGCCTATGGGTTAGCCCACAAGCCAACGTAACCGAAAGACTCGATCCTTTTGATGTCAAAGGGTTCGTTAGAAAGACGGGCGACATGAAAGGCACCTTGGGCGACTTGTTTGATCAGTCTAAGGAAGCATCTGAACAGCGCAAATCAATTCTTGGTCATGACCCCGTTCAACAACAGTATCTTAGAGAATGGGGCAAGAAGCGCGGAGGACGCGTCCACCCGATGCTCGAAAATGGATAACATCTACTTTACCGACGAAGACCTGAGACGTTGTGCGGTCTTCTCGGAAGAGCAGGATAGCGGACACTATGGGAATAGGAATCAGTTTAACGCCAAGACAAAGCAGCGCCAGATATTCATTGGTAAGCTCGGAGAAGTTGTTGCGTGGCGGGCGCTCCGTTCATCTGAACCTGATTTTGAAATCTATCCTCCACGAAAGAAAAACTGGAAGCCCGATCTTCAAGGCAACGGGTTCGAGTTTCACGTTAAGTCTCAGGAAGCTGAGGACGCCAAGAAATATGGTCTCTCTTGGACTTTCCAGCTAAGTGACGCCAAAGGTAAAGGTGGCAAAGACCTTGAGATTTTCAAAGATCATGACGGTAAGTCGATGATCGTTTTTGTTGGTATCAATTACGCGGAAGGCTACGGAAAAATTCTCGCTGTGATCGCGGGGCGTAAGTTGTTCGACCTCAAGCTCTTCCGAGACCCAAAACTTCCTCATCTCATTGGTATCAAAAAAGTTATCTACTTTGATGATTTAAAAAAGGCTAATTTAGTCGGTGCGACTGATCATCTTTCCCCTATAAAAAATGGCAAATCCGCCCATAAATAAGGATGCCGAGGGAAGTGACAAAATGGAAAACGTGCGATGATCTTGAATTCGTAACCGAAGTCGATGCATTGCGTCACGAGAATAAACTTCTTCAACTAAGAGTCTTCGAACTTGAGGAAGCAATTTCGGACTACAGGAAAGCAAAAGAGCCTCGACTCAAACCCGGACATAATGTATGAGAATCAATTTCTTTGCAGGAGCAGGCAGTGGTAAATCCACAACAGCAGCATGGCTTTTCTCAGAACTCAAACGGCTAGGTCATTCCGTTGAACTCGTCTCCGAATACATCAAAGGATGGACTTACATTGATCGAAAGCCCCGCTCTTTCGACCAAGTGTATATCTTCAGCAAACAGCTTCACTACGAGGATCGCGTGCTCGCGTCTGGAGTTAAGAATATTGTCTGTGATTCACCTATCCTCCTTTCCCCAATCTATGCCAAATTCTATTCAGCCCGACCATCTATTCAGGATGCTCTCCGAGAGCTTGCACTTGAGTTTGATGACGCCTATCCGTCGATTTCTATCTTTCTTGAGCGTCGCGAAAAGGAGTTTAAAAAGGAAGGTCGATGGGGCACTCGCGAAGAAGCGGAACGGATAGATAAAGAGATACTGGAATTTCTGACTGGACACTATCAAGACAAGTCTTTCCCTCTGTTAATATCGAACTGGCACGAACAAGATGCGATTTTGAAGTTCGCTCTCGAACACATCACAAAATGAACCGCTTAGGCTATAAAATTCGCTACTGGTGGGGAAGGGCTATGAAAGCTGTCGGCTTCTGCCCCAAGTGTCTGAACTCTCTCAACTACACGATGGCGGGCAGACCTATCTGTCCTCAATGTGGTAGATGAAACCTCCGATCAAATATTTCGGTGGAAAGGGCAACATGGCTCAACATATCTTAACGCAGTTTCCTCAAAACCCGTATAAGATTTACATCGAGCCGTTTGGCGGCGGGGCTTCTCTACTTTTGGCAAAAATTCAATCGCCTGTTGAAATCTACAACGATCTCGAACAGAACGTCTATTCACTATTCAAAGTGTTGGCTCACCCGGAGTCCTTTCAGGAAATGAAAGCGTGGCTTGAAATCACACCGTTCTCCGAACAACTCCGACGCGAATTCAAGGAAGAGTTGAAAGACCCGGCGATCCCATTAGTTCAACGAGCTTATAAGTTTCTCTACGTCAACAGAACTTCGATTAACGGTATTGGTGGATTCATGTTGAACACCTATGTCCGCCGAGGGATAGCTAAGCCGGTTTCCGACTACTTATCAATGATTGACCGTCTTCCCGAAATGCATCAGCGGCTTTCTAACGTAATAATTCTCAATCGAGATGCTTTCGAACTGATGAAAAAATATAATCAGCCCGACACATTCTTCTATCTTGATCCTCCCTACCATTGGTCAACGAGAACATCTACGCGCTATACAGTGGAAATGCAGGACGAGATGCAGTCGCGCTTTATAGATACTCTTATTCCAATGGAAGCAAAGGTTCTGCTTAGTGGATACGACAATCCCGAATATCACCGGCTTGAAGACGCCGGTTGGTGCAAACACGCTTTCGAAGTGACGATGATGTCAGGGTCACACAAAACAAAAAAACAAACAGAATGCCTGTGGAGGAATTATGCTATCTAGTATCCAAAAATTTCAAAATGAACTAGCCGAGTGGTCTGACGGACAATTCGGTTTCAACCGACCACCACTACCTGCTCTTCGTCACATGCGCGAAGAGGTTGATGAACTGATCGCTGATCCATCCGACCGAATGGAATTCGCCGATGTATTCATCTTGCTCATCGACAGCGCACGCCGGTCTGGAATGACAGCCGATGAGCTACTACGAGTCGCCTATCAAAAGCTCGAAATCAACCGTAAAAGAACATGGGGAAAACCAAATGCTGAAGGCTATTGCAAACACGTTGAAGAAGTGGTTCGGTCCTGAACCACGAAGAGTCGAAAAATATCAGGTAGGGATAGTTAAGGCTCAGTTCGAAACAGAGCTTAACGATCCTCGCGTTTTTACTCTTGAGTTTCGAGGGATCGCGGAAGCGATGGGGATTCAGGATTTTGTCTATAAATATACTGCTGACAAACAATTTGATGATTATTTGGCGCAAGCTACAAGACAAGGGTTCCATCGCGTTAACAAAACACTGTTGGTGCCGGTAGGAAAAGTCAATCTGCTGCGAAAAGAAAACTTGCCTTTCGAGGTAGAAATTTCCTTCTAAATCCCTATAAATAAACATGGACAGAGCACAAAATCAGGTTCGGCAGTTTATGTTGAAAGGTGGACAATCCTTTCCAACTTCTCCCCTAGAGCCGTCAATTCAAACTCGAATTCTGCGGATCAAGCTTCTTCTTGAAGAGGTTCTTGAGCTTGCTGCGGCAAGTGGACTCGAAGTATTCGCGAAAGGCGTATCATTACATGATGCTGCAAGGAACAATGCTCTTTCGTATATGCCTGATGGAGAAACGGATTTGGTTGAAGTGGCAGACGCTATTGCTGATATACAGTATGTCAACCTCGGGGCATCTGTAGCGTTCGGAATCGACATCGAACTAATTTTCGAAGAAGTCCATTCGTCAAATATGACAAAGTGGTGGAAGAAAGAAGAGCTTGGTCAAGTTCCTAAAGATGCAACTGTCACTGATCTCTTTGATGGAACATACTGCGTCAAGAATAGCGCTGGAAAGATTTTGAAATCTCCGAGCTATCGTCCTGCAAATCTTGGACCGTTAATTCTCGCTCAACTACACCAAGATGTAAGCGATTGGCGCTAAATTTGCGCTTTGGACATATAAAAGTGCCAGCGGGCGCTTTTGTTTGTAAAGTATAAAGCCATGACTGCCAACATTCTCGTTAAAAAAAGGAACGGTCGTCTCGAAGACCTTAACATCGAGAAAATCAACAAGTGTGCGGAGAGAGCGTGTGAAGGGTTGGTCGATGTCTCAGCTTCGGAGGTAGTCTTAGACGCCCACGTTCAGCTTTACAACAAGGTCACAACAACCGAGATCGATCAAGCTCTCATTTACTCAGCCCGCTCCAAGATTGAAAAAGAACCAAACTATTCGTATGTAGCTGCGCGGCTACTACTTAACAATATTTACAAAGAGGTTTTCGCGGAGGGCGCGGACTCAGATGTTTTCCAGCTTCAATACAGGAAAGCTTTCATTGTAAACCTAAAGAAACTGGTGAAAGCGGGAAGGATCAATCCGAAGCTTCTTGACTTCGATCTCAAGGTTCTCTCGGAAGCTATTCAAACAACTCGCGATAAAGGCTTCAAATACTTCGGAATCCAGACTCTCTACGACCGTTACTTCATCCATATTAACGGACGCCGCATGGAAACTCCGCAAGCGTTCTGGATGCGTGTAGCGATGGGGCTAGCAATCAATGAACAAAATAAAGAAGAGCGCGCCATTGAGTTCTATACTGTTCTCAGTGAGTTTAGGGGTTGTCAATCAACTCCTACGTTATTTAACTCTGGCACGAATCATAGCCAGCTTAGCTCGTGTTATCTTAACACTTTCGATGACTCAATTGATGGAATCTTTGAGGGCTTGTGGCAGGAAGCTCGTAAGAGCAAGTTCGCGGGAGGACTAGGGTTTGACGTAACGCCGTGGCGCGGGGCTACTTCATACATTCACGGAACTAATGGAATCTCAACAGGCGTGGTGCCGTGGCTCAAGATTTACAACTCTATGTTGGTTGCTGTTGACCAAGGCTCCAAGCGACCGGGAGCAGGGTGCGCTTACCTTGAAACGTGGCATATCGACATCGAAGATTTCCTCGATCTCAAGAAAAACACTGGAGACGAGCGCCGTAGGTGCCACGATATGAATACAGCGAACTGGATTCCAGACCTGTTCATGAAGCAAGTCGCGACGGATGGAGATTGGTATCTGTTTTCTCCTAACGAGGTTCCTGACCTCCATGAATTGTATGGACCGGCATTCGAAAAAGCCTACTGGAAATATGTTAAAAAAGCCGAATCTGGAGACATCTCGATTTTCAGGAAGGTAAGCGCTAAAGAGCTATGGAAAAAGATGCTCAAGGCTCTCTATGAAACGGGACACCCGTGGATCACCTTTAAGGACGCGGCAAACCTGCGCTATTCGAATCAACACGTAGGAGTGGTTCACAGCAGCAACCTATGCACCGAAATCTTTCTTCATACCATCGCTTCTGAATACAAAGATGGGGTGAAATCGAAAGTCGGAGAGACGGCTGTTTGCAACCTCGGATCGATCAATTTGAGGACGCATATCGTTGATGGAAAAATCGACAAAGAAATGCTAGCCGCGACCATCAAGACTCAGGTGCGAATGCTGGATAACGTCATTGATCTTAACTACTATCCGACTCAGGAGTCTCGCAACTCAAACTTGAAGCACCGACCTATCGGTGGCGGAAGTATGGGTTGGGCTGATATGATTCATGCTTATGGACTGGATTATTCTTCGCCGGAAGCTGTGAAGCTCTCGGATGAAATTCAGGAATTCATCAGCTATCACACGATTCTCAACGACTCTCTATTAGCAAAAGAGCGCGGGAAATATTCCACCTACGAGGGTAGCTTGTGGAGTCAAGGGATTCTCCCCATTGATACATGGAAGAGTTTGATGAGTTACCGAGCGGTAACATTTGACCCTGAAAAGGTCAGTTCTATGGATTGGGATACCGTTCGGGAACATATCAAAGAGCACGGGATGAGAAATTCGAACGTAATGGCTATAGCCCCGACTGCGACCATCTCGTTTATTCAGGGTTGTTCAGAGGGTGTTGGTGCTGACTTTTCATGTTTGTTCGTCAATGAAAACAAGTCTGGTAACTTCTTTATCATTAACGAGTATCTTGTTGCGGAATTGAAAGCTCTTGGGCTTTGGACAAACTCAATCATTCAAAACTTGAAAGCTGCTGACGGTGATCTTTCATTGCTTGATGTTCCAGATGACATTAAGAAAAAGTTCCGAACTGCATTCCAGCAGGATCAGTCAATTTTGATCGATTGCGCTGCTGCTCGTCAGAAGTGGATTGATATGGGTCAATCCCTTAACCTGTTCAACAATAGCGAGAGCTTGAAAGCTTTGAACGACATCTACTTTCACGCATGGCAACAAGGTTTGAAATCGACCTATTACCTACGAAACAAATCTGCCAGCAAGGTAGAAAAATCAAACCGATCAGAGGTTAAGGCTCAGACGGTTTGTTCAATCGAAAATGGAGCAGCTTGCGAAGCTTGTCAATAATGGAAAAAGGACTACTACTCACTGAAAATGTCGCTGGTGTCAATCAACTTATTGATTCGAGCCACCCGTTCGCTTACGATCTTTGGAAAAAGGGCGCGGCTAACAATTGGATGCCGACCGAAGTCAACATGGCGAAGGACGTGGAACAGTGGAAGGTCGCGGGGCTAATATCCGATGATGAGAAATTTTTGGTCAAGAGATGCCTTGGGTTTTTTGCTTCAACCGAGAGCTTGGTTTCAAATAACCTTTTGCTCAGCATTTTCAAATATATCACTGATGGAGCGTGTCGCCAATACATCTTGCGTCAGGCATACGAAGAATCGCTCCACAACGCCACTGTAGAGGTTTGTTGCGAGTCTTTGAACCTAGACCCCCGAGAGGTTGCTGAGGCTTACCTAAGCATTCCTTCGATCAAGGCGAAAGACGACTTTCTAATGTCGATCACGACCGACCTCTCCAGAAATGATTTCTCAACCAAATCAATTGAAGGAAAGCGCGAATTTCTACGCAATGTAATCACCTACTACATCATTTGTGAAGGAACGTTTTTCTTTTCAGGGTTCGCCATGCTTCTGTCCCTCGGGCGTCAGAACAAGCTCCCCGGCATCTCTGATCAGATTCGCTTTACGCTGCGTGACGAGACCCTCCATATCCAGTTTGGAGTGTATGTGATCAATAAAATTCGAGAACAATATCCCGAAATTTGGAACATTGAGTTTGAATCAAAGACCATTGAACATATCAAAGAAGCCGTCGAACTTGAAATCGCCTACGCAAAAGACGTGCTCCCTCGCGGGTTACTCGGTTTAAATGCGTCAATGTTCATTGAATATATGCAGTATATCGCGAACCGGCGTCTTGAAGCTCTTGACCTTCCGTTTCGCTATGATAGTGATAAAAATCCGTTTCCTTGGCTCTCTGAGCAAGTTGACGTGAGTGCTCAAACAAATTTTTTTGAGCGCCGGGTTCGGGACTATCAGCAAGCTGGTAGTCTCAAGGATGATTTTTAAGCTAAGATTGCCTTGTAAAGTGTAAAAGAGGGAGTGAGTCCCTTTCTTGCCTTCCAACAAAATCTTCACTACATCACTTCAGGTGATCAACTTCCGTCCTTCGTTTCCGAAGGTAGCGGATATGATGTTCCTTCAACACTGATAATTCAGTGGAACAAGGAAATCGTTAAAAAGCAACAGCTTTATGGAGTGAGTTCGTCTCTCATTCCAATTGTGTTCGGAGGCTCTTCGTTCCAAATTGATGATGAGTCTGCTAATAACCTTATCACGGAAGACGGAAACAACATCTTTTCCTAATTATGTCTGACATCAAGATTTCGCAGCTTCCAACAACTTCAAGCCTAGCAGCGGGCGATCTTATCCCGGTTGTAGCGGTTTCGGGTCCTACGACCAAGGCTATCACGAAAGCCAATCTTCGAAATGCTCTAGGGACACAAGTCGTTACAGTAGCAAACGATACGGCTCGCTTTGCTTTAACATCTTCAAATGTCAATTTAGGAGACTTTGTGGTTGTGACCGCCTCTGGCTATGGCACTGCCGGTTCGGTCTATACAGTTATCGATCTCTCGAACCTAGGAAACAACACAGGCTACACAATTCTTGGAGTGCCAACAGGAGCAAACTTGGTGCTCGGCACAATGAACTTTGATAGTGGGAACATTACCAGCGATGGAAACGGCAATCTTTCTATCGTTAATACCGATGGAACTAATGGGAATTTATCAATAGGCGACGAGGTTCACGGATTCGGAGGCATTAACCTAGGAGGCATTTTACTGCTAAACACCTACGGGGGCGGCGAAGCTAGTTTCGCTCAAGGAAAAGCGGCTATCAGCAATACGGGAGCCTTGTCTTTCGATAGTGGAGGCATCTACAGTGATGGCGAGGGAGATTTAACCGTGGGCGGAAGCATTCAGGTTTCATCGCAAATCTATAATGTCTATGGTGCATGGGATATAAACGGCGGGGGAGCGGTTATCTTCGATAACGGGGCTTTTACAAGCGATGGTTCTGGTAATCTATTAGCTAATAGTTTTGCTGGAACAATAAGGTCAAACACTTTTGATAGTGATGTTTTTTCATGTGACTCTAGCTCAGCGTCTATTTTTGTTCCTACATACATTGATTCAATCAACACTGATTCTATTACTGGAGATTATTTTTCGCTAGGAAGTAGTCTAAGTTTTGATACAGGAGCAATTACTACTGATGGAAGAGGAAACTTAATAGCCACATCGTTTCAAGGAATATTCATCTACCCCGGCTCTGATAACTTCATGGTGGATAGTAGCCAAAATTTCTACATAAATGATGGCACCAACCTAGGAAATACACTGTCTGATTGGTGGAACGGACTTCAGTTAAACAGCGCAGCAACGGATTCAAATATTTCCGTTCAAGACGGAGCGCTTGTTGCTAATAGTGGTGCTCTTATCAATGGTGTGGTTATCGCTGACGGTGATATTGGTGCCAATAATATGAACGTTCCCGGTAATTTAATCGCCAACACCGTTCGAACAGGAAACGTTATAATCGGAGATGGTGACTATGGAGACATTGCTGATACAAGCGGCTCTTGGTCTATTTCGGGGGACGGAGGTTTTTCTTTTCAGTATGGTAACGTTGCCTATGGCGGCGACGCCGGTTTCAGCGTCAACAATAAAGTATTTTTTGATAACGGCGCTGTTTTCACTGATGGGTCTGGCAATTTTACTGTGGACGGTCTCGTTACAGCAAGTGGAGGTTTAGTCGTAACGGGACAAATTGCTGATTCAGGAGGACTATGGTCAATAAACTCTAACGGCTACGGTAATGTATCTTTTGATGGCGGTGCAACCTATACCGATGGTGGTGGTAATATTTACATGACAGCCGGGTGTGGTATAACAACACATGATAGTGTTTATGGAATTATAGTAGGTAACTCGGGGCAAGGTTGGGACCTTAGTAGCCCAACGAATTCATGGCAAATACAACACAATGGTAGTCTAATTTTCGATACCGGTGCTATTACGAGTGATGGAAGCGGTAACTTAACAACACTTTCAACGACCGGAATTATTTATCTCACACAAGCCGCAACAACGAGTGCTCCAACCTATGTAAAAGGTGCAATGTATTTTGATACAACTCTCAATAAGCTTCGCATTGGCGGGGCTACTGGTTGGGAAACTGTTACGAGCGTATAATGGATAGCACGAAGACAAGTGTTCGTAAAATCACAATTGGAATAATCGGAGTCACGATTACTGCTCTGATTGGTTGGGATATCTACGCCGAGTCAAACGGTGAAGAGAATACGATCTCCGACATCATTCATTCAGCCTCCAAAAAATGCATGGCGATCCCGTTGTTTTTTGGAATGCTGATGGGTCATTTCTTTTTACGCATCCAAGATCAATAATTTTCACAAGGCTCCTTCCTCTGTGTAAATGAACGTATAGAAAGGAGAAATGAACTATGCCTCTTACAATAACACCAGCAGCCGCAGCGAACCTTGCAGCCGCTCAGATCATCAACCAAGTTACTCAGGTGGCTTCTCAGATCAATAACGCTCTTGCAAACGGCGTTCCTGCTCGCGGAAACCAGCCAGCAATTTCGGCGGCTGATCTAGCAACAGCACTCGGCACTGTGAATGTGGCGATACTGAATGCAATGGCTTCTGCTCTCGCAGCCTAAACGCCTTCCGACAACTAACCCTCGAACAAATGCGGTGCCCACAAAGCGCCGCATTTTTCGTTTAAAAACATAAAAAAATAGCTATAACTAAGAGTGACGCTTTTGAACCAACGTTTTGATTTAAACATTGAGCCAGATAAACTAAAAGAACTCATCGAACTTGCAGAAGAGCGCGAGGTCGGAAAACTCGTTGATCAGGCAATGGCGTTGTATTACACGGCTCTCAAAATGCAGACCAAGGCTTTCCGTTTGGGATTGATCCCTGTAACTCCCACGGGAGGAATCGATCACCAGAAAGCTCCAATCTTCATCGACGTAACCTCTACATAGCCCCGCCAATGCCTCTAGGACGCCAACCAAGGCTCGAAAACGCCTCTTTCGCCTCATGACAGCCGCCGACCAGATAATTCGCTTCTACGAGCCTCTGGCGGCAAATCCCCAAAAAACCGCCCGTTTCTGTCCAGAATACCCCTGTGTGGCGACGAATTGGAGCCGGGGAATTGGAGACACGATGGCGTTGTCCAACTTACCCTCCGCGAACAAGGGGATTTATGTTCATTCGGCAAGTCCACATTTTAAAGTTTTGAAAAGTCTCTTCCTTGGCTATAAGCCTGTGGGAGACGCAAGCAGAATTTATAGGGTTGAAGTCTTGCAAGGAAAGTTCAGGCTTGGGAATGGACACTTTTTCCAGCGGCTCCAGCGAGCTTTTGGGATTGAAGTCTCATTACGACCCCAAGGAAGTCTTCTTGTTACCCAAGGAAGCTCGATCCGAAAGCAAATAGCCCTCCACCTTTCGGTCGGGCATTTTGCAAACCATCAAAAACACATTCATCCTCGCGCTCGTCAGCTTTATCCAGAACATAGAGAGACATTACAACAGTTCGTTAACCAGAACAAACAGTTTGATTTCGTGGAAGTCGGCACCGAATTCAGTGGACTGGAAAATGTAACCAACTCCTGCAACCTCGATCTTCACCAAACATTAGCGATTTTGAGCAATAGTGAATATTTCATAGGAATGAATAGCGGGGTAATGCACCTAGCCGCCGCTCTTGGAATCAAGTCGGTTATCATTCTGAATTTTCCTAGCGCTCGTGAACTTTACCTTCCCGTTCTGAAAGACATCAACTTACCCGATCTCGATTGGCTATATCCTCAAAACGTTCACCTTCACGAAGACGACGAGGGAGAACTTGTCAAATCTCTCTCGCTTGAGAATTTGAGCAAAGCGATCAATGGAGAGCTTTACCCATTCTGGACAGAAGATTTCCTAAGCTTGGTCGAACATGGATAAACGATACTCGATCATCACAGGATATTGGTCTGGCACAGGCTGGCGAGGGGAAGATAAGGACCAAAAACAAAGGTTCTTTGAAACTTGGTGGAAAAACACAAAAAGGTTTACCAGCCCGGTTGATGTATTTGTCATCAATTCCAATAGCGCGCAAGTTCCAATCAATAAGCATGGTAAGTGGATTGATCTCAGTTTTAACCTCGGTCACGTTCATGACTTGGATGCGAGCAACTATCGAAATAAGAGGTTCGGAGGTTGGTCGATGACCTTCATTATGGGGGCGATGTTTTGCTACGCGAACAACTGTGATTTTATTTTCAAGGAACAAGATTGCCTCGCTTTCGGAAGTTGGGTTGATCGAATGTATGAAGACCTGCATCGAACTGGAGCTTCCATGCTGGTTGGACGTAATCGAGACGCCAATGGTCAGGGGGTCGAACAAAGTTTAATGATCATCAAACATGAATTTATTTTACCGTTCGTAACCGCCTATCTGTCGTTTCCGGCTGACGATGCGGGAGGGAACTTCACGAGACCTGAACAGAAGTTTAGGCTTCTGTGGCAGCAGATGTTTGGACCTCAGATCGCGGAGCTTTCGTTTGGATATGGCAGAGCGCGCCCGCCCGCCTATGATCAATTTCCATTTTATTTACAACAGCTTCTTCCACCCGAACTGGAAGACCTCAAAGCCAAACACTTAATCTAACGTGAAAATCAATCTTGGCTGCGGGACTAACTATCTTCGAGAATGGGAGAACTACGATATGGACATCGACATTCGTCGGAAGCTACCTTTCGATGATAACGTTGCTGATTTTATTTTTGCCGAGCATGTAATTGAACACGTCTCTCATCGCGAGTCATACGAGTTTTTTGTGGAATGTCGAAGGGTTTTAAAAAATGGAGGCGTCCTTCGAATTGCCACTCCGTCCGTTGTCCAGATTGCACGCGGGACAACGCCGGGCTATTTGAGATTTTTAAAGGATCATGGATGGGGCGATGGTTCTCCCGCCAGTGCGGTTCGCTCGATCATCTTTGAACACGGACATGCCTCAATCTGGTCAGCCGAGACCCTTTTGGCGGTCTTAGACTCAATCGGGTTCAAGTCAAAACAATGTCAAGTCAAATGTTCAGAATTCGAAGATTTGCGCGGAATCGAAGGACACGACCGGGTGATCGGAGCCGAATTCAACGCTCTGGAGACCCTTTGCGTGGAAGCACAAAAATAAGTTTAAATTTGGGGCGATCCGGTTAAAAATACCTATGGAAAGCTCCGGCGACACAGCCATCCCTCAGCCCCCCAATACCCAAAGCCTCACCAATACAGGCGAAGGTGGGAACGCCTTGGAAAGAGCCATCGCGATGCGGATCGCGGCTCAGATGATCGCCGATTACAAAAAGAAGCAGAAATACAAGCGGAATACTTTTCCGCCCAAGGCGATCAAGAAGAAAAAGCGTCTTGCTCAAAGACGCGCTCGAAAAGCAAATCGATGAAGATCGTCGTCGTAACCGGCTGCACGGGAATGGATGGTAGCAACATGGTTGATTACCTGCTTGCGAACACGAACTATTTGATTGTCGGAATAGCTCGACATTCATCTAATCCAAATCGCCAAAATTTAAGGGAGGCATTAAATAGCCGCCGCTTTAATTTAATGTCCGGTGATCTTACTGATGCGATGACGATTAACGAATTGGTTCGAAACCTCAACCCGGACTATTGGATCAACTTTGGAGGACAATCGTCAGTTGCGGAGTCTTGGACTTCGCCTGAGACCACCTTCGATGTCAATGCACTTGGGGTGTTGAAGTGTCTTGAAGCAATTAAAAATTTCTGTCCAAAGTGCCGTTTCTTTAGCGCGGGTTCAAGCGAAGAATTCGGTCAGGCGGTTTTCTCGCCTCAAACCCTTGACCATCCAGTGCTCCCTCGTTCACCTTATGGCGCAAGCAAAGCTGCGGCTCGAAATCTTGTAAAAATCTATCGTGAGACTCATGGGTTGTATGCTGTTCATGGGATTATGTATAATCATGAAGGGGTTCGAAGAGGCGATGAATTCGTGACGCGAAAAATCACAAAAGGAGTAGCGAGGCTGCTTTATGAAGCAGTTTCAGAAGCCGCTCCAATTGAGTTGGGAAATTTAGATGCTTGCCGAGATTGGTCTGACTCGGAAGATTTTATGGATGGGGTTTGGAGAATGCTTAATCAAGATGACTTCAGACCTGATCTCCAAAAGAAGTGGGACGGCACCGGAAAACTGTTGATTCCTCAATCAGCGAACATCGAACATACTCGTTTCTTATCAAAAGAGATTAAAGAATATATTCTTGCGAGTGGGGAATGTCATACAGTTCGTGAATTTATTGAAGTAGCTTTTGAGTATGCTGGTATTCGAGGACGTTGGTGGAACGGGACAAACGCTCCAGAAGATGAAGAATTCATTTTAAACGTTACCTCAAAACGAATTCCTCTTGTTGTTGTTAATCAGAAATTTTATCGGAAATCAGAGCCTCAATCTCTTATTGGAGATTCAAGTCTAATTCGCAGAGACCTCCAATGGTCTCCCAAAACCTCATTTCAAGACCTAGTTAAAAAGATGGTCTCTAACGACATATAATATGAACCACTGTAATAAACACGACGAAGACTACACCGAATACTGCCACGGCTGCGCGCTTGAGCCATTCATGAATGGCGAGCCACTCGAAATCACTGAGGTTTCGGAAAAGATGGAGCTATGCCGAAAGACAAGCGCATGGATCGGAAATCGGGTGACTGAAATCGAGGAAACTATCAAGGCTCATCCCGAGCGCCGCCTCGAATTCAATGCGGAACTGATCCTCCTTCAACAAAAACTCAGTGTCGAGAAACAAATCCTAGAAAAACTCTTCTAATCCCCTATAAATA
>Ga0206804_10011_pt1 | contig 57154 bp, 47 predicted proteins | sample Alteio_BWOrgCont_62_FD_152888 | JGI IMG/M metagenome (GOLD analysis project Ga0206804, IMG submission 152888) | Enriched cells from forest soil in Barre Woods Harvard Forest LTER site, Petersham, Massachusetts, United States -... | ecosystem: Environmental > Terrestrial > Soil > Temperate forest >... | reverse complement strand
GATTTAACATGGAACGAGACATACTACAGCTTGATGCTTCAAAAGAATTATTAAGTAATGCACCGCATTTTACCTCCAGCCAATGGCCTGATATAAATCAACCCAGTTATGCTTATGGAATGTATCACGCGTATGGGATTGATCCTTATTTCAGCACCAATGAAGCAGCTGATGCCGACAATACATCACGTAATTTCCGTGATCGTGATGATCGCACTCTCACCCCGCTTGATCAGGGAAACAGTTGGTCGGACGTGAATATGACCGCAGCAATCCGGAAGGAAATCATGGCCGCAGATGGACTATCTATCGATGGCAGGAACATAAAAATCATAACCATCGATGGCCGTGTTACGCTGCGGGGACCGGTCGATAGCGCTGAGGAAAAAAGCCGGATCGATCATATTGCTAAAAACATTGCCGGGCAGACTAACGTAGACAGCCAGTTGGAAGTGAAAACCCAGTCTCAATAATTAAGTTGAACCCATAAATTTCAGTAAGACGGCCATTTAATTACAGGCTAAAGAGTCAGCACCGTAAATCCGCTCGGTTTTAAAATCGCAATCGTAGAATAAGAAATATCAACTGATATAAATTTGCCGGCTGGTTGGGCAGCCAGTTCCACCGAAAAATCACTTGCCGGCATAAAAATATATCGTTTTTCACATTAACTGATGCAGGTCTTGAAACCGGAAAATGGCCTAAATTAATATTTGATGCTGATGATGTTTTTGTCATCCGTTCCGATTTAGACCTCAACATTATCAAAACTAAAACCAATTAAAGGTTGCCGCTTAACATTTCAAACACCGGCTCAGCTGCTGGGAATCGCACACCGCACCGTAGAGGTTAAATTTGACCATTTCAAGCAGAGATTCAGTTCCCGAAAGCTGTTTCCGACCAATCCGAAAACTCCAGGAGATCGGTTGCTGTTGAAGCGCATTCAGGCAGACCTTTCGCAGTTGGAATTGGCTTTAAAAGCACGAGTTTCCGTGCATAAGGTGAAGTCTTGGGAGCACGATGAAATATCTCCCAAGGCCGAGGAATGGAAGATTCTAGCATCAATTTTACAGCTTAATTCTGAACGCTCTGAAAGCTAGCAACCCATCACTGGAGTTCAGTGTTGGCTTTTACACATTTTTTGATGCTCTTGTAAGTGCGCGAATGCTTCGAGGTGTTGTCAGCCGGCATCAAGTTTAACGGGTTCGCAGTGGCCCAACGTGTCGATTTTTGATTATGCCGGGAATCGACATAATTTTCAAAAGATTATCCCCACCGGTTTAAGGCCGGAGACTTGGAGACAAGGTTTTTGCCGCATCGCCATCAAAAACTGCTCAGCAAAATTAATTCCGGCCGCGAAAACCGCCAGCCAGATAAACGATGAGCACGATGAGCAGAATCAGCCCAAGCCCACCGCCACCGATTGCCGGCCCACCGAAATAAAATCCGCCGCCGCCAAACAGAAGGAGTAGAAGAAGAATGATTAGGATTAGGTTCATATTCATAACATGTACGCCAAGACGAATGGTCGTAAGCCTTACCAGTGCGTTACATTAAATTTTTTGAATTTCGATCGGTCATGCTCGGCGACCGAGAAGCAGGGGTTGGTCGTGATTGGGGCATCGATAGATGAAGGCGGTGGAGATGAGGCAAAGTCGTTCGCTCAAAAATCAGACATGAATTATATTGTGGGATTTGTTGATGACAAAGTGCAGCAAGTCTTTGCTGGCATTGAAGCGATTCCAACAACATTCGTCATCGATCATTGAGATCACATTGTACAAAAGAATTTGGGCCTGACTGGAAAGGATGAGTTTGAGGCGGAGATTAAGCCACTACTAACTCCATAATGCAGGGGTGCTGATATTGTACGATAATCCCCTTTAAAAGTCTTTGTTGTGAATCATCGCCACCCCACATCACCTTCGCCTAACGCATATAACCTCGATAAAATTGGGCGACCACCGGTGGGTAAGGGTTAGCAAAGTGGTTGCTACCGCCTACGAGGCTATAGGTTCCCACCAACTGCCAATTGATAAAATTGCTTGATGATTGAATTTCAACGGCAAAGCCCGGAGAACCAGCTACATCACAACCGAATTGGCCCGCGCTCAACATCGGTGATTGCAATGTTGGCGGTGGAACCAAAGTGGCGGGAATTCCTTTTCGGATGTTATAATTTTCCGGATCGGCCACATAGATATTCCCAAGACTATCCACGGTTATTCCCACGGGATACTCGAATTGCGCCGCGCTTCCGGTGCCGTCTCCGCTGCCATAGGAATAGGTAAAACCAGCCAGAGTTGATACCACGCCGGCTTGGGTCACCTTCCGGATTCTGATATTATCCGTATCGGAAACGTAAAGATTGCCGGTGCCGTCCACCGCGATTCCTTCAGGATAATTGAAACGCGCGCCGCTGCCGGTTCCGTCATTGGTGCCGGAAGTTCCTAGAAGTCCGGCAAGAGTGCCGACCATTGAATTGGTTCCTGCGGGAATGAGAGTACGAATCGCAGCATTGCCTGAACCAGCAATATAGACTGTGCCGGCACTGCTCACGGTGATGCCAAAGGGGGAACGAAACCGCGCAGAGCTGCCGTTCCCGTTGCTCGCGCCCGGAGAGCCTCCTACCCCGGCCAAAGTGATGACGGTCCAATTGGTTCCCACTAATGTTAGTTCACGAATGGTGCTGTTTCCGGTGTCGGCAATATAAAGGTTTCCAGAGGCGTCCAGAGCCATGCCTTGTGGATCATTAAAACGCGCTGCCGAGCCGATGCTGTCATTGGTACCGGAGATACCGAGTTGCCCGGCCAGCGTGGTCACTTGCCCCGAAGAATTAACTATGCGAATTGTTTGATTGACAGTATCTGCGACGTAGATATTGTCCGCGCTATCCACCGCCACGGCATATGGATCATTGAATCTCGCGAGGGTTCCGCTTCCATCATTGGTTCCCGCCGTCCCGTGCAATCCGGCCAGGGTCGTCACTACTCCGGCAGGCGTTACTTTGCGAATGGTGTCATCGAATTCATCGGCCACATAAACGGTGCCCTGAACTATCGGTGGCGACTCCCATCGGATAACCAAATACCGCCGCCGCTCCGGTTCCATCCGCGCCGATCTGCATTCGTGGCGCTCCGGCCAACGTGGTGACCACGCCAGCACTGGTTACCTGACGGATTTCATTGTTGTAGTCATCAGCAACGTAGATGTTCCCTGTACTGTTTACTGCCACGGCGGTGGGATAGGAAAACCGGGCAGCGCTGCCGGTGGCATTGGTGCTCCCTGCCGAGTTGCCCTTGCCAGCCAAGGTGGATACCAGCCAACTGGTTCCTTGCAGAGACAATTGGCGGATTGTATTGTTGTCGGCGTCGGCCACGTACAGATTTCCGAAATGGTCCATGGTTATTCCGGAAGGATTGAAAAACATCGCCTGGGTGCCAACCCCGTCATTCGTACCAATGTTTCCCGCCGATCCGGCAATAGTGCTGACAGTCCCTGCCACCGTGATTTCGCGAATAGACTCGTTGTATTGATCTGCGATGTACATATTACCGGCGGCGTCAAGCACAAGGCCTCTGGGCTCGTAAAAACGGGCGGCGGCACCCGGCAGATTCACATTGCCGTAAGCTCCCGGAAATCCGGCAATGGTTGAGACACCACCACTCGAAGTGATTTTGCGGATAGTGTCGCTGTCAGTGTCTGCGACATAAACATTATCCGCGTCATCCACGGCAACGCCCTGAGGAAAATAGAACCGTGCGGCCGAGCTAGTTCCGTCATTAGTACCGGAAACACCGCCCAGACCCGCCACGGTCGTTACCACCCCGCTCTGAGTCACTTCGCGGATCGTGCTGCTGAAAGTGTCGGCCACAAACACATTCCCATTGGTGTCTACCGCCACAGCGAAAGGGCCGTGGAATCGCGCTGCGCTGCCAATACCGTCGTTCGTCCCGGCGGCATCGGGCATTCCGGCCAGCGTGGTCACTACGCCGCCCGGAGTTATTTTCCGAATGATATCATTGCCGGTATCCGCCACGTAAACATTGCCGGCATTATCGACTGCGGTGCCTTCGGGACCATCAAAATGCGCAGCGTTACTGATGCCATCGACAAACCCAAAACCTGAGTATCCGGCCAGAGTGGTGAAAGTGTAAGGCGTGGAATAAGTGATTTGAGCATGCGCATTACCCATAGAAAATAGCATTGGGAGCAGGCAGAGTATCGACCGGAAAGCCCATCGCATGGGACTGTTTCGACTAAGCAAAAGATTAGTGTTCATACACGGCAGCTGGTGGCGTTCCCGATTCAATTTTATAACAATCGTTCCAACGTTAAGCGCGATCTTTGAAAGGGTCAAGCAGGGTGTGCCCACCTGTTATGACTGGTGCATGCCACGGAGTTTAAGCAACTGGGTGCAGTTATTCGGCTCGCAGTCCTGTAGCGCAATGATCTTTTCAAGTTCGGTCGTGTTTTTATCCTGTCCTAACAACCGGATCGTGAGACTGATTTAAGTTCTAAAGTGATTGACACTCTAATTATAAATGATGTGTTAACATGAATGAAGAAAGTATCGTAGAGAATAAGAGGAACAGTATTCATTCAGGAACCGCCGATCGCAGAACCCCATCATGCCCAATGCGGCATTAGCAGCCATCACAAAAAGTTTAGTGCAAACATTACCACAAATTGTAACGACATTAATCCGTTGCACAAAATGGCCTTAATTTAAAAAACTACCTCTGTGTGCAGGGTTGCTGATATTGTGCGGTGATCACTATGCTGTTAGGGTCGTGGCGATCACAAGGAATGGCAAATGCGTAACAGTTAAATTCAATGACCATCCCATGACAATCCAAAGACATTTACCCTGCGAAGTTCTGGTCTTTGGATTACCAAAGGCCAAACCTGTGGCACATTAAACTTTAAAGAAAGTGGCTCTATTAACCGCACCGCTTCAAAAATCCCTCATAGGGCTTAAAGCCACACGTTCAATTAGTTACATCTTGTCGGGCATACTCAACAGCCTTGACTCGGATAGAGTATTCAAAACAATTAACTGGTCCGGCCACGGACAATGAAATTCTTTCCTTCCCAGCGTTGATTTTCTTTCCAGAAAAACGTGAATTCAATCACTGCACTATCTGGAAGGTTCTCTGCGGAAAGATCGACGAACCAGACATTTAAGGCGCTGACATGAGTGGCATCGGTTTGGTTGGTAGTTGCCCAGCCGTCGAGGGACCAGATAATAGCAGCCTCTGCAGCGACGATAAGGCGCAGTATTTTTCCATGAGGCAGTTCATGGATTTGGTGGGAGAAACTCCAGATCTCGTGCCGGCTTTTTACCGGCCGGGCCACGAAACGTTGGAAGACGGGTTCGATGCGGTCAAAACAGACGCCATCCCGGGCGCTCCGCACCAGTGAAATATATTCTGCGTGCGCCCAACATAACGGCATAGCAGAACCTGTCGGGCCACCCATCTTCATGTGCCGCTCCGGCAAATCATTTGCATCCCAAAGCTGTTCCGGCAACATACCACCTGCGTTCGCGAATTTTTCCATTGCCTTGATGAAAGGCGCGGGATCACGGCCGGCCGTCAGTTCATAATGACCGCGTTCACCAGACAGTATCGGCCAGGAACGGCCGACGCCCGTTCCATTGAAAGCGCTCCCGTCATCTTTTTGCCCGTAACCATCATGATTGTAGCGACGCCAGCATGGCCCTTGCGGCAGATCATGTTTGAGCACATGGTCAATGACTGCGACGGAATCAACGATTATGGGGTCATTGGCCGCTCGCACTCCGAGCCGGACCAATTGGAGAAAATCTCCACCAACGATATTGCGGGCGGCATGTTGACCACCTCCATTGGCGATCTGGATGAACGCCGTATTAGGATCGGCCGTCCCGTCGGAATTCTGCGGAATAGCGGGAGTGATGCGCACATAATGCTTTGGCCTGCCCGGCAGGAGTTCGCCGCAAGTGGTGACCGTCCAGGCTTCGAGGCGCGAGGAAAGCCAGTCGGCGTTAACCAAAAGAAAATATGCTGTGATTTGTTCCTTCCGGTTCAGCGCAAATTCCGCCGCGCAGACTAGAGCCGCAATGATCGCCGCGAGCGTCGAAGGTGAGTAACCGGCATTTTCCTCCCATCTCTCCTGAGCAGTCACGGGTCCATTGAGAACTAAATATGCGGCCGCTCGGGTGATGAGTGTCCAGGGATCAAATTGTTTTAAGGCGCCCGCCCGGTGCAAACGCCACGCAAGCAGAATCGGCACCGCTACTTCATCCAGTTGAATACCCGTCCAATAAGGTTTGCCTGTGATGAAACTATTTTGCGGTTCACAGCCATCGGCTGCCTGGATACAGGAGAGCCAGATGAGTGCGCGCAAGGCTGATTCGGTTCGTCCGCAGGCAAGCAATGCCGTCGCAGATTGCACCATGTCGCGGGTCCAGACCAGATGATATCCGCCCTGATCACGATCGTCTTTAGTTTCGCCCCAAGGAATACTTAATGACGCTACAAATGCGCCGGGAAATGCCTTATCTTCATGAGCCGGCAGAACACATTGACTCACCCGCATTAAATGACCGCCATCTTTGGTCTGTGCGCGCATATCGTTTTCATATCCGGGACGTTGCCACTGACTAACATATTTGTCGCGCTGCTCCCGGAAAGGTATGGCCAAAGCTTGCAACAACTCTGTCGAAGCGCTTTGATCGCTTCGGCCGAATGCAATGGCCACGACAAACTCCAGACCTTTAGATAAATCAATCTCCCCCATTACCGCAATGTTGCCGTTCTCCGCTTTTTCATATTCCCAATCCATCTTGAAATTTTGCGTCAGGTCCTGCCAACCGTCGCTATGACCGGCATAGCCGACCGAACGTCGCGTAAAATCCGGCTGGCAACCAAAAACGAGGTGGACGTCCTCGCGCGCGGCCGCTAAAAGCTTTCGACCGCCGCTGTCGTGCCAATACGCCGAATTGTTTTGACCGCTACCCTTAAGGTGCGGGGCGAGCAGCGCATATAGACGTAATTTACCGTGTAACTTTGGATCCATGATTTCCAGCCGGGTATTCATCAGTAAAACCGGCGAATGCGGCTCGCCAATGACTTCCTTAATCAAGCGATAGCGGCCGTTACGGTCGGAGTTAGTAAGCCGGTAAAGCAACACGCCGTGCTCCGGATATTCGATCAGATGCTCGAGATCGCGCCGCTCTTCATGACAAAATGTCTCGCCATCGGTGATCAGGAATTGGAGATCACGTGTGTTGGGCGTATCTACATAAGGATAATAAACCTCGTTGACGATGCCATGACTCAGAGTGAACCAAACACGTGAACTGGTATGATAAGCCGTGCCGATACCGTCCTTGGCGCTGGAGGTCCATCGTGGTGCGATGCCGGGAGCGCCCGGCGCGTTACCATTGGAATTTAACATAAATTTTACGTCTGCTTGCTTGATTCTGATGATTAACCACCATGGGCAAAATCAGGATAATCTGTCATGCCACCGTCCACGAATATCGTACCCCCGGTCACATACGAGGCAACATCGGAGACCAGGACAACGACCATGCGGGCAATTTCTTCCGGTTCGCCGATCCGCTTCAGAGGAATTTTTTCCAGCAGATCTTTCATTTTTTTTGGATTGCTCCAAACGGCGCGGTTGATTGGCGTTCTGATCGCACCAGGACCAACCGACAGCACGCGCACGCCAAAAGGAGCGGCCTCTTGGGCCAGGGTCTTCGTTAGCATGCTAAGAGCCGCTTTGCTGGATGCATAGGCGCTGTAACCTGACCAGGCAATCTCTTCATGTACCGAGGTCGTACTTAGCACGACCCCGTGCTTTTGCGGCACCATCCGTTTCAGAGCCTCACGGGCGCAATAGAAACCACCTAATAAATTAACCTCGAATACCTTTCGCCACTCAGCAATGTCAGACTCCCATGCCAGTGCGCTCACTCCATCCATCCCGGCGTTGTTGATGAGAATATCAATCCCGCCCCAGGCCGCGTCCACCTGCCCAAACATGTCTTCGACGGCCTGCGGATTGGAAATATCCGCCTGGATCGAAAATGCTTTACCATGTTTCCGCTTGATTGTTTTCACAATCTTGTCGGCCCCCTTGGGATGGCTCATACAGTTAACCGCTACTTTGGCACCGGCACCGGCCAGAGCCAGTGAAATCGCCGCGCCAAGGCCGGAGCTCCCGCCGGTTACGAGCGCACGTTTACCTTCAAGTTTGATGTTCATAAATGTGTTTTCATTTTATTCGCTGATCGTTCCGTACCGGTTTCCGGCAATTGTTTGTTCGAGAGTTGAAGCTGAACAATGTTCGGCGGAAAAGGAATGTTGCAGGCCCAACTGATGGCCACTTCAAGTTTACGACTGAAGGTCGGCAGCTTCGCCAGGTAGATTCCCCGCCATAAAAACCAGGCAAAAAAACCTGAAAGTTTGACGCCATAAATCACGGCTACGGCATTGCGATGTCCAATGGAGGCAAGCATACCACGCGGACGAAAATAAAATGGCTTTGTGACATTATGGTGCAAGGTACGTTCAAGATTCTTCGCCAACTGCCGGGCCTGTTGCATCGCAAATTGCGCGGTCGCAGGACATGGCTTGTCATCGTAGGCATTGGGAATTAGCGAACAATCGCCAAGGCTCCAGAGATTGGTCGCACCCATAACCTTCATATCCGGCCCGGTTTTGAGCCGCCCCTTTTCCAATGGCAGATCCAGTTCCTTGATCAAGGGATGCGTTTCCGTGCCGATAGTACTGACAATCATTCCCGCCTCGACTTCCTTGCCTGAACTCAGATGCACGGCGATGGCATCGATCTTTTTAGCGGTTGTTTCCAGGTGCACTTTGATTTTATTGTGCCGGAGCTTTTTTAAGGTGAAACGGGATAACGATTCATGCTGCAGCTCGGGCAGAAGTTGTTTGCCTTCGTGTAACAAAACAACCTGGGGAGTTTCGCGCTTCAGCTCGGGATAGAACCGCTGAATGGCCTGCATCAAATCTGACAAATGTCCCGCGACCTCTACGCCGCTAAAACCTCCGCCGATAACGACGACTGTCAGCAGCCGGTGACGCGCCTCCGCCTCAGGCTCGATAGCTGCCGCCTCAAAATTACCGATCAAATCGTTACCCATGACAAGGGCGTCAACCACCGTTTTTAGAGCGTAGCCCCTCGCGGAAAGTCCGGGAATTTCAGATAAATTTGCCGTCGAACCGCAGGCCAGCACTAACTGCGTATAATGGATTGCGTCCGAAGTTCCATCTTTACGAACATAATGCACCTGGTTGTTTTTGCGATCAATCCGCGTAACCTGCGCCTCCACCCACTTCGTGCGCCGGGTCAACTGACGGCCGGCCACAACAACGTGCAGCGGCGAGATCGTTCGCCCGACCACTTCGGGAAGCAAGGGAGTGAAAACAAGATGATTTTCAGTACTGAGAACAACTATTTCAGTGTCGGGCGGGAGCAGGCATTCCAAACGTTGTGCCAGGGTCACCCCGCCAAAGCCACCACCCACGATCACAATCCTTGGTGATAAATCAGATACTTGGTGAATATCTTGCTTCATAATCAAGCCAACTATAGCCACTCATTTATCTCACGTTCTTAGCAGACAACTTTTGACATGAAGTTATAAATGGGCGATCAACCCATAAAACTCAAATAAGTGACCACTTATAAGGATGTAGGCGATGCCATCCGATAAGGCCCGCTTACGGCTTTGGCACTGTTAAAACTGAATTCCTTCCGCCAAACGGATTAGGTACGGTCTCTTTAGCGAGCGGATCGGGCATCCATTGACCATCCACTATGAGACAGTATTCGTAGGTGCCCGGAGCCAAAGACGTTTCCTTCCACCAGCGGCCTCCGCCGGTGGAGTGCAAGGTTTTCTTTTCAGGCTGCCAATGATTGAACGTGCCCGCCACGCAAACGCTGGAAGCTGTGGGATGTGTGAATTCAAAACGAACCGGCACCAATTGCGGGCCGGGATTCGGAGCATTATCGTGATTGTGATTATGTTTCATAAATGGAAATTTTCAGCCTACTAAATCATATTTTTTTGGCACGGGCATATCAAGATCCAGAGCATCGCAGAAGTAGCGCGATCATCTGATCGCGTGTTATCCCAGGAGCATCATCTTTTTTGCGCATAGTAAACTGTGGTTACTGTTCTTATGAAGCAATGTAAATGCCACGCTTTTAAATACAGTTGAATCTGCAAAATGATCCTGAAATGATAATAATTAGACGTAATCTAAAGGCAGTTTCTATTTCGATGATCCCCCAATCGGGTAATGGCGTTTTGCATGAAGCGACGCGGGTGTATTGCATTTGTCAGATGAAATCAAAATTTAATTATTTTGATTCCTATTAATTTTTTCAGCAAAAATTCAATTCAACTTTGCGTTCGGCAGGAACGCTACAAGATCTAAAAACTGGGGACCAGTGTGTATCAGCTATTTTCGGAGCCCCTCAACGGGAATGCCTCTCTTGTATTGGATAAGGAAGCGGAGTTGGCCTTAAATAACTTGCTCACGGACAGCCTCCACAACGTCAGAATTTTATGGCACCGCCAAGGTAATCATGACTGAAGTGGGCAATATCATCTTGAACGCATGTCCGAGAATTTTTTGAAATCTGCTGAACATCCGTTTTCTTATACTGTGCCGATATTTCAGCCGATACAGTTAGCATGATTTGAAGAAATCAATTCAGTTTGCTTTCGGTGATAATTCCAAGTTAAGCAATAAATGTGAAATATCAATTTTGAGCTGACTGGGACTTTGCGAACCAAAGCCGAAATCCTACGAGAGCAAAAGCAGTCAGCCCAGCTAGTGTCAGTGTACCGGGCTCAGGCGCAGTCACGATATTTAATGCAAAATTGTTAAAAGTGACGGATGCCGTGCTGGCCGTCGTGGTCTCGAGTACGAAATAAATTGAAGAGACATCGCTCGTATCAGTGGTGGAAAATAATGGGTCACCATTTATGCCTGCTGTCACCGTATCGCCAGTCCGGCTAATGTCTAATATGCCTGAACTGCCATAGTCAGTTCCGAGCGAGCTCGCCGAGTTGGGAGGATTATAGAATGTCTCTGCGTGTGATCCATTCGTAGCACTATAGTCGATTTCATCCCCGTCACTTATACCCAAAGCTATATCAGCATCAGACGAAAGGCCGCTAAAGCCTACTTGCAAACTAAAATCGCCTGAAAAGCTGGCGGGTACTGTACCGTCGCTGGACGGCATATTTAAAAGATTGAAAGTTTCCTGGCCGGATGCAGTTTCGGTTATGCTCATACCAGCACCTGAAAATGTCGGGTTATTTCCTAAGTTAAGATAGTTATAATTCCAATTGCCATTTGGACTGGTAAGTGGATCTGTAAAGGTTTGAGCTGAACCAATGGTGATAAATAGTCCAAGCACGGCCAGACTCGATATTGTTTTCATAAACTAATTTTAGGGTTGGCTTTTGAATCGTCTAATGTCCTGCAAGCTATATGCCAATAAGTTTCATAAAATTGCAATACTTTAATTTTAAATATTAGTTATTTAGTTTTATTTAGTAAGAACACCGAATTTTCCCACCTAAAAACAATGCAAATTGCCTCGCTGTATTGAATTTTGCAATATGATTGCATGTAATATTATTGCTCTCACTTATCAATCGCGCGCACCGGCAAGTATAGGCAGTTTCATATTTAATTAGGTATGTTTCGATAACAAAGCCGTGGGGTGAGAGGCTCATACCAACAGGAATAATTGACGCCGGCCGCCGCCGTTTTTTTAGGCCGCAAGTCCTCCGCAATGGGGTGCTTTCCTTCTTCTATATAATACTTGCTTCATTCATGTTAACACTCCATTTATTATTAGAGTATCAACTACTTTAGAACTTAAATCAGTCTCGCGATCCAATTATCAGGACACAGTTAAACATCCTGAGCTTTGAGCGTTAATGAAAACCGATAAGACCTCGGAATCGTTACTGAATGTGAGCCGGTTGCTTGATGGAAAGCCTTTCTGTATTCGACGTAAAATTTGATAAACCTATGCCAACGAAATAGATGCCGTTTGACGATTGAAATAACAGCCCTATCAGTTCAACGTGACTGATTGAAGTTGATTTCGGTCGCTGAATGGAGTTTTGAGCGACCGGCGGTGACTCCCGTTAGTATCACGCGAATTGCAATAATCTATTTAAAAATCGCATTATCGGTTTCAAGTGAAACTTCGGCCGAGCATGTAAAAACCAAAACTTCGGGGTGGCATATTTCAGGCTAAGTATTTCCAAAATAAAAATGATTGTTCATTAAAAATTCCCAATATCCTTCAAATCCCCGAAAAAATATTTAAGCCCTTATTAAGATTCTAGCTAGAAATTCTTCCGCCCAGGCAAAGTGCAGATATATCTTAAATTATGAACACAGAAAAAACTATGTCACGCAGAACGGCTGTAAGCGGCATCGGAGCTGCCCTGGCAACTCTCGCCGCCACACGAAGTTTTGCCGCAGAAACTGCGACATCTCTGAACAGTCAAGCGAAGTCTCCGGATTTAGAAAATCCACTTAATAAATATCCGAAACCGCCTTTCGCGGGGCAATTACAAGCATGGCCCGGATTGGCCAGCAAGATGAATCCGCGGCCCGATCACGGTGAAAAAAGTTATCAAGGTTCGGGTCGTTTGACCGGACGTAAGGCATTGATTACGGGCGGGGATTCGGGAATGGGGCGGGCGGCGGCAATCGCCTACGCACGGGAGGGAGCCGACGTGGCTATCAATTATTATCCGACCGAAGAATCCGATGCGCAGGAAGTGCTCGCGTTGATCAAAGCAGCAGGCCGCAAAGGCATTCTCATTCCGGGGGATCTGCGGGAAGAAACTTTTTGCCAAAACCTGGTGAGACAGGCGGTAACTTCCCTCGGCGGTCTGGATATTGTCGTCAGTAACGCCGGCCGTCAACAAAGCCACGAGTCCATTCTTGATATCAGCACCGAACAATTTGATTGGACCATGAAAACGAATATTTATGCCCCGTTCTGGATCATAAAAGCCGCGCTGCCCCATCTTCCACCTGGTTCGGTGATCATCGGAACAACCTCGGTACAAGCCTATGATCCGTCGGCAGATCTTTACGATTATGCGCAGACCAAGGCGGCCACAATGAATTATATAAAATCTCTAGCGAAGCAATTGGGGCCGAAAGGCATACGCGTGAATGGAGTCGCTCCCGGGCCAATCTGGACACCGTTGCAAGCGAGTGGCGGAGCCTCGCAGGAAAAACTGAAAAAATTCGGCAGCGAAACTCCCCTGGGCAGACCCGGCCAACCGGCTGAATTGGCCTCCATCTACGTGCAACTGGCAGCGAATGATGCCAGTTACGCTACCGGTCAGATTTATGGTGCTGCCGGCGGTAATGGACAACCCTAAGATACCTAATGCCGAAAATGAAAGTAATTCGGGATGCGCATAAAGGATTGCATCGCTACCCATCCAAAGCCACGAACGTGATGAGGCGCATCAAATCCCATCGTTAATGTAAAATTGCAATAATAGTTAAAGGCGAATCATTTTAGCGGCCGAAAACCGTCATGCGTCTTCAGATTTCCGAATTTCGTAGCGTCCTGTAACATCTGGATATTGTTAAAGAAAACATAGGCAGGAAAACCTGCTCTGATTTGCCGGCGTATAAAATGTAACTCTTCCATTGAATAGACATGTTTGAAATCTTTTCCCCCGTGAAGTCGTAAATAGGTAAAGTTGAGCGTGACCGAGCGCGATACAAAAGGGTCCACGGCATGAATCAAATCAAGCTCTTCACAAAGCGTTTTAATCAGCGCCGGGTTCCAATCACCTCTCGGCTCCCAGATGAATTTCAATCCATGCCGCTCGATGGAAGTGAAAAAAAGCCTCATTTGGTGCAGGTTTTCCGGGCTGGGCCCAAAGCTCGCCGGACATTGAAAAAGTATGCACTTAGCTTTCAGGGCTTCGGCGCTGCGCCAACTGGTTTCCCAGGCCATGAGAACGGGCGGAGTGAACTGAAATGAGCCGCACTGTTGTAATTCTGCCGGCGTGAGTTTTGTCGTTAGACGACGGAAAGTGGGACTTTTTGAGGAATGTGTGATCAATTGCCAGGCTTTTAAAGTGAACTCAAAATGCTCCGGAACCAAAGCGCGCCAACGTTGAAGGGTAGCGATACGGGGCGGCTGGTAAAATGTTTGCTGCACTTCGCCAACCGGAAAATGCGCAACATATTCTGTTTTAGGCAAAGGAAACCCGCAACAGCCTGTCTTTAAAAAATTGCCGGGCAGCATAACAAAAGATTGGAAAATTTATTTAATAACGAAGACCGATGATTTCCAGTTGTTGAACGCCCTCAGGAGCGTGAAAATGGATGCGGTCGCCGACCTTTGCTTTTGAGAGCGCCCTGGCAACGGGAGAACGCCAGTTGATATAATTCTCTTCCGGGTTTGCCTCATCCACGCCGACCAGGTGATACGTGATCTCCTGTTTTTGTTGGTCACGCACAGTCACTATGGCCCCGAAGAGAATTTGATTCCAGGGTGGTATTAGCGCTTCAACCACCACAGCCGATTGTAAGCTTGCGCGTATTTCATTAATTTTCTCACGCGTTGCAGGAGAGGACGGTTCTGCTGCCAAACGGTTCAGTTTTTTGCGCAACATTTTTTCGCCCCGCGGAGTCATAAAGTTTTTTACGCCCGAAGGTATCAACGAAGCGGCCCTGGAAACGGGTGGCTCCAGAAACTCATCAGATTCTCTAGTGAAGGCTTTGCTCATAGCATTTCGACCAATCTCAGGGGTCATCGTTTTAACCGTTGGGTTTTAAGACGACCTTAATGCAGCCCTCTTTTTTGTCCCGGAAGCGTTTATAGGCTTCGGGGCCTTCATCAAGAGTCACTTTGTCCGTGATAATAAAAGACGGATCAATTTCACCATTGACGATGCGCTCCAAAAGTGGAGCCAGATATTTTTGCATGTGGGTTTGACCGGTCTTAATCGTTAGCGCTTTCGCGATGATTGCACCCATTGGCACGCTGACCTTATTGATGAAAACCCCGCGCATTGCGATGATTCCACCGGGACGACACGCCATCACCGCCTGCTCAAAAGCGTAGGGCCGCTCCATGTCGGTGAGACTGGAGGTCAGCGACTCTCCGATTCCTCCGGGACCGTGACTTTCCAAGCCAACTGCTTCAATGACCGCGTCCGGACCTTTTCCGCCGGTTATCGCGAGTAATTGTTCTTGTAGATCCCGGGTGTTGTATTCGACGGTTTCGGCGCCGGACGCGCGGGCCATGGCCAGACGTTCAGGCACGACATCAATGGCGATGACCCGCGCGGCACCCAGCAAAAAACAGGAGCGGATGGCCAGCTGACCGACCGGACCGCAACCAAAAACCGCAATCGTTTCACCGCCTTTTATCTCGCACATCTCGGCTCCAACATAGCCGGTGGGAAAAATGTCAGAGAGAAATATCACCTGTTCATCAGAAAGTCCGTCCGGAACTTTGATCGGCCCGACGTCCGCATAAGGAACTCGTAAATATTGCGCCTGACCACCGGAAAAGCCGCCATAGCTATGGGAATACCCAAAAATTCCGGCCGTCGGATAACCGATCAATTTTGCTTCTTCCCGGCCGGCCGGATTGCTGCGCTCGCAACACGAGAAGAGACCCCAACGGCACATGCGACACTCACCGCAACTAATGGTGAAGGGAACGACCACGCGGTCCCCCGCCTTTAACTTATGTTTGGCATCCGGCCCTACTTCCACAACTTCACCCATCGTCTCATGGCCGAGAACATCGCCTTTGTGCATGTTTGGAACAAAACCACCCATCAAATGTAAGTCCGATCCGCAGATCGCACAGGTCGTAACTTTTATAATCGCGTCCCGCGATTCAACAATTTCCGGATCGGGAACGGTTTCACAGCGGATATCGCCTTTGCCATGCCAGCAGAGTGCTTTCATAAAATTATTTCTAAAATGTATTGTTAGTGGTTCACCCGGTTTAAGAAAATCCCGAGTCTGATTGTTTAAATTTTTTAAATAAAAGTCATGGAGCGAATCCGATGCCAAAATGAATTAGTAATGAATTTACAATTTTTCAAATAATTGTCGGCTGCGATTTGCCTTAGAGAATTGCAATATGCTTACTTGTTCCACTTAATCACTGAAAGCTACCGCGGTCGTCACACTTTGAATTCCTGGCGAAATGGAATTTCTTTAAATATTGGCCGCCGACTACCGCCGGAAATGCTTATGTAGCTTAGATAGCATTCTGAAGCAATTTGTTCAGATTATCGGCATTTGCTAACGCCCGGTAACATTCGTGATTTAGTCCTTTTTAAATCTCAAAACAAATGCGTTAAGCCAGACGTTTCGTGCATTCTGCGGTTCGGAAAACTATCTGTATGTGAAATTTCCAAGGAAATCTGATGGCAGTTAAAACGCTATGTCAACTTGACCATAAAATCATTATAAAAACTATGAACTTAAAAGACCTATTCCTCGATGAGTTATCCGATATGTATGATGCCGAACACCGGATCATCAAAGCTTTGCCAAAGTTGGCCAAAGTAGCAACCTCAGAAGAATTAAAAAACGCATTTTTAAGTCATTTGGAAGAAACTAAAGGTCAGGTTGTCAAACTGGAGCAGGTATTTCAGGCTTTTGGCGAAAAGGCCAAAGGTAAGAAATGCAAAGCTACGGTCGGCTTACTCGAAGAAGGTGATGAACTTGCCGGCGACAATAAAGGCGAACCTACGATTAACGCCGCGTTGATTTCAGCGGGTCAAAAAGTCGAGCATTATGAAATCGCATCCTATGGATGTTTACTGGCATGGGCCCGTTTGCTGAAGAACTCGCAAGCCGCGGATCTGATTGAAGAGATTTTACAACAGGAAAAAAACGCCGATAAAACATTAGGTAAATTGGCAACGGACACAAATCGGGCAGCTCTTGACGATGAGCAGGAGGTATCTTCTAATTCGTCTGAGTTGCCTAAAAAAACCAAAGTTAAAGTGTAAATCGCCAGCAGCTTAAAATTTATTTCATTTCTATGAAAAATAATAATTACTTAATCCTGAGTTCGCTGTTATTTCCTGTGGTACTGGTGATAAGTGGGTGTCAAATGAAAGACAGTTACACCGATAATTCGGCGACGGGCGGTTCCACCAACAGCCTGACAGCGTCAACCAATTCGACTTATGATGCCGCGAACACAAATGGTATCAATGCCGACAATAGCGGCCGCAATGTCCGCGACCGGGATACCAATAATTTAACCGTGCTGGACCAGGGAAATTCGGCCGCCGACACCCAACTTACGCAACAAATTCGTCAAATGGTCGTCAGCAGTACAAACAATTTTTCCATACTGGCTCAGAATATTAAAATTATCACGCAAGGCGGAACGGTGACCTTACGCGGCCCGGTTCAAACTGAGGTTGAACATAGTAATATCGTAATGCTGGCCCAGGGCCTGGCGGGCAGTACCAATGTCGTTGATCAACTGGAAGTAAAAAACAATCAATAACCTATAACTAAATAACAAAATTCATTATGTCAAAATCATCTGTCATCTGCATTGCCCAAACTGAGGCTAAAGCCATTAATATCGTTGACCAGCTTAAAGCTTCCAATTTCCTGAATACGGATATCTCCGTTTTGTTCCCTGATAAAAGCGGAACCAAGGATTTTGCTCACGAACAACATACCAAGGCGCCCGAAGGCGCAACTACCGGTGGAATTACGGGCGGAGTTCTTGGGGGCGCATTAGGCTGGCTAGTCGGCATTGGCGCGCTAGCCATCCCTGGCGTGGGGCCATTCATTGCGGCTGGACCGATCATGGCGGCGCTCGGCGGTGTCGCCCTGGGTGGAGCGGTGGGTGGCATTGCGGGCGCTTTGATCGGATTGGGTATCCCCGAATACGAAGCGAAGCGTTATGAAGGCAAAATCAAGAGCGGTAACATTTTAATCTCGGTTCATACGGAAAACTCCAAAGAAATCAGCCGTGCCAAAGAGATTTTTAAAAACGCGGAAGCGGAAGATATTTCCACCACCGGAGAATCCGCGCCGCCGAAACCGACAACTGCTAAAGCTCATTAAAATAGAAGAGTTTTTGTTAGAATTATCTCTTGAATGACGTGCAGTCATTCAAGAGATTTTTTGGATCCTGAAGCATTATAATTGTATACCGACTGATGTTAGTATGCATCTTTCAAAGAATATTTTTTACGGATGACTGCGATGAGGACATCCAGAAGAGATATTTCGCTGCCTTTAGATAACTGCGCCAACTCTGATTAACGCAAAATTTTCAATTGTTGATAGAACACATCTATCCTTTGCTGTAATGGGCACAAAACTTTTCCAATCAAAGAAAACAAAATCAGGCAAAACTGGAACTGATCACTGGATGCTGTTAATTTCAATCAGCCGTTTTATTTACGGCCTGGTGCTTTTGGTTGCGGGAATTGCGATTTTTAATTTAATCGGAAAGAATCTTTCGTCCGAATTATCCAGCCTCATCCAACGCTGGCATCTGGGTGGGCATGTTTACTATGTTCACTGGCTGATGCAAAAAACTTCCACTGTCAGCCAGACACTGCTATGGATTTTAGCTGTCGGAAATTTGTTTTATGCGGCCCTCGCTTTCGTCGAGGCCGGTGGACTTGCTTTTACGCAACGTTGGGCTTATTGGCTGGTAATTTTAGATACCGCATCGTTTATTCCGATTGAAATTTACCAACTTCACGAAGGTTTCAGCTGGATCAACTCCGGTTTGTTGATGTTTTATATTTTCAGTATGATTTACTTATTGTTCCAACTCATCAAGCGACCAGAGTTAGTGGAGTAAATAACTTAAAAATTAAAACTGTCCTGTCATAACTTTAATTGGACTTGAATTATACTGTGGGATTTGTTGATGGCAAAGTGCAGCAAGTCTTTGCCGGCATTGAAGCGATTCCAACAACATTCATTGAAATCGTCCTAACAACCGAATTGTGAGACTGATTTAAGGTCTAAAATGGTTGACACTCCAATGATGAATGGAGTGTTAACATGAATGAAGAAAGTATCGTAGAGCAGAAGAGGACCAGCCCCCTCGCGGAGGGCTGGCGGCTCGAAAAAACGATGGCGTTATACGTCGGCAGACAAGCTGCAGGCGGTCCGGCTGCATTACTAAAATACTTTAAGGCCGTGGATGGCAATTTAGAACGAGTGGAATAGTTTCTGCCATTCTGCATAATGCACTGAAATTATCGACAATCACACTAATTGACATTAATAATCAGGCCATAATAATTGTCGCTTAACATTGCAAATATCGGCTCCAGTGATGTGTCAGGCGGCTCGTTCGGGTTTTGTGTTTTCATGGACATGACTCGATAAAAATGCCTGCAAGCGACGATATGCCCAGCGAGCCGCATAAAATGGAATAAAAAGCGTAGCCAGGCTTACGGGTAGTGCAATGACAATGACCCACGGTGAATCTTTGCTCCAATCGTAGAGGTGTTTGTCTACATCAAGCCAGCACTCAAGTGAAAAAAGCATGCAGCAAACAACCACTGCGGTAAGTCCTGAAATCAGTGTGCCAAGATACCGATATTGCCGCCGCAAGACAAAGTAGGCGATAGCAATGAACAGTCCGCTGTAAACCAGCATGAAGGGAATGAAAAAGAAGCAGAACCAAGCCCAATGAACACCTGGCTGTGTAAGAATACCTGCCGCGAGTGTGTAAATGCCATACCCGCCAAATCCGGCAATCGCTAACCACCGCAGTAGAATCTTTGCATACATAAACGTGTGTCGCCATCTAATGGCTAGGAACTGAGTCGCGCCGGAGAAAAGCGCAATCTGAAACTACCAACGCGAACGGCGCTGGCTCCAGTGATGTGTTAGGCAGCATGGTCATCTCAATCTCTGGTCGTTTGAATTCTTGTATAGCAAAACCAACAAAGCGATGATATTGAAGAACGCTCCAAAGAAAAACCAAAGCCATGAGTTGCGTCGTGTCTGCTGCGCCCACAACGCGCAGAAAGAAGCGCAAACAAATACTGCCAGACCAACTGCGCTATTGCTGGAAACCTGATATTCAAGATAGCTAACCTTACGCTCTAGCTTGTCCAGGCGCGAATCGTCTGATTGCGCAAATGTCTGCACCGGCAGTGCCATGCTGAAAAACAGAACAACTAAACCAAGAGTAATGCGTAGATATTTCATAAAAGCGTCATGCAGCCTAACGTCCAAGAACTGAGCCACGCCGCCGCTGCATTGTCAATTCGGAACGCGTGACCGGCGCTGGCTCCAGTGATGTGTTAGGCATCATGGCATCATTTTCAAGTCAAGCGGTGGCATCGGAGTCGTGTCTATCAAATCAAGTGCAGGGCGTGGGGCTGTCTGCGTCACATCAGGCACACTGGGCATATCCTCAAGCTTCGGGAAATGTCCGTTGATGACGACGACTTTGGTGCCTCCAGTCATGTGCATTGACTCATAATCTGCCTGCCGGATGAAGTAGGCTGAACGCGGACCATGATCGAACTGGTAAAATACGTTCGTGCCTGGGTATAGCTCGGCTGAGGTTAATCGAGGCCGCTGGCTGGAGGCGTGTCCGACCTCTTGGTTGCTTTTGCACCCAACGAGGAGCAAAACCACAAAAAATAAAATTGGACAGTGTGACAATTTCATAAACGCGAATGATGCCTAACAGGTATTGGGTCGCAATTTGTGACATATCAAGGTAAGCATATTTCGATATTATTCTCACTTTTCCCCTTGTCAATCGGGGTTTTATTGCGATTTGAGCCTTAATATTGAAAACGGGAAATACCGCAACTCCTGATAGCTTTAAGACTGACCTTTGGGGGAACTTCCATCACAGAACTTTGCCAGTCCATGACAGACTTAAGTTTTTCCGATGACGGCCTTAGGAACTTCCGTCGTGGACTTAAGTTTTCCGTCATGGAATAGGGAACTTCCGTCACGGACTTTGTAAGGTTCAACGCTGACTTCTCCCAGTCCGTCATGGACTTCGGGACTTCCTTGACCGGCTTTAGCTTTTCCACGACGGACTTGGGAACTTCCGTCACAGACTTCTGCCCGTCTGTTGTGGGAAAGCCAACGTCCGGAGCCGGTTTAGTTAAAAAACCCGATATTTCTGCAAAATGGCGGCGGAAAGAGGGTTCAATTCTTTTGGAACTATAAAAAAACGGCGCGGCGCGGGCCGGATTTCAATAACTCATCCGGTCCATCTTCACTTTACCGCGGAAAATCCAGTAGATGCACACGGTGTAAGCGATGACGATCGGCACGCCGATGCACGCGATGATCAACATGTTGCCGAGGGTTCGCGGTGACGAAGCAGCGTTGTAAATCGTCAGCGAATTTTCCGGATTGGGCGCACTGTAGATCATGAACGGATAAGCATCGAGCGCGAACAATGCCATGAGCGTGATGATGGCGGCGCACGAAGACACAAACGCCATCCGGTCGCGGCCGCGATGGAATTCGCGCGGGATATTCGCGATGGCCAGCATGTTCGCCAGCGCAATCGAGAATAGCCACGGATTATCATGCACACGCGCGGCAATGTGCGTGGCATACAACAGCGTGGCCATCGTCAAAGTCACGGCGCAGATCACAAAGAAGATGATGGCGTTCATCGCCCATGCGCGAAGTTTGTCGTGCAATTCACCTTCAGTTTTCATCGCGCCAAAAATAGCGCCGTGCATCATGAACAACGCCACCGTCGTCACGCCGACGAGCAAGGGATAAGGTCGCAGCAAACCGATAAATGTTCCCGTATATTCACCGTCCGCATCAAGCGGAACGCCCCACGCGATGTTGCCCAGCGCGACGCCGATAAGTAGCGCGGATAAAATACTACCGACGGAAAAACTCACGTCCCACATCTGTCGCCACCAATGCTCCGGACGTTTGCTGCGGAACTCGATCGCGACCGCGCGGAAGATCAGCGATGCCAGCAGGAGATACAGCGCGAGATAAAAACCGGAGAACGCCGTCGCGTATACATCGGGAAACGCGGCGAATAACGCACCGCCGCCGGTGACGAGCCAGACTTCGTTGCCGTCCCAGACCGGTCCAATGGCGTTGAGCAGGACACGGCGTTCTTCATCTTTTTTGGTGAAGAGATGCAACGCTCCGATACCGAGATCGAAGCCGTCTAACATCGCGTAACCGGTGAACAGAACGCCGACGAGAACGAACCAGATGGTGTTGAGGTCGAAGTTCATGACTTACTTTTTATGGTTGGTCAATTCTTTCGGCAGGGCCAGTTTGCCGGACGGGATCAAATCTTCGTCGTGCGGGCCGTGCTGGATTTTATCGTTGAGCAGATAAACGAACACAGCGAACAATAGAAAATAAATGAACGTGAATAAGATCAGCGACGCCAGAACCGTCTCCGCTTTGACGACGGCGGACAAACCTTCGGGCGTCCGCAATAGTCCGTAAACGATCCACGGCTGCCGGCCGACTTCGGCGGCAAACCAGCCGAATTGATTCGCCAGTTCCGGCCCGAGGATTGAAAACACCAGCAGCCAGAGCAGCCAGCGTTTTTCTTTCAGCTTTTTCTTCCACGCAAAAAAACAGCCGAGCGTTGTCACCGCAATCATCGCGCAACCAAGTCCCACCATGCCGTGAAAGAAAAAGAAGGACGCCGCCACGGGCGGACGGTCTTCCGGCTTGAACGCATCCAGTCCCGTTACCGGCGTATGAAAATCATCGTGCGCCATGAAGCTCAAGCCGTACGGAATTTCGAGGCCGTGCGTCTGCTGATTCTTTTCATCCACCCAGCCGACGACGACCAGCGGCGTATTGGAAACGGTTTGGTAAAGTCCTTCAAAACCGGCGAGTTTGGCCGGCTGATATTTCGCCACTTCCTGTCCGCTTAAATGTCCGCTGAGACCTTGCAACAGCGAAGAGGCCAGCCCGACGATCAAACCGATTCGCAGCGAACGGCGCGCGAATTCGGGATATTTATTTTTCAGCAGATACCAGGAACTGACGCTGATGACGAGAAACGAACCAGCCGTCCACGCGCCGCAAACGGTGTGAAACAGACGGATGGGAAACGACGGATTGAAAACCATCGCCCAGAAATCCGTGACTTCGGCGCGGACGTGCAGCCCTTCACCGACAATGTGATAACCGGCGGGCGTTTGCATCCAGGAATTCGCGACGACAATCCACACCGCGCTGAAATGCGCGCCGAGACAAACCATACACGTCGCAAAAAAATGTGTTTTGCGTCCGACCTTGTCCCAGCCGAACAGCAGGATCGCGAGAAAGCCGGATTCGAGGAAGAACGCGAAAATGCCTTCCGCCGCAAGCGCGCTGCCGAAGACATCGCCGACGAAACGCGAGTACGCCGCCCAGTTCGTGCCGAACTCAAATTCCATCACGATGCCCGTGGCGACGCCAAGCGCAAAGGTGAGGGCGAAGACTTTCGTCCAGAACCGCGCCATCTGGTGATAGACGGGATTTTTCGTCTTGAGCCACGCGCCTTCCATGATGATCAGCATGAGTCCCAGGCCGATACTTAACGGCGGGTAAATATAGTGAAATCCAATGGTCAGTCCAAATTGGATGCGCGACAGAGTTAAAACATCCATGACATGCACTGTGCGCTTTTCGGCAAAAAGAGTCAACGAGAGTCAACGGATCAGAAGACGATTTTAATCCGGCTTACAGAAGAATTAAATTAACTGATTAAACTTAAATGTTGATTCAGTGGATTTTATGGTCTGAGGATTCAAGAATCCGGGGATTCATTGCGCATTAGGCTATTGTCGCATTGTCACGGCAGAATTTTGAACAGAAGCCAACGAAGGGAACAAAGATTCTTCGTTTGCTTTGTTCCCTTATGTAAAAATTTTCCGACAGTAAAAACTATCTGGACGAATTGCCGCACATTTTTTTTTGATTTTCCTCCGCCCTGTGCTACTTGTGGATTCATGTCGAACGCCAAAGCCTATTCCGCTCCTTCCGCCACTTCACTGCTCGAACCTTTATCGATTAAACGCCGCGAGCCGACGCCGCATGATGTTGAGATTGAAATTCTTTTTTGCGGCGTCTGCCATACTGATTTACACCAGGCGCGCAACGATTGGAAAGGCACGACATATCCGGTTGTCCCCGGCCACGAAATTGTCGGTCGCGTGACCAAAATCGGCGGCCACGTCACCAAATTTAAGCTGGGCGATACGGTCGGCGTCGGTTGCATGGTGGATTCCTGCCGTGAATGTTCCAATTGCAAAGAAGGTTTTGAGCAGTTCTGCGAAAAAGGTGCCACCTTCACTTACAATTCACCGGACAAACATCTGGGCGGTATGACGTTCGGCGGTTATTCCGAAAGTGTCGTGGTGGACGAAGCGTTTGTCGTTTCCATCCCAAAAAATCTCGATCCCGCCGCCGCCGCGCCCCTGCTCTGCGCGGGCATCACGACGTATTCGCCGCTGCGTCATCACAAAGTCGGCAAAGGCCAGAAAGTCGGCATCGTCGGTCTCGGCGGACTCGGTCACATGGGCGTGAAACTGGCGAAAGCGTTCGGCGCGCACGTCGTCGTCTTCACCACGTCGGCGAATAAAACGCAGGACGCACTTCGCCTCGGCGCGGATGAAGTGGTTAATTCCAAAAACGCGGACGAAATGGCGAAGCACGCGAGCAGTTTTCATTTCATTCTTGATACGGTCGCCGCGAAACACGACATCAACGCATATCTGCAATTATTGAAACGCGACGGCAACCTCACGCAGGTCGGCGTTCCGGCGGAGCCGCTGGACGTCCAGGTTTTCAATCTAATCCTCAATCGCCGGAGTTTCAGCGGGTCGCTCATCGGCGGCATCGCCGAAACGCAGGAGATGCTGGATTTCTGCGGTGCGCACAACATCGTTTCTGACATTGAAATCATTCCCATCCAGAAGATCAACGAAGCATACGAACGTCTGCTTAAGAGCGACGTGAAATATCGTTTCGTGATCGATATGGCGTCGTTGAAATCAGCGGGAAAATTTTGACTTTCCGTCTATAACCGTCCACAGTCAACTAATCGTGAACAGCGAGACCGATACTTTAATCAAACGTGCCGCCGCCGAACTTAAAGCCGCCGGCGCACAGGAGATTTACGTTTTTGGTTCGGTCGCGCACGGGATCGGCAATGCGGTTTCCGATCTTGATCTGGCGGTTTCCGGTTTGCCGCCGTCGGTCTTTTATCGCATCGGAGCGCGGGTCAGCGATTTGATTGGCCGCCAGGTGGATTTACTTGATCTGGATATGGATACGCCGTTTACCCGTTATCTTCGCACGGAAAATGAACTCATCCGGGTGGGATAAATTCCGCCGGCAGCAGGCGGCGGAACGTGAACAGTTACAGCGCCTGTTGTCCGGGATTCACAGTCTTCTGATCCAATGCCGCACCACGCCGCCAACTGAAATCGAACTGTCAGCACTGGCAGCCCTGCTCCATTCTTTCTACACGGGTGTAGAAAATATTTTTAAACGTGTGTCCGTGGAAATAGATGGCGAGCCGGTGCGCGGCGATTCATGGCACCGCGAACTTTTGCAACGCATGAAAATGCCTACATGGTACCGCCCGGCATTGTTGCCGGAAAAACTTCACGATTCGTTAAATGAATACCTCCGCTTTCGCCATGTGTTTCGCAACGCCTATTCCTTTGATTTAGACTGGCAAAAAATGTCTCAGCTGGTACTCCGTTTGGAAGAGACGTTTCAAGAACTAAAAAATGCACTGGATGATTTTATAAAATGAATAGCGATAAAATTCATTTGTTCCACGTCCGGTAAATTTATGCAGCGTCAAATTTTTCTGTTCCGGCAATGGCTATGCATCGGATTTTTCGCCGTCACGACATTTTCCGCTTTCGCCGATGACGTTCCGCTGGTGAAACGTCTCTGGTTTGAAGTGCACACGGAACATTTCAGAATCTACAGTTGCGGCGTTCCCGCGCAGGTTTACAAAGTCGCCAGCAGACTGGAACAATTCTGTTCTACTTATTCAGCGCTCGCCGGGGCGTCCGCCGTCGCTTCGCCGCCCATCGTGGTCATGGTTTATCCGGATCACGAATCCATGAAACCATTTCTGCCGATTTATCAAGGGCAGCCGGCGAATCTGGCGGCGTTTTTCCAGCACGGTTCGGATGAAAATCTCATCGTCCTGGCGCTGCCGGGCGACAGCGACGCGGAAATGGATATGAGCGTCGTCTTCCACGAATACACGCATCTGCTGCTCCGCCGCAACGATCAAGTCTGGCCGCTGTGGCTCAAGGAAGGCATGGCGGAAATTTATTCTACGTTTCAAATGTATGGTTACTACGCCTACATCGCGCGGCCGATTGATCATCATTTGAGCCTGCTGGCGAATGAACCGATGATGCCGCTGAGCGAACTGTTTTCCGTCACGCACGATTCACCGCAATACAACGAAAGTTCGCGGCAGGGAATTTTTTACGCGGAATCGTGGCTGCTGACGGATTATCTGATCGCCGGAGACAGCCAGGTTTATCGCGCGCGTTTCAACAATTACACCACGTTACTGCGCGAAGGTCAGACGCCCGTACAGGCTTTCACGAATGCGCTCGGAGCCGGCCTGCCGCAAATTGAAGCCAGCCTGCGCGCTTACCTGGCGCGCAATCAGTTCACGCCGATCCAATTGAATCTGCCCGGCGCGATTGGACTTTCGGCCGCGCCCGCCGTCCGCCGCCTGACGCCAGTGGAAAATTATTTCCGGCTCGGTGATCAATTGCTCCGCATCGGCCGTTTTGACACCGCTGCGCAATTTTTCAACGACGGCAAACAACTGGCGCCCGCCAGCCCGCTGCCTTACGAAGGACTCGGGCTATTGGCGCTTTATCAACAGAATGCTGACGAAGCTTTGTCACAATTCACGAAATCGCTGGCCCATAATTCCACGAGTTTTCTGACGCATTACTATTATGCGTGGTTGAAATTTCAGGTAGCCGGTGAAACGGGTTTGCTGTCGCCGGAAGCCGGCAAAGAAATTCACGACGAACTTTTTAAGTCGATCGCGCTGATGCCGAATTTCGGCACGTCGCACGAGCTGTTGGGCCTTTTGTCCATGTCGCAACCGGAAATGCATTGGCTTGGCGAACAACAATTGCAGATCGCAGTGCGACTGGAACCGGAAAATGCTTCGTTCCAGCTCGCGCTTGCGCAGGCGCAATTTGAAAATAAAGAACCGGACGATGCGCGCCGGACTTTAACCGCTCTCTTATTGCCGACCACGCCACCGAAGTTGCGGGTACAGGCAACGGATTTGATGCAGAAGATAATCAGCAATTAATTGTCGCCGCTTTCTGACCTTGGCTGTTACGAAAAATAAAAAAGCCGAACCCTTTAAGTTCGGCTTCGCAAAAAATCTTTTGTCATCCAATGCGCCAGACGATCCGCGCTTTGTTCAAGTCATACGGCGACATTTCCATTTTCACGCGGTCGCCAACCGTGAGGCGCACGAAACGTTTTCGCATCTTACCGGAAATGGTCGCCAGCACCTGATGTTTATTGTCCAGTTCGACGCGAAACATCGTTCCTGCCAGAACCGTCAGAATCCGGCCTTCAACTTCGATATGTTCTTCCATGGAAAATCCGAAATCGTAATGAGAAGGGCGACGTTCACTTTGAACGTCGCCCTAAGATAAATTTAACTCTCAATAACGGTCACGGCCACCGCCACGTTCGCCGCCGCGATCACCACCACCGCCGCCACCGCCGCGAAAATCACGACGCGGTCCACGATCACCGCCGCCACCGCCGCCGCCGCGCGGACGATCTTCTTTCGGACGGGCGATATTAACTGTCAAAGCGCGACCATCAAGCTGCGCTCCGTGCAAAGCGTCAATCGCTTTCTGGGCTTCGTCCGGGGAGGACATGGTGACGAACGCAAAACCGCGGGAACGTCCGCTCATGCGATCCATCATCAGGTTAGCTTCCGTAACCGTGCCATGGGCGGCAAAAGCCTCTTGCAGGTCATTTTCCGTGGTGTTGAAGGAAAGATTTCCCACAAACAGTTTATTGCTCATAGATGATTTGCTGTTTAATAACACCGTTTTCGACTGTTCCCGACTGCCGGGTTTCAAATCATCACTGAACCAAGTTCACCTGAAGATTCACCATGTTCAAAAGGACTGGTTATTGCACAGATGAACCGAATGATAACCGGACAGGTAATTTTGGCAAGCCAATTTTCCATACCCGATGCCGTTTAGCAGGCATAAAATGCTCCTGCCCGGTGAGCTCAGCGGCAAAGAATATTTTTGATCACTTCCGGCTTTTAACCGGCTTTGAACGGTTCAGATCAATTCAAGCTTTTGGTTTTTCCGGAGATTGTTGACTTGACAGAAATCATCTCTGGCAATACGATGTTTGCGCAATCCTTTGTTTTAAAAATTTCCAATAAATTAACTGTTTATCCCAGTAATTTTGGAATAAAGCACAATGCTTTGCGCACATTTATGACAAGAGTGATTGCCGGTGAAATCAGACGAATCCGAATAAAACAATCGATAATCGGTCGAAAAATAAAAAATCACTTATGAAAAAGCTCATCCTCCTTCTCTCCGGCTGCCTCACCGGAATGCCGGTTTTGGCTCAATTGGCAGTCGGAAATCCGGAATACGATCCGTTCTCGGATGCGAGCACCGGCGGCGGCACCACGTATGTGACCGGCTCAAATCTGGCCGGGCAAACAAGTGCCAGCTATGCAGCCTATAATTCCAGTGGACAAGCCTGGTATGAGTTGGGACCGAATGTTGGTTCAGGTGGCACCTATTCGCAGCCGACCATCGTGGCCGGTGATTTATCCGTGCCCGGTCTGGCTTTCGCCGGTGGCGGCCAGAGCGTGGCTTTCGGCGGCAACGGCGATAGTGCCCGCATGAATCTGACGACCGGAACCGGCGGTATCACCTCCGGCACTGTTTATTTTTCTTTCGCCTTGCAGTTGACGGATCTCACCGGCCTGACGACCGCCGGTACCTACTGGGCGGGTTTCAATAATGTCCAAAGCCAGAATTCCAGCACCGCCACGCCGACCACCATCGTAAGCCGGGTGATGACCCGGAGCGCCGCCGGCGGTTTTAATATCGGAATTCAGGAAGGCAGCTCGGGAACCCTCGGAAATGCGGCGTGGGATAACACTGTTTTCACGACGGCGGATACACTGTTTGTGGTCGGCTGCTATACTTTTAATCCTCTCACAGGGGACGATGTTTCACAGCTTTGGGTTGACCCCAATGCTTCCACTTTCGGCAGCGCCACGGCACCAACGGCTGATCTGAGCTCCAGCGGGGGAACAGACATCGCCCGGATTGCGAGCTTCATGCTCATGGATCGGGCCGCGAATGAACCGGCCGGCGGTCTGCTGGATGATTTGCGGGTTGGTTTGGATTGGGCCGATGTCACTCCCGTCGGCACGCCCGAACCTTCAACCGGTGCCCTGGGCCTGGCGCTGGCTTTGACGGGATTATTTTTTGCCCGCTTCCGGCGGAAATAAATCTCATAATAACTTTATAAAAATCAGCATTGGTTTTAAAACGTGAATAAATTCCACGCTGCCGCAATCCCATTGTAAAATTTCAAAAACAATTTAGCATTTGCCGCATGCAAGGTGTCCTGGATTATCTCAAACAAAATCAATCGCGTTTCGTCGCGGAACTCGCCGAGTTTTTGCGCTTTCCCAGCGTCTCCGCCCAATCCAAACATGATAAGGATATGGTCGCATGCGCCCACTGGCTGGCGACTCATTGTAAAACAATCGGCCTCACTGCCGCAGTCCGCGCCACGGGCGGACATCCGGTGGTCGTCGCCAAAACGCCGCGCACAAAAAATTCTAAAAAACCGCATTTCATGGTTTACGGCCATTATGACGTGCAACCGCCGGAGCCGCTGGAGCTGTGGAAATCGCCGCCGTTTGAGGCGCGGATCGAAGGCCGTTCACTGTTCGCGCGCGGCAGCACGGATAACAAAGGTCAACACTTCGCGCACTTGAAAGCCGTGGAAGCGTACCTGAAAACCGGCACGCCCCTGCCCTGTGATTTGACGTTTGTCATCGAAGGCGAAGAAGAAGTCGGCAGCGCGAATCTGACTAAATTTCTCAAAGCTAATCGTAAGGAACTGGATTGCGCCGCCGTGGTGGTTTCCGATACCGGCATGCCCAGCCCGAAACATCCGGCGCTGACTTACGCGCTGCGCGGCATCATGGCGTTTGAGATCACCTTGCGCGGGCCGTCGCGCGATTTGCACTCCGGACTTTTCGGCGGCGCGCTGGACAATCCCGCGATGGCGCTCAGCCAATTGCTCGCCGGTATCCGCGACAAAAACGGACGCGTCACCATTCCCGGTTTTTACGAAGGCGTTGAGCCGCTTTCGGCGTACGAACGGAAACAATTTAAACGTCTGCCGACCAAAGATGCCGACCTGCAAAAATTACTCGGCGTCAAAAAACTTTTCGGCGAACGCGGTTTCACGCCGACCGAACAACGCAGCGCGCGGCCGACGTTTGAGATCAACGGCCTCACCAGCGGTTATCAGGGCGAAGGCAGCAAAACCATCGTGCCGGCGTGGGCGCGGGCGAAAATCACCTGCCGTCTCGTGCCGAATCAAAATCCGGCACACATCCGCAAAGCTGTTTGCGATCACATCAAAAAAATCTGTCCGCCGACCTGCCATCTGGAACTTCAGGCCGGCCACGGCGCAGAAGCGTATCTGGTTTCGCCCACGAGCGATCAGGCGCAGGCAGCGTTGCGCGCGCTGCGACAGGCGTTCAATTGCGAACCCGTTCTGCTGCGCGAAGGCGGCTCGATTCCCATCGTCAACGAATTCAAAAAAGTTCTCGGCGCGGACACGTTGCTACTCGGCCTCGGCCTGCCGGAAGACAACGCGCATTCACCGAACGAGAAATTCGACCTCGACTGTTTTGAAAACGGCCAGCGCATGAGCGCATTTCTGTGGCAGGAATTGAGCCGCGCATAACTGCCATCTCTGTGATAACGGGCGAAGCTTCAGCTTTGCCTTAACGCTTGAATGAAACAGAAAGTGCCGTCCGTTTTTCTGACCGCCGAATGGCGTCATCTGGCGATGCTGAATTATGTGATTGATCCGGAGATTCTCGCGCCGCTCGTTCCTGCCGGAACGGAACTGGATTTCTGGAATGGTAAAACGTTTGTCAGTGTCGTCGGTTTTCAATTTCAAAAAACCCGTGTGCGCGGAATCGCAATTCCGTTTCATACTGAATTTGAGGAGATCAATCTGCGTTTTTATGTGCGACGTAAAGCCACTGACGGCTGGCGACGCGGAGTGGTCTTCATCAAAGAAATTGTCCCGCGCTCGGTCATCGCGTGGGTGGCGCGGACGATTTACAACGAACCTTACATCGCATTACCGACTTCACACCGGATAAAAAAAGTTGCTCGCCGGCCGGGCGAAGTGAGATACGCCGCTTATTTCTGGCGCTTCAACGGTCGCCGGAATTTTCTAAAACTGGTCACCGACGGCGATGCGCAACCGCTGGCGGATGGATCGGAAGCGGAATTCATCACCGAACATTATTGGGGTTACACCGCGCAACGTAATGGTTCAACTTTGGAATATCGCGTGGAACATCCGCGCTGGCGCGTTTGGGCTTCGCAAGCTGCCGAATTGAACTGCGAAGTCGCTGCGCTTTACGGTAAAACTTTCGAAGAAACTTTGCGGCGCGCGCCGTTCTCGGCTTTTCTCGCCGAAGGTTCACCGGTAAAAGTTTTTCGCGGTGTGCGGATTTAGCGTGGCTTTTCTCCATGGCGAACGCTCTGTAGAAAACATGAATTTTGAAAATGGGCTGGTGGGGCGAGCGTCCTCGTGAGCCGCTGCGGAAAGAATAGCTGTTACAGGCCTAAGCGGCTCGCGAGAACGCTCGCCCCACCAAACTATCCGATCTTCCGTAGCCGGTTCTTTTTTACAGAGCAAGCGGCGTTTTCAACAAATAAAAATCTCTGAAAAAGTTATTCTGGTTTTTAGCGGCTGTCTATGAACGCCGTTTGACGATATATCTTTGTGAAAATCACGGCGGTCACAGACCGCCGCTACAGTGTGTTTTGCAAAGGTCTCAAATGATATTGTTGAAGTGTCCGTATGGTATTGGCCGAAGCGTACCAGTCGCCCCAGACTAACTGGATAGTTTCCACGTTCATTTCGCCGAAATCAGTCTGACGGTTTGCCTTCAAGAAATCCGTCAGTCTGTTCCAGTCCGCTTCCGGTTGGCAAAAGCGCGCAACCGTGATGTGGGCGCTGTTGATTTTGTAACGACGATCCAGCAAATCTTCCAGCCCGTTTTCAGTAAAAGCGACGCGGAGTTCGCTCCGGATTTTTTCTAGTCCGTCATCTGGAAATCCCTGAATCATTATTGCGCCCGGCGACGCCGTCACGCCTTGAAAACGGATCTTAAAGGTTTTATGACGCGACAAAATTTCCTGAATGAGTGCGCGACAGACAGCCAATCGCCGGATTTCTTTGCGCCAGAATTCCGAGCCGGAAATGATCGTCAGAAAGGTGACATGCAATTCTTCCGGCTGGTAAAAATATTGCCCCGGAACCATCGTCATGAGCGGGCGGACAAAAGCATTTAGTTTTTCCAGTATTGCCGGCGAAGGACGGATCGCCAGCGAGACACCGCGTCGCCGGTCTTGCGACTTATTCAATAAATTTTTATCAAGCTGCGGACGGCCATTTTCCAACGCCGGCAAAGCTTCGTTCCAAAGTTGTTGATAAATCTCCAAGCCGTTCCTTCAGCGCGACGACCATAAATCCAATTCGCTTTTAAGTTGCTCGAGCGGCAAACCAACGACGTTGCTGTACGAACCGGAAATGGCCGACACAATTTCCGCGCCGTGTTCCTGAATCGCATACGCGCCGGCCTTATCGAGCGGATTGATCTTCGCGTGATACTCGCGGATTTGCGATTCGTTCAGCGGATGAAACGTCACGTCGGTGCTGACGGCAAAAACCCGTTCGCGATGTTCCCGCAAATGCAGCAGGCAAACGCCGGTGATGACTTGATGCGCGCGGCCTTGCAATTGCGCGAGCATTTCATGCGCTTCGGTCAGGTCGCGTGGTTTGCCAAAAATTTTACGATCGAGAAAAACCAGCGTGTCCGCGCCGAGGACGAGCGCATCAGGAATTTTTTTGGCGACGGCGCGGGCTTTGCGGTGCGCGTTTAATTGGCAAAGTTCGCGCGGCGAAAGTTGTTCGTCGTACACTTCCGTGGCGTCGCCGGGAACGATTTTGAATTCCACTTCCAATTTCTGCAACAGTTCCGCACGGCGCGGCGAAGCAGAAGCGAGAATGAGCGGTGGCAAATTCATCGGGTCAATTATAGCAAAAACCGGAAAAGTGTCGAGGGGCACAATCACAATTTGTAGGTGGCACAGGCCTCCGGCCGGTTGTTTCGGGCGTCGCGCCCGAAACTGCTTATGGTGTGAATTTACCAAAGCCCGTTCGCATCACTAATAATGTAAGTCTCCATACGAAATCCGGCGAGACGCCGGATTTGACGGGCGAGACGCCCGTGCTACCGCTGTTAAGCCGCGACTAAATTCTTTACAGCATTTTCCCCAGACCGCAAAATATAGGCGTGTTGATTGACAGTGATTCACGGACACAATCGCCGCCACCTGCCGCGAACGTCCGCATTACCAACGAACTTTTAGAGAATACGAACGCCGCGATCCGGCGCTCGCAGGACTACCTTTTATCCGCACAAAAACCAGATGGTTTCTGGGTTGGCGAATTATTCGTGGATTCCACGCTCGTTTCCGACATGGTCGCGTTTCATCATTGGGATAAGAGCGTGGACCGCGAATGGGAACGGAAAGCCATCAATCATCTTTTCGCTAAACAATTGCCCGATGGCGGCTGGAATATTTATCTCAACGGCCCGTCCGAAATCAACGCCACTGTCAAAGCCTATCTCGCGCTGAAACTCGCCGGCGTTTCCGTGACCGATCCGCGCATGTTGAAAGCGCGGCAACTGGCGCTGAGTTTCGGCGGCGTGCCGCGGATGAACACGTTTTCCAAACTGAACCTCGCGCTCATCGGTTTGTTTCCGTGGGAATATGTCCCGACGATTCCGTGCGAAGTGCTGATGATCGGCAAATGGTTCCACGTGAATTTCTGGGACATGAGCAACTGGTCGCGCGGCATGATTGTGCCGCTGGCGATCATCAATCATTTCAAGCCCACGCGCCCCGTCAAAGTCTCGCTCGACGAGCTGTATCCCGAAGGAATCCACGAACGTGATCTCGCGCTCGCACCCGATCCGGAACGTATTTCGCTCCGCAATTTTTTCCTGTGGCTCGACCGTTTGCACAAGCTGGCCGAATGGTTTGCCGAGCACAGCATTCATCCATTCCGCAAAGCCGCGTTAAAAAAATGCGAATCGTGGATGCTCGAACGCTTTGAAGGCAGCGATGGTCTCGCCGCGATTTTTCCCGCGATGCTGAATTCCATCATCGCGATGAAAGCGCTCGGCTACAAAAATAATAACCCGATCCTGCAGCGCGAATGGAAAGAACTGAAACGTCTGCAACACGAAGAAACGGATTCCGTCCGCATCGAACCGTGTTTCTCGCCGGTGTGGGACACGGCGATCGTTTTGATCTGCCTCGCGGAATCCGGTTTGCCCGCCGATCATCCGAAATTGAAACGCGCCGCTGAATGGTTGATCGAAAAGGAAATCCGTTTCGCCGGCGATTGGGTTCACAAAAATCCGGCGAAAGTGGAACCGAGCGGCTGGGTTTTTGAATACGCCAACCGCTGGAATCCGGACGTGGATGACACCGCGATGGTGCTGCTCGCGCTGCGGAAAATCCCCACCGACGATCCACAGAAACGTGACGAATGTTTTCAGCGCGGCCTGAAATGGATGATGACGTTTCAATGCAAAGACGGCGGCTGGGCGGCGTTCGACAAAGATTGCACAAAAAATTTGCTGGAGAAAGTTCCGTTCGCCGACCACAACGCGATGCTTGATCCTGAATGTGCCGACATCACCGCGCGCATTCTGGAATTGCTCGGTTACGAAGGTTGGAGCAACGGCCATCATCAAGTGCAGGAAGCGCTGGATTTTATCCGCAAAACGCAGGAAGCCGATGGCTCGTGGTACGGACGCTGGGGCGTGAATTACATTTACGGCACATGGCAGGTTTTGCGCGGCATGCGCGCGCTCAGTTGGAACATGAACGAAGACTGGCTGCAACGCGGCCGCGCGTGGCTCGAAAGCGTTCAACTCGAAGACGGCGGCTGGGGCGAACGTTGCAACACTTACGATGATCCGGTTTTCAAAGGTCAAGGCCCGAGCACGGCGTCGCAAACCGCGTGGGCGGTGATGGGTTTATGCGCGTTCGATAATCCGGAAAATCCCGCGCTCAAACGCGGCGTCGAATATCTCGCACGCACGCAAAACTCTGACGGTTCGTGGACGGAAAACGAAACAACCGGCACCGGTTTCCCGAAAGTATTTTATCTAAAGTACGATATTTACCGCAACGCGTGGCCACTCCTCGCGCTCGCGACGTACAAGCAGATTTGTGAACGGGCAGCGGCGAAGAAAAATGGTGCTGCGGTGAAAAGCTGAAGTGTGAGTGGAAATTGAATAGGCCGATTGTCAGTAGAAGCCATCGGATTCAGCGCAAAGGTATCAATAGGTTCAAATTATAAAATTTTAAACAAGAAAGATAACTATGGAACCACTATTGGATAAGATAGTGCGGTTGAAGAAGAAGAAATATCAGATCTTCCTATTAATCGGTGTTTGCATGTTTTTCCTGCCAACCTTGCTTTTCTCAATCGGAGCCGCCTTTGGATATAACATGATCTACCCTCCCGGCCCCAAATTATGGCCATCCGAATTTGAACCGGAACCGGCATTCCCAAAAGCTTTTGCGTTATCTATCATAGTTGCTTTTTTCTCTCCATTCGCCATGTTTTCAAAAGCAAATTGGACAACCGCCGCTTTAACAATAACCTTTTGGGTAATTCTCTTTATTCAGGTTTTTGCTTTGGCTCTTTTAGATGATTTGATGTTGAATCATTGGCGTCTGATTCGCTGTTAATTTTTAAGCCAAACTTCAAATCAGGAGACTACCGAATCTGGTTGAAAATTGTCAAAAACGCGGCACATTGTTTCCGCTATGCAAACTGTTTTTACCGGCCCCGTTTATGTCGTGCGCGATAACATTGATACTGACCAGATCATTTCCGCGCAGTTCCTGAACCTTGTCCCGACGATTCCTGACGAATACGAAAAGCTCGGCAGTTACGCGCTCGATGGTTTGCCCGCGTCACTTTATCCCGTGCGCTACGTCAAAGAAGGCCAGCTCGACAGTGATTATCCGATCGTCGTGGGCGGGAAAAATTTTGGCTGCGGCAGTTCCCGCGAACACGCGCCCATCGCGATGGGTTCGGCTAATTGCCAATTGGTGCTGGCGGAAAGTTTCGCGCGCATTTTCTTCCGTAACTGTGTCGCCACCGGCGAACTGTATCCGTGCGAAATCACCGAACGTCTCTGCGACATTTTGAAAACCGGTGACGTCGTGACCGTTGATCTCGATGCCGCAACCGTCACTGCGCAGGCGACCGGCAAAGTGTATCATTTCAAACCGCTCGGCGATGTCCGTCCCGTGGTGGATGCCGGCGGCATTTTCAATTACGCGCGCCAGAGCGGCATGATTGCGAAGTAAACACAGAAGCCGGAATTTATAAAATCTCAAAGGACACCAGACCGGTGTCCTTTTTTATTTGAACTTTACTGCCGGATTTAAAAACAAAGATACCGGTCGTATCTTAAGACTTCTGTTTATTCATTGCCGCCCGCAGTGTGACTTTCTATCTTTTCCTCATGCGTGAACAGTCATTGGAATTTCTTAAAACTCTCGTCAACACTCCCAGTCCCGTCGGCCACGAAACGCGTGGTCAACGTGTTTGGCTCGATTACGTCGGAAAATTCGCGGATGAAACTTATTCGGACAGTTATGGCAATTGTGTTGCCGTCTTGAACAAAGGCGGTTCGCCGCGCCTCATGCTCGCCGGACACGCCGATGAGATCGCGATGGCGGTGAATTACATTGATGACAACGGATACATTTATGTTCGCAGCATGGGTGGTGTGAATCCCGCTATCACCAAAGCGCAACGCATCGCCATCCACACGCGCACGGGACCGGTCAAAGGCGTGGTCGGTAGCGTCGCGCCGCATTTGCTGAAAGATCCAGCCGATGCCAAAGCGCCGAAAATGCATGAGCTGTTCATTGATATCGGCGCGAAAGATCGTAAAGAAACCGAGAAGCTCGTGCGCATCGGCGATCCCATCACACTCACCGATGAATTTGACGTTCTTCGTAATGACCTCGTGGTGGCACGCGCGTTCGACAATCGCATCGGCACGTTTGCCGTGGCCGAAGCCTTGCGCTTATTGAGCGAATCTAAAGTCAAACTCAACGCAGAAATTTGCGCGGTTTCCAATGTGCAGGAGGAAGTCGGCCTGCTCGGCGCGCGGCAGATCGCTTATTCGCTCAATCCGGATATCGCGCTCGTCGTGGACGTGACGCACGCGACGGATTATCCCACGATCAGCAAAATCGAACAGGGCGATATCAAAATGCACAAAGGTCCGGTCCTCACTCACGGCGGCTGTAATCAACCCGATGTCGTGGCGCGATTGGAAGCCATTGCCGAGTCAAAAAAAATTCCACTCCAACATTCTGCAATGTCCCGCGCTACCGGCACGGATACAGACGTTATTTTTCTGACGCGCGGAGGCATTGCCAGCGCGCTCATCAGTTTGCCAAACCGCTACATGCACTCGCCGGTGGAAATCATCAGCCTCAAAGATCTGGAACTGATTCCGCAACTGATGGCAGCTTTCGCCACGTCGTTGAAAAAAGGCGAACAGTTCAAAGTGAAAATTTAATTTTGTCGCTGTGAATCTGCTCCCTGTTCCCCGCTCGCTCAAACTGTTACGCGGCAAATTTATGTTGCCGAAACAGAAACCGTTGTCAGCGATCAAAGTTGTCCGCACAAATGCTGCGCCCGCCCAGCCCGAAGGTTACGCGCTGAAAATTTCCGCAGACGGGGTGGAAATTTCATTCCGCGAAAGCGGCGGCTTACGCGCGGCGACCGCGACCTTACGTCAATTGCTCCGCGAATACGGACGCCATCTGCCCTGTCTGAAAATTCGTGACTGGCCGGATTTCGCGCGCCGCGGCGTGATGCTCGACATCTCGCGCGGACGTGTGCCGAAACTGGAAACGCTGCTTGATCTCGCGGAAAAACTTTCTGATTTCAAGATCAACGAACTGCAACTCTACACCGAACACACGTTCGCATATCGCGACTATAAATCCGTCTGGCAAAGCTGGGGCGCGCTCACGGCGGCAGAAATAAAAATCCTTGATGCACGCTGTCGCGAACTGGGAATTGATCTCGTGCCGAATCAGAATTCTTTCGGTCATCTGCGTTATTTTCTCGAAGACCCGAAGCTGAAAAAGCTTGCAGAGATTTCCGAACCATACGAAGACGCGAGCAAAGAATTTGTCCGCCGTCCAACCACGCTCGCGCCGAACAATTCCGGAACGCTGCCATTTTTGCGCGGGCTTTATGATGAATTGCTGCCGAATTTTTCCAGCGAATTTTTCAACATCGGCGGCGATGAAACGTGGGATCTCGGCAAAGGCCAAAGTAAAAAATTATGCGACGCCAAAGGCAAAGGCGTGGTCTATCTCGATTTCCTGAAAAAAGTTCACCGCGAAGTTTCGGCGCGCGGCAAAAAAATGATGTTCTGGGGCGACATCATTTTGAAGTATCCACAACTGATCCGTCAGTTGCCGAAAAATTTCATCGCGCTCAATTGGGGTTATGAAATCGATCATCCATTCGCTAAAGAGGCGGCGCAATTTGCGAAAGCGAAAATTCCGTTCTACGTCTGCCCCGGAACTTCGACGTGGCAAACGATGATCGGCAAACATGATAACGCGCTGGCCAATCTTCGATCCGCCGCCAAAGCCAGTAAAAAATCCGGTGCCATCGGTTATCTGAACACGGATTGGGGCGACGGCGGACATCCGCAGCCACTCGCTGTGAGCTGGCCTTTATTTCTCGCCGGCGCTGCACTCGCGTGGAACGCAGATCGTTTTGACGAATTAAAACTGATTCCGGTGTTGAGCCGCGACGTTTTTGAAGACGCCACCGGTCGCGCCGCCGACGCTGCGTTCAAATTGGGTTTCGCACATCAAAAGCTTGGATTGAAAGCGTTGAACGAAACGCCGCTGGGAACCGTGATCGCCGCGCCGGAACCGGAAACGCGCGAACTGTTTTGTCGCAATGGCTTGAAATGGTCCGCCAAAATTCCGGCAAAGAAAGTTAAAGCCGCTTTAAGTGAAATTGAACGGCAACGCAAAACTCTGGCGCAGGCAAAACCGGTGTCCGGTTCCGGAAAAATTCTGGCGCGTGAATTGGATCTGGCGGCGCGTATGGCAGCAGAATCGTGTCATTTCATGTTGTGGCAACAAGCGGTTGCGGCGGGGAAAACCACTGAAGCAAAACGATTGGCAAAACGTGGAATCAACGAATTGAAAAAGTTGGAAAAAGATTTTGCCGCGTATTGGCCTGCACGAAATAAAGCGACGCCAAAGCATTGCTCGCCGTTTTTACAGTGGCGGATCAAGGATTATTCTAAACAATGAATGGATGGTTTGAAGTGTTTCAGAAAAATTAGTTTAACGAAACACCTCACCCCGGCCCTCTCCCCTTCATCCGATGAAGCGGAGAGGGAGAAACGCTCCCCGCCTCAAAGTAAAGACATGCAGTCTTCTGCCAAACGACTATGGAATTTTACGAAGCTACGCAACGGCTGTTCCCTCTCCCGTTGCGTTGTATTCAATTGCAATAATGGCATCACAACGGGAGAGGGTCAGGGTGAGGGTGAACACATCACCGGCGCCCTTCACCGCCAGAAATGTTTCGGATATTTCCGCGCCAGTTCCGATTTGATTTTCGGATAATGCTCGCGCCAGAAATTCGCCAGATCCTGCGTCACCTGAATCGGTTTCATGCCGGGCGTCAGAATATGCACCGTCACCGGCACGCGGCCCATCGCAATCTTCGGCGTCTGGTTCACGTCGTAAAGTTCCTGGATGCGGAGAGAAATGAACGGTGATTTTCCCGGTTCATAATTCACTTTCGGCGTGCGGTCATTCGGCAATTTCAGCCGCTCGGGCGCGTGTTTATCCAGCAATTCGCGCTGCGTATGCGAGAGCCACGACATCACGATCGGTTTCACTTCGCGTTCCTTGATGTCTTTGTAACTCACCGCGCCGTGACACAATTGTTCGATGATAGATTTTTTATCGTCGTCCGTGATCGCCGGCAATTGCAGGTCGGCGCATTCTTTGCACAGGAGATTCAAGCGCGCCAGCCATTGTTCGACGTGATGATCCCAATTCGGCAACAACAAACGGCCGGCCAGAATTTCATCCGCGAGCAGACGCGCGGCGGCATCGGCGGGCGGCGGATCGATGCGTTTAGCCGCGAGCGCGAGTCCGCGAAACCGTAATAATTCTGCGGCCAGAACCCGTTTTTGTTGCGCGTCGAATTGGACGTGCAGATCGCTTTTGAGATCGTCCGGAAACAATTCGCGCAGCCAGTCGGTTTCAATCGCTGTCGCCAGCGACAAAATCGTATTCACTTCGCGGCCTTCGATCTCACGGATTTCCGCCGCGATGAAAAGCGGACTGCGCTGCACGACGCTTTCGCGCGCGAGGACGCCGCGACGGTTGTGGACGATTTCGCAGCGCAACGTCCCTTCATCCATCCGCCGTGCGACGCGGTCACTGAAGCCGATCAGGATACATTTCTGCAACGCTTCGTCTTTGATCTCGCGCGGTTTGACATCGAGTTTTTCCCGTTCAGCGATACGCAAAAATTGTTCCAGCAACGGCCCGACCTGTTTGGCGGTAACTGCGTGAATACCGAGCTTGCGGCAAGCGTCCACGCGGAATTGATTGTTCAGCGCAAAATTCCACGCACGCATCAAAATCCAGAAATCAGAAGTGGCTTTATCGCCGAACAGATCTTCCCGCGCGGATTCGACGTCTTTGCCAACGTTGCGCAGAAGCAGGTCGCGACCTTGCGTAAGCGCGGCGACGAGGCACGCTTGATGCACGCAGCCGTATTCCTGCGCCGCGAGCAGCATCCGCGCGTAACGCGGATGCAGCGGAAACGCGAGCATCTTGCGACCAATGGGCGTGATCATTCCGTCATGATCGATCGCGCCGAGATCGGCGATCAATTCCTCCGCGTGCGTGAGTGAAATTTCATCGGGTTTTTCCAGCCAGCGAAATTTCCGCAGATCATTTACGCCGGCCGCCTTCAAGGTCAGCACGACTTCCGAAAGATCGAGGCGCTTGATTTCGGACATTTCGTGCGGCGCCCGTTCATCGTGTTCCGCGCGCGACCAGAGGCGGACACATTGTCCCGGCGCGGTACGTCCGGCGCGTCCGGCGCGTTGATCACTGCTGGATTGCGAAATGCGTTCGATGAGCAACGTGTTGATGCCGCGATTCGCATCGTAACGCGCCATGCGCGCAAGGCCGGAATCGATCACCAACCGGACGCCGTCAATCGTGATCGAAGTTTCCGCGACGTTCGTGGCGACAACCACTTTCGGCCGGTCATAACGCGCCACGGCCGCATCCTGATCGCGCGGCTGCAGTTCACCGTGCAACGGCAGAATGATATAACCTTTCGCTTCACTCGTATTGCGGATGGTTTCAATCGTCTGCGAAATCTCGAATCCGCCGGGCATAAAAACCAGCACGTCCCCGGCTCCGCCATCGTGGACAAATTTTCTGAAAACATCGGCGGCGAGTTCCCAGACCGGCGGCGGATTGGCACCGAAACGATGCGGCAGATAATCGATTTCCACCGGAAACGTGCGACCGGACGAAGCCAGCGTGGCGCAGGGTTTAAGATAATTTTCCAGTTCGCCGGCATTCAGCGTGGCGGACATCACGCAGATTTTCAGGTCCGGACGGAACTGTTCCTGCTGATCCAGCGCGCGGGCCAGCGTGATGTCGCCGTACAAATGACGTTCGTGAAATTCGTCAAAGAGAATGGCTGAAACGCCGCGCAATTGCGGATCATCAATCATCTGCCGCAACAACACACCTTCGGTCACGAAACGGATTTTCGTTTTTGCGGAGGTGACATTTTCAAAACGGATCTGATAACCGACTTCTTCGCCCAGTTTCACGCCAAGTTCCAACGCGACGCGCGCGGCCAATAAGCGCGCCGCGAGCCGGCGCGGTTGCAACACGACGACCTGGCCATCGCCGAGCAATCCATGTTTTAAGAGCATTTGCGGCACTTGCGTGGATTTGCCGGAGCCCGTCGGCGCGGATAAAATCAGTCGCTTATCGGTCTTAAGACGCGCGATGATTTCGTTTTCGATTTCGTAAATGGGCAGACGGTCAGACATTGAAGCGCGGAGCGTAGCAATCTTTTAGCGGCGGGAAAATTGAATTCAACCCGGCGGCGCGGAAAGTTCTTCCAGATTCGCGCCTTCACGTTGTTTGATGACGGCTTCGATGCGCGGCACATACATCTGTGTTTCGGCGGGCAGATGCGCGGCGATGTCGTCGTAACTTTTTGTTTGGTAGCGATCCAGAAGTTTTTGTACACGGCCTTCGCCGGCGTTGTAAGCGGCGAGCGCGAGCCGCCAGTCGCCGAAACGATCATGAAGTTGTTTGAGATATTGTGCGGAAGCCGTCGCGCTGGGCTCCGCTTGAAAACGTTGATCGTGCGGCCAGAGCGAAAGACCGAAACGTTTGGCTGTGTCCGGCATCAATTGAAATAATCCCGCCGCGCCAGCCGGACTTTCTGCACGGCGATCAAAGGACGATTCCACTTCCGCGAGCCAGACGAGTTCCGGCGGCACTTTTTGCGCGGCGAAAACCGGCTTCAATTCCGGCACATATTTTTTCGCGCCTTCCGGCCACGGTTCGGTAGAAACTTGTTTTACCCAGATTTCACGTTGCTTCTGCGGCGGCGGGTTCGCGACGGGGGGAACGATTTGATTCGTGGACGGGATCGTGGGCGGCGGCACGGAAATCTTTATCTCATCGGCGACTTCGAGATAATCCATGTGAGCTTTCAGCCACGCGGCGTAAGGTTGTGTTTCTTCATTCGCGGCCAGCAGCGGCAGAACTGTTTGCGCGGTTTGCCGGAGTGCGGCGAGATCAACGATATAGTCGCCTTGAAATTGCGTTTGAATATCGGCGAGAAATTGCCGTACTTGTTCGTCATTCACTTGCGGAAGCGCGTTGAGGACATTCGTGTCGAGATTATCCTGCGCAAATTGCTGCGCGCCCTGAATGAGTTCCGGCAGCGAAATGGTTTGATCATCTGCGCGAACAAACGGCGGAGCACTCAAAAAAACGACAATCAGGCAGACAACAGCTTTCATGCAGAAAAATTAGGAAAGTTTCAATTTCCCCTCTCCCGTGAGAATACCCTGCGCGGTGTCGATCAATAAGCGGATTCGTTGCGCATCTTTTTTGGTGTGGCCGTGACTCATGAACGGATCGCTACCGCCACTCGACTCGATCAAAATATCCGACCACCAGAATCCGGTCTTGATGTGGACGGATGCAACTTTGGAAATGCTGATGCTGATCTCGTCCTTGCTGAACCACGAACGTTTATGCCGGATGACGGCGAGGTCCGTGACTTCGATGCGGGTCGGAAAAAGATGGTTGCCCTTTGTCCAGCGGCTGGCTTTAAAAGTTTCCATACCGGCAACTGTCATTCACATCCGTGCTTTTTTCAACCGTTATTCTTGAACCACAGCTGTTTGCCACGGATTCATTTAAAACTCAGCGCAAAAAAGTGTGCCGACGACGACGAGTTAAAGCCATTGGTCAGCGTCAAAGTGAAACTATTGCCGCTGGAAATATTCGTGGCCAATGGCGTCCAATTGGTCAGGGCGGTCAAAAGATTCGTGCTCGTCAATAATGTATAAACGCCATTGGTAGCAGCGTTGCCCGCTGAAAAAACGAGGTTCGTCCCGGCGAGGCTGACGTTATTGATGACCGGTGACGGCATGGGAATCGTGTAATCTGCGTAGATTGGCAGATGATCACTGCCACCGGTCAAATCAATCAATAATTGAGCGGCGCTGATCGGTGCACCGGTGACAAGATTGGTGAGCGAGGTGTTCGAGCTCGCATTGGCCGTGCCTTTATAAGCCGTCGTGCCGTTATTGCCAAAAGGATGATAAGTTTCAGGAACTAATTTTAACCCGTTGCCGTAATCGTAAAAAACATTGGTCGTCATCATTTCATAATCGTCGCGGTATTCGAGATAGATACTGGAATCGGTCTGGGCATACGCGTACGGGCTGCTGGAACTATCATCAAAATCCAGCGTGGTGTTGCCTGATGGATTCAACGGATCGACCGCCTGATTGATGCCGGTACCGATCAGCGTCTTGTACATCGCCTCACTCGTGGTGCCGGTATTGAAATCTCCAACATAAAGAATCCGTGCGGTCGCGGGCAGCGTCGCGGAATCGGCGCGCACGATTTGCGCTTCTTCGCCACGAGGGGTTGCGTCCGATGAACCACCCGATTTGTAATGACTGACGTAAATATAAAATTCATTGGTCGTCGTGGCTGTGATGCCGGCGGGCGCAAATTCGTAACGCATCACTTCGCGGTATTCACCGCTGCTGGAACCTAATTTAGACGTGCCGCCGGAAGGATCCACCGGCACGGACGCGAGCAATTGAACCGTTGAAGTATTATAGACGATGGCATTCGGGCCGTTGCCGTCGCCCGTATCGCCGCCGCTTTCCGTCGCCTGATAAGAACTATTGGTATAAACCACCGCGACTCCGTTGAACGAATAAAAGGCGTTCAATCCGTTCACAATCGGCGTTACCGTCAGCGGATTGCTCGTGGTTTCTTCCAGAGCCAGAATATCCAGCGGCCGCGCGGCATCGCCATTAACGACTTCTTCGCCGATGCCTTCGAGGACACCGCCCGCCTGCACCGCCGTGGAATTTGTTGGCGGCGCAATCAATCCCGGTAATGGCGCTCCGGCGGCTGCCGAAGTCATAATATTTGTGAATGTCGATTGCTTATTGGTCACGCCGATGTCCGCTTCAATATTATAAGCCACGATGCGCAACGTCCGCGTCTGCGCCGGAGCATTTTGAACCACGACGACAATCAATAGAGCGATGATGCCGGCAGAAATTCTTCCGGCCGGAATTTTACGGAAAAGTGACGGGTAACTCATGTGGTGAAATTTTAAATTGTATTTGTGTCTCCTTGATCTGCCGCCGACGAAACACCTTGAAAATAATTCAGTTTTGATTCAAGTCAATCAGCATAAAGATGCCGTGCGCCGGCGGATTTTTTTGTTTGCGATGCACGAAGTTAAAATTTACCGTCTTCTGGTCGCCAAAATCCGGCGCCAAATCCCGAACCCATTTTTTAGTAATTTTATGACACAACCTCTGAAGAATGCCGAACTGAACGAACTGGTGGCCGGTCTGCACGAATTATCCCGCAACCTCTGGTGGTGCTGGGATCAGGAAGCGCAGGACTTGTTTTATCATCTGTCCCCGCGCGGCTGGCAAAGTATGTTTCATAATCCCGTCGCCGTTCTCCGCGAAGTGTCGGAATACGAACTGCGCGTGCATTTGCAGGAAGCCGGTTTTGCCGACAAAGTTCGCAGCGTCCTGCGTGATTTCAAAAATTATTTGAACGACCAGGCCACATGGGGCCACAAAAATGCGCCGGCGTTACTAAAAAATCCCGTCGCGTATTTCTCAGCCGAATTCGGTCTACACGAATCCTTGCCGATTTCGGCGGGCGGCCTCGGCATTCTTGCGGGCGACCATTGCAAATCGGCGAGCGACCTCGGCCTCGGTTTCGTCGGCGTCGGTCTGTTTTATCGCGAAGGTTATTTTCAACAGGCGATTGATTCCAACAACTGGCAGACGGAATTTTATAATCCCGTTAATCCGGAAAACATTCCCCTCGAACCGTTGCTGGACGCCGAAGGCAAACGCGTCATTTGCAGCGTCGAGATCGGCATGACCGAAGTATTCTATCAGGCGTGGCGCGTGAATGTCGGCCGCCGGCCGCTTTATTTGCTCGATACGAACCTGCCCCAGAACGAGCAACTTTACCGCGACCTGACGACGCGTGTTTACGGCGGCGACAGCACTACCCGCATCATGCAGGAAATTCTCCTCGGTATCGGCGGCGTGCGCCTGCTCCGTAAACTTGGTGTCGCGCCCTCGACCTTTCACATGAACGAAGGTCACGCGGCGTTTCTCACGCTGGAATTGATCCGCGAAAAAGTTGCCGGCGGCAAAAATGCTGCCGATGCGCAAACGCTCACGAAAGCTGAATGCCTTTTCACCACGCACACGCCTGTTGAGGCCGGCCACGACCGTTTCACGCCGGACTTGATGAACTACGCATTGCAGCGCTATCTCACGCAATTTCCCCTGCCCCTCAATGACGTGCTCGGCCTCGGTCGCGTCGTGCCTGCGAATGCCGCGGAAACTTTCTGTATGACAGTGCTCGCGCTGAAACTGTCACGCGCCGCGAATGGCGTCAGCGAATTGCACGGTCAGGTCAGCCGCCACATGTGGCAATCGCTCTACGGCGTGCCCGAAGCGCAAGTGCCCATCGGCCACATCACCAACGGCATCCATCTGCTCGGCTGGATGAAAGGTTCCGTCCGCCAATTCTGGCGCAAAAAACTCACAGACAATAATAACGGCGAAGCAAAATTATTCCGCGAAAAATTCGGAGCAAATTGGTCCGCCGCCATCAACGATGCCGGTTTCTGGGAAAAGATGACCAACCCCGAATTCGTTTCTGACGAGGAACTTTGGGCCTTGCGCTATAAACTGCGCCGCGAACTCGTCGAGTTCGCCCGCCGCCGTTTGTTGCAACAGAATCCGCGCGTCACGCCGGGCGATTACATCCGTTTTGACCAGTTGCTGAACACCGACGCGTTGACGATCGGTTTTGCCCGACGTTTCGCGACGTACAAACGCGCGCCGCTGATTTTTCAGCAGTTTGAAAATATCGTCAAACTCGTGCGCGATGCGAAACGTCCGATCCAATTCATCTTCGCCGGCAAAGCGCATCCGCGCGACAACGACGGCAAACGTTTCATCCAACAGATCATCCATTTGAGCAAGCACAGCGAACTCGCGGGCAGCCTTGTGTTCCTCGAAAACTACGACATCCACGTCGCGCGCCAGATGGTTGCCGGCTGCGATATCTGGCTGAACAATCCGCGTCGTCCGCTCGAAGCTTCCGGCACCAGCGGCATGAAAGCCAGTTGCCACGGCTGCCTCGGTTTTAGCATTCTGGACGGCTGGTGGCGTGAAGGTTTTGATGGTACGAACGGCTTCGGCATCAGCGGCGATTCGCATCCCGATAACGTCGAAGAACAGGATCGCGTGGACAGCGCGAATCTGTATCAGACGCTCACGGAACAGGTCGTGCCGATGTTTTTTAACCGCGATGCGAACGGCATTCCGCGCGAATGGCTCAAGCGCATCCGCCGCAGCATGGCCACGCTCGTGCCACAATTCACCACGGATCGCATGGTGAAGGAATATACGAACAAGTATTACCTGACGAAGTAAGCGAAGTTTTTGAAGCACCAAAGCGGACGGAAAATTTCCGTCCGCTTTTTCTGTAGCGGCGGTCTATGACCGCCGTTGACGTGCAGATTTTCGAGCAGATTACGGCGGTCACAGACCGCCGCTACAAGCGCGGGCGGCTTTTGCATAGATTTCTCACACTGTTCCTTTTGCCGTCCGAAAAATCCTGACTTTGCCGGCAGTTTATGCTTAAACTTATCGCTTGAATTTGCATCAGTCATGAACAGCGAACCTAAAAACAATTCACAACATTTTCTGACGCCGCTCGCGGAGACGTTTGGCATCAGTGTCAAAATCGCGTGCGCCGCCATTTGTCTGGTTGGTCTAATCATCGCGCTCGCCATTTTCTGGTTTTTTTATTCTGCGCCGCCGGCCACCGTCACCATCACCAGCGGACCGCCGGGCAGTTCGTATGAAACGTATGCTGAGCAATACAGTAACTTTCTCGCGGCCAATGGCATCAAACTGAAAATTCTTCCGTCGCAAGGTTCGGATGAAAATATTCAACGGCTCAACGATCACAAATTCCACGTGGCCGCCGGTTTTGTTCAGAGTGGCGACGCGAATACCGTCACCAACAGTAAATTACTTTCGCTCGGCAGTATCGCGTATCAACCGTTGCTGGTTTTTTATCGTGGAACGAACACGGTGAAATTGCTTTCGGATTTCACCGGCAAACGGCTGGCCATCGGACCGTTCGGTAGCGGCACCCGTTCGCTGACTTTGACCCTGTTGCACATGAATAACGTCAATGGCGGCAATGCGACGGTGCTCGAAATGGACGCCGCGACCGCGGCCAACGCATTACTCGCGGGAAGTATCGACGCCGTCTTTCTGATGGGTGATTCCGCTTCCACGAACATCATGCGGCAACTGCTGCACGATCCTTCAATCCACCTTTATAACTTCATCCAGGCGGACGGCTACACGCGCAAAATCACGTATCTGAACAAGCTCAATCTGCCGATGGGTTCGATCGATTTCGGAAAAAATATTCCGGCGCAGGATTTATACCTGATCGGCCCGACGGTGGAATTGGTGGTGCGACCGAAATTGCATTCGGCCATTTCCGATCTGTTCCTGGAAGCGGCGCAACAGGTCAATGGCGGCGCCAAAATGTTTCAGCGTAAAAACGAATTTCCTTCACTCACCGAATACGATTATCCGATCAGCCCGGAAGCCACGCGTTTTCTCACGTCCGGCAAAACGTTTTTTTATAAATTAGGTTTGCCGTTCTGGCTGGCGAGTTTGCTGCGCGGCCTGGTCGTTTCATTCGTCCCGACCATTGTCATTCTCATCCCCACCGTGCGCATGATTCCGGCGATCTATAAATGGCGCATCAAGATGGCGATCTACCGGCGTTACCGCTTATTGCTCGCGCTGGAGCGTGAATTGATTGCTCCACCGACTCCCAATCGCCACGCTAATGTGCTTCCCCCCATGGCGCCGGCACGCCATGCCGAAATGATCGAACGTCTCGATGCCATCGAACACGCGGTCAATAAAATGAAAGTGCCGATGTCTTTCGCCGAAAATTTTTATGACCTGCGCGGTCACATCGCCTTCGTCCGTGCCCGCCTGACGGCTCCTCCTCAATGAAAATTGAATCTGTAAAATCCGCGCCGGATCTGGCCGCGCAATTAAAATCCGCCGTCGAAACGCTGGAGCAAATCGTTTCGAATCGCGCCTTGCTCGCCAATTTTCCCGAGGCTGACCGGACGCGTCTACTGAAGGCCGCCGGCGAAGTCTTTTGCCCCGAAGTGGATGAACGCCGGCGTTTGGTGAAAGCCAAAGTCCGCCAGCGCAAACAGGAAAAAATCCAGCGCGATCAATCCCGGCTCAACGAAACCGGCATCCGCAAACTGCGCCGCGAAAAAGTTTTCGTCACGCCGAATATTTTTCCGCCGAAAGATTTTGTGCAGGAAGAAGTCACGGATAATCCGGAGTTCCGCGAAGTCGTGGAACCGCAGAATTGTTACATCTGCAAAAAAGATTATTCCACGATCCATCATTTCTACGATCAGCTTTGTCCCACGTGCGCGGAACTGAATTTTTTCAAACGCACCGAAACGGCGGATTTACGCGGACGCGTTGCGCTGCTCACCGGTGGACGCGTGAAGATCGGTTATCAAGCCGGCATTAAATTGCTCCGCGCCGGCGCTCAACTCATCGTCTGCACCCGCTTTCCGCGTGACTCGGCAATGCGTTACGCGGCGGAACCGGATTTCAAAGACTGGGGACATCGCCTGGAAATTTTCGGACTCGATCTGCGCCACACGCCGAGCGTCGAAGCGTTTTGCCGTCATCTGCTGGCGACGCGCGAACGTTTAGATTTTATAATCAATAATGCGTGTCAGACCGTGCGCCGTCCTCCCGATTTTTATCAGCACATGATGGAACGCGAAAACGGGCCGTTGCATGATCTACCGGCAGACGCGCAGAAATTGCTTGGCGCTTATGAAGGTTTGCGCGGTTATCACATTTTACCGGAAGGCGAAACCAGTCCGGCAGGTGGGGCGAGCGTCCCCGCGAGCCGCGCGGACCAGGTGCAGGATATTTCCAAGCTCGCCGGGCTCACCCACGCGGCCGCATTATCGCAAGTACCATTGCTGCCGGAAGAACTTGCAGCGCAGCGCGGTTTATTTCCCGAAGGCAAACTCGATCAGGATTTGCAACAAGTAGATTTGCGTGACCGCAATTCATGGCGCCTGCTGATGGCGGAAGTCTCCTCCGTGGAATTGCTTGAAGTGCAACTCGTCAACGCCATCGCGCCGTACATCCTCAATGCGCGACTCAAACCATTGATGCTCCGCACGCCGGAACGCGACAAACACATCGTCAATGTCTCAGCGGTCGAAGGCCAATTTTATCGCAAGTTCAAAACAACGCGGCATCCGCACACGAACATGGCGAAGGCCGCGCTGAACATGATGACACGCACAGCCGCGGCGGATTATCAGGTGGACGGCATCCACATGAACGCCGTGGATACCGGCTGGGTGACGGACGAAGATCCCGCGCACATCGCCGCGCGTAAAGTTGAGCAGCACCGTTTTCATCCGCCGCTGGACATTGTGGACGGTGCCGCGCGCATCGTTGACCCGATCATCGCCGGCGTCAATTCCGGCCAGCATATCTGGGGGAAATTTCTGAAGGATTATAAGGAGACGGATTGGTGAATTTCATGTAGCAGCCGGGGTAACGAGGCTCAAAAAAAATGAAAGCCTCTTAACGTCGGCTGCTACGATTTAATTTCCGCTGGCGCGTCACGCCGTTTCATTTATCATGTCGTCATGAAACTTGCTTTGGCAATTTTAGTTTTCGGATTGTTCGGTCTGGCTATCGGCGGCGGCATTTTGATGCTCATGCACGGCAGTCCGTGGTTGTTCATTCTCGGTCTAGGTGCGTTCCTCGGAATCTTCGCCAAATACGGCTGTGCGACGCAATAACACTTGTAGCGGTCTATGACCGTCGTTTGTTAATTCTTCCTGGAAGCACGGCGGTCACAGACCGCCGCTACAAATATAAAACTTCCGTTATTGCTGCCCTTGGGGCACGGGGAATTTCTGCGCCATCGCGGCTTCGATTTGCGCCCACGTTTGGCAATTAACACTCTTCGTTCCGGCGGCCACACCGCTGGCGTAAGCCGTCGCCGGTGAAGTTCCCTGCACGATATAAGCTTGATTGCCTAAATAAACATAGCTGGAGCCGGGTAGCGCCATTTCTACAAAACTTCCGTAATTCGCATACGACGCCAATTGTCCGGGCGAACTCAATGCCGTCACTGCATTCACACCCGGCAACGCCGCCGGATATGTCGGCGTATTGACCGGCGTATTTCCTGCCGCCGCAAAAATCACGATACCTTGCGCCTGGGCTTGTTGTATTACATCTGCAAGCACGGCACTGTTATCTGCACCGCCAAGACTCATGTTCAATACTGTTGCTCCGTTATCCACTGCGGCCTGTACGCCGAGCGCAACATTCCAACTGGTCGTTGTTTCTCCGTCGGCATAAACGTTCACCGGCAGAATGCGAACAGAACTTTGTCCGCCAGAAGCTTGCGAAACGGCAGATAAAATCGCTTCTGCCATCGCTGTACCGTGAGTTGGAACGCTCGTACCCGTGTCAAAAGGTTTGATGCTGCCGAACGAATCTGCATTGACGCCGGTTGAGCCATTCGCCGAATTATCAATTACAGAAACAGGGTTCATTAAAAATTGATTATAACTACTACCCAGCGATTGAACCTGGGTATCAATCAGGCCGACAATCGGATCACAAGGATTGCCATTTACCGGAGTAGATAATGTTAATTTTGGCAAGCCGGTAGCCGGCGCATTCGCAATCGCTTGAGGCGTTGGTGGCTGATCATAAATGTCATTGTAGCTCACCGACTCCACATCGGAATCCGTTTGCAATTGTGCCAGCGCGGCGTCCGTCGTAGCCGCATCGGCAAATTCCAGCAAGTACATGTGCAACTTATCGTCGCGACTGACGATTTTTGCACCCAGCTTTTTGGCCAGCGCATCAATGTCTGCGCCGGGTTTGAGTTTTACGAGTAACTGATTAGCAACGTGTTTCGGATGAGCTTTCACGGCGATCACTGGTCGCGTGGCGGCCTGCATCGTCGTGGTGAAAACGTAAAGGCTGTCCGGCCCATTAGTTTGCGGTACGAAGGCAAAATTCAGATTGCCGAGCAATTTCCGCAACGCATCGCCGGTAGTGAGGTTGGAAAATTTGACGTCCACCGTGCGCGCGGCATTCGGTTCCACAAAAATGTGCCAGCCGGTCTGATGCGCGATGGTTTCAAGCAGTGGAAAAAGTTCTTCACCGTGGATATCGGCGCTGACGTTGTTGCTGGCAGCCTGCCAATTGAGAATATCCGGCGCAGCGGCACGGCTGTGCGTGACGCCACAAAGTAGCAACGCGAGAAACAAAATGATTTTGGCGCAGCGCATAAAACAATCAGCACTTTGATGATGCGACGGGCGAAAACGTTCAGCAATTTATTTCTTCCGGCCGGCAATCATGACAGTCAGGCAGAATGCAGCCAGCAGACCAATGGCAACCAACGTCTCTCTCCAGGAAAGCACAACTATTGGGCCATTGAAATGTCCCCCCATGTAAGTTGCGAACATAACAATGAAGAAAATTATTTCTTCAGCACCGTTTTGACCCACGCCTGCTGATCCAGATACCAGCGAATGGTTTCGCGGATGCCCTGCTCGAATTTATGCGCCGGCGTCCAGCCGAGTTCACGCTGGATTTTCGAGGCGTCAATCGCGTAACGACGATCGTGACCGGCGCGGTCTTTGACGTAAGTGATGAGTGAGCGTGAATTGCCGCCGATTTCCGGCGCAAATTCATCCACGGTATCGCAAATAAGATGTACGATGTGAATGTTCGCCCATTCGTTGTGGCCGCCGATATTGTACGTTTCGCCGAGCTGACCTTTGCCCAGAACCGTCCACAACGCTTCTGCGTGGTCGCGCACATAAAGCCAGTCACGTACGTTCATGCCGTCGCCGTAAACCGGAATCGCTTTCCGTGCGAGTACGCTTTGGATGACGACTGGAATCAATTTTTCGGGAAACTGAAACGGCCCGTAATTATTCGAGCAATTCGTGATGACCGTCGGCAAATCGTAAGTATGATGATACGCGCGCACGAGCATATCACTGGATGCTTTGCTGGCGGAATAAGGCGAATTCGGCGCATACGGCGTTGTTTCCGTGAACAAACCGGTCGCGCCGAGTGAACCATAAACTTCGTCGGTAGAAACGTGGTGAAATTTTTTGCCGACGAAATCGTTTCCCCAGAATCCGCGACAGGCTTCGAGCAAATTGAAAGTGCCGTTGATGTTTGTAGAAATAAAATCGTCCGGACCCGTGATGGAACGATCCACGTGCGATTCCGCTGCGAGGTGCATGACGTGCGTGATGCCGTGACGCTCGACCACCTGCGTCGTCGCCGTTTTATCGCGCAAATCGACTTTCTCAAAAACGTATTTTGGATGATGCGAAACGGATTCCAGATTCGCGAGATGTCCGGCGTAAGTGAGACAATCCAGATTGACGAGCTTCGTTACGCGCGCGTCGTCAATGACGTGCTGGATCAAATTCGAGCCGATAAAACCGGCCCCGCCGGTGATGAGTAAGTTCATTTAATTTATGATTTTTGATTCACGATTTACGCGCCACTACGACTAAAGATGTCCATTTAAGTGAGGCATCGTAAATCGCGTATCGTAAATCGTAAATTTTCATTCCGGTTTCCAATTCTTGAGCGAATCTTCCAACGCTTCTTCCACACTGCGGATTTTCACGCCAGCGGATACAAGTTTAGAAACATCCATCACGCAATTCGAACGCGGAGTTTTGGCGGCAACTTTATAAAACTCTTCGTCGCTCGCCCAGAATTCAAAAATTTTCGCCGGCTTGAGTATCTTTTCAATCTGTTCCACGACATGGCGCGTCGTGACAAAACCCGTATTCGTCACGTTGTAGATGCCAAATGGCGCCCGCAGTTCCCAGGTATCGAGACACGCTTTTACAAAATCCGTGCGGTGCGAAATGGAATTCACGTTGTCATACACTTTTGAATAGCGTTGCACCTTGCTCAAATAATTCCGCGCATTATCAAATTCATCGAACGGAATCCGCAGTCGCCAGATGTAACTTTGACCGATGCCGGACATCGCTTCTTCACCCAGCGCTTTCGTGCCGCTGTAAAAACTGCACGGACCGTCGCGAAAAGAAAAATTCGGCGTATCATTTTCCGTAAAACCGTGAATGGCGGAACGGGTTCTTCCAACCAGAGCGCGCAGTTCCGGTTTCGTGAAATCTTTTTCCGTTCGCGTGACGCCGTTTTCCGCGACCTTTGCGCCGGAAAAAATGCAACCGCTGGAAACGTGTCCCCATGGAATACCGGCGGCGGCACACGCGTGCGCAATGGTCTGCGGCAGCAATGTATTGCCGAGCAACGTTCCCGCTTTGTCGAGTTCGCACGCGTCTACATTTGGCTTGCCGGTGTAGCCGGCGGCGTTGATCACGAACGACGGTTTCTGCGCTTTCAAAAATTCCAGCAAAGCGTCAAAGCGCGTGTAATCCACCTGCTTGCGTGAAAGCGTGTGGAATTCTTTTTTGCGACGTTGCAATTCTGTAACGAATGCCGAACCGATGTACCCCGATGCCCCAAGAAGTAAGATCATAATTTATTATTTAAGCCGTTTTGCTTCCGTCACGACTTCCTGTTCCAGATAAGTGCGATATTCACAATTCGGCATCGCGCCGACAATTTTTTCCAACTGAGTGAGCGAGACAAAATTCTGCCGGAACGCGGCTTCTTCGGGGCAGCCGATCTTGATGCCCGCGCGTTTTTCAATGGTCTGCACATACGCACTGGCGTCGTGCAAACTGCTGCTGGTACCGGCGTCCAGCCACGCAAAACCACGATTAAGCCGTTGTACGCGTAAAGTTCCACGATTCAGATATTCGACGTTCACTGCCGTGATCTCCAATTCGCCGCGCGCGGATGGTTTTAAATTTTTGGTGATATTGACGATTTCGTTGTCGTAAATATAAAGTCCCGGCACCGCATAATTACTCTTGGGTGTCTTCGGTTTTTCTTCGATGGAAACAGCTTTGCCCGCAGCGTCAAATTCCACCACGCCATAGCGTTCTGGATCATTGACATGATAGCCGAAAACCGTGGCACCGGATTTGAATTCGCTGAAAGCACGTTGAAACGTATCGCCGCCGTAAAAAATATTATCGCCGAGAATCAGCGTCACCGCGTCCTTACCGATAAAATCTTCCGTGATCAGAAATGCCTGCGCAATGCCTTCGGGTTTGGCCTGTTCACGGTATTCAATCGTCAGGCCGAAACGCGAACCGTCTCCAAGAAGCTGTTGAAAACGCGGCAGATCGTGCGGTGTAGAAATCAGGCATAATTCTCGGATACCGCCCTCAATGAGTGTCGTGAGCGGATAATAAACCATCGGTTTATCATAAACCGGCTGCAACTGTTTGCTGGCGACGAGCGTCAGCGGATAAAGTCGTGACCCAGCGCCGCCAGCGAGAATGATGCCTTTCATTTTGCGGTAGGTTACAATTTTTGGACACTTTTCGCCAATAAAAAAGCCGCGTTTTTTAACGCGGCTTGAAAACAGATTTAAGATTAAGTCGCCACGGCACCTTCGGCAGCCGGTTTCTGCTGGTTGAACACCAGTTTTTCCTTGTTGCTGGTGACGGTGATCGGATCACCTTCACGCAACGCGCCTTTGAGAATTTCCTCGGCCAGCGGGTCTTCGAGGAAACGTTCGACGGAACGGCGCATCGGGCGGGCACCGTATTGCGGATCGTAACCTTTTTCGACCAGAAAGTCCTTTGCGGACGCATCCAATTCCAGATGCAGACTCTTCCGGCGCAAGCGTTCCAAAACCTTAGCGACCTCCAGATCCAGAATCTGGATGAGATCAGGTTTCGTGAACGAACGGAACACGATCAAATCGTCCAACCGGTTCAAAAATTCCGGACGGAACGTTTTCTTCGCTTCTTCCAGCACGCGTTCGCGCGCTTTTTCGTAAGTGCTTTCGTCCGTGATCGGCGCAAAACCGAGAGTGGACGATTTCTTGAGCGTGTCCGAGCCGACATTCGACGTCATCAAAATGATCGTGTTGCGGAAATTTACCACGCGACCCTGGCCATCGGTCAATTTGCCGTCTTCCAGAATCTGCAGCAACGCGTTCCAGATTTCCGGATGGGCTTTTTCAATTTCGTCGAACAACACAACGGAATACGGATTGCGCCGCACTTTTTCCGTGAGCTGACCGCCTTCTTCAAAGCCGACATAGCCGGGCGGGGCGCCAAACAGACGCGAGACATTGTGGCGTTCAGCGTATTCGCTCATGTCCAGATGGATGAGCGATTTCGTATCGCCGAACATTTGTTCCGCCAGCGTTTTGGCGAGCAACGTTTTACCGACGCCCGTCGGACCGAGCAACAGAAACGCACCGATTGGACGCTTCGGATCTTTCAGATCCGCGCGCGAACGTTTCAACGCCTTGCACAACGCAGAAACCGCTTCGCGCTGACCGACGACGACTTTTTCCATTTCGTTTTCGACCGTGAGCAGCCGCGCCATTTCGTCCTGGCCCATGCGTTTGAGGGGCACGCCGGTCCACTTGGAAACGACCTGCAGAATTTCGTCTTCTCCGACAATGATGCGTTTTTCTTCGCGTTTCGTGCGCCATTCTTTCAGGACATTTTCCAGTTTATCTTTCGCCTGTTTTTCCTGATCGCGCATTTTCGCTGCGCCTTCA
>Ga0206804_10008_pt1 | contig 59721 bp, 54 predicted proteins | sample Alteio_BWOrgCont_62_FD_152888 | JGI IMG/M metagenome (GOLD analysis project Ga0206804, IMG submission 152888) | Enriched cells from forest soil in Barre Woods Harvard Forest LTER site, Petersham, Massachusetts, United States -... | ecosystem: Environmental > Terrestrial > Soil > Temperate forest >... | reverse complement strand
TCACCGCCAGGGAGATGTCGCGGGTATCCTCGTTGCCGATGGCCTCAATGATGTCGCCGTCGTTCAGGTTCGCGCGATCCGCCGGGCTGCCCGGGATCACCGAAACGACAGTTGCATAGCCATAGCGCTTCGAAACGTTGATCCCGACCTGCGCCTTGCCGCCCTTATCTTCCTTGTAAGTCTTGTAGTCTGCCGCGGTCAGGTAGCTGGAGTCGGCATCAAGGGACTCCAGCAGGCCGCGCAGCGCTCCATTGGTAACCGCCGGGATGTTCGGGTCCTCGACATAGTCGTTCTGGACGTGCTGGAGCACCTCGCCGTAGACATTAATCTGGCGGTACGCACCCTCCTGCGACTGGTCACCCGCCGCCGAGACGCCACGGGTATTCACCCCGAGGAACAGGCACAGCACGAAGACGACGGAGACGGCTAGGAGAGAGATTTTGAGGCTCTTGGGCATCGCGGGTTCAGGCTCCGGAGAACAACTTCAGACACTACTTCACAGACACGGATTAGACGTGTCCGCCTACCCGAATGATACTCTCAATGCCGAAGATTGCGTCCGGTTCCGAGGTCCCACTGCTAGGACAAACTTGTGGTGGCGGTGAGTGGAATCGAACCACTGACCTACGGGTTATGAGTCCGTCGCTCTAACCATCTGAGCTACACCGCCGGAAGAAACCAGAAGGGCAAGGCTGCACCCAGCGGACTCGCCGCGACGTCAACCTCGGGTCCCCAGAGAGCGCGCTCACTGGACTGGAACCTCTAACCTCAATCCTATAAGCGTCGAACACACAGGTCAAACGTGCACGGCCTCTCCTCAAATCGCATCGCAACATACAGATACGTCACGCTTTTGCCTAGCCTCGCACTCGCCCCAGGTGTCGCATTCGCCGACTCGTTCGCGTGCCCGGCAGACTCCACGTCGCTCAACTGCCGGCTGCTCGGCGTCCTGCACTGGCTGGAGGCCGCTGCCTGGGTCTTGGTTATCCTTCTTGCCATTGTGATCGGAGTTGTCATCCACATCGTCCGCAAAAACCGCCTCAGCCGCAAGGGAGGCCGATGAGCCAGAATCTTTCTTTCCCGATGCCGGATCCTGCTCGCGTTGTTGCCGTCATTCCGGCGCGTTTGGCCTCCACTCGCCTGCCACGCAAGGTACTGCGCGAGGTGAACGGACAGCCACTGCTTGCGTGGGTCGTGCAAGCGGCGCTTCAGTTTCGTGAAATCGGAAGGGTTGTCGTTGCGGCGGACTCTGAGGAGGTCGCTGCACTATGCGCGGCCCATGGTTGGGACTGCCAGATGACCTCCCCTGAGTTGCCGAGCGGCACTGATCGGCTCTTCGCTGTGTCGCGCGAAATCGACGCCGACGTCTATATCAACGTCCAGGCCGACGAGCCCCTCATCGGGAAGGTCCACATTCGGGCCCTTCTGGGCCTATTCACCAACCCCAGTGTATCGGTCACCACCCTCAAGGTGCTCTGCCCGGAGGAGAGTGTGGCGGATCCAAATGTGGTGAAGGTCGTAACCGCTAAAGACGGTCGTGCGCTTTACTTTTCACGCGCTGCGATTCCGTTCAATCGTGACGGTCAACCCACGGAGTACTGGAAGCACCTCGGCCTCTACGCCTACCGGAAGCAAGCACTGGAACGCTTCGCCACGTTGGCTCCAGGGAAGCTCGAACAGATCGAACGCCTCGAACAGTTACGGTTGCTTGAGAACGACATCGACATCCACGTCGCTCAGACTTTCTTTGACACAATCGGTGTCGACACTGAAGAAGATCTGCAACGCGTGGATGCCTTCCTGCGCGATGGAAACCTTCCCGGAATCGCATATAGTCCTGGAACCGGATATTGGAGATACTTCCGCCAGTCAGATGGCGTCGATACTGATCGCGATGCGCCCGTCGCGACTCTCCGTCCGGACCTGGGTGAGTGAACTGACGATCCAGGTTGCGCCCGCCTCACGCAGCTCCTCTGCATTGTGCGTGCCCAGCACGCCGAGCACCCTGCACCCGGCCGCCACACCCGCTCGCACGCCACTCGGAGCATCCTCGAAGACAAGACAGTCCTGCGGCTCAACGCCAAGCAACTTCGCTCCCCGGCAATAAGGCTCCGGATCCGGTTTGCCGCGCTTTACCTGGTCACCGCTGATGATTCGGTCGGGCACAGGCAAACCCGCAGCCTTCAATCTTCCAAGCAGCAGCCTGCGCGTCGCCGAAGTAACGATTGCCCAGCGATGTACCGACAAACCCTCAAGTAGTACTTGCACACCTGCGAGCACTTTGAGATCAGCCGTATCGGCAATCTCTATTTCCTCAATGAGCTTGAGGCCTTCCACCTTGTCGATGTCCGGCTTCAGCTGCGCCATGATGTCGATCGCGCGCACGCCATGCGGAATCTCCACCTTCTCCGGGTTCGGCAGACCGTAGTGCTTCGCCCAGCGGCGCCAGCTCCGCAACACGCTGCCGATCGAGCTGACCAGCACCCCGTCCATATCGAACAGCAACCCGGATACCTCTACCATCACCTGCGCCATTACGTCTTTTGCCCTTCCATTACAAAACTCTTCGCCGCAGTCAGAATCGCTTCCACGCTCTCCGGGCTGCAGCTCTCGCAGTACACGCGCAGCAGCGGCTCGGTGCCACTGGCGCGAAGTAGCAACCAGGTCTCTGCGGCGTTCTTCTTCTCAGCGCACGCTGGGTTGTCGAGAAAGAACTTGATGCCGTCCAGCGTCTCCTTGTGCAGCACCTTCATCCCCGCGAACGCCACCGTCCCCGGCACGATCGCCTTGGCGCGCTCGATCGCAGACTGCTTGATCTCCTCCGCTATGTGCATGTCGACGCGCCCGTAATGGTGCTCACCGAACTCTTCCTGCAGCGCCGCGACAAGCTGGCCGAGAGTCTTCCCCTCGTCAGCCATCACGTTCGCCAGCAGCAGACTGTTCAACAATCCATCGCGCTCGGGCAGATGCTTTGAGATGCCGACACCGCCCGACTCCTCACCCCCGATGAGAATCGGCTGTGCCAGCATCAGGTCGACCACATACTTGAAGCCGATACCGTGCTCATGCAGCTTGCGGCCATGCTTCGCCGCGATGCGGTCGAGCATCTTGGTTGTGTTGAACGCGCGCGTGACATCGCCCGGCCAGCCCTTGCGCTCAAGCAGCCAATTCAACAACACCGCGTAGATCTTATGCGCGTCGACGACATTGCCGTTCTCATCCACTGCACCAATGCGATCCGCATCACCATCCGTGATCAGACCAGCATCACACTTGTATTCAACAACCGCCTCCTGCGTCGCAGCAATGTGCGGCAGAATCGGCTCGGGATTGATCCCCGGGAACGCAGGATTTAGCTCGCTGCGGAACTCGACGAACGGAATCCCGGCACGCGAAAAGATCCCGGCAATATATCCCTTGCCCGCGCCGTACATCGTGTCGATGAGGAAGCGAAAACCTGATCGTTTGATCGCATCAAGATCGACAAAGCTCTCGAGCGCTGCGATGTAGGTGGGCGCGAAGTCAGCCTCCTCGATCTTGCCCGGCGTCGTAGCCTTCGGCACAGGCTGCAGCAGATCGCTCTCAATCGCAGCAATGATCCCGGGGCTGCCCGCACCGCCATAGCTGGCTTTGTATTTCACGCCGTTCCACTGCGCTGGGTTGTGGCTGGACGTAATCATCACGCCGCCTGCAGCGCCACGCTCGCGCACAGCAAACGAGAGCTCCGGCGTGGGAGTAATCTTGCCCGAAAGCGCCACTGGAATTCCCGCCTCCGAGAGCACCTCTGCCACGACCTTCGCGAACGCCTCCGAAGCAAAGCGCGTGTCCCATCCGATGCAGACGCCCGCGGCGGCATTCTCGTGCTTCAGCACATACAGCGCAATCGCGCGCGCTGCCACACGAACGTTCTCATAGGTAAAGTCGTCGGCGATGATGCCGCGCCATCCATCCGTGCCGAATTTAACAACTGTCTTCTGATCCATCTGGCCTCATTCGTAAATACTTGAGCCTCTTCTTAGGTCAGGTCATGGCGACCGGTGTTCTTCAACTCCGCCACCACCTTGCCCACATCCTGCGAGCCCTCGCGCGTCGTAATCAGAATCGCGTCGTCCGTCTCAACCACGACCAGATCCTTCACACCGACGAGCGCCACCGTCTTATTTGGCGAGAAGACATAGCATCCCGTCGATGCGATCTCCACGTGATGTTCGGTCTCGAAGACGTTGGCGTTGTGCGACTCCGTGCGCTCGGCCACATGCTCATGCAGCGCTGCCCATGAACCGAGATCGCTCCACGCGAAGTCGCCAGGCAAACAGTAGAGCTCGCTCCTCCCTTCACCCTTGGCCGAGCGCGGCTCCAGCACGGCATAGTCAATAGAGATCGACTCGCACTGCGGATACAGCTCGGCAAATACCTTGTCGAATTTCGGCGTCCCCCACGCCTCTGCAATCTTCTCGAGCAACTCCGCAATCTTCGGCTGATGCTCGCGCATCGCATCCACCAGCGTCTTCGCGGTCCACAGAAACATGCCGCTGTTCCACGCATAGTTGCCCGAACGCAGAAACCGTTTCGCCTTCGCCTTGTCCGGCTTCTCCGTGAAGCGGTGCACTCGCCGCACCGGGATGGACTCGCCACCTTCGACAATCGGATCGATGGCCGCGCCGAGTTCTATATAGCCGTAGCCTGTTTCTGGCCGCGACGGCGAAACCCCCAGCACGACAATCGCCGCCGTGCGCCGTGCAAGCGCTGCGCCCGCACGGACAACGCGCCGAAACCGTGCCACGTCGCCGATGGTGTGATCGGACGGAAACACACCCAGCACAGCGTCAGGCGATCGGCGCTCCAGTAGAAACGCCGCAAGCCCGCACGCCGGCGCTGTATTCCGAGCCGCCGGCTCACGCAGTATGTGCTTCGCTGTTACATCCGGAAGCTGTTTCGCAATCGTCTCCGCCAGCAAATCATTCGTAATGATCCACACCTGGCCGTCAGAGACAACGGGCTTCACGCGCTCCACCGTGTTTTGGATCATCGTGCGGTCGCCGTCCAGCGACAACACCTGCTTCGGCTGCGCCCTTCGGCTGCGCGGCCAGAAGCGAGTTCCGCTTCCGCCCGCCAGAATTACCGCAGCGAATTCAAGCCGTTCTGTATCGGCCGCCGTCTCGCGCCTGCTTCCTCCGTCGCTCACGCTTAGCTCAGCTCGCCAAGGAACTTGCGAATCCGCTCAACGCCCTTGTCGATCACATCCGCGCTCACCGCGTACGACAAGCGAATGTGCTCATCAGTTCCGAACGCCTCGCCCGGCACCGTCACGACATGCGCCTCGGTCAACAACCGCGACGCGAGCTCGCTGGCCGTCTTCACGCCGCCCCTGCCCAGAAACGCGCTGATGTTCGGATACACATAGAACGCGCCCTCCGGTCTCGTGCAGGTCAGCCCCGGAATCGACTTGAAGCCCTCAAGCACACGGTCGCGCAGCTTGATGTAGTCCGCGCGCATCTCCTTCACGCACTCCTGGCTCGAGGTCAGCGCCGCAATCGACGCGCGCTGCACCATGCTGGCCGTGTTTGAGGTCGACTGTGACTGCAGCTTGCTCATCGCCGCAATGATCGGCTTCGGTCCCAACGCAAAGCCTGCGCGCCATCCCGTCATCGCGTAAGTCTTCGAGAGCGAACCCAGCACCAGCACATGTTCCTTGCACTCGGTCAGCGACGCACCGGAAACGAGGTCCCCGCTGAAGTTCAGGTAGGCATAGCACTCGTCCAACCACACATAGATGCCACGCTCATGCGCCATGCGGACAATCGCGTACAGATCTTCCTTCGGAATCACCGCACCCGAAGGATTCGACGGCGTGTTCAGAATGATCGCCTTGGTCCGGTCCGTCACCGCAGACTCGATCATCTTCGCGGTCACGCGAAAGTTGTCTGCCTCACTCGTCTCGACGAACACCGGCTTGCCGCCGGCAAACTGCACAATGTCCTTGTAGCTGACCCAGTACGGTGTCGGGATGATGACCTCATCGCCGTGATCGATCAGCACCTCAGCCGCGTTGAAGATCGACAGCTTTCCACCAGCGGAGAAGACGCACTCCTCTGCCGTGTAATTCGTCCCAAAGTCCGCCGCGTGCCGCTCGACGATCGCCTTGCGAACCTCGGGCACGCCGGCAACCGCCGTGTAGCGCGTGAAGTTCTTCTGGATCGCCTCAATCGCCGCGTCCTTAATGTGCTGCGGCGTCGAAAAGTGCGGCTCGCCCGCGCCAAAGTCTGCAAGGTCAATGCCCTGCGCCTTCATCTTCAGAGCCTCGGCGGTAATGGCCATCGTCGCCGAAACTTCAATGCGGTTGATACGGTCCGTCAGGATCTTCGTGGGCGCTGCAACTGTCGCTGTGCTCATACTCTTAGTCTTTCAGATTTGACGGTCCAGATAAAGTCCGCTTCCGCAGAACCCAAGTCGTCATGCACCGGTAATCCTGCACAATCGTCGTCTTCAGCGGATCCACCATCACACCGTTCAGCTCGCTCGTCAGCCCCAACAGCAGCTCCTCGTCCACCAGAAACCACTCCTGCCCATCGCCGATCCGGTAGATGTCCGGCCTGATTTGCTCGAACTGCATCCCGATCCTCGACCCCATGCGCGTGAACAGCAGCCCTCCCGGCCGCAGCACCCTCCACAACTCCTCAAGCATCGTCAGAAATTGGTGCTGGTCCCTCGCAAAGTGCAGAACCGAATTGCACATCACCACATCAGCGAATCCATCAGCAAAGGGCATCGCCTCGATCTGCCCCACCTGAAAATTCTCCGCCGGTAGCTTCGGATTCAACTCCGCCGCCAACGCACGCACATGCTGGACGCTCTCCGGGTTCGCGTCCAGCGCATACACTTCGCAACCTTCCCGCAGCAGATACACCAAGTTGCGCCCATACCCACACCCGGCGTCGAGCACCTTCATCCCCGCCGCGATATTTCCGCGCAGAATCTGGTCGAACACATAAATATCGATTTGCCCGAACTGTTCCTGAATCGTCACATAATCTCCAGCGGCCGCCGGGAAGCCTGGGAGCAGGATGAGTGCAGCTGCTATTCCGCTCCCGGAACCGCAGCGCCCGTCACTTTCTTCTTTTTCAGCCGCTCCACCACCACCGGAGGCACGAGAGACGAGACATCACCACCCAGCTGAAATACACCCTTGATCAGCCGCGAGCTCACATAGGTGTACTTCTCCGCCGGCATCATGAACAGTGTCTCTAATTCTTGGTCCAGCTTGCGATTCATCATAGCCATCTGAAACTCATACTCGTAGTCCGAGACTGCACGAATACCGCGAATCACCGCCTTCGCCCCCTTCGCACGCGCGAAGTCCACCAGCAGCCCATCGAAGGTCTCCACTGTTACATTGCCGAAGCCTTTCGTAGCATCGCGCAGCATCTCTTCGCGCTCACTCACTGTAAACAGTGGCGTACCCTTAGACGCATTTCTCAGAATCGCCACGACCAGATGATCGACGATCTTCGCACCCCGCGCGATCAGATCCAGGTGCCCATTCGTCGGCGGATCAAACGTTCCGGGATAGATCGCCGTTATCGCCTTACCCATAGCAACCCAAGCATACAGGTTCGCTCAATTTACGCATCCCGTTTCTCGAGGTAGCTCTGCACATAGTCGCGCACGCCGTCTTCGAGCGACGTGAACGGCTTCGCATACCCCGCCGCGCGCAGCTTCTGCATGTCCGCTTCAGTGAAGTACTGATACTTGCCCTGGAGCTCCTTCGGCATCTCGATGAACTCGATCTTCGGCTCGCGTCCCATCGCAGCGAAGACCGCACGCGTAAGGTCCAACCATGTGCGCGCCTTGCCGGTGCCGCAGTTGAAGAGACCACCCGGAGCACCCGCCTCCTGCAGCGCAAAGTGAAGCGTCATGTCCACCGCGTCCTTCACATAGATGAAGTCACGCATCTGCTCGCCGTCCTTGTACTCGGGCCGGTAGCTCTTGAAAAGCTTCACCTCGCCGCTTGACCGGATCTGCTCGAAGCTCTTCACCACCACCGAGCGCATGTCGCCTTTGTGATCCTCATGCGGTCCATACACGTTGAAGTACTTCAGCCCGACGATATTCCCACCCTCGCCCTGATCAAACAGTCCGTGCTTCAGCGCCCACAGATCAAATATCTGCTTCGAGTAGCCATACATATTCAACGGCCGCAGCATCGCCGTCGCCGCATCGCTATCGTCATAACCTGACGAGCCATCACCATACGTCGCAGCACTCGACGCATACACGAACCGCGCACCCTGCGCCTGCGCCCAGTTACACAGCACACGTGTGTACTGATAGTTGTTGCGCAGCAGATAATCGGCGTCCTTCTCTGTCGTCGCGCTACACGCACCCATGTGAATTACCGCGCGCGCATCCTGATAGGCACCTTCCTCCAACAATCCCAGAAAATCCTCCGGCGAGATGATGTCCTCATACCGAAGTCCCACCAGGTTCTTCCACTTCTCCGCCTCGCCCGGCTTACTTACGCCCAGTTCATCGACGAGAATCAGCTCGTCCTCACCACGCGCATTCAACTCGGCAACGACGTTGCGGCCAATAAACCCCGCCGCACCCGTGACAATAATCGGCTCCGCCATTCAGTCTCGTCCTCGCTAACCTTAACTATCGTAGCGGAGCCCTTCGGCTAGCCCTTCAACAACTCCCTCGCAATCACCATCCGCTGAATCTCGCTTGTGCCCTCGCCGATCGTGCACAGCTTCACATCGCGATAAAACTTCTCCGCCGGGTAGTCCTTAATGAACCCATAGCCGCCGTGAATCTGCACACCCTCCTCGCAGATCCTGCACGCGGCCTCGCTCGCGAACAGCTTCGCCATCGCGGCTTCGCGCGTGACCGCCTTGCCAGAGTCCTTCATCTGCGCCGCGCGCATCGTCAATAGCCAAGCCGCGTCCAGCTGCGTTGCCATATCGGCCATCTTGAACTGCATCGCCTGAAACTCGCTGATCGCCTTGCCAAACTGCTTCCGCTGCTTCGAATACTTCACCGCGGCATCCAGCGCGCCACGCGCCATCCCCAGACTCAGCGCGGCAATCGAAATCCTCCCACCATCCAGCGTCCGCATCGCGTCTTTGAAGCCACCGCCAAGCTCGCCGACCAAACAGTCATCCGGCACAAAGCAGTTCTCAAAAATCAGCTCCGCCGTATCGCTCGCCCGCAGCCCCAGCTTGTTCTCCTTTTTCCCGCTGCGAAAGCCCGGCGTTCCCTTCTCGATCAAAAACGCCGAAATCCCGCCATGCGTCGCCTTCTCTTTATCCGTCACCGCCAGCACCAGCGCGCAGTTCGCATACGTGCCATTCGTAATGAAGGTCTTCGACCCGTTAAGCACCCATCCACCATCGCGCTTTACTGCCGTCGTCCGCATGCCGCCGGCGTCGCTGCCCGACCCCGGCTCCGTCAACCCCCACGCACCCAGCCACTCACCGCTCGCCAGCTTCGGAATCCAGCGCTTCCTCTGCGCGTCGTTGCCGCCGATCATGATGTGGTTCGTACAAAGCGAATTGTGGCTTGCCACAATAATCCCCACGCTGCCGTCCACCCGCGACAGCTCCTCCACCGCCAGCACGTACTCGACATACCCCAGCCCCGCGCCGCCAAGCTCCTCCGGGAAGATGACGCCCATTAGCCCCATCTGCCCGAGTTTCTTTACCACTGCGTGCGGAAACTCGCTCTTCTCATCCCACTCGCTCACATGCGGAGCCACCTCGCGCTCGGCAAAGGCCCGCACCTCACGCCTCAACTGCTCCTGCTCATCCGTCAGTCCGAAATGCACCTTACCCTCCGCTCTACTATAAGCAACGCTTCTACATCTATCAGATTTTCCTATACTCCGAAATCCCCGCGCAAGCTTTCAGGTCACGAACGATCTTTCAGTGGAGGCACGAGAATCGTCCATGCCAACACGCGCTGGTATCACTTTCGCAGTTCGCGGTGTCTATATCACCGAATCACGAAGCACAACGTCACCAAAAAGGAAGTCCATGCGTCCCCTCCCGCTCGCTGCCTCCCTCCTGGTTCTTCCCGTCGCGCTTCTCGCCCAACAGCAGTCGGTCCAGCCCGCCGTCCACGCCGCCACGCATTCCGCTCCCGTACGAGCCCCCGAAGACCACGCCGCATCGCTCCCCGTCACTCGCGTCGCCCTCTACAAAAACGGTGTCGGCTTCTTCGAGCACACCGGCCACGTCTCCGGCGACGCTGCCGTTACCATCGACCTCACCAGCGGCCAGCTCAACGACGTCCTCCAGTCCCTTACCGCCATCGACCTCAACGGCGGTCGAATCTCCGGCGCCGGCTACAACTCCACCACGCCCCTCGACCAGCAGCTCAAAACCCTCCCACTCTCGCTCGACGACAACCCCACCGCATCCGACTTCTACTCCGCCATCCGCGGCGCCCGCATCGAAGTCCACTCCGGCACCGCCAGCATCACTGGCCGCCTGCTCTCCGTCGAGGTCCGCTCCTCCAAACCCACCGACAACTCCACCACCACCGACCGCTACTTCCTCACAGTCGTCTCCGACGTCGGCGACACCCGCACCTTCGAACTCACACCCGCCACATCAGTCCGCCTCCTCGACCCCTCACTCCACAGCGACGTCACCCGCTACCTCCAACTCATCGACGCCAACCGCTCCCAGGGCCTCCGCCACCTCACACTCTCGGACCACGGCACTGGCACTCGCGAGCTCCGCGTCTCCTACATCTCCGAAGTCCCCATCTGGAAGTCGACCTACCGCATCCTCTTCACCAACTCCAACTCCGCCTCACAACAAGCCACTCTTCAAGGCTGGTCCGTTGTCGACAACACAACCGGTGCCGACTGGAACAACGTCCAGCTCTCGCTCATCGCCGGCGCCCCGCAAAGCTTCATCCAGCCGCTCTCGCAGCCCATCTACTCCCGCCGCCCCGAGATCCCGATCGCGCAGGAAGCACAGCTCACACCACAGACCCACGACTCGAGCCTTGAGGCCATGGACATGATTAGCGAGAACGGCCCGCCGCCATCCAAAATGGCTCGCTCCATGGGCGTTGCCGGAATGTCCGGAATGGCAAAAGGTATGTCCGGAGGCGTTATGAACGGGATGCCAGGTAGCGCCAGTGAAACCGTGACCGTAAGTGCTGCTGCGCCAATGGCGTCGTATGAGGAGGCAGCAATCGCCTCCGTGATCCCCGACACCCACACCGCAGCCTTCGACGACTTCTTTGAGTACCGCATCAACCAGCCAATCACCATCCGCAAAAACGAGTCCGCACTCGTGCCCATCCTGCAAGCCAAGGTGATGGCCGACCCTGTCACGCTCATCTCGTACACCGCTGGTCGCACCTCGCAGCCGCTGCGCGCCCTCTGGGTCACCAACAACTCCGGCCTCACGCTCGACCGCGGCTCCTTCACCATCATCGAAGACGGAAACTTCGCCGGCGAAGGTCTCCTTGACCCCGCGCACCCCGATGAGAAGCGGCTACTCTCCTACGCCGCCGACCAGGCCGTTCACATCGCCGTCGAAGACGAGAAGAACTCCAACCGCACCACCCTTCTCCGCGGCTCGCAAGGCGTGCTCAACATCCACCGCGACGAACTCCATGAAGTCACCCTCGTCATCCACAACGCCGCTCCCGCACACCGCACCGTGGTCTCTGAGGTGCCTGTCGTCAACGGCTGGAAGCTCGACAGCGTCGCCAACCCCTCCAGCACCGATCCCAAACCCATCGAGACCACGCCGTCCGTCTATCGCTTTCGCAGCGAGATCGCACCCGCCGGTACAGCTCGCCTGCACATCGGAGCCACGCACAGCGGCTTCACCACCTACTACCTCACGCGGTCCGACGACAAACAGCTTCAGTTCCTGATCAACACCACCGACCACAACCCGGCGCTCGTCGCCGCACTACAGCCCATCTTCGACGCACGCGCCAAGGTCGGCGTCGCACAGACCGCGGTCGATCAAACCAAAGCCAACCTCGAATCACTTCACTCTGATGAAGATCGCCAGCGCGCCAACATCGTCGCGCTCAAAGACGCCGACAAGTCCTCACGCGATCGTTTCGTCGCCGAGCTCAACAAGACCGAGGACGCCATCAACGCCGCTCAGACCGAGCTCACCACCCGCACCGCTGCCCTCGACGCCGCCAAAGCCGACCTCGCCAATGCAATCGACAACTTTAGCATCGACACCAGCACGAAGAGCTAGGACAGTATTGCTGGCTGGCAAAGAACATTGATTTCGTTCGCGCTATACTTGGGTCGCCAAAAGACCGAGAGGTTCCGTGTGCACAATCTGATCTGGTTAGTCATTCTGTTTCCACCCGTGATGGCATATTGGCTTTGGCTGGGGATCGGCTACAAGACACGAGACACCGGGGCCAGTTCCAACACTTCCTTTGGCATGAACGGGCAACGCGTGCGCCTGGGCAGGCATGGCTACTGGATCCTTTTAGCAATCTGCTACGCCGCGTTCCTGGGAGTCGGCTTCGCGCTGCACAAAATCTGACCTACTGCGCCGATCGCCTCCCCTTCCGGATCAACCGCAGCGCCTCGCTCACGCCCCTCGTACCGAGCAACTGATACTTCTTACCCTGCAGGTTGTGATAGTTCACAAAGAACTCCTCAACCTCTTCCGTCCACTTGTCAGGGAGGTCCCGCAGCTTGCGGATATTGGTATAGCGGTGCGTCTGTTCCGCAACAGCGACCAGGCGGTCGTTCCGGATCTTCTTCTTCCCGTCTAGCTGTTGGCCCTCAATGACCCCGATGAGCCGCGCGCGCACAGCGCAGCCAGTGAAGGCGGGGTCGTCCATGAGCAGCAGCACGTCAAGAGGATCGCCATCGGGAGCAATCGTCTGCGGCAAGAAGCCGAAGTCGTATGGGAAGGCCATTCCCGCCGGCAAGGCTATCTTGTGCGCGAACACTCCCTGCTCAACGTCGAAGCTGAACTTGTTGCGGCTGCCCGCGGGTGTCTCCACGATGACCTGCACTAAGTGCCCCTTTTCCATCGGCTTCAGCTTCGTCGGATTCCTCAGCGATTTCATGGCATCTTCCTCGATATCGCACTCGATCTAAAGCGACTCTTTTCTTGAGATGCGTCCAATCTCTGCGCGTTCATCGGTTTACCTCCGATTCGTGCCCAGACTGGTAAAATGAACACATGCCATCTATCCAGCGACGCCGCGCCGTCACCGTCAACATTGGCGGCATCCGCGTCGGGTCCGACGCCCCCGTCGTCGTCCAGTCGATGACCAACACCGACACCGCCGACGTCGAATCCACCGTCCAGCAGGTCGCCTCACTCGCCCGCGCCGGGTCCGAGCTCGTCCGTATCACCGTCAACAACGACGAAGCCGCCAAGGCCGTGCCGTACATCGTTGAAGGCATCCGCAAGAAGGGCTGGGACACGCCCATCATCGGCGACTTCCACTACAACGGCCACCTTCTGCTGCGTAAGTACCCTGACTGCGCCAAGGCGCTCTCCAAGTACCGCATCAACCCTGGCAACGTAAGCATCGGTCGGAAGGATGACGACAACTTCCGCACCATGGTCGAGTGCGCCGTCGACAACCAGAAGCCCGTCCGCATCGGCGTGAACTGGGGCTCGCTTGACCAGGCTCTCCTCACCAAAATGATGGACGCCAACTCGAAGTCCGCGAACCCGCAGGACGCCCGCGACGTCATGATGGAGGCAATGGTCGTCTCCGCGCTCGACAACGCCGCCGCCGCCGAACGCTACGGCCTTCGCCGCGACCAGATCATCCTCTCCGCAAAAGTCTCGAACGTCCGCGACCTTCTCGATGTCTACACCGAGCTCGCCCGCCGCTGCGACTATGCGTTGCACCTTGGCCTCACCGAAGCCGGCATGGGCATGAAGGGCGTCGTCGCCTCCACAGCCGGACTCGCTCCTCTCCTCCTCAACGGCATCGGCGACACCATCCGCGTCTCGCTGACACCAGAGCCCGGTGCCGACCGCGCCGAGGAAGTCCGCTGCGCACAGCAGATTCTGCAATCGCTCTCCATCCGCAGCTTCATGCCGCAGGTCACATCATGCCCCGGCTGCGGCCGCACCACCTCCACCTACTTCCAGGAGCTCGCGCAGCGCATCCAGGCCTACCTCGTGGAGTCCATGCCCGAGTGGAAGAAGATCTACCCCGGCGTCGAAGAGCTGAAGCTCGCCGTCATGGGCTGCATCGTCAACGGCCCCGGCGAATCCAAGCACGCCAACATCGGAATCTCGCTGCCCGGCACGTTTGAAGAGCCCAAAGCTCCCGTCTACGTCGACGGCAAGCTCTTCACCACCCTCAAGGGCGACCACATCGTCGAAGAGTTCCAGGTCATCCTCGATGAATACGTCGAGAAGCGCTACGGTCGCCAGCCCGTGGAAGTGTAGCCAAGCGCTACGGCTGTCAGGTCGTCGAAGTCTAGCGCTGCCGAAAGATTTCACACTCAGCTTCGCTCGCGGGTGTACGCTTTAGCGGAATAATCCAATTCCCTCCAGGTCCGCGAGGCAACATGCCGCTTACGCTAAGCACCCGCCACGTCGGAAGCGTCTACGTGATTCTGTGCACCGGCCGCATTGTCTATGGCGAAGACGAGCGCACCCTGGACGCCGCACTGGATCACGCCGAACGCACATTCTCCAGGATCGTCCTCAATCTGAGCGGCGTCACCCGGCTCGACAGCATGGGACTCGGTCTTCTCACGCGCCACGCGAGCCGCCTTGCGAAGCGTGGTGGCGCGATTCATCTCGCCGGATCACCACAATTCGTCACAACCCTGCTCGATCTCACGAAGATGTCTGCGATCATCCGCAACTTCGAAAGCGAAGACGAGGCCATCGTCGCCTTTCTCGAACATGCGCCCACACAAGAATCGGCGCTCGGGCGCGGCCCTCGCCTGCTCGTCTTCGATCCCTCCGCCGATCTCTGCACCTTCGCCCGAACAGTCCTCTCCCAGCACGGCTTCAGCGTCCGCACCACATGTTCCTTCGGCGACGCCAAGCTGCTCCTCCGCGTCGACCGCGCCGACTACATTCTCGTCGGTCCTTGCAGCGCTCAGCTTCCCTCCGACGCAGCCGCACGCGACTTCGCCGCAGTAGCCCCGCAAGCTTCTATCCTCCAACTCGGCTCAGACTTCAAATCGCACGATGCCCTCGAGGCCACAAAGATCCTGCTCGCGATGTTCGATATCGGAAGCGCCTCTCAGCTACCCACCTAATCCTTCTTACGTGCCTTCGAGCGCAACGCCGGCCACAGCGCAAGCAAACGCGCTCCCACTCGCAGCCTTCCCTTTTCTTCCGCGCGCCTCGCCTGTGCCGCGCTGCGCTCCCACTGCAATGGATTGTTATGCATTCGCAGCTCACGCAGCGGATAGAACGTTCCACGCCACATGACTCCACGCCGCATCACCACCGACAGCATCGACCGCACCATCGCCCACGCCACCACAAAGACGCCCGCCGGATACAGCCATCCATACCGCGCGTCGATGCGGCTGCGCTCACCCGTGACGCGATAACACGCGCCAATGCAGCACAGCATGATCAGCGCTGCCGGAATCGTCGGCCACCACACCAACGCCGCCAGCAGCGTGAGAAACAATACCAGCATCACTGCACACGCAATCAGCATGAAGATCGGCCTGAAATTCACCGTCGCAAAAAAATTCTTGCTGAGCCCGCGCACAATTCCCCGCGCTCCCTTCGCCCAATGCACCAGCACCAGCTCCGGCCCGAACGCCACACGCTGACGCAACCCCGCGGCCTTCATCCGCCGCCCCAGCGTCACATCTTCGATCACAGCCAGCCGCTGCGGCTCCCATCCGCCCAGCACCTCGAGCGCCTCACGTCGCACCAGGTTGAACGCGCCCACGCCAATCACATCCCGCCGCGCCAACGGATCACTCACGCGCCACGGCCGCGACAGCCACATGCCGAACACGCTCAAGAAGCCGAGTACCATTCCCTCGCCCCGCCCCTTCACCTGCGGCGTCGGCATCACAACCACATGATCCGCATGCGTCATCGCCGCGAATGCCATCGCCCTTCGCAGAGACGATGGCGAAAACAGAACATCACCATCCGTGAATAGCAGATACTCGCTCGATGAATTCCGCGTGCCCACCTCAAGTGCAAACGTTTTGCCGAGCCATCCCTCCGGCAAATAATCAATATGAATCGCGGCCACACGCTCCGGATAGCGTTCCGCAAACTCATCCACAATCTGTCGTGTCCTGTCGGTCGAGCGGTCGTCGATCGCGAGCACGCGCAGCCCTGTATATTGCTGCGCCACCAGCGTCTCCAAAGTTGCTCCGATGTTCTCCGCCTCATTGCGGGCCGGTACAACCACCGTCAGAGATGGCACTGCATCATCCGGCGGAATCAAATCCCACTGCGGTTGCGATACATCCGGCACGTCTGGCAACCGCCGGATCGCCTCGTTCGTTCTCCACATCCACAGCGCGGTCAGAAGCCATACGCCATACTCGGCCGCCCCACGCCATGCCGCTCCGATCATGCGGGAATCGCAGCCTCGACGTTATCGGTCAGCGACGGTGCAAACCTCGCGCCGATAAAGAAGATCACTGCACCCACCGCAAACGCGATCAGCGTCACCGCCATGCCTATCCGCAAATTCGACGCATCGCTGATCATTCCAATCACCTTCGACGACGGCATATCGCCCAGCACATGAATCGCAAACAACTGCCCCGCCATCGCCGTCGCACGCAGATTCGCCGGCACTGCATTCAGCGTCGCCGCGTTCACTGGCCCAGTCCCCAGGAAGATGAAAAACACTGCCGTCGCCAGCGATGGCACAATCATCCTCTGTGGTCCGAAGAAGCAAACCACCGCTGGAATAATCGTCAGCGCCGCGCTCAACGCTGGCACCAGGTACAGCGCCTTCGGCGTCTTCTTCGACCACCACTGCGCCAGCCATCCACCCAGCGCCGTTCCGCCCAGTCCCGCGACGACAATGATCGGCCCCATGATCGCGCCCGCAGCCTCAATTGAGTAACCCGCCTCGCGATGCAGAAACGACGGCATCCACCACGAGATCCCGCCCAGCGAAAACGTCACCGCCGCATATCCAAAAATCGAACTCAGGTATGCCTTGTTCTTCGCCAGCGAGAGAACGGTCGCTTTGTCCGTCTTCGCCTTCTCCACCGCGCCTGTCCTCTGCGGCTCGCGCATGAAGAACAGAATCAGCAGCGCCACCAAGACACCCGGCACAGCGCTCGCGATGAAACTCATCCTCCATCCGTGATGAGCCGCCACCCACGCACCCGCCTCATACCCAGCCGCCGCGCCCACGGGCAGCGCGATGTTAAAGATCGTCATCACCTTGTTGCGTTTGCTCTCCGGATAAAAATCCGCCAGCAGCGCCGGTGCAAAGATCCCGAAGCAAGCCTCTCCCACACCCAGCGCCGCATGCCTGAAGTTCAGCTCCGCATACCCATGTACATGTGCCGTCAGGAAGTTCATCGCCGCGATGCCGAGCGCCGCCACCACGATCATCGGCTTGCGAGGAAATCTGTCGCCCGCCCATCCCGTGACCGGCGACACGCACACATACGCCACCATGAACCATAGCGTCAGTGATCCAATCTGGTTGTCGGTCAGCGTGAACTCGTGCTTAATCTGCTCCTGCACCGCCGGAAGAATGTAGCGGTCCAGGTAGTTCACAAAGTTCATCGCAGTGAGTAGCACCAGCGCCGTCGTCGCGCCGGCCACCGCACCCGACTTTGATCTCAAAGTGCTTCTAACTTCTGCGGTGCTCATGCATGCCGAGGATATCAGTGTTCTTCAGTTGGGAAGGTTTCGAATCTTCAGCTCGACCTTCTCGCCATTCTCAACATTTTGAAGCTGGTGATGAAGATCCCCGAGAAAGCTGACATATCCCGCCAGGTCTGCGACGTAAACGTTGCTCGGATCAAAGGAGCTTCCGGCAGCGATGACGGGGAGCTTGTACCCGTAACATTTCCCGTCGACAAGAAACAGGCCCGCGCCGCGATATTTGGCGGCTAACTCACCGTCAAATGCGAAAGGAAACAGCTTCACCGGATCGGCTCCCGTCTCAGTCGCATACACCATCTCGCCGATATTGACGTCGAGAAGGCAGACGGCCCCGCTCGGATCTTGGAGAAGCAGATCTCCGAACGGCGAAACTGCAAGAAGCAGATAATCGGCGGGGTCAAACAACCATCGCCAATTGGTCGCTAGCGCCGCGAGTTCGTATCGGACCTCCGCCATCGACCCGAGCATAGCAGGTGCGAACCAATCGAACGTCACGTAGGATGGCTCGCATGTCGTTCCTCCGACTCGCCGCCGCCGCGGCCATCGCCATCTCAGTTCCTGTGAGCACAACTATGCCAACGCCCCCAGAGCCCTCCGTGCTTCGACTCGATCCTGCGCTCGACGCTCTCATCCCTCCCGACGCCAAGCCCGAGCTCGTCGCCACCGGCTTCGGCTTCACTGAAGGTCCGCAATGGCGGCACGGCCGTCTCTGGTTCGTCGATGGCCCGCAGAACAAACTCCGCGCTGTCACCTCGGACGGCCACGTCACCGAGTTGCTCAACTCGCAGTCCGGCTTCGCCAACTTCCTCGGCCCTAACGGCAACGCCCCCGATCCTCAAGGCTCCGTCGTCATGTGCGAGCAGGATGGCCGCCGCGTCGTGCGCCTCGTCGGCCCCGATGACAAGCTCAAAGTTGAAACGATGTTCGAGACCTACGAAGGCAAACGCCTCAACAGCCCCAACGACATCGTCTTCGCGCGCGACGGCAGCTTCTACTTCACCGACCCACCCTACGGCCTCAAGGGTATGGACAAAGACCCCGCAAAGGAACTCCCCTTCAACGGCGTCTACCACTACAAAGACGGCAAGCTCACGCTCATCATTCGCGACCTCACCCTGCCCAACGGAATCGCGCTCAGCGCCGACGAGAAGACGCTCTACGTCGACAACACCGGCCCGGACATGAAGTACATGAAATACCCCGTGCTCGCCGACGGCACCGTCGGCCCCGGCAGGCTCGTCGCCCGCTTCGAAGCCTCACCCGAACACGGTGTCCCCGACGGCATGAAGCTCGACTCGCACGGAAACATATGGGGTTCCAGCCCCGGCGGCATTCGCATCTTCACGCCCGAAGGCAAAGTCCTCGGCCAGATCAAACTGCCCGAAGTCGCGGCGAACCTCGCTTGGGGCGACGACGGCAAGACCCTCTACATCACCGCTTCGCACTCTGTGTACAAGCTCCGCACAAGCGTGATGGGAAATTTGCCCCTCAACTGGCAGCCGCGCTAGATTCCTCTCAAAACAAAGGGGTACCCCACCTTTTAACTCGCCTGAATCCAATATTTTCCCCGCAACTCCCCTGAATCCAATATTTTGGCGAGACCGCCCTTTGGAATGAATATTTTGCAAAGGGGAGGGGGCTAGGGGTGGTACCCGAAAATCGCTCACTTTGCTCAGGCGTACATTTATCCCCATGAGCCCGATGGACCGCCGCGCCTTTACCAAGCTCTCCGCCCTCACACTTGCCGCCACCAAGCTTCCCGCACAGAAGCCAGCCACCTCCGTCACTGGCGCGCCCACGCTAAGTAAGCCCGTCGGCTTCGCTCCCGTCGGCCTTGGCGCCATCTCTGAAATTTTCATGAAGGCCTGCGCGCGTACGCCAAGTGCCACCATCACGGGCCTCGTCACCGGCCATCCCGCCGAAAAAGGCCCCAAGTACGCTTCGCAGTACAACGTCCCGCAAAACTCTATCTACACTTACGAAACCTACGACAAGATCCGCGACAACCCCGCCATCGAAGCGGTCTACATCGGTCTGCCCAACTCCATGCACTGCGAGTACACCATTCGCGCCGCCGAGGCCGGCAAGCACGTGCTGTGCGAAAAGCCCATGGCCATCTCCTCTGCCGAGTGCCGCAAGATGATCGACGCCTGCCGCTCCCACAACGTCAAGCTGATGATCGCCTACCGCGTGCACTACGACCCAACCTTCACGCAGATCCGTAAGATGATTCACAACGGTGACATCGGCGATCTCGTCGGCTTCCAGGGCGGCTTCTACGGTCAGAAGCAGGCCGGCGAATGGCGCCTTAACCGCGCTCTCGCCGGTGGCGGCTCGTTGCTCGATCTCGGCATCTATCCGCTCAACGCTATCCGCTGGCTCTGCGGCGAAGAGCCCTCTGAGTTTCGTGCTCTCGTCTCCACGATGGAAAAGGGACCTCGCTTCGCGCAAGTCGAGCAGACCGTTGAGTGGGTCATGAAGTTCCCCTCCGGCATCCTCGCCAACTGCGGCTCGTCCTATGGCACGGAGGGTCCAGCGTTCCTACAGATCGACGCCACCAAAGGCCAGATCCACATCGAGCCCGCCTTCTACTACGGCGACGTCAAGTACACCTTCACCGGCCGAACCCGCAACGGCAACGTCGCCGGCGGATTTCCCGTCACGGGACAGTACGATCAGTTCACAGCCGAGGCCGACCACTTTGCGGCGTGCATCCGCAACAACACAGCGCCGCTCACTGCGGGAGAAGAAGGCCTTGCGGATATGCTCGCCATCGAGTCAATCTACAAGGCCGCCGGCGCTCCAATCGGCTGACGCAAGCGTCAGCGCTCCGCCAGGTTCAAGAGCTGAAACTCGCCTTCGTACCCTTCCATCTCTTCTTCACTCTCTGCCGATCGCCGAGTCAGTCGCAGCACGGCCAGGTGAGTGACGACCACTCCGCACGCCACAAAAACAAGAGTCACCAGATCGCGTTCGAGCGTCATCTCCACGCGCACCATCTCGAACAGAAAAACGGGCAGCACACCCACGTAGAGGGTCAACATCAGTGGCAAGCTTGTCTTGCCCGGCATTCTCGGCTGGGCGAACGGAATGCGTTGCAAAAACAAAAAGAACGCGTCGGTTAGCAGTACCGCGAGGCAGACCCCACATACCGCCTGTACCAGTAACTTCCGCGCATCCCATCCCAGACCGGCAAGTGCCGCTGCAACACACGCGGTTACACCGAAAGCGCAGATTAGAGCCCATCTGCTCGCGGCTTCTGTGGATTCGTTCAACGCAGCGGCCGTCACCCGCGTTACACGGTACACCCACGCCGCCTGCAAATTGAGTGGGAACGCAAATGCGGCACGCAGTCCAGCTACTCCCCAGAACACCAGCAGGGGCATCACCGCATGCAGTCCCTTGTCTGAGAGCCCCCATCCTGCCGCACCGGTCGGATGAAACGTAACGGCGCATGCTGCCGAAAATGCCAGCCCCGTTCCGCAATACATTGCAAGGTAGACCTGGTACTGGTTGTTTCTCCTGATCGTCTGCCCGATGAAGTGAAACACCGCGCGCTCACCCGGTTGGCGCACGATGCGATGAATCATGTTTGCAATCCACCGTAGCGGTTCGCTTTTCCCTGTCGCACCACCTTCGATCGCCATCTTGCGCATCCGCGCCCACGCCAGAGGATAGGTCGCCACTGCGATCGCCGCGGTAATCGCAAGTGCGCGATACGCATATCCACTCAACTGCTGAGCGAACTCAGGCGCAGCAGCGCCATGCAACCGTTGCTCATACACCGCGAGAAACCACAGGGTCGGATTCAACCGCAGCCAGCCCAACCGTCCGCTCAACAGCTTCTGCATCGCATCACCGTACTGCAAATACCCGACAAGCAGCAGCACCAGCCCCATTACCGAAACCGTCTGCACCAACGGCGATATAACGCGGAACTGCCGTGCGCTTAGCACGCACAACATCACTCCGCCAAGCGCCACAAACAGCAGTGCCGCAAACAACCCTGCCATCGAGACGGCTAGCGCATGCGCCGCGGCTTGACGCCAGAAATCGCTCACTACCCGCAGATGTCCGTTTACCGTCGCCACATGAGTCGTGACCGCGGGCAGGGTCAGCGTCCCGCACACATTGCTGCCGACCAGAAACAGCCCGACGAATCCTCCCAGCGCCGCAGCTTTCGCTCCCAGCATCTGTAAAGACCGCACTGACAACGGCGACAGGATGACAAAGTCCAGCCGGTCTGGGAATAGCATCTCCCACTCGAAGATGGCCACAATTCCCATCACCACGAACGAAAACACTACAAAGAAATACTGATCTTCAATCGCTCCCCACATCGTGCGTCTCGGGTACGCGTTCTGTAACCAAAAGGCAAACATCAGCCCGGGCACGGCAACAATTGCAAGGGCTCGCACCACAGAGGTCTGTGTGTCGCCTTCCGCCTGCAGGGTGTCGTTGTCGAAGAACCGCCGGAAGAAGTGCTGCAGAAGGTAGCTGAACACCGAGCGATCTCTACGCATGGCGCACCTGCATCACTCCAACCACATCGCGTGCCACGCGTTCGGTATCGGTCTGCTGCACAAGCTGTGCAAACACGCTTTCGAGTGTCGGCAGCTCCATGAGCTTCGTCAGGTCCTTCGGTGCGGCGTCTGCGACGACATTGCCCTTAGACAGCACGATGACGCGATTGCAAACTCGCTCCACCACTTCCAGCACATGCGAGATGTAGAGAATAGCCTTGCCTTCCCTTGCCAGCAGTATCAGGAGATCCTTGAACAACCTCGCCGAGACAGCGTCCAACCCCGAAAGCGGTTCGTCGAAGACGATCAGCCTCGGATCATGCAGAAGTGCCGCGGCAATCAACACCCTTTGCTTCATTCCCTTCGAATAGTCCGAAAGCGCCGAATACTGCGCCGCCTCAAGCGACAACAGCTTCAGCAGCTCTCGCGCCTTCGTCTCAATCAGCCGTTCATCCATTCCGCGCAACCGTCCCACCAGTTGCAGATATTCGAGGCCTGAAAGGTGCGTGTAGACCTGCGCCTCTTCGGGCACATATCCCAGCTGTGTGCGGTATCCCGGCAGGTCGTCGTAGATCTTTCGTCCGTTGAAGAGCACGTGGCCCTTTGTTGGCTTGACGAGACCGATAACCATCTTCACCGTCGTCGACTTGCCAGACCCGTTCGGCCCAAGGTATCCAAGCACCTCACCCTCGCGGAGCGTAAAGCTCACATCTCTCACCGCCGGAATGCTGCGATAACTCTTCCATACGTGACTTAGCTCCAGCATGCTCATCCTCCGATCTATCCTATGTAGCATACTACCTGTGATAGCATACTACATAGTCATGAGCCCTCCTCGCCTCTCACACAGCGCGGCTCTCATCCTCAAGGCCATCAGCCTTGGCTATTGCTTTGGCTTCGATGTCATGGAGATCACAGGTCTGCCCAGCGGCACGGTCTACCCTGCCCTGCGCCGACTCGAGCGCGATGAGCTCGTCGAGTCCCGCTGGGAGTCAGAAGAAGACGCCTTTTCGAGCCAGCGCCCCGCGCGGCGTTACTATCAGCTCACGCGCGAGGGTAAAGCCGCCGCCCTCGCCGCCACCGAACGTTATCCTCTGCTCGCCCGCCTTCTTCCGGAGAAGCACTCATGAGCACTCGGCAGTCACTTTTGCCGCTCTTTCATCGCGTCGTTCTCCGTTGCGTGAAGAACCTCGTACCGGTCTCCGAGCGCGACGAATTCCTTCGCAGTTGGCACGCAGAGCTTTGGCACATGAACGATTGCGCGCGTCGCCGACGCCTCAGTGCCATCCGCTTGCATCTTGATCTCCCGCTCGGGGTCGCTTCAGACGCCCTTTGGCTGCGTACTCACAACCTACGGCGCAACCTGGCGGGCACCCCCACTCTCTCGATCGTCTCGCTGCTCAGCCTGTCGCTGCTCTCGTTCGCCTTCGCTGTTCTCTCGTATGGCGGCTGGCACGCGCTCGGACTCTATTTCACCCGTCAAGCTGAACATTGTCTCGTGGCCGTTCCCATCATCCTCTTCGTCAGCTCGGCCATCGCCAGCTTCAGCCACGTTGAAGTCAACTCGATTCGGCACACGCTTCGCTGGATCAACCATTTGGCCTTCGCATCACTGAAGACATCGCTCGCACTTTTACTTATGTTTCTGCTTAGTGTCTGCCTCTCGCGGCCGCTTTACATCCCGCTGCCGCGCGCAGCCGATCTTCTGCAGCTTCTCTTCTTCGTGCTTTTCGCGCTGCTTGCTGTGCGCTGGTCTTTTCACGACCAAGAGCAGCGCTGCAAGCAGTGCCTATGCTCGCTCGCTACACCCGCTCGGGTCGGTCGTCCTTCGCATAACCTCCTTGAGTGGACCGGCACCGAGCAGACCTGCAGACAGGGTCACGGCCGTCTCAGCGTTCCCGAGATCGAGACAAGTTGGCATCAGTACAGCCGTTGGATTGATCAGGGCTCCGGCCTCGACCCCATCGCTAGCGCCTGACCGCTAGGTTCGGAACCTTATGACCTCCGGCATGTCGGAGCGCATGCAGAAGAAAGCCCCGGAGCGCGACCGGGGCTTGTGAGACATTCCTTCAACTTCGTCACTGGTTAAAGAGGTTGTTTTGCCTCGGGCATTTCAATCTCCTTCAAATACTTCTCTGCGAAAGTATTCTTCAACTTTGCTATCGGCTGCAGCGTTGGATAGAACTGTACGAACGTAGTGTCCACTGCGCCGTGGTCCTGGTGGCAGCTATAGCAGTCCGCAGTCGTCGGAGCCATCTTCCCTGTCTTCCCGCCGTCGAAGCCGAAGAAGGCCCACTTGCCTGGGAACCGCGAGTCATCTCGCACGTGTACAGAGACTCCCATGATGTCGCCCTGAAAGTTGCCGTGCTGATTGATCGAGGCGCGACCGCGCGCTCCTCGTGCTTCTAGTACGAGGACCGTCTTGTCTGGCCAGTGCCCTGTTGCGACAAACACCTTGTATGCGTCAGGGTTCACAAATACGTTATCGAACATGTGGTGGTCGCCAGTGGCAGCCTCGCTGTAACTCATGTCGAACCCGGAGGTTAGATACACCCACTCACGATAGTGCTCGGGAAACTTCATCTGCCCGTCGCTCGTGTACTGCAGGTTGTCATCGCCTTCCATCACGCCGAGAAACTTCGCCACGGGCACCAGCAACGCCGTCAGCACCAACGCGACCTTCGCTGTAGTAAGCATGCTTGCAGTATCAGTCCGGTCACCTTCTGGGGCCAGACCACCTGCTGCACCATTCCTACAACTCGCTGCATTCCGGTTCCCATGGCGGTTCCCGGAGGCTAGGATTCCCTCATGGACAATCGCAGCAGAAGTCTGCGCTCACCCTGGCTCTGGATCCCGGCGGTCTGGTTCGGCTTCGGCCTCTTGGACGCTATGGAGTCCACCATTGTGATGCACGCCGAAGGGATGCATCACGCCTGGCGAAAGCTTTTCCTCAACAACGTTGCTGAGTTTCTTCCGTGGGTGATCCTTACAGCTCCGATCATGCGCCTCAATGAGCGCTTTCCTATTACCCACTGGCGCTCACGCAAGATGTGGTTTGCTCATCTCTCCGCATGTATATTCATGAACTTCGTCTGGTCATGCTGGAACGCCGCGTTACAACTCTTCCTTAACCCCTACGACAAACCCGGCTCGCCTAAGCCTTTCCACTTTCTCTGGTTTCAAACCTTTGCCGACGAATTCCTCTCTACAATCATTCTTTACGGCGCCATCATCGCGATCGACACGGTTCTTGACTCCCCGCGCCCGCCTCTCGCGTCAACAGGCGGAGACCGCCCGCCTCAACGAGCAACTTTCTCAAGCTCAGCTAGACGCTCTCCGCCGCCAGATTGAGCCGCACTTCCTCTTCAACACGCTCAACTCCGTCTCAGCGCTGATTCGTGAACACCGCAACGACGCCGCGGTGATGATGATTGCCGGCCTAAGTGACTTTCTCCGACGCCTTCTCGCTGACCCATCGCGTCAACAGGTGCCGCTCGCGGAAGAGATGGAATTTGCTCAGAAGTATCTCGACATTCAGAAGGTCCGATTCGTCGACCGACTCCAACTCGCCGTCGACGTACCTAGCGATCTTCTCGTAGCCCAAGTGCCCACGCTTATCCTGCAACTCATGGTTGAAAATGCTATCAAGCATGGCATCGCCAAGCGCGCCCAAGGAGGCCTCGTTCGCATCTCGGCCACCCGCGCCAATGGCACGCTCACGCTCTCCGTCTACAACGACGGCCCGAGTCTTTCCGCCCACAGCCTCGCACCTTCCGGCATTGGCCTCTCTAACATGCGCACACGCTTACAGGGCCTTTACGGTGATGCCTTCGCGCTCGACATGCGTAACCGGCAGCCTGGCGGTGTTGAGGTCTCTGTCTCCGTCCCATTTGTCGACCACTAAGGAGCGGCCTTTGTCTCCCGACACACGGAAAATCCGCACAGTTATCGTCGACGATGAGCCGCTCGCCCGCTCCAACCTCCGCGTCCTTCTCAACTTGGACAGCACCATCGAGATTGCGGACGAGTGCGGATCCGGTCCCGACGCTGCAGCTGTGATCCGCCGCTCACGACCGGACCTTCTTTTTCTCGACGTCCAGATGCCCGAGTGCGACGGCTTCGACGTCATCGAGCTTCTCGGTGCCCACCTCCCGCCGGCGATTGTCTTCGTTACGGCGTACGACCAGTACGCACTTCGTGCCTTCGAGGCCGGTGCACTCGACTACCTTCTCAAGCCTTTCGACAACGCGCGCTTTGATCTGGCCCTTTCACGCGCAAAGCAGAAGATTGAACTCAGCAAGGACCACCCGCGCAAGTTCGACCGTCTCACTATCAAGTCCGCCGGCCAGATCGCATTCGTCTTTCTCTCCGAGATCGATTGGATTGAAGCTGCCGATTACTACGCTGCTTTGCACATCGGAGCGCGCACCCACCTGCTCCGGCGCAGCCTCTCTGACCTAGAGCAGGACCTCGATCCCTCCCTGTTTTGCCGCATCCACCGTTCCGCCATCGTCAACCTCGATCGCGTGCGGGGCCTCCGCTCCAACGAGGACGGCGACTACACCGTCCTTCTGCATAACAGCGCCACGCTCCGTCTGAGCCGAAAATACCGCAAGCAGCTTCAATCGCGGCTGGGGGTTCTGACTCAATCAGTTTGATTCACCAGGCATTCCAGAATCCATCTCGTTCAATCAGCGTGATTTCTCGCCCAAAGAGATCGCTCAATCTGTGTTCCGTCAGCAACTCACGCTTCCCGCCATCTGCAACAATTCTCCCATCACGCATCATTACTAGGCGCTGCATCTCCGGCAGAATATCCGCAATATGATGGGTGATCATGACGATCGTGACCCCGCGCTGTGCCAGCCCGCGAAGCATCTCACGCAGATCGTACTGTGCCGCAAGATCCAGAGCATTCGACGGCTCATCAAGCAGTAGCATTTGCACCTCGCCATCGACGGACGCACCTGCGAGCGCTCGCCCAATCATCACGCGCCGTTGCTGCCCTGCGCTCATCTGCCCCACCGGTCTCTCGCGCAAGTCCTCTGCTCCTACCAGAGTCAGGATCTCCTCTGCCCGTTCACGCATCGCCTGTGTCACATGCAGGTTTGGCCACAACGTCGAACTCGAAAAGAAACCTGTCACCAATGCATCAAAGCCACTCGTGTGCAGTGTCGGCTTACCCGGCAGCTCCGGGCTCACCACGCCCATCCTTCGCTTCAACTCCGTGAGGTCCCACCGTTCACGTCCGAGCAATTGCACATAAGTGCCGGGCCTCACAATCGGATACAGCTCACACGTCATCGTCTTCAAAAGAGTGGATTTTCCGCACCCATTCGGGCCCAGGATGGCCACATGCTCTCCACGGCCAACGCGCAGACTCACATCGTGTAGCACGATACTGTTGCCCCGCGCGACATGCACATGCCCCAACTCGATCAACAGTTCATGATTAACCATCTGTCTAGTTTGTCAGAGCTTCGCGAAACTCACCGAGCTCTCGCCAGCACTCCCAGGATCCTCGCGCCTGCCTTCACACTCGCCCATGCGTTTCCGGACACCTTAGATTCGCCGCCAATTCTGCATCGATAGTTCACCGGAATCTCTGCCACACGCAGCCCCATCTTCAGGGCCTTGATCTGCATCTCCAGGTTCCATCCGTACGTCATTTCGCGCATCTGCATGGTCTCCAGCCATTCGCGACGAATCGCGCGGAATGGCCCCATATCCGTATAGCGAAACCCATACAACTTGTGCACCAGCGCGCCGATCATCTTTGCAGCAAATACCTGAGCGCCATTCAACGACCCCGGCTCCGCCTTTCCGCGCATTCGCGAACCAATCACGAAGTCCGCCTCACCACGCTCGATCGGTCCCACCAACAATGGCATCGCGGCGACGTCGTCCGACCCATCGCCATCCAGAAACACCAGCACATCGCTTGATGCGACCGCGGTCCTTGCGCCCGCTTCACATGCCGCGCCATATCCACGCGGTGAGTTCACCACTCTCGCACCCGCGACCCGCGCCAACTCAGCCGTCTGATCCGTGCTTCCGTTGTCCACCACGATGCACTCCTCAATCTCATGCCAAGGCATCGACCGCACAACACTCCCGATAGACTCCGCCTCATTCAGCGCAGGAATTACCACTGAAACTCTACCTGGCATGCGTCGTTCCTCTGCAATCAAACCATCGCGCTAGCCCCCACTGTCGCCACGCGATCTCTACTACAAATGCGCACAGGACGGCGAAATATATCCAGCTGTTCAGCACAAACATCCTGGGACCCGGCACCGCCCACTGGGTCGTGAATCCATAAAAGACCGCGCACACATAAGCGATGGTCACCCAATTCGGATACAACGCCATGAGCGGCACCAACCACGCGAGGTACCACGGATAGTGCGGCGAGAACAACAACATCAGCGCCAATGCAAGCATCATCGAAGCTTGCACTAACTCCGGTCGCTGAACTCGTGCACTCAGTCCGAGTCGCTCGGTCGACGCATGTCGCCAAGTCCACAACCCAATTGCGGTGAATACGACCGCGCAGAGGATCTGATAGTCGGCCTTCGTCAGCCAATGCAGCCCATTCAGCCGTTGCGCATAGTCCAGGAGGAAGTACCGTGTTCCGCTGTCTAACCCTTCCTCATACGCGTAGCCACCCAGAAATCCAAACACCAGCTTGCCGACCGACGCATACACTGCATACCCGATTGCGCACACCGTGATCAGAGCAGCCGGCATCTTCCAATCACCGCGCCTCCACACAGCAGGCAGCAGTATCAGCGGATAAAACTTCGTCATCACAGCTAGCCCCAGAAATAAGCCCGTCATAACGGGCTGCTCCCGATATCGAAACAGCAGCGCCAGTGCTACAAACGCCATGATCGCAGCATCAACGTGCCCCGCGCTGCCAATCTCCCAGATCAGCAGCGGGCACCATGCATACAACAAAATGTCCGTAGTTCTTCGCCCCATCAATTTCAGCAGCGCAACCAAAGCGCCCGCCGTGACGCACTCGAAGCCGAACATCGCGAGCTTCATCGCCTGTATTGAGGGCGAAAAGAGTGTGGCCAGCCAGTAGATCATCTGGGCCGCTGGAGGATAGATCGTATGCGCATAATCCCGCCGGTTGATGTGCGCAAATATCTCAGGGTATTTCGTTTGCAGGATCGCAAGTGAGCGATCCCCCGGGACATAACGATACGGATTGATGTGCGCGTGCTGGACAATCCCGTCCCATACATATCGGTAGATGTCCGTCGAGAGGTACGGGGGCGCGAACAGCACCGTTCCACGCATCACGACTCCGAACCCAAGCACAATCCACAACGTCGCGCGATTTACCGGTTGCGTGAGCACAATCAACACCGCCGCGATAAACAGCACATCCGACCATCCCGATACACCCGAGTACCCAATGTTGAATCGAAAGTGCTCCGCGACAAACTGTCGCGCCATCACGACCAGTCCCGTGCCCAGAGCGCACAGCACCGCATTCGTCAACCATGCGCGGCCAGCATGCCATTGCTCGAGTCCATCGTGGAATCTCACAAAACCCCGCCAACCAGGCGCACTCGCTCCACCAGAAACTCACGGGTCCACTTCGCATCGAATCCTTTCGTCGTTCCAAATGGTGGACGCTCGCCATTCAACAACTCACGTTCCAGCATCGAAAGGGTTGCCGCATCATCCACGTCGTACCACTTTGGCAGCTCGACCAACTCCACCCCGGCCTCGCGCGCTCGCTCCACAGTCTCTTCGTAGACAGTCCCCGTGCTCCACTTGATTCGCTCGAACACCCGTGGCTCCGCTCGTTTCATACCAATCAGGTAGTACCCACCATCCTCGGATGCTCCCACAACCACGCGCTCATCTGGCGCCGCCAGCTCTCTCACTGCGGCGCGCAGCGCGTTCGTCGGCAGCGTTGGCGAATCCGAATCGATCAAACACACCGCGCCGAATCCACAGCTTAGAATGTCTTTGGCCGCGCCCAGCAATCTCTCACCGAAGAGATCTCCCCTCTGAGCAATCAGCGCGAAGCCCTCCGGCAGCAGCCCATCAAATGCTGCCTCATCGCCTATCGGCGTATAGCAGATCAGCCCCCGTGCCGCGCCCTCACTCGCAACCAGAGCAATGTTCTCCACCGTGTCACGCAGAAAGCAAACATTCAGCCTCGCAGCCTCGTCCGCACCCAGGGGCGGCTGCAGCCGCGTCTTCACCATCCCTGCCCGAGGCGCCTTCGCCATGACCGCGAGGGCACAAGTCTCCTCAAGTCCCGCCCTTCGCACGCCACGTTCGAGGACCGGGTATCTCCGATTTTCCAAGCCTGAGCTCCGGACGATCAATAGTCGCACTCAGTCTACCGTCCGAGCGGGCGTTTGCCGACACCTCTCATAGATGTCATCCTCAATCTATGCGCTTTCGCTCGTTGCTGCTTGCAGTCCTTGCCGCCGTTCTTGCCCTCTCAGCCTCCGCTCAGGAGGACGGCCCTTGGCGCGCAGCCAGCACGAACGCACGTGCCATCACCGGCGACGTCATGTTCTCTCCGCTGAAGTTCACTATCAACTTCACTAGCTTCACCATCGCCCAGATTCGTTCACTCAAGAATGAGGAGGCCCTTGCACTCTTCAATCCTGATAGTCCTACCGGAGGCGGCAACATCTTCCGCGTCGAGATCCCCGCCGACAAGCGTTTCCTCCACAAAAACACTCTCTGCGGGTCTGAGTCCACGCAGTGGATCGTCACCTATGCCCAGGGCCGCGACCTCCATATCGCCCTCTTCTCCGGCGCCACGCCACCCGTCCTCACAGTGGATGCCATCAATAACGCAACCGACCTCTGCGGCATCTTCTCCTACGTTCGTTAACGGGGACTCAATCCTCGAAGCTTCGATTCCAGCGCGAGATCACCCTCTGCTCGCGTTCGAACCCGAGTACGCTCAGGCTTCCTGTATCAAGTCCAAACATCTTCCCGTCCACCGCCGGTAGCCCGATCCATCGGGCAGCCAGAATGCGTAGAATATGCGCGTGCGCGAACAATGCGACCTGGTGCGACTCGCCTGCATTTGGCCCAAGCGCTACAGCGGCCAACGAACGCTCAATCACCTTGTCGGCACGTTCACCCACTTGATCCACGCTTTCACCGCCCACAATCTCGTTCTTCCATACGCTCCAATCAGGCCCATACTTCGCGCGCATCTCGGCAGTCGTCTTACCCTCGATTTCGCCGTAGTTCCATTCCATTAAGTTCTGGTCCACAATCGCGACGTTGCCATATCCCGCGATCTCGCACGTCTCCCTGGCCCTTTTCATCGGGCTCACAAACACCGCCGCGAACTTTCGACCTGCCAGGTAATCTCTTAGCTCACGCGCACGCTCACGACCGTGCTCAGTCAATGGAATATCCGTGACGCTTGTGTGCCGTCCATCCAACGACCACTCCGTCTCGCCATGGCGCACAAGCCACAGCTCTACCTTTGACTCGCTCATCGTCTTCTCCACCCGTAGTCTACGGGTTACAGGACGATATTGTGGCTTTCGAGCCTCCCGCATTTTCCGACGCCCGCACGTGATATTCTCGCGGCGTGCCCACCGCCACACAGGTCGAGCGCACCACGATCATCCGCCACTCACTGCTCGTCCGCATCACGCACTGGCTCATCTTTCTCGCCTTCGTTGCGCTTCTCGTGACTGGTATCGAGATCCTCATTTCGCACCCGCGTTTCTACTGGGGTGAGGTCGGCAATGTAAACACGCATCCTATCTTCACCTTCCACATTCCTTCTTCGCGTGACACCGTCCCCACCGGCTACGGATATGTTCTTCCCGACCAGAACGGTTGGAGTCGCTACCTCCACTTCCAGGCCGCTTGGCTCCTCGTCCTCTGCGGCCTCGTCTACCTCGGGTACTTGATCTTTACCGGCCACCTGAGCAAGCACCTCTTCCCCACCCGCGAGCAACGCTCTCTTCGCGCGTACACCTCGCGCGTCGCCCAATACATACGCCGCACCAAACCCGCAGACGATGAACTCCACACTTACAACGTCCTGCAACGCTCGGCTTATCTCGTCGTCATCTTTGTTCTCTTCCCGCTTATCCTCTGGACCGGCCTTGCGATGTCGCCCGCTGTCACGACAGCATTTCCTTTGGTCAGCTCTCTGCTGGGAGGCCGCCAGTCCGCGCGAACGCTTCATCTCTTTGTCACCATCGCGCTTGTGCTCTTCCTCTTCGTGCACGTCATCATGGTTGCGGTTTCCGGTTTCCGCGCTCGCATACGTGCGATGATTACCGGAAAGGCCCAACTCTCCGAAACTGAGCTCACCGCAAAGGAGCTCCCATGAACCCGATCACACGCCGCAAGCTACTCACTACCGGACTGGCAGCCACCGCCGGCGCCGCGGGCCTCATCACCGCCGCGCGACTTGCCCGAAAATACGGCCTCATCCCGCCCGACCATAGTGTTCTCTATGGCACCGGCGAGACCCTCACCTACGCTTGCCAGCGAGTCCTCACCGCAGACCGTCCTCTGCACGATTTCCCCCGCAGCATGATCTCCAAACAGCCCTTCATGAACGAGATCGGCAAGTTGCCCGATGCATTCAAGGCATCGCAGGCCGTCAACTTTTCCGACTGGCGACTTACCGTCGACGGCCTCGTCGATCACCCGCTCTCGCTCTCCGTCGCTGACCTCCGCGGTCTCGCGATGCGCAGCCAGATCACCGAGGTCGCGTGCGAAGAGGGCTGGTCCTACGTCGCCGAATGGATCGGCACTCCTCTGTCACTCGTTCTTCGCGAAGCCGGTCTCAAACCAGAGGTCCGCTACCTCGCATACTTCTCCATCCAACCCTCATGGTGGGAGAGCATCGATATCTCAGAAGCTCTCAATCCCGGCACACTTGTCACCTGGGCCATGAACGATGGCGACCTCCCCGTCGGCTTCGGCGGGCCCCTTCGGCTGCGCGTACCGCGCCAGCTCGGGTACAAAAGCATCAAGTTCCTTACGCGCATTACCGCGACCGACTCGATGAAGCACTTCGGCAAGGGTCTCGGCTCTCCATCACCCGAAGATGGCTACGCCTGGTACGCCGGCATCTAGGTTTGGGAATCTGGCCCACTCCAGATCCACCACAAAAATAACAGGGGAGCCGAAGCTCCCCTGTTACCTGAATTTCCTCGCCTGTTAATCCCGGCGTCCTAGTGTCGGCCGGTCGTCAGTCGAGCTGCTCGGATTATTTGTCGCGTTTGGATCATTATTGCTTCCACCTACGCGCCGCAGCGTCGGCTTGCTATTGTCCTTCTTGTCATTCAGCCCGCGCTTGTTCTGAATTCTCGCCAGCCGCGCCTTCACAGTGTCAAACTCTGAGCTTGTCACCATGTACTGCGGTTCAGGCGGCAGGATCGTCGCAATCTCATTCTCGACATTCGCAATGCGGTCCGGGGTCGCCGGGTGATCGCTGAACGCCTTCGACAGCGCGCCGGGCTTGTGCTTCTCAAGCGCGGACAGCTTCTCAAAGATGCTCACCATGCCCTGCGGATCGTACCCCGCCTTGTACATGTACTGGATGCCCAGATAGTCCGCCTCAGCCTCATATTCGCGCGAGAACTGAAGGAACGTTAGTGGCACTGCAAGCTGCGCGGCCTCATAAATTCCGTATCCAGTCCATGTCCCCTGCGTGAAGATAATCAGCGGAATCTGGCCGAGCTGCATGTAGTTCATCTTCGTCATCTCACGCGCCGCGTGGTGGGCGGCGACGTGCGAGATCTCATGGGCCATTACACCCGCGAGTTCGTCTTCAGAGTCGCATGCCAGGATCAGCCCAGAGTTCACATAGAAGAACCCGCCTGGCAGTGCCATCGCGTTGATCTCGTCAGTGTCCAGCACCTTGATCGTGAACGGCACCTTCGCGTCGGAGTTCTTTACGATGTTCTGTCCAATCCGGTTGATGTATTCCACTACCACCGGGTCCGTCACCAGGTGCGATGACTTCTCAATCTCCATCGAGTATTGCTTACCGGTGCCGATCTCCCAGTTCGTCGAGTACCAGTTGCCGATGCCGCGGCCGCCGATGTTCCGCTGACCGACAGCGTTCACGTCCTCTTCGCTGCCTTTCTTGATGTGCGGATCGAGGTCCTCGCCCGGATTCGGAATCGAGTCCTCCTTCGCCTCATCCACATTGCCCTTCTTGCCGGGCTTCGCTGCCTTCCCATTCGATTTCTTGCTACCGTCCGCCGTCACGTCAGGCGTCGAAGCAGGTGCGGTCGTCGGGCTTGCACTCGGTGTCCCCGCAGGACCTTGGTTCGGAGCAGGTGTCTGGGCTGTGGGTACTGAACTTGGCGATTGTGCGATGGGAGGTTGCGTCGGCGCCGCGGCAGGGATCTCCGTTACAGTCGGCGTGTTTGCTCCGGTTGTAGTCGGGGTGGGCTGCTGTGTAAAGACAAGACTGGCGGATAGACCCGCAAAGGCGAGAATCAGTGGGACGCGCATGGCATACTCCCGGAGCCGGAGGCCCTGCCGTCAAGGCACAGCGCTCTTGGCTATTGTAGACGGGTTTCACCGCCCCTGGTTGCAATTCGCTGTTTCGTCGGATTAATCGCCAGGATATGTCTGGCTACCAGGTGTTGTAACTCGAGCCATCGGTCGCGATCCCCTGCGCGCCCGAGTGCACGTTATTGATCCCACCTGCGGTTTCATCGATGTCCATCAGCGTGTCCGAGCTATCGGGCATCCAGCTATCGGAAGTACCTGTCATCGGATCCACCGGAATCGCCTTGAGATAACCCGATTGAACAAGGTCGTCCAACGACTGGGGCGCCTTCTCTTTATCGACGGTATAGCTATCGATTGCCGATCTCATCGTGTGCAGATCTTCACGCAGTACCGCCTCCCTGGCGTGCCTCACTGCATTGATATAGCTCGGGATAGCGATCGCCGTCAGTGTCCCAATGATCGCCATCACAAGCATCAGCTCGATCAGGGTAAAGCCGTTCCCCCCGCGCCGTTCCTTTGTCCGTGCTTTCATCGAGCTCACCATGTGTTGTACTTCGTTCCATCCAGCGCGGTTCCCTGGCTCTTCGTGTACACGTCAAAGACGTCCTGGCCGCCGAAGCTGTCAGAGTCTGGCTCATCCTGGTTCGCCCGCAGTCCCCATTCCGAGGAATTCGTCATCGGGTCCACCGGAATCGCGCGCAGGAACCGCACCTTATGGTCCTGGATATCCACGCCGTCCACCAGTGTCTGCAGGTCGGGCGGGTAGTTATTCGAGTCCGCCTTGGTTTGGATACCGCCCTTGTCCGCTGCATCCTTGTACGCATCGATAGCAGCGCGCATCTCCCAGAGATCCCGGCGTAGTTCGCGCTCTTTCCGGCGCTTCACCTCGAACCTCGCCACGGGCAGAGCCGCCATTGCAAGGATAGACAGAATCGCAACCACGATGATCAGTTCGATTAGTGTCACGCCGGTCTGGCCAGAACCCCGCCGCCTGGCGTTCCGCCCTTCCATCCGTTCCCGCAAGCCGCGAGTCATGCCAAAGCCCTCACTAGTTCGGCGCCGGACCGCCGGCCGTCACCCTCACCGTTCCCTGTCCCCCAACCGCTGGCAACTTGTTCTGGTGGCTATCCTGCGCGGCAACTCGCACCAGTGCCAACGTTGAGCTTCCGGGCGCGATGGCCTTGAACGTCAAGACACAGAGAGGGCCGTCACCGTTGACGCCCGCAGTATTCGGCGGCCGCGCCAGCGACATCGTGACCGCGCCCTCGCCATCGTCACGATGGCTCAGCGCCACTGCCTGACCGTCCTTGCCAAGCAGATCGCCCGCGTCGACCCCTACGAGTGACAGCACTTTGGGATCGAATTGCATCTGCAGCGGCACCCCAAAAAGGTCATGCGCATTCGTCGCGCGCACCGTGACCTGGAAGGTTGCACCCACCTGCGTCTGCGCCGGCGAGACCACCGAAAGATTCAACGGAGTCACCGCAGTAGTCGACGGAATATTACCCGGTGTCGGCGCAACCGACGCATCCGCACCCGGCGGAGGTGGAAGCGGCTGGCCCGCCGCGGCAATATGCGGAATCATCGCCGCCGCAGCGTTTGCTGCCGTCGTGCTCGAACTCGGCGTCGGCGTGTACACCGCATTCGAAGCCTGCGGCGATCCGCTGGAAGCCTCCGGGCCCTTACGGATCAGTTCCACCGTCTGACCTGTGCCCGCGTAAATCGCTCGCGTGTTCTCATCCGTCAGGATGGAGTCGCGAACGATATGCGGAATGATCAGGAAGACGATCTCATCCTTTTGCTGGATCTTGTCGTGGCTGGCGAAGAAGTACTTCAGAATCGGCAGCTCTCCGAGGCCCGGCGTTCCGCTGACGTTGTACTGGTCCTGGTTCGTCAGGATACCCGCCAGCAGGCTCGGTTCGCCGTCCTTAAGCTCAATCGTCTGCTCTGCCGAGCGCTGCGACAGGATCGGCTCAGTGACGCCCGAGATAGTCACGCTTGAAGTCTGGGCCGAGACCTCGACTTTCATCTTCAGTGAGATCTCGCGGTCGTAGTGGACCGTCGGCGTCATGTCGATGTTCACACCGACGTCTAGGTACTGAAACTGCGTCTGCACACCGAGGCTGGCGATACCCGCCGAAACACCCGCGTTGTATGACCCAGTCGCCACTGGAATCTTCGATCCAATCTTTAGCGTCGCGCGCTGTCCATCAGTGGCGCGGATGCGCGGGTTCTGCAGGATGCGCGTGTTCGCATCGGTGAGCAACGCATTCACCTGGCCGCCGGTAACCGTCACAGCAAAGTTAGTCGCATTCGCGTTCGCAAGCGTGTTCAGTGTCAGGTTCGTGGTGTTGTTTGTGGTCGTCGTTCCGCCGGTCGTCGTTGTGGACCCACTCGACGTTGTGGTGGCACCAGTTGAACCCGTCGCCACCGGCGTAAGGCCGACGCTTTGCGGCAGCGTGATTCCGATGTTGCGCTCGAAGTTGCGGCTGACCTCGAGGACGGCCACATCCACCACGACCTCAGGCTTTGTCCGGTCGAGATCGTTGATAATCTTCTCCGCGAGAACCAGCTCATCCGGTGATGCGCGCAGCACAATCGCATTCTGGCTGGCAATCAAATACAGCTTTGCGCGCTGATCCAGCAGATTGCGCAATGCAATCAGAATTTCGTTCGCATCATTTTGCTGCGAGACGTTCGTTAGGTAGAACGTCTGCACAGCCTGTTCGCTCTGTTCGGTACGGTTGTTCGGATTGTCTTCGGTGACATAGATCGTGTTGGATGTCACCGGTCTCCAGAACGTTTTGCTCAAGATGCCGACCATGCGCAGAGCGTCAAACAGCGAGACGTTCGTCAGGTCCACAGGAATGCGAGTCGAGTTGTACTTCGGATCGAAGATGACATTCAGACCGGCGGCTTTGCCGATAGCCGTGTAGATGTTCTTCGTGTCCTCCACCATGTGTAGCGTGATGGGGTCGTTCGAAACCGGCTGCAGCCGCGGGGGCGCGCTGAGCGATTCGATCTCCCGGCGCACGTCGCGCTGGTGCGGCGTCTCCTCATCCACTCCCGGAACAAGAACCTTTGCCTCGGGTCCCGCATTCGAAAGCGCCTGGTTGTTAATCCCACCACCTACCGCTTGGGCTGCAGATGCCTGTGGCCGCCCGCCTGCTGTGGTCGGCTTCTGCGTTAGCTCCAGTTCCTGTGCCGCCGCCTGGTTGCCAGGATCAATCTGCAGAGCGCGCGCAAACTCGTTGATTGCGCCGCCCACGTCGCCCGACTGCCGCAACACCCGGCCGCGGTCCACGTGTTGATTTGCACTCTGAAAGCGGAGCCGCTCGTAGCGCTCCTTGTAGGCCAATTCACTCGGCTTCTTGAGCCATGCCTGCCGATAGGCCTCAAAGGCGGCGTCGTAATCTTCACGCGCCTCGGCCTGCTGGCCACGCTTGTTCCATGCGCTGGCGGACTGCGCGTGTGCAGCGCCGGCCAGTAGCACAAACGCAAGAAGGAGAGACAGCCCCGTCGCCGCACGGGCCCAATGGGCTGACGGCACCTTGCACCACTGGCCGATCTCGCGTCGTTTCATTCCCTTAACCCGTTCCCCTTGATCCCGCACTGTGGGCTCGCAACGCCGCCGGATGAAGCCTCCGGAGCGAAGCTTGGAGCGCTTCCGGGGTGAGTCTGCTGCGGTCTCGAGCGGATGTTTGGGCTCGCTCCATACTACCATCGGCGCCACGACGCTCTCCGTACCCCGAACCGTCTTCTGGCGCGTCAAGCTGCGTGGCTGTGGTCCGGCCTGAGCCCGCTCGTGGTGGTTTTCAGGATGATTGGTCGTCAAGTCCGTAGTTGCCTTGTCTCATTGGACGGGTCTTGGCCCGCGAAGTCATCCCTGCACGTGCTCCCGGTTGGCACACAAGGTACATCTTTGGCTGTAGCCGTCCCCCACAGCGGCCTCGTTGCATCCCCCCTGCTCTGCTAGCATCGAACCTTCGCTGATGCCTCGCTCGCTCTCCAATCCGACCACGCCCGCGGCGGCGGCCAAGCCCTCCACCAAGCCGAAGGATCGTGACCCCGTGGCCGCCGGGCAACGCGACGCCGCGTTTAACCGTTCGGCCAGCTTCAACTATTTCCTCGGCGACCGATACGAATGCGGGGTAGCTCTGCGCGGTACCGAAGTCAAGTCCATCCGTGAAGGTAAGGCCAACCTTAAGGACGCCTATGGCCTGCTCAAGGATGGCGAGGCATTCCTCCTCAACGCCCACATTGGCCCTTTCTCCCACGGCAACGCGATGAACCACGAGAGCCTGCGCACTCGGAAACTGCTGCTGCACCGCCGCGAGATCGAGAAGCTCACGGCCGCCACGCAGGGAAAAGGCACGACGCTCATCCCCGTTCGGCTCTATTTTCGTAACGGCCGCGTCAAGTGCGAGCTCGCGGTCGCGACCGGAAAGCAGCAGTGGGATAAGCGCGAGACAGAGCGTAAGCGCGAGGCGGACAAAGAAGCTCGAGCCGCAATCGCGCGTGGCCAACGAAGGTAACAGTTCACAAATTAAAGTCCGCGTTAGGATGAGAGCAGCATGACCTCCAGACTGCTCTTTCAGGATCCGTCGGGCTTCGCCACACCTCTACTCGTCGTATTCGCCGTTGACATCGCTACCGGCAAAGACGATCCGGCATCTCCAGTGCTACTGACAACCTCCGACGCGCTCTCTGCGGCAGCCGCTCCTTGGTTGGCCACAGAGGAGTTCAAAGCGAACGTTGCTGAGGTACTGCTTCTGCGTCGTCCAGATGGATTGAAGGCCGAGCGTCTCCTCGTGGTCGGCCTTGGGAAAGCAACATCGCTCACTGCAAACGAGGTACGCAAGGCCGCCGGAACCGCGATACGTGTAGCTCGCCCCCGCGGCCTCCGCGACGTCTCCATTGCGTTTCCCGAAGACCGAGCGCTCTCCGACGAGCACCTCGACACGCTTCCTTGCTACCTCGCCGCCCGTGCCATTGCTGAAGGCGTCCTCATCGCCGACTTCGATATCGATTTCTATCGCAGCGAACGCAAGGACCAAACCACGCAAAGCGTCACCGTGCTCTTCCCCGACGCAGACGAAGAGACACGAGGCGACTGCCAACGTGGCTGGACTGAAGGCACCATCCTTGGCGAGAGCCAAAACTTCACACGCACACTTGTAAACGAGCCGGGAAATATCCTCACTCCCACAGAGCTCGGCCGCCGCGCCGCTGCGATGGCCACGGAGTTCGGCCTCAAGTGTGAAGTGCATTCGACGGACAAACTGAAGGAGCTCAAGATGGGCGCCTTCCTGGCGGTTGCCCAAGGCTCGGCCGAGCCGCCCGCGCTCATCGTTCTGCACTACGAGCCTCCCACCGCACCCGCCGCGGGTGCGCCAGTCCTTGGCCTCGTGGGTAAGGGCATCACCTTCGACACCGGCGGCATCTCCATCAAGCCCGCCGACAACATGGACAAGATGAAGTACGACATGGCCGGAGCGGCCGCCATGCTGGGCGCGATGCGCGCCATCGCAATATTGAAGCCGTCTGTGCGCGTCGTCTGCATCATCTGCTCCTGCGAGAACATGCCCTCCGGCCGAGCCTACAAGCCGGGTGACGTCCTCACTGCAATGTCCGGCAAGACCATCGAAGTTCTCAACACTGATGCCGAAGGCCGCCTCGTACTAGCCGACGGCCTGCACTATGCACAGACCTTGGGTGCCACGCGACTGATCAACGCCGCCACCCTTACGGGCGCCATCAGTATCGCGCTAGGCCACCTCAACGCCGGTCTCTTCTCCAATGACGACGAGACCACTCGCCGCTTCCTCGAGGTCTACCCCGTCGCTGGCGAGAAATTCTGGCAAATGCCCTGCACCGACGACTACCGCGAGCAGATCAAGAGCTCCATTGCCGACATCATGAACACCGGCGGCTCACGTTACGGCGGAGCCATCTCCGGCGCCATGTTCCTCAAGGAGTTCGTCGGTGACACGCCATGGATCCACCTAGACATCGCCGGCACTGCCTGGGTCGACGAGCAAAAACCTTGGCAATCCAAAGGACCCAGCGGCATCGGGGTGCGCAGCATCACCGAGTGGGTCCGCAGCCAGGCAAAGTAAGCTCCCAATATCAAGTTGCAGCAAAAAGAAGTGACCCTGCGTTGACACGGCCCGGCGTCTTCCATACGCTCAGCAGCAAGAAGTTCAACCTCTTTGGATCCAAAGGATATCTATGGTCGGGCGTTCCTTGTCTCTACTTGCAGTCGCCTCTCTCCTTGTAACCTCGACAGGCTTCTCTCAGACAAACTCTCAAGCCAACGGAACCGCTCCGGCCCAGCGGCGTGAGATGCCGGCGCCTACCAACCTGAAAGTCCTCCCGAAGGACACTACCGCACCACAGGTCATCTCCATCATGAGGGGTTTCACGGGCGACCTCGGCGTCGAGTGCACTTATTGCCACGCCAAGGATCCCGCAACGGGCCGCCCGAACTTCGCTTCAGACGACAACCCCGTGAAGAATCGCGCGCGCGTCATGATGAAGATGACTAGCGCCATCGACACGGAGTACCTCGCCCAGTTGACCGACCCAAAGGCGGCCAATCCCGTCACATGCGGCACCTGCCATCGCGGTATGTCCAAGCCGGAAGTCTTTGTGCCCCCTCAACGCGAGCGCCGCGCCGCCCCTAGCGCCGCGGTCCCGCCCACACCACCCTCGTCAAACTAGTTCTCATTGGCTAGTAGTGTTGCCGGTGGCGCACCCTCCGCTGTGACACCAAGTAAGCTGAGCGCATGAGACGTGCGGCCCTAATCTTCAACCCCAATGCCGGACGGGGTGGCCGTTCGCGTCTCATCGCACTCGAGCGCGGCGCGAACGTACTACTCCGCCACGGCGTCGAGGTGGAGATCGTCGCGACGTGCGGCCCCGGCACAGCGGGCGATCAAGCCGCCGAAGCGGCTAAGAAAGGCGCGGACCCCATCTTCGCCTGCGGCGGCGACGGCACCCTCCACGAGGTCATCCAGGGCCTCGCACACCACCCGACCGCCACGGTTGGCATCGTTCCACTCGGCAGCGCCAACGCACTAGCGCGCCATCTCGGCCTCTCGCTAAATCCGTCCGAAGCCGTGCGCCAGCAGCTGAGCTTCACTGCCCATTTGATCCCACTTGGCCGGGTCACCTGTGAGATCCCCGGCGGTCCGCACTCGCGCTACTTCGCCGTAATGGCGGGCGCAGGCCCTGATGGCATGCTCGTCTACCGCGTGCTCGCCGATGGCAAACAGCGCCTCGGACGCTCCATCTACTTTCTCCGGGCCGCCCAACTCTTTTTGAGCTCTCGCTTTTCGACCTTCCGCGTGTGTGGCACGCGGGACAACAGGAGCCCGCTTGACCGCGACGTCGTCAGCGCAATGGCGATTCGTGTCGGAGATCTCGGCGGTCTCTTCAGTCCTCTCGCGCGCGGCGCTTCGCCCACCGACGACACGCTGCAACTCACACTGACCACGCCGCCCTCGCACCTGGCGCTCCCTGCGTGGTTCGCGACCAGTTGGACACGAACCCCTCGTTGGAACCCATATACGGAGCATCTGCGCGTCGTAGACTTTCGTTGCTCCGGCGCGAAGCCGCGCGTTCACGTCCAAGCCGACGGCGAATGGATTGGCACAACTCCTATGCACGTCGAACTCATCCCCAACGCGCTCCGTCTGTTGATGCCTGCTGCAAGGTGACCGACATCCCCCTCTACATCGCAGACGGCACGCTGATTCCTAACCACCCCAGCACCCTTGTGATCTCGCGCCGCGCCACGGCCGCCGTCGCAAACAGCAGCGTCTTTCGCACCGGATCGCTTTCTGTCAGCACACGATGCCGGTGATAGAAGTTATTGAAGCTCTGTGCGAGTGTGAACGCATACTTCGCTAACACTGCAGGTTCCGCCGCCGCAATCGCCTGCTCCAACACCAATGACACCCGCGAGGCCGCGAGCCAGACCTCCCACACGCTGGTTCCGTCTTCACCTTCGAGCAGAGGCGCAAGCACACTGGCATCCAGTGCCTGGAACTCGCTCAGTACCACAGCCTCAACCGCGTCACCCTTGCGAAAGATATTCGCCGCCCGCACGGCTGCGTACTGTGCATAGGGCCCGGTCTCGCCTTCGAAGCTCAGCGCATCGCGAAAATCGAACGCGATGACCGTGTTGCGCGTGAAGCGAAGCATGAAGTACCGCAGCGCGCCCACGCCGATCGCATTCGCAATTTGTGCGCGCTCTGCATCATCCAACTCCGGATGCCGCGCGTCCACCTCCGCCCGCGCCGCTGCAATCATGCGGTCGATCAGATCATCGGCCTTGACACCGAAGCCCTTGCGTCCGCTCACTTCGATGAACGCGCGCTCCTGGTCCTCACTACTCAGCTTGTACCCAAGCTCCTGTGCCGTGCGCACTGTGAGCCCTACAAACGCGTAGTTCAGATGCGTGTAGCGTTCGGCCTGGGCCTCATAGCCCAACGCCCGCAACGCCTCTTTCACCTGCGCCTGCGGGTCATCCTGCCGCGAGTCGATGACGTTATAGATCGCATCCGCATGTCCAAAACTGGGATGCGGATCCTCACCGTGCATCGTCGAAACCCAGCACGTGTGCGTCGGATACTCCCTGAACCGCGTGTACCCGAAGTCAAGCCCCAGCAGACCGAACTTCCATAGGTGATACGCGATGTCCTTGCCAACATACGTCACCGTTCCGTTCGATCGGATGATGATCTTCGCATCCTCATCCAGTTCGCCCGGCGCGAGTGGCGGCGCACCTGCGCGCCGCATCACCCAGCATCCTGCGTTCTTCCCTGCAGTCTCCTTGTAGAGCACGCCCCGCTCCACCATCAGAGAGCGTGCAGCCTCCCAGAAGTGCAGGTGCAGAATCTCGCTTTCTCGAGGCAGAAAGTCATACTCAATTCCCAGCCGTTCCATCGTCTCGAGATGCCGCCGCAGAATCCCCGTCGCAATAATCTCCGCTATCTCTGCCGTCTGGTTCTCACCGTGTTCGATCGCATGGAGCGTGTCGAGCCGCAACTGTTTACGCCCCGCCGCCAGCGCCGCATCGGCCTCGTACCACTGCGAAACTTGCGCGTACAAGTCCCAGCAAACGTAATCGAGCCGGGTATTCGTCTCAAGCAGCTCCGTCATCCATGCGCGCACCGCGTCGAGGTTCATCCCCTTGAGCGTTGTAACCGCAACCACGATGTCGGCCACCTGCACGCCTGTGTTGTCGATGTAATTCTGCACACCCGTCGCATGGCCCGGCTTGTAGTCATCGGGTTTCACCATGCGCGCAAAAGTGTCACCGAGAATCGCATTGCGCAGATGACCGACGTGCGCGGCCTTGTTCGGGTTAATGCTCGTGTGCTCGATCAGACGGAAGCCTTCGCCGCCGACGCTTGTGTGCTCGTCTGCCGCGATGCGCCGTGCCGTCGCCGCTCGATCCAGCTTCACATTCAAATAGCCAGCACCTGCGATCTCCACACTAGCGACGCCGTCAATCTTTTCCAGTTCCGGCTGCAACTCCTGCGCAATGGCACGCGGGGCCTTCTTCAGGCGCTTCGCCAGCTCAAACGCCACCGGCAATGCCATTTCGCCAAACTCCAGCTTCGGCGGAAGTTCCACCGCCAGTTGCGGCAGGTCAATACCGTAGCGCTCGCTCAATAGCGCCTGAATCCGCGCCTGAATTGTCTGCTGCAAAATCCTATACATTCGTTCAATCCCAACTTGCGGCCAGCGGTTGCAGGCCTCTTCTATCTTTCCTCGTTGGCTTACGGAAGCTCCGCTGGCAGCGTATCCAGCTCTTCGACCAGCGGCTTGCGCCGCCCGCGATGCAGCCGGTGCATCAGGAATAGAGCCCCGCCAACGCCCGTAATCGAAACAAACAGCCACGCATGAATCAGCAGTCCAAACAACCCCGCGGCTGGCGGCGGCGCACCATGCCGAACCAGCGCATCCTTGCAGGCCCACTCAAACGGCCCAATACCACCGGGTGAGCTCGGAATTAAGAAGGACAGATTCGCCTGCGAGACCGCCTGCCAAGGCCCGACTGCATCAGTCTTCAGTGCAACCAGCTTTATCGCCGAGACATAAATCAGTCCCTCAATCGTCCACGCCACAAAGCTAAAGACGACAAGCAAAAACGTGCCACCGACCCCGATCTTTTCAATGCACTCCATCGCTAACAGCAGCCAGTGTTCGATCTTCTTGACGAACTTGTTGCCGCTCCTGGCGGCAATCCTGCGTAGTGGTTCCTGCAGCGTGTGAGCCCCGAAGACCAGTACAAGCAGACCCACCGCAGAGATCGCCAGTCCAACCTCCGCGCCGCCACGGAGCTTCGGAGAGACCGCCCGTCCGCCATGCATCGTGATCGTGAACAGCGCCGCAAGGCTGAACACATCAAGCAGCTTTTCCAGAATCACCGTGCTCAGCACCATGGACGGCGTCGCATTCACGTCCGGAGCATAAGTGAAGACGCGCATCACGTCGCCGATGCGCAGGGGGAGAATATTGTTCGCGGCAAGCGAGGTCATGAAAATGCGTGCGCAATCGCTGAAACGTGCCTTCACGCTGCGCAGCATCCACCAGGCCCTCAGGCAACGCACGGTGTAACCCGCAATGGTAAACACCACCACACCCAGAAGCCACGCCGGCGCTACAAAACGCACCGCCTCCAGATCGGCCATGTCGAAACCACGGAATGTCCACCAAAGGAAGAAGGCGCTGATCAGCAGCCCCGGAACCATCTTGAGCAGATTAAGCCGGTGCTCACGACTCATCGCGGGGTTCCTGCCCGGCAGTATTTGGGGTTGTTGGGCGATGTTGTCGTTTGATCGAGCATTGGCACGCGTCTTCATTGTATCGTTTGATTCGAAAGTCGCCCGGTCACATGGGGAATCCGTCTTACTACTAGATGCTACCGACGAGAACACTCTTGGCCTCCACAGCAACACTTCCGCGAACAGAGGTCTCCGAAGCTGAGTTCTCACCGTCGCGCGTACGCGTCATGCGTCGCCGGCCCACGGCCTGGTGGGGAGGAGCACTGATAGCCCTCACATTCGCGGTGCTGCTCATTCACGGCTATCATCCGCTCGCTGAAGACGGCGGCCTTTATGTCGCGGGCGTCGAATGGAGACTGAACCCCTCCCTTTTTCCCCGCTTGACGGAGTTCGTCTCCGAGCATCTGGGCTTTTCAATCTTCGCTCCCACCATTGCGGCCATCACGCGCACGACGCACCTCCCATTACTACTTGTCCTATTCATCATTAATCTCGCCAGCATCGCCCTCACTCTCACGGCCGCCCGGGCCATTCTTCAGCGCGTCACACCAAACCAACGTGCTCAACTCGCTGGCATCGCAACGCTCGCTGCAGTATGGACCGTCCCCGTCGCGGGCACATCCCTGATGCTGATGGATCCTTACGTCACCGCGCGGAGCTTCTCCACCCCGCTCTCCCTCTGGGCAATCGCCTTCGCGCTCGACGACTGGAGAGACAACTCACCCTCACGCGCCGGCTGCATTTTCGCAATCGCACTTGCAGCCGCGTTCCATCCGCTGATGGCTGGCTATGCACTCGGACTCATCCTTGTCCTCCGCACTCTGCGAAGCCGCAGAAGGACTCTACTGCTTTCGATCCTCGCGGCCCTAACCTTCGCGGCCGCAGCCATCCTGCAAGCCCGCGCTCCCACCGAGTCCGCGGCAATCGCTCTCGCGGCAAAGAGCCGCTACTACTGGTTCCTGTCGCAGTGGCACTGGTACGAGCTCTTCGGCCTCATAGGACCAATCCTCGTTTTGCTTGCGTTGCGGCGCCGCAAACAACTCGGCCTCGGCTCATGCTCCACCATGCTCTGCGACGCATCAATTCTCTACGGCTGCTTCGCGACGGCACTCACACTCGTCTTTGCGCACGAGCACTTCCAAGCCCACATTGTTGCGCGCCTGCAACCACTCCGCGCCTTCCTGCCGATCTACATCGTCATGTTCTTGATGCTCGGCACCTCGCTGCAGCAGCTCTGCGAACGCGCTTTCTCGCTATCCTCGGTGCGGTTCTACACACGCTTCGCAATGATTCCGATTCTGCTCTCTACCGCATTAGGTATGTTCATCGCACAGCGCAATGAGTTCCCCGCATCCGCGCATGTCGAGTTACCTTGGCGATTACAAAATAGCCCAAATCCGTGGGTCCGCGCCTTCCTCTGGTGTTACGACAACACACCTCAGGATGCACTCTTCGCGGTCGACGCGAACTACATCACCACGCCTGGAGAGGACGCACAGACCTTCCGCGCAATCGCCCACCGCAGCGTACTACCTGATTTCTCAAAGGACGGGGGCGAGGCCGCCATCACGCCGCGGCTGGCAGACGAGTGGCTCTCCGGCTCTACCGCGCAGCTCAACCTGGACCAGCAGACCGCTTCACAACTTCGTGAGCATCTCGCGCTCTACGGTGTCAATTGGGTGATCCTGCGCTCCGACGCACCTGCTGCGTTAACCTGCCCCTACGACAACAACCTGCTCAAGGCCTGCAAACTTTACCCCTGAAAATATTACTGCCGCAGCAACGAAAGTCAGATGTGCCCTAGCAGGCGCTCGCGCGCCCGCCGCCTCAATGAAGCTCGCAGCAGCACCGAGATCAAAAACGTCTGCAGTACGACGAGAACCAGCAGCGCCCACGGATATTGGGCAGCAATAACGCTCGCTCGCCACCACGCTGGCAATACCCGGGACCGATAGAACACCACGTACTGCGGCCCAACACCAGCCTGGTTCGAACTCTGAGTAGCCGTTGGCACGACCGGTGTCGGTATAACCGGTGAGACTCGAGCAGGCGCCGGCGGAACAAACTTGGCTGACGCCACTGGCGCACTCACCGCGGACGCAATTGATTTCGCAACCGCGGTATGAGCTGCTGAAGCATGAACCGGCGTGCCCGGAGTCTTGCCTGCTTTTGAATCGGCCGCGGCGTCGGTATCACTATCATCCGAGTCATCGGTCTTCTGCGTACCGGACAGCGAGGCAACCGGCTTGTCTGTTGCCGAGGTCTCCTTCGTCGCCTTTGACGGAGCGGGCGCCTGCGCGTCTCCGGTAACACCATCGACCTTCTTCACCGGAGCCTGAGATTCGATCTTTGGTGGCTCCGCCTTCGTCGACTGCTGGGCGTCCTTTTCAGGCGCCATTGCCGTCACCGCCACAGGCGCAGGATCCTTCGCCTCCTGACCAGTCGCTCTCGACCATGCAGGTAGCAGCACCGCCGCAATCAGCAATGGTGCGATGCTCGTCATTAACCCTGCGTCACGCGAGCGCTTACCCGGCGCAAGCGTCTGTCGGAATCCGCGCGCCGCCAGCCTGACAATCCTCGCGAAGCTGCGGACTGGATGATCGCCCTGCCGGCTCTGATCCCATCCCAGCCACGTGTCGGCGCGCGAGTAGAGCACCATCGTCAACGCCTCTTCTTCGGCCAGTGAGAGTGCATCGAACTGCGCACGCAGTGACTCATCTTCCACTCGCACCACAGTCGCCGGCAACGACGCATCGCCATCCAGCACCGGCAACACAATCCGCACCGCATCGCCCGGTTGCACATTCAGCCGAGTGCCCGTCCACAGCCGCACGCCCGTGCACGAAAGATCGCCGGTCAATCCCTGCACCACGTTTCCGTCTGGAAGAACCACGCCTCCTGGAACCTCAATATTCACACGCACCGCGCGCCTGCGCTGCTGATTCTCCCACGCCACTGCCGTCGCCACGCCCAGTAGGATCATGTTGAATAGCGTCCAGGCGACATTCATCACAATCGTTCCCAAGTGATGCGGGTCATACATGTGGTGCGGAACACTCAACAGCCGCCCCTGCCATCCCGGCGCACCGGATGCAGCAAAAAGATGCAGCCGCGGAATCGCACACAGCAATCCAATGAAGTTCACAAACAGCATGAGCACAAACGGCCTTGCGATCCGGCCGTCGAAAAAGCTCTTGTACAACACCTGTCCCTTGGCCGTCACGTTGAAGCGCGGCCGCTTCGGCCACAGAAACGCACCGATCGTGGGCAGCAGAACATACGGCGCCAGTACCGTCTCATAGATCTCATTCCAGAACGAGTGCCGGTGCCTTCCCTGGATTCGTAGATGCGTCAGGTACAGCATCACCAGGTGCGGCGCTGCAAACGCCAGGATTACCTGCCACGTTCCCGGCAGGTTGGTCCCGCCATAGATCAGGTAGATCAGCGGCGCCATCAGAAACACCAGCCGCGGCAGCGCAAACAAAAAGTGTGCCGCCGAGTTCAGATAGCACAACCGCTGCGCGAGCTTCAGTCCACGCCCAAACAGCGGATTCTCCAGGCGCAGAATCTGCGTCATGCCGCGCGCCCAGCGCACACGCTGTCGAATGTGTCCGCTGAGCCGTTCTGTCGCCAGTCCCGCCGCCTGCGGAATGTTGATGTACGCCGTGCTCCAGCCCTTCTTCTGCAGCCGGATCGACGTGTGCGCGTCCTCAGTTACCGTCTCAGTCGCCAGCCCGCCAATCTCATCCAGCGCCCTGCGCCGCAACACCGCACACGACCCGCAGAACGACGTCGCGTTCCATAAGTCATTGCCATCCTGCACTACGCCATAGAACAGCTCGTTCTCGCTTGGAACATTCCGGAACTGATCCAGATTTCTCTCAAACGGGTCCGGCGAGTAGTAGTGCTGCGGCGTCTGTAGCAGTCCCAGGTTCACATCGCGCTCGAACCATCCCATCGTCAACTGCAGGAAGCTCCGGGTCGGCACATGGTCGGCATCGAAGATCGCGACATATGGCGCGCTCAACCTTCCCAGCGCGCGATTGATGTTGCCCGCCTTCGCATTCTCGTTGTCCGGCCGCGTCATGTAACCAATGCCCGCCTGCTCCGCGAACGCGCGAAACTCCTCCCGCCGCCCGTCGTCCAGCAGGTAGACGTTCAGCTTGCCATCAGGCCAGTCGATGTTCGTCGCCGCCAGCGCCGTGTACTTCACCAGCCGAAGCGGCTCGTTGTAGGTCGTAATCAGCAGGTCGACCTCAGGCCACTTCTCTGGGTCTTCCGGCAGCGGAACCGGCGTGCGACGAAGCGGCCATAACGTCTGGAAGTAGCCCAGCGTCAACGCAACGAACGCATACAACTCAGCCCCCAACACCACAACGACAAAGAACGCATCCAGCCGGCTCCACGTCCCGTCGTGAAACCGGAAGTAATGCTCTACCGAATGAACACGCCAGATGCCGTAGCGCACCGTCGCAAAACAGGACAGCAGAACCAGCATCAGTGTCGTCAGGTAGGAACCAGACCCGCGATGCAGCCACAGCGCGGTCAGCACCAGCAAACCGCCCAGCAGCGCCTGCTGCGGCCATGGGAGCGGTACGGCTGCCGACGTGATCAGGAACAGCGTCCCGACCGTCACAATCAAAAATCGCAGGAGCCGCGGAAGCAGCGATTCGCTTGACTCGAACTCCCGCCACAGAGGCGATCGCGTCATTGCTCGCTCCACCGCGCCTTTCTGAAGCCTGGCGCCGGCGCGGCCTGCGTCCGCAGCCACGAGGCCAGGTTCAGCACATCGCCCGCCACCGCCGTCTCGGGCGCATAATCCATCACTGTCATGCCCTCCGCCAGCGCCTCTGAAACCGCCGGCGACCGCCGAATCACAAATGGCAGCAACCTGTCGCCCAGTTGCTGTCGCAAAACCTCACGCACATCCAGGTGCAGTGGCTGCGAGGCGTCAAATCCGTTCAGCAGATACCGCGGATGTACCTGCTTCCCATTCGCGTCCATCACGTCTGCAAAGAACCGCTCCACAATGTTCAAACTGATCACCGAACTCATGTCCGGTGCCATCGGCACAATCACGATGGAATTCATGCGCGCAATCCGCCGGAGCACCCACGGAACTGAAGGCGAGAGATCCACTAAAACCCGCTGCATTCCCTGACCGTTCTTTGTCAGCTCTTCAGCCAGCCACTCCTGCGCCTCCAGGTCGCCGCCCTTCCCGATTAGATCGAAACTCAACAGATGAATCGGTGCATCCGCGCTTCCAACCGGCGGTGCAAAGGTCCGCACCATGCCCGGCTTCAACTCGCTCGCGCCAAAATAAAACGGCAGCAGGCCATGCGATGTCGTATCTGTCAGCAACACCTTCTCACCGGCCGACGACAGCGCACGTCCCAACGTGGCCACCAGGCTTGTCTTGCCCACCCCTCCCGCCAGCGAAAACACCGCCAGCACCGGAACCTCACCGGTCGAGGCCTTCTTCACCTCAGGAGCCTTCTCGTGCGGCCCCTGCTCAAACAGTTCGCGCAGCGCAAACCACCGCGAAGCCACGCGCTCACGTGATTGCTGCAGCGTCTCCTCAACCACCGACGTGTCCGGCTCTACTGCAGCCTTCGGGCGCTCCTCCGCCAGCCACGCCGGCACCTGCGCCGGCGCCCGCATCCTCTCGGCAGCAGTCACCTGAGTTCCACCCTGCACACTGGTCTCCGACATCGGCTGCGCCTGTTGCATCTCTATCAAGCTCTCAATCACTCCCTCCGACACTGCCCTGCTATCAACCGAACCTGGCGCCTCTGCGCTCTCAGATTCCGTCACGGCAAACGCCACCGTCATCGGGTCCGCTAGAATCCCCGCGTCTTCGACCGGCTCACCGTCTGCGCCCATCGGTGGAAGTTGGAAGCGCCCGTCTCTTGTCGTCGGAAACCGCGCCGGGCGCATGTCCTCTTCAGGCGTAATCAGCGTTGAAAACACCTTCTCCGGAGTTGGCTGGTCTGGCTCGCGCTGATCGCGCTGATATGGATCCGTGAGCTCTCCCGGCAGCTTCGACACCGGTTGCGGCCCGGCCAACTTGCGCCTGCGCATCTCGGCCTCCGCATAGCGCAATGCCTGGCGCTCTGCCGAAGCCCTCGCTTCGGTAATCTCCCGAGCCTCTCGTCGCTCTGCTGCCCCAGCCGCCGCAGCCGCTTCGGCACTCCTCGCCGCCTGAATGCGCTCAGAAGCCGCCTTCCGGCTCAGCTCCGTCGCCTGCCGCATCGCCAGCGCCCGGGCACCTTCTTCCAGCTCTAAATCCCGCCGATGCCTGGCCTCCGCCGCCTTGCGCGCGGCCTTCTCGTGCAGGCGCGCAATCTCCTCGGCTTCACGAGCCGCGCGTTCTGCAGCCGTGGCCGCCGCCTCTGCCTCTGCCTGCGCCCGGCTCTCCGCATCCTTGGCCTCCTGGGCAGCGCGGTGGCGCATCAGAGCCCGTGACTCCCGCCGTGCGCCCGAAAAGTCTCGGTACCGCGCCCCCTGCAGGTTCGCCCACGAGTACAGAACCGCCACGTCCTCGGGGTTCTCTGTGCGCGACTGCTCTTCGACCGCCTCCGGCTTCTGCCCGTCCATCGTTGCCTCAAATTCCCGGAACAAATTCCGTCAGCCCGCCGGAGATCCCGCAAGAAAAGCGCAGTTGAGTCTTGCCAGTAACGTGAGGCTACGTTCCCCGCTGTTCGCCGGTAAATACACCGTAAGTAACACAAAGACGAAACCGTAGCGGTACTTCGACCGCATAAATGGCCCGTATCCTGCTGCATAGATGGCAGCACGACATAGGTAACTTTCGTAACCTTTAGATCTGCCCAACGGTAGAAATCATGCTCGACTCCCCCTGGAGCTTTCCCTGCCCAGCGCCAGCTCCATCAGCTTCCGCGCTACGGCCTCGTAATCGTGTCGCAGCACGTCACCTTCATGCACGAACCCACCCGCAACGGGCTCCACTCCCAGCGCCCGCACTCGGTCCAAATCGGCTTCAATCGGTTCCTGCCCCTCGCGCGCGTATTGCGCCAGGGTCTCCGCTCGTATCGGCGCCGTATTGATCAGCGCATAGTCGAACATCCGCGCTCCACGGCAGTGGTCCATGATCTTTTCAATGTGCTGCGACGCCGTCAGACCCAACGACTCATTCGCCTGAGTCATCAGGTTGCAGACATACACGCGCACCGCCTTTGAGTCCGCAATCGCCTCCGGAACCCCTCGCACCAGCAGGTTTGTGATCAGTGACGTATACAGCGATCCCGGTCCCAGAGTAATCAGGTCCGCGTGCGCAATCGCCGCCAGCGTCTCTGGCAACGGATCCACCGCCGCAGGATCCAGCATCAGCTCCACAATCGACCGCTTGGACGCAGTAATGTTCGTCTCGCCGCGAACCACCGAGCCGTCGTCCATCTGCGCCGTGAGAGTAGCGTTCGTCGTCGTTGCCGGATAGATCCGTCCTCTCGCCGCCAGAATCTGCGACGACGTCTGCACCGCCTCCGCAAAATCCCCCGAGATCCCGTTCAACGCCGCCAGAAACAAATTGCCGAAGCTGTGCCCCTGCAACTCCCCTTGTTCAAACCGGTACTGAAACAACCGCGACAGCAGGTGCTCGTCTTCAGACAACGCAACCATGCAGTTGCGAATGTCACCCGGCGGAAGCATCCGCAACTCTTCACGCAGCCGCCCCGACGATCCACCGTCATCGGTCACCGTCACCACAGCGGCCAGCTCACGAATCAGGCACGGCACTTCCGGTGATAGGCTCGCACTGGCTCGGCCACGAGGCCCACCGCGCCGGTCAAAGCCGGTCGGCGATCCAGGTGTGGCGACGTAGCGCTTCAAACCTAGCAACAGCGTAGAGAGGCCCGTGCCGCCACCGATCGCCACCACGCGAAGCTGAGGAAGAACTCGATCGGGCATGCGTTCGTCCAGTGTAGACGGACAGCCCACACCGGCTTCCACAGGTTCAGCAGGCGAAAACGCGCAGGAAAAGGCCGGAGCCTCAGCTCCGGCCGCTAACTTGCTGATTCGCTCCTACGACTCCGGGTACAGCAACTCCGTAAACCGCGGGTCTTCGGCCACAGTCTCAAAATCTGAGTCCGCCCTTGCCTGCAGCCGGTTCTGGCCGTTCAGTCGGATTGCCTCACGCAGCTTCTCGATGCACTCCTGCGTGTCGCCTGTCATGCTTGCCAACAGCGCCAGCCCGTAGAACGCATAGTCTGCCGACTCGTTCTTGGCGAGGATCTCTCGGAACTGCTCCCGCGCATCCTCATACTGCCCCTGGTTCAGCAGCGAGATCGCGTAGTCGTAGCGCTCCTCGTTTGTCTCGAACTTCGTCGAGCCCTTCTCGATCTGCGCCAAACACGCCGCAATGTACATGCGGATGCGGTCGGCCAGATCCTGCGGCGCCGTCTCCAGCATCTGCGAGAAGGCCTGGTGCGCCTTGTCGAACTTTCCGCTCTGCATCAGCTTCAGCGCGCTCTCATACATCGCGAGCGTCTGCTTACGCGTAGCGTCGTCGGGTGCATGCGACCCTGCAAGCGTGCGCGGCATGCGCCGCAGGTTGCTGGACTTCGCGTCGTTCTTGGCAGTGTTAGTCGTACTGGGGGCGATCGGGGGTGCCGACTTCGTGGCCATAGCGCTCTCTGGTTCGTCTCGGCTGGGTAAGCCTTTTGTACTGTTTCAATTTGGGAAGCTGCTTCGAGGTTATACGGGCAGCTGCCCTCCGCGGTCAAATCTATCAGTGAATATCCTGTCCCTCACTTCGCGGCCCGCGTACGATACAGCACCGGATTCAGCGCCGGATCGTTGTACATCTTCATCTGCCGGTACAGCTTGATCCGTCGCTTACCCGACATTACCTCGGCCCACAGAGCGCCCAGCGCATCTCGCAGGTCGTCTCTCTGCTCCTTCAACACCGCCAGCCGCTGTTGGTTGCGCTGCACGTGTTCCTCTCCAGCCGCGCGCCCAATCTCCTCCGCCGTATGAAAACGCTTCAATTCGAGGATCGACAGCCGGTCAATCATCATCCCCGGAGTCTCAGAGTGCAGCGGAGCATCTTCGCGTTGCTCGCCCGCCTCAGCCAGCAGCATCTGGTCGATCCGCTCCATCAGATCATTCCGTCGCTGGTTCAGTCGATCAATCGCCCGCTTGTTCCCGACAATCCTCTCCGGCGTAGCCTCAGGATCTCTCGCTTCATCCTCTTCATGCCACAGATCGAAGTTCGCCCGATGCTGATCGACTACCAGTGCATCGAGTTCACTGGCGCGCGCAGGCATCTCCGTCGGCTCGTGCCACCGCCGCGTCGCCTCTTCCTGCAAACTCACAATATGTGCCGCATCCATCATCAACAGTCACAAGAATATCGCGGCTACACTAAAGCTCATGGCTGATCACGTCCGGCGTGTCCTGGTTTACCGGCTTGGCAGCCTCGGCGACACACTCATCGCCCTCCCCGCGTTCCACCTCATCGCGCGCGCCTTTCCGCAAGCCGAGCGACGCCTCCTCACCAACCTCCCCATCGCCGCCAAGGCCCCGCCCGCCGCCGCGGTGCTCGACAACACCGGCCTCATCCACGGCTACATGCGCTACACCACCGGCACGCGCTCCATCCGCGAGCTCCTCCGCCTCGCCCTCGAGATCCGCCGCTTCCGCCCCGACGTCCTCGTCTATCTCACCGGAGCTCGCGGCCTCGAGTCCGCCCGCCGCGACGCCAAATTCTTCCGCCTCGCCGGCGTCCCCCGCCAGATCGGCGTGCCCCTAACCACCGCCGCGCAACTCAACCTCTTCGGCGGCGAAGCTCCCGCATCGCCCGACGCCGACCTCGAACCCGAAGCCTCCCGCCTCGCCCGCAACCTTCGCGAGCTCGGCGACGCCCATCTCGACTCGCCAGCCTCCTGGGACCTCCACCTCACCCCCGACGAACAGGCCACCGCCACCCGCGCCATCGGAGCCGAAGCCTTGAACCACGAATGCCTCGCCGTCAGCGTCGGCACCAAGGTCCAGTCCAAGGATTGGGGCCGCAACAACTGGCGCGAGCTCCTCACGCGCCTTGCCTGCGCCTTCCCCAACCGCGTCCTCCTGCTGCTCGGCTCACCCGAGGAATCCGAAGCCTCCGACTTCGCCTCAGCCGACTGGCAACCCTCCGGCGGGGGTCCCGTCGTCAACCTCTGCGGCCGCCTCACTCCACGCGAATCTGCCGCCGCCCTCGCCCGCGCTCGCCTCTTCATCGGCCACGACTCAGGCCCCATGCACCTCGCCGCCTCCGTCGGCACGACCTGCGTCGCCATCTTCGCCGCGCGCAACATTCCGCGTCAGTGGTTCCCGTACGGCGCCGCCCACCGCATCCTCTTCCACCGCGTCGAGTGCGCCGGCTGCGGCCTCGAAACCTGTATCGAGCAGCAAAAGAAATGCATTCTCTCCATCACCGTCGACGAAGTCCTCGCCGAAATCCACGCAGCTCTCTCTTCATAAAACTTCGGGCCGCTGCGACCAGACCATCGCCAGTCGAACGACTGTTGCCAGCAACAACGCCCCTGCCGTCCATGCAAACCACGCGCCAAAGCGGTCAAAGAGCGTCTGCTCATGGCGAAGTGGCACGTCAACAATCAGCGACGCAAATGGGGCGCTATCCGTGCGCACTTCGCCCAAAATGCGCCCGCGGCTATCCGTGACGGTGAGGTAGCCATCCTTCGCCGCGTGCGCAACCGCGTAGCCGTTCTCAACCCCGCGCATAATCGCGATATGCCCGTGCCACGCGCGGTCGATATTGAAGTCCCACGCCGAGTCGAGCATCAGCGCAACTCCCGCTCGCCCGTAGTCCAGTGCCGGACGAATGAAGTCCATGTCCTTGCATATCTCGACGCCAACCGGCGGCCCAAATCCGCTAAGCGTCGTCAGCGAAATCCCGGGCGTCTCATCCGACTCGAACGGCGGCAGCATGTGCTCCTTGTGATAGACCTCAACCGGATGACCCGGCGAATAAATCCGCGCCTCGTTAAACTTCTGATCTCCGACCAGGTGCAACACGCCAATATCCAGCGTCGCTCCGCTGCGATCCGCCGCACCTTGCAGCTCTGAATCAACCGCCTTCACCTGTCGATCGAGTAGAACGACCGTCTTCTCCGGCATCAGCACCAGCTGCGCACCCTGCCCTGCCACCTTCGCAGCCTGCTCCGCATAGCCTCGAATCAGTTCGTCCGTAGCGACCCCTGGCTCCGCGATCTGCACCTTGTCCGTGTCCAGCAGACCCACTTTGATCGTCCCGCCCGCACTGGGCGTCGCCATCCGCACCGCCCCGAAGATCAGCGAAGCCCCAACGACAACAACCGCGAGCGCAACCACCCGAATCGCTCGACGCGGAGTAGCGCGAAGATAAATCGCCGCAGCGACCACGCTAGAAAACAGCAGCAGCAGGAAGCTAATTCCCCACAATCCCGTCAGCGAAGCGATTTGCAGCAACGGCAAAAACCTCAGCTGCGTATACGCCAGGCTCCCCGCCGTGCCGTCTGCAGGAACAAAGCTGCCCAGATATTCAGCAACCGTCCAGAATGCGGGAAGCGCGATCACAGCGCTGAATGCCGCACCGCGGCGCAGCAACGCCCGAAACAAAAGCACGCCTGCCGCAAACAGCAATGAAGCGATAGAAAACGGAATGAACCACGCCACAAATGGCGCGTGAAGCGCAACGTGCAGGTAGTAAAACATCGGAAGACTGCCCAGCAGTATCGCCAGTGCAGCCGCAGCGGCTGCGCGATACCACGAATCAACCTCCGCGGCGAAGAGCAGCACTGGTATCACAGCGACCCACATCAGCGGCCAAACGGGATTCAATCCGTCTCCGATGGCCAGCAAAGATGCGGTCAAAAGCACAACGATCAAAGCGGAAAGGAGCGGACGTCTACGCACGAAGGCCATTGAGATATCTCCGGAAGGAACGCTGAAAAAGCTGTCTGAACTTCTTTGCAGAGAGGCCGACGCGGCCACCGAGATACATCACGATCAGTCCATGCGAAATCGCGCTCATCTCAAACGCGATCTCCACCGGATCGTCGGCCCGCAGTTCGCCGTTTCGCATCGCCTCTTCAAGCACGCGGACCGTCGGGTTGAACGTCGGCGAACGGCCTGCCACAAAATCGCGGGGATACTGCCTCGCCCCCTCGCGTGGCGCAAGGAACATCAGGTGGTAAAGATTGGGAAACCCGAGCGCGGAGTCCACAAAGACCTCTGCGATTTGCATCAGTCGCTCCTCAACGCTTCCCTTCAGCCGCAGCGCTTGGACTCTGCCAGCGAGTTCACCAAATCCCTCATCCGCAACGGCATTCAGCAGGCTGACGCGGTCCGCATAGTGCCGATAAATAGCCATCGGAGTGATCCCCACCTTCTCCGCCACCGGCCGCATCGCCACCGCTTCAGGTCCGTCACGGTCCAACAGCTCACGCGCCGCAACCAGAATTCGTGCCGCCGTGTTCGTCTTTGTCGAGGAATCGCCTTGGAGCTTCGTCGCCATAATGTGTACGCCGTATACCAAGGTATGTATACACCGTATACTTGAGCCAATGCAACCTGTTTTTGGAATCTACCTATGAGGTCTTCCGGGGGGTCACCCTCGGCCAGTCTCCAGGCCCGAGATAAACTAACCCTCGAATGCTTCTAGAACTCCACCGCGTCCTCGGCCTCCTCGAAGGCGGCTTCCACGACATCCGCGTCCTCGTCGTCGGCGACCTCATGCTCGACCGCTACATCGTCGGCGACGTCGACCGCATCTCGCCCGAAGCCCCCGTCCCTGTCCTCCGCCACGCGCACCGCTACCAGCGCCCCGGCGGCGCCGCCAACGTCGCCATGAACCTCGCCGGCCTCGGTTGCCAGCCATTCCTCGCAGGCCTCTGGGGAGCCGACGCCGAACAACGCGAGCTCTCCGCCGCCCTCGACGCCGCATCCATCGATACCGCAGGCGTCGTCACCTCATCGCTGCCCACCATCTCCAAAACGCGAATCGTCGGCCGCACGCAACAACTTCTTCGCCTCGATATCGAATCCCGCGAGGCACCCTCCGGCACCGACATCGAGCGCCTCCGCGACCGCGTCCTCGCACTCGTCGAAAAGGTCCACGCCGTCATCCTCTCCGACTACGCCAAGGGCGCGCTCACCTACGAGCTCTGCGCCTCCACCATCCGCGCCGCACGCCGCTGCGAGATCCCCGTCCTCGTCGACCCCAAGACCTCCGACCTCTCCAAGTACTCTGGCGCCACCATGGTCTGCCCCAACCTCACCGAGCTATCCGCGGCCACCGGCGTCGACTCACACAAACTCGACGACCTCCTCGCCGCAGCCGAGCGCCAGCGCTCCGAGCACGGCTTCGACTACCTTGCCGCCACCATGTCCGAGCGCGGCATCCAGGTCCTCTCCGCCGGCTCCTCCTACCACTCCCCCGCACGCGCCCGCGAGGTCTTCGACGTCTCCGGCGCCGGCGACACCGTCATCGCCACCCTCGCCGCCTCCATGGCCGCCGGCCTCAAAGTCGAGACCGCCACAGACCTCGCCAACCTTGCCGCCGGCATCGTCGTCGGCAAGGTCGGCACCGCGCCCATCGCGCACCACGAACTTGTCTCGCTCCTCACACCGTCTTCACCGCTCAGCGGCGCCGAAAAGATTCTCGACCGCCAGCAACTCGCCGCACGTATCGCCGACTGGCGCGCCTCAGGCGAGACCATCGTGTTCACCAACGGCTGCTTCGACCTCCTCCACGTCGGCCACATCGCCCTGCTCGAAGACTGCCGCAAGTTCGGCACCAAGCTCGTCCTCGGCCTCAACTCCGACGCCTCGGTCTGCCGCCTAAAGGGCCCCACACGCCCCATCGTCGGCGAGAACGAGCGTGCCCGCGTCATGGCCGCCCTTGCAGCCGTCGACGCCGTCGTCCTCTTCGCCGAAGACACGCCCCTTGAGCTCATCCGCGAGATCAAGCCCGATGTCCTCGTCAAAGGTGGCGACTACACAATCGAGACCGTCGTCGGCCACGAAGACGTGATGGCGTACGGCGGCCGCGTCGCCATCGTCCCCACCGTCGAAGGC